>OBLW0100000765.1_pt1 | contig 27506 bp, 22 predicted proteins | sample 1520161 | NCBI WGS metagenome assembly OBLW01 (sample SAMEA3539309, study PRJEB22396) | soil metagenome | biome: tundra; feature: field; material: soil | place: USA | collected 2010-05 | depth 0.15 m | reverse complement strand
CCTGAACGCGCTGCCGTACGACTTCACGTACGACGACAAGCTCATCATCCGCGACGACGAGCGCATCGCCGCCCCGGCGAAGGTGAGCGAGATCTTCACGACGCAGTATTTCGGCGGAGAGCTGACTTCGGCGCAGAACTACCGCCCCGTCCTGCTCCTGACGTACGCGGTGCAAGAGTGGATTCATGGAAACCGCCCGTGGCTGTTCCGGGCCGTGAACCTGGCGTTGCACGCGGCCGTGACCGTGTCGTTCGCGTCCTGGCTGTTCGCGCTCGGCTTCGCGGTCGGAGAGGCTTCCGCCGCGGCCGCGCTCTTTGCGGTCGCCACGATCCACGTGGAGGCCGTGACGTCCCTCGTCGGGCGGGCCGAGCTCCTCGCCGCCTGGTGCGTCTTCGTCGTGGCGCTCCTCTGGCTGCACGCGACGCGCCAAGGCCGGCTCGCGAAGCGCCCTTACGCGGCGGCGCTCGCCGTCTTTCTCCTCGCCGTCTTCGTGAAGGAGAACGCCGTAGTGGCGCCCGGCGTCATCCTCCTCGGCGAGCTGTTCCGAGGTGGCCGCGGCCGGTCGCCCCGGGAGGCGTGGCGGGGCCTTCCGCCGTCCGCGAGGTGGGGCCTTGCGGGCTTCGCCCTCCCGCTCGCCGCCCTTTTCGCCGTCCGATTCGTCGTCATCAAGGGATTTCTCATCTCGAAGGAAGCGGGCATTTTCGAGCTCGAGAATCCGCTCGTCGGGATGTCCTTTCCGGTGCGGGCGGTGAACGCGCTGAACCTCGCGCTTCGCTATCTGGGGAAGACCTTCCTGCCGATCCACCTCTCCGCCGACCACTCGGCGTACGCGCTGCCGCTCGTCCACTCACTGCGCGAGCCGGCGGCGTGGGTGGGTCCCGCCGGCGCCCTTCTGGCCGCCGTCCTCGCGCTCGCGCTGTGGAAGAGACGGCCTCTCGCCGCGTTCGGGCTGTGCTTTTTCGCGGGCACGCTCTTTCCCGCCTCGAACGTACCATTCGTGATCGGGACGATCTTCGCCGAGCGGCTCGCGTACCTTCCGTCCGCCGGCCTCTTCTGTCTCGCGGTGGGTCTCCTCGCCGCCCCCGTGCGCGAGGTTCCGCAGCCTGCGCGGCCCTGGCGCGAGTCGCTCCTCCTCGCGGTCGTCGTCGCGTATGCGGCCGCGACGGTCGTACGCAATCGCGTCTGGAAGGACGACGTCACGCTCTATGCCGACATGGTCGTGAAGGTCCCGCGCTCGGCGAAGGCTCATTACAACGTGGCCTGGGACGCGCAACGCGAGAGCCGCCGTGCCGAGGCCGTGACGCATCTGCGCGAGGCCGTCGCGATCTATCCGGGCTACTACGACGCGTGGGCGCTCCTCGGCAAGCAGCTCTGGGACGAGAAGAAATGGGACGAGGCGATCGCGTGCTATCGGAAGTCCGTGGAGATTTTTCCCCTCTACGAGAACGGGAACTGGGGCCTCGCGAAGACGCTGGAGGAATCCGGGCGCATCGAGGAGGCCCGCAAGGCGTTCGAGGTTGCGAGTGACCGCTTTCCCGATTCGTATCCCGTCGCGTACCACCGCGCGGCTTTCCTGGAGGAGCACGGGACGCTGGAGGAGGCCGAGGACGCATGGGACGACGCGGTCGAGAACGGCGACGGCGCCGTCTCGGCGCGCCTCGCGCATGCACGTGTGCTCCGGAAGCTCGGGCGCGAGGAGGAAGCCTGGGACGAGGCGCGCTGGGCGCTCGTGAACGATCCGGCGAACGGCGAAGCTCGGCGGTTTCTCGCGGAAGGCTATGAGCGCGCGGGGCGGACGATTGCCGCGGGTGCGGAATGGACACGCGCCGTGCGGGCAAATCCGCAGGATCAGATCCTCGCTTCGGAGCTCCTCGAATATGCCGTGCGCCATCCGGAGTCGCGCTTCCGCGCGCTACTTTGTGTGCCCGGCATCCGGCGCGGCATTCCGAAGTCCGACGTCCGCCTCGCGAAGGCGCTCGCGGCGTTCGGTGCCTGACCGGGCCTCAGCGCACCGGAGGGAGACCCATCTTGCGCACGATCTCGCGGAAGCGCGGTTCTGCGCGCAGGGGGTCGAAGCCGTGCTCGACGTTCAGGTAGACGAGCCGCCCCGCCCGTTCTTCGTACGCCTTTTCGAGCCACGCGAGCGCTTCGGCCTTGCGGTCGAGCCCGAGCGTGAGGATCGCGAACGGGAGGGCAGACACGAATCTCTTCCGCGCCAGCCCCTCGAGCTCCTTTAACGCGGCTTCGGCCTCGGCCGTCCGGCCGATGCGGCCGCAGCCATACCCCCAGAACGCGAGCGCGTCCGGGCTGCGGTCGGAGAGCTCGACGGCCTTCGCCCATTCTGCGATTGCGCTTTCGCGGGATCCCGTTCGCAAGAGGATAAGTCCCATGTAGAGATGACCGAGCGGAGAGGTCGGATCGAGCTCGAGGGCGCGCGAGAGCTCGGGAAGGGCGCGTGCGGGGTCACCCGCCCAATAGAAAGCGAGACCGACGTCGAGATTGATCGTCACGTTGAGCGGATCGAGCTCGAACGCCTTCCGGATCTCCACGAGCGACTCCTCGAAGCGGCCCGACGCGCTCAGGAAGTTGGAGTACCACTGGTGCGCCTGGGCGTCGTTCGGGTTGAGCGCGAGCGCCCGCCGGAATTCCCGCTCGGCCCCGGGGAAGTCGCTCTCGTACTCGTAACGCACGTCCGCGAGGGAGGAGTGCGCGCCCGAAAGAGCCGGGTCGAGCGCGATCGCGCGCGCCGCGGCCTCGCGCTGTTTCGGGACGACGTCTTTCGGGGCCTTCACGCCGTAGTAGCCGAGAAGATTGAACACGTCCGCGAGTCCCAACCAAGCGGCGGCCTCGTTCGGGTCGCGCGCGAGAGCCTGCTGGAACAGATCGAGGCTTCGTCCGATGTCCTCGTCCCGACGCCTGTTCAGAAAGTAGCGTCCCCTGAGGGTGAGGTCCCACGCCTGAGCGTCGTGCGGCCGGTCCTCGAGGCTCTTCTCCCCGCCGCCCGCGAGCCGCGGCTGGAGCGAGCGCGCGATGCGCTGCGCCAGGTCCGCGGCCGCCGGCGCGGCGTCGCTGACCCGTTCCGTCACGCGGTCGCCCCAGATCTGCGCGCCGTCGCTCACGCGCACGAGCTCGGCCTGTACCACGAGGTCCTGCCCCTGCCGCCGGACGCGCCCGGTGACGACCGCGTCCACGGAGAGATCCCGGCCGGCCTTGCGAGGGTCCGGCTCTTCGCGAAATTTGTAGACGGTCGTCCGCGCGAGGACGCGAATGCCCGGAACGCGCGACACGCTGTTGATCAGGCTCTCCGTGATGCCTTCCGAGAGGTAGTCGTCGTCCGCGACCCCCGTGGCGTTCGCGAACGGAAGGACGGCCACGGAGCCGAACCCGGCGCGGAGGGTGCGGGCGTGAAAGAGCCCGGCGGCGATCGCGCCCACGACGACCGTTGCGACCACGGCGAGGCCCCCGACCGCGCGGGTGCTCAGGCGTCCGCTGTGAGACGGTGAAACGGGTGTCGTGACGAGCGTCGTGCTGGGATTCGAATGCCGTGCCGCGTCCGGACCTGTCAGCGCGACCTTGAGCGCGAAAGCGAGATCGCCCGCGGACTGAAAACGTCTTTCGGGATTTTTTTCGAGGCACCGCAAGATCAGGAGGCGAAGGTCCTCTGGAATCCCCGGAACGAGGTCGGCCGGGTCGGCAGGTTCCGAGCGGAGCGTGGCGACGATGGCATCCGGCGCGGTCTCTGCGGGAAAGGCGCGTCGGCCCGTGACCATCTCGTAGATCACGCATCCCAGCGAGAAGACGTCGCTGCGTCCGTCCACGGGCTTTTTCCGGATCTGTTCGGGCGAGAGGTATCCGACCGTGCCGACGAGGGAGTGCGAATCCGTGAGATCTTCCGCCGGTTGTGCCGGTGCCCGGGCGCGCTCCTCGAAGGTCGCGATCCCGAAGTCGAGGATCTTCACGCGGCCGTCCGTCGTGAGGAAGACGTTCGAGGGCTTGATGTCGCGGTGGACGACGCCGCGTGCGTGCGCCGCGGCGAGACCCTCCGCGATGGCGCGCGCGATCTCGGCGGCCTTGCGCCATGGGAGAGCGCCCGCCGCGAGACGGCGCGAGAGCGTCTCGCCTTCGAGCAGCTCGGTCACGACCCAGGAGACGCCCCCCGCGGCGCCCATGTCGTGGATGTCGAGAATGTTTGGATGCGAGAGCGCGGCGACCGCGCGCGCCTCGCGCTCGAAGCGCGCGTGCGCCGTTGCGTCGGAGGCGAGCCCTTCCGGGAGAACCTTGATCGCCACCTCGCGGTTCAGCCGCGGATCGCGCGCCCGGTAGACCTCGCCCATCCCCCCCGCGCCGATCAGCGCGAGCACTTCGTACGCGCCGAGACGGTCTCCCTCGCTCAGTGTCACCGGACTGGAGCAATTCTAGTCCCCGGTCCTGCGGGTGCGCATGTTGCGAAGCCGTCTCAGAAGCTCTTCGTGAACGAGACGTACACGGCATTCCTTCCCGGCGAGAACACACCGCCGCTCTCGCTCTCGAGGCCGAAGTTGCGCGAGAAAAAGAGCTCGATCGTGGAGCTCCACAGAAACCCGCTCGTGAGTCCCACGGTGACGCCATTGAGCCAGTCCGTGCAGTTCGCGAAGCCTCCCTGCGCGTCGAACCGGGCGCGGTCGGCCCGCGCCAGCGTGCCGCGCGCAGAGAGGAACAGGAAGAACAGCGCTTCAAAGCGGTACTCGAGGTTCAGGATGCCGTAGCCGCGCGTCGCGATCTCGTCGAAGGCGGCCGCGGGAAGGATGGGCTGGGAGAGGCTCTCGAAGTCGCCGGCATTGGATCCTCCCGAGAGGCGCAGCGCGGAAAAGCGGTCCAGGTTCGAGCCGGCGCCGCCGTACGCCGAGACGAGAAGGCGATGACGTTCGCTGTTCACGAACGGGACGGGAAGCGCCGCCAGCGCGTAGCCGCTGATCGCCGACCAGCTCCGCGTTCCGTCGGCCGCGTGCAGCCCGGACGGGCCTCCGCCCCAGTCCTGCCAGCCCGCGCGATGCGCCCAGAACGCGTCGAGGCCCGCGCCGAAGCCCTGGTGGATCAGCTCGAGGAGATTTCGATCGAAGGCGTCGGCCCTGACGCGCCCGTGGACGCGGCCCTCGTACGCGTCCGAGGGAGGCTGGAAGGATTCGAGCGTGTCGGAGCCGCGCCGGAAGAAGAGGACGCCGGGCTCGTACGTCAACGCGGCCTCGACGGCATTGTCCTGGCCGGAGGGAGCGATCGCGAAGCGCGTTCCGAGGCCGAAGCCCGCCCGTACGACGGACCACTCCAGCTCCTCGGATGCGATCCTTCTTCCCTCGACGTACTCCGAGCGCGCCCACGGGAGCGCCGTGTTCTCGAACGTGAGGACGCTCTCGAGCGTGCCGGAAAGCTTCCGGTTCCAGCGGATGTCGTCGTAGATGCCCAGGAGCACCGCTCGGAAGCGTTCCTCGCCGCCGTTCCGGTTTCGCCACAGGAGAAGCGCCCCATCGGGAACGAATGTCCGGCTCTCGGGGCCGGATGGAATCCACTGGAGCGCGGCCCACAGCTCGGTGACGCGCGTCCGGTCCCGCGCGGGAATCTCGATGGTCGTGCCGAAGACGGAGCCGGTGAAGGCCTCGCCGGCGCGCGGCGTGCGGTCGTCCGTCTGTGCGCCGGCCGGCCCCGGCAGGGCGCTTCCGCACGCGGCACAGAACAGGAGCGCCCGGCCGGCTTTCATGTTGATGATCCTCCCTTGGTTCTATCACCAGCTCCCGGGGGTCTTTCTTTCGGTTGATGGGGGAGACCCGGGGGCCGGGACCGGCTCGAGGCGCAGGACGACGAGCGGGGGATCCAGCTTGTAGGCGGCCCCGTCGCCGTAGTCGATGAGAAACCCGGCGCCGGAGAGCACAACGCCTCCGATGACAGCGCCGGTTGCAGCGCCATGGAAGTCGAGAAATCCCGAGTCGCTCCTATGGCCGATGGCGGCGCCGGAGACGATCCCCGCGGGAATGCCGACCATGTCGAGCCACTGCAGGGCCGAGTCCTTGCGCGTCAGGGCCACGTGCCGCGTCTCGTAGCCTTCTTTCTCGACGACGATCTCGAGGGCTTTCTCTTTTCTCTTCAGCGTCAGGACGCCAGGGGTCGTGATTTTCTGGCCTCCCGCAGAGGCGGTCGCGCCCGGCGGATCGGTCTCGACGCGCACGTTCTGGCGCGTTCCGTGGATCACGGTGGCGCAGCTCGAAAGGAGCGGTGCAAGCACCAGCAGGAGCGACACTCCAAGGGGTCGGAGGCTTGTGCAACGAGCGTTCATGGCTCTTCTCCTCTCTGGAAAACGTGGCGCCCCGCGTGTGGAAAGTCTTCAGGGTTTTTCAGGGAATTCCTCTGATATCGTTCTAAGAGAGGCCGTGCGTTTCCGCATCGGGGACTGCGTGTTCGACCGGGAGAGCCGCGAGCTCTCTCGCGCGGGACGTCCCGTCCCGATCTCCCCGAAGGCGTTCCTTCTCCTCGACCTCCTTCTCGCGCGCCGGCCCCGGGCCTTCTCCAAGGCCGAGCTCAGCGAGGCCCTCTGGCCCGACACGTTCGTCGTCGAGACGAATCTCGCGAACCTCGTCGCCGAGCTGCGCGCCGCCCTTGGCGAGAAAGGGCGCCGTGACGGCTTCGTGCGCACCGTCCACGGGTTCGGTTACGCTTTCTCGGGCGAGGCGGTACCGGAGGATCCGAAGGATCGGCATGGCGGCGTGAGCGGGGTCGCTCTCCTCGCCGACGGACGTACGTTTGCCCTCGCGAACGGCGAAAACGTGCTCGGGCGGGACCCGGCGGCGGAGGTATTTCTCGACGACACAGCGGTCTCGCGGCGTCATGCGCGGATCACGGTGCGCAACTCTCAGGCGACGCTCGAGGACCTCGGCAGCAAGAACGGCACGTTCCTCGGCGGCAAACCCGTCACCGCGCCCGCCCTGCTGCGGGACGCCGACGCGATCCTCCTCGGGTCCGTTCTCCTGACCGTCTGGCTCGCGGATCCCGGGCGTTCGACGAGGACGCTGCGCGGCAGCGAGTCGAAGCGCGCGCGCTAGCCGGGCGGTGGGCTGATTTCGGCGCGCGCGGCCTCTTCCTGCCCGCTCAGGGTCCCGCAGGCGGCGGCGAGCTTCGCCCGGTGATGGCGGATCAGGTTCACGAGGATGACGTACGTGAGCGACCCGACGATCACGGCCAGAAAGAACAACCCGACCGCCATCTGGAGGCCGATGGCCTTCACCGCGGGTCCCGCGGCGGTCCAGAACGAGCGCCGGAACATCTCGCGCCAGGGCAGATGCGCGATCGCTTCGCGCCGCGCCCTGAGCAGGAGGCGTCCGATCGGGATTGCAACCGCGGCGACCGCCGGAAGCGTCAATGGGTTCACGACGAGGGTCCCGAGGAGGACGTCCACCTTGTTGAGCTTGAGGATCAGCGCGAGGAGGAGCGCGATGATCCAGTGAAGCCCGATAAGCGGCGTGAAGGAGATCGCGACGCCGATCGCGAACGACGCCGCGACGACCTCGGGGGGCGAATCGCTCCCGACCATGTGGAGAAACCAGTGCTTGAAGCGTTCAGGCTGCAAAGTGGTCGAAACCCGCATCGGCAAGAGGAGCCCGCCGCCCGTCGCGCACGAGGCGGACGCCGGCGCCATCGTCGATCAGGCCGATGCGCCGGAGGGCGAACCGGCCTGAGAGAGCCTCGAGCGCGGCGAGCTTGCGCCGCGGCACCGTGAAAAGCAGCCCGAAGTCTTCGCTTCCATAGAGGGCCGTGGTGAGCGGGTCGAGGCCGAGGACGCCGGCGAGATTGGAAAGCGCGGAGTCGGCCGGCAGAAGGGACGCCTCGACGGTCGCGCCCACGTCCGATGCGCGGCAGATCCGATACAAATCGCGCACGAGACCGTCCGAGACGTCGAGGGCCGCCGAGGCGAGCCCCCCGGCGGCGAGCGCGGCGCCGAGAGCGAGCTGCGGGCGCGGATCGATCTGATGGCGGATGAGCCGCGCCTTCTCGGGCGCGCGCGTTGCCGGGACGCGCCTTCCCTTCGGGTCGAGAACGTCCTTCTCCGCGGAAAGACGGTAGCCGGCCTCGAGCAATCGGAGACCGGCGGCCGCCGCGCCGAGCGTTCCGGAGACGTAGAGCGCGTCTCCCGGCTCGGCCCCCGAGCGCAGAAGCGGCTTCTCCGGCGCCTGCCCGAGCGCCGTCACGGCGACGAAGATCTTCTCGGACGCCGACAGGTCCCCGCCGACCACGGCCACGCCATGCTCGGCAGCCGCCTCGCGCACCCCCGACACGAGCGCGTCGAGCCAGTCGGGGCGCGTTTTCTTCGGAAGACCGAGCGCGAGGACGGCCCAGAGCGGTGCCGCCCCCATCGCGGCGAGGTCGGAAAGATTCACGTTGATCGCCTTGCGCCCGAGCCGGCGGGGGTCGGCGTCCCGGCGGAAGTCGTGATCCTCGAGGAGCACGTCCGTCGTCACCGCGAGGCGCGAAGGCGCCGCGAGGATCGCGGCATCGTCGCCGATGCCGGTCTTCACGTCGCGGCGGCGCGTCGCGAAGGCCGACGCGAGGCGTTGGACGATCGCGTCTTCGAGCGGCAGTCCCGCTTTCATGCCGTTTTCTTCCCGTTCTCGAGGGGCTTCGCGAGCTTCAGGGCTCGGGCGTTCCCGAGCGCCGCCTTGAGGACGTCGTCCACGCGCGACGCGAAGATGAACTTCAGGTCGCGGCTCAATTCTTTGGGGATCTCCGTCAGGTCGCGCGCGTTCGCCTTCGGTATCACGACGGTGTGAATCCCCGCGCGGCGCGCCGCGAGCACCTTCTCTTTCAGGCCGCCGATCGCGAGGACGTCTCCGCGCAGCGTGATCTCGCCGGTCATCGCAACGTCGCGGCGCACGGGCCGCTGCCCGAAGGCCGAGATCATGGCCGTCGCCATGGTGACGCCCGCGGAGGGCCCGTCCTTGGGAATCGCGCCCTCCGGCACGTGCACGTGGATGTCGTGCGTTTCGAAGTAGTCGGCGGGCAGCCCAAGCGAGTCCGCCCGCGAGCGCGCGAACGTGAGCGCGGCGTGCGCCGACTCCTTCATGACGTCCCCGAGCTGGCCCGTGAGCTGCAGGCGGCCCTTGCCGCGTACGGCGCGCGCCTCGACGAGGAGGACGTCGCCGCCCACGGCCGTCCACGCCAGGCCGGTCGCCGTCCCGATCTGGTCGGTCCTGAGGACCTCGTCGTGCTGAAACTTCGGGTTCCCGAGGAAGGCGTGAACCTGCCTCGGCGTGACCGTGACGCTCTTCCTGCGGCCTGAGGCCCAGCGCACGGCCACCTTGCGGCAGCACGAGCCGATCTCGCGCTCGAAGCTGCGCAGGCCCGCCTCTCGCGTGTGCCCTTCCACGATCGCGCGGAGCCCTGCGTCCGTGAACGTGACCGCCGACGCCGGAAGGCCGTTCTCCCTGAGCTGCTTCGGCACGGTGTGCGCCTTCGCGATTGCGAGCTTCTCCTCCAGCGTGTAGCCCGACAGCCGGATGACCTCCATGCGGTCGAGGAACGCGGGCTGGATCGTGTCGAGGACGTTCGCTGTCGTGATGAAGAGTACCCTCGAGAGGTCGTAGTTCACGCCGAGATAGTGGTCGCGGAACGTCCTGTTCTGCTCGGGGTCGAGGACTTCGAGAAGCGCGGACGACGGGTCGCCGCGGAAGTCGGCGCCGATCTTGTCGACCTCGTCGAGGATGTAAACCGGGTTCGACGTGCCGGCCTGCGCGAGACCCTGCACGATGCGGCCAGGCATCGCGCCGACGTACGTGCGGCGGTGGCCCCGGATCTCGGCTTCGTCGCGCACGCCGCCGAGCGAGAGCCGCAGGAATTTCCGGTCGAGGGCGCGCGCGATCGACCGGCCGAGCGACGTCTTGCCCACGCCGGGCGGCCCCACGAAGCACAGGATCGGGCCTTTCGACTCGGGCGCGAGCTTGCGCACGGCGAGGAACTCGATGATCCGCACCTTGATTTTCTCGAGGTCGTAGTGGTCCTCGTCGAGGATCTTCCGCGCCCGCGCGAGGTCGAGATTGTCCTTGGAGACGTTTCCCCACGGCAGGCTTGCGAGCCAGTCGAGATACGTGCGTAGCATCGCGTTCTCGGCCGAATCCGGATTGCCGCGTTCGAGCCGCTTGACCTGTTTCTCGATCTCCTGGGCCGCCTCCTCGGGGATCTGCTTCTCCGTGATCTTCTTGCGGTAGGCCGCGATCTCCTCGGAGATGTCCTCGGTCTCGCCGAGCTCCTGCTGGATCGCCTTGAGCTGCTGCCTCAGGAAGTACTCGCGCTGGCTTTTGTCGATCTCCCCCTTGGCCGCGCCGGTGATCTCCTGCTGGACGGTCAGGACGCGGACTTCGCGGCGCAGGATCTCGAGCACCATGCGCAGCCGGTCGACCGCGGGAACAGTCTCGAGAATCTTCTGGGACTCGTCGATCTTCAGCTCGAGATTCGAGGCCGCGAGATCGGCGAGCCGCGCGGGGTCTTCGAGGCCCGCGGCCACGACCATGACCTCCGGCGAGATCGACTTCCCGAGCGTGACCGTCTTTTCGAGCGCTTCCTTGACGCTTCGCGTGAGCGCTTCGGTCTCCTCGGATGGCGGGGTCGACTCCTCGGGCTCGGCGAGCCGCGTCACCTTCGCGCGGAGCGCGGGCGTCTCGGCGAGGAACGAGTCGATTCTCACGCGCGCGAGTCCCTGCACGAGGAGGCGGATGCGGCCGTCCGGGAGCTTGAGCATCCGCATCACGGCCGCGGCGGTCCCGACCGTGTAGAGGTCTTCCGGCTTCGGCTCCTCGACGGAGGAGTCCTTCTGCGCGACGAGAAGGAGGACGCGCTGCTCGGCGAGCGCCGCGTCGACCGCGGCGATGGACTTCTCGCGCGAGACCGAGAGCGGCACGATGACGTAGGGGAAGAGGACGACGTCCTTCAGCGGCAGCGCCGGGAGAATGTCGGGGATGACGACCTTCTCGGCCGAGGGGGCTTCCGCGCTCATGCGCCTCTCTTTCCCTTCACGATCGGGATGGAGTGGCCGCTTTTCGAGGACCGTTTGGGCACCTCGAGCACGAGCAGGCCGTCCGCGTAGGTCGCGCGGGTGCGCTCGGGGTCGGGGTCCTGCGGCAGCTCGAGCACGCGCTCGAAGGCGCCCGCGGCGCGCTCCACCCTCAGGAAGGCGCCGCCGGCCCGGTCGGTGGCAGGTCGAACCCCGCGCAGCGTCAGGACGCGGCCCTGGACGTCCACGGAGATCTGGTCTGGATCGGCTCCCGGAATCTCGAAGACGAGTCGCCAGCCCTGCGCGTCCTCGACGACGTCCACCGGGACCTCGAGGGCCGGACGGGCGGCCGGCAGGGAGGTCTCCGTGCCGAAGACGAAGACGGGCCTCTCGCGATTCCTCACTTCGCTCTCCCGGGTCCGGGCACGCGCCCGAGGAGCGCCTTGAGCTCGTCCACGAAGTCGCCGAGATCCTCGAACCGGCGGTAGACGGACGCGAACCGCACGTACGCCACCTGATCGAGCTCCTTGAGCTTCTCCATGATCTCGGCGCCGAGCTCCACGGTCGTCATCTCGCGCGGCTCTTTCGCCGAGAGTCCCGCCTCGATCTCGTCGCAGATGGCCTCGAGCGTCTTCGTCTCGACCGGACGCTTCTCACAGGCCTTCATGAGGCCGCGGAGCAGCTTGTTGCGGTCGAACGGCTCGCGCCGGCCGTCCTTCTTCACGACGAGAAGGGGGATCTCCTCGACGGTCTCGTAGGACGTGAAGCGGCGCTGGCAGGCGTTGCACTCCCGCCGCCGGCGGATCACCGCTCCTTCGCGGCTCTCGCGCGAGTCGACGACGCGGTCGTCTCCCACGCCGCAGTAGGGGCAGCGCATGGGGGGAGCCTAGCAGGAACGACGGGTCAGATCAGGCCCCGCGGCTTCCGCGCAGCTCCTCGAGGGTGATCATCTGCTCGATCGTGCGCAGCGTCAGCTCCGCCTCGCCGAGCTCGCGGAGCCCCGACCAATCGCGCCGCAGCTCGCGCGAAAGCGAATCGGGCAGCGTTCGAAGCCAGCCCTCGATCCTGAGGTCGACGAACTCGCGTTTCTCCTCGATCGTCAGCTCGCGCGCGAGCAGCAGGCGGCACGCCTCCTCGGCGTCGATGACCGTCTGGAGCACGTTCCACCGGTTGCCGGGACGTTCCGCGCTCAGGGCGGCGAACGCACCGCTGCTCGTCTCGCGGATCAGCTCCTCCTCGCGCGTGGTCATGCTCTCGTGCTCCTTCGGCTCGTCCCAGCTGTCGGAATCTTCCGCGACGTAGCGCAGATACAGCATGGCGAAGAGGCACGTCGGTTGGACGAGCTCCTCGCGCACGCGGGCGTCGGCCCAGAGCGCCGCCGCGGCACGCAGGCACCGCTTCGCCGTCGTCTCGGCCAGGCGCTTGCCGAAGACCAGCGCCACCGACTCGCGCACGAAATAGCTCAGCTCGCTTGCGATGATCTCCCGGTATCCCGGCACGTGCCGTTCCAGGAGGGTCGCGGCGCGCCGGTCGATCGCCGCGAGGTCGCTCACGACGGCGGGGAGCCCGAGCGTCGTGCAGCCGAGGTTGTAATTGATCGCCCGCGGCAGCGTCACGCCCTCGGGCCACGCGTCGCGCAGATCGCGATTGCCCGGCAGCTCCCGGCCGCCGCCCCACTCCTCGGGGTATACCGGGATCGAGCGGCCGTAGTTGACCGAGCCGGTCGCGCGGATCCGCACGCGCGTTTGCGGGACGAGCCCGCTGAACGGTGCGAGGAGTGGGGCGATCCGGAGCAACGTCTCGGTATGCGCCTTGACGCCGGCCTCGAGGAGCCTGGTCAGGGACTCCCGGTCCGCGGCTCCGAGCGCCGGCGCCGCGCGCCTCGCGGCGACCGCGGCGCGGAACTTCGACGCGAGTCGCTCGGCCTCGGCCGGCGCGTCGGCCCGAATCCCCTGCATCGTCACGCCGTCCGCGCGCGCGAACTGGGCGATCACACCCTCGTGATCGGGGTCGAACCCGCCGCGGAATCCCGCCCGGCCCGCGCCGACGAGGAACGTGACCGAAGGCGCGGGCTCCCCGATGCGCCGGGCGTGCGCGGCGAGGCGGCGCTCGGCTTCGTCTCGTCCCGCGATCGTCAGTGCGTAGGCCGCGTCGGTCGCGATCTTGCCGCTCTGCTCGGCCGTATCGGACATCGCGACGAACACCCTCACGGTCGCTCCGGACCCGTCGAAGCGAGTCCGGAAGCCGCCGGGCCCCGGGAGGTCCGCGGCACCACGGCTTCTTTCGAGCGCTTGGTAGTAGTCCTCGAGGAGGTCGGCAATGTGCGCGAGAGCGCCGACGTTTTCGACGAGAGGCACGAGGCGGACGCGCGACACCTTTGCGGACAGCTCCGCGCGGCGTGCCTCGGGGATGCGCGCCGAGAGGAACGCGTCGATCCGCTCCGGCGGCCCGCTGAAGAGGCCCTCGACCGCCTGGAGGTAGAGCGTGCCGATCTTGACGACGGCGCCAAGCTCCGTCTGCGAGTTGACCTGCGGAACGGTCACCTCGTAGATCGCGTTCTGGACGGGCTCGATCCTGAGCCGCTCGCAGGCGAGAAGGAACAGGAAGTTCGTCCGCGCGACGGCCGCGAGGATCTTGGAGATCTTCTCCTCGTCCGGTTCGAGCCAGGGATTCGGCACGCGAAAGAGGAGGTGACGGTCCTGGCCGGGGATGACGCCGTGCCGGAGCAGCGTGAGAGCGACTTTCTCCGGGACTTCCAGCCAGTCGGGGCTGATCTGCCGGCCCTCGTAGTCCAGGAGGACCTCCGAGCACGGCCCGAGAAGGTCGGCGATCGTCTCCTCGAACTCCTGGCGCGCCTCGACGAGTGGGTTCCACTCGAGGTGCGTCAGCGCGCGTTCCGCGCGGTCCGGTGTCCCTTCCGGGGCTGAGCGCAAGGCGCGCGCGAGCTGTTCGGCGCGGTGCACCGTGGAGTCCGGGTGCTTTGTTCCGGTCAGGCGGAGCGTTTCGAGGCGCGGATGCTCGAGAAAGCGGCGCCGCTCCGCCGCGAAGGCCGGGACGTCGAGGGCGTCGAGCGCGGCGTACCCGGATTCCGTGCACGCGCTGAACCAGACGGCCGACTCGATCGATCGCTTCTCCCCGAGGGGCGGGGGCGCGCTCGAGCCCGCGCGACCACAGCTCTCGATTCGGGTACGCACGCGGTCCATGAAGACCGCGAGCTCGCTCACGTCTTTCGAGCCGTAGGACAGGCGCTGCCAGGTCCCGTAGCGGGCGGGGTCGCTGCCGGCGAACGCCGCGAACGGGATGCCTCCGACGCCGCCCGTGAGGAGGAAGTCGAAAGCGTCCACGGAGGTCTTCACTACCGCCCGCTCGCTCACGCCATTCCGGAGGCGTTTGAACGACTCGCCGACGAGCCCGGGAAACGCGAGCGGCGAGTAGAACGTGCCGCCGAAGTCGGTGCGCGTCACGCCGAGAGAGGCGAGCGCGTCCGCGGCCTGAATCATGAAGTCGCGCCGCTCGCGCATGTACGGGGAGGGGCGCCGGAGCGCCGCGAGCGGGCTCTGCAGCGCGGCGAGAGCCCAGTCCTGCGCGAGCGTCGAGGGCGTCGCCACGAGCCATGCCGAGAGGTTCGCGACGATCTCCCGGGCCCGCACGCCACCGGTCTTGATCTGGTCGGACAGCACCATCCAGCAAGCGCGCGCGCCGGTCGACGCCCCGAACATGTCCATCTTCGACAGGCCGGACAGCGTGACGACCCAATCGCGCCACTCGGGGTCGGCGAACGCCGGGTTGACGAACGAGCCGACATAGTCGAGGCGCTGGTAGACCGAGTCGTAAAGCACGTACACGAAGTGCTTCGACGCGACGCGCACGAGCTCCTCGACGAGTGCGCGAGGGTAGACGCGTCCGGTCGGATTGTGCGGGTTGTTGACGATGACCGAGGAGATCCCACCACCCTCGATCAGGCGCTCGAACTCCGCAGGATCGGGCAGGAAATCAGGCGGCGTGGTCGGCAGCTCGACGACGTGCTTGCCGGCGCGCTCGATGAACCAGTCGTATTCCCAGCTCGGGCGCGGGACGACGACGCCGGAGCCGTCGGCGCCGAGCACCTCGAGCACCGTCGCGAGGGCCGAGCGCGTGCCGGGCGTGAAGATGACCTCGTCGGGCAGGAAGCGGACGTCCGAGGCGGGGTAGTCGAGAAGGCCGTCACGGTTGAAGAACTCGGCGATCTCGCTGCGCACGTCCATCCGGCCGACGGCTGGCCCGTAGCTGTGGACGGTGTTGCGCGTGATGCGCTGCGCCGCCCGGACGACCTCGGGGTGCGGCGCGAAGTCCGCGTTCTTGTAGTCGCCCTGCGTGAGGTCGAGAGCGCCCTCCTGCTGCACACGGCGCGAGAAGGCGCGCACCAGCGGCTCGGGTGTCGAGAGGGCGCGGGTGGAGAGGCTCTGGGGCGCGGCAGAGGGATCGGGTTTTCCAGCGGCGTTCGTCGAGCTCGAGGCAGTGACCCGTGTGAAGCTCATGGGCCGCGTTCCGGGGTCAGGTGCGGCCGAACGGGAACGGAATGACGTCGCCGTCGCCGGCCGCCTGGGGTTGCTCCACGGCGGCGGGACGGTCGGCGCGCGCGCCGCGCCGCACCTCGAGGATGAGGTCGCACAGCTCGCGCACGGCGCCGGCGCCGCCCGGTTTCGTGAGCTGGAGGGCGGCCGCTTCGCGCACGATCCCGATCGCGTCGGCAGGCGCAGCCCCGACCCCGGCGCGCCGCAGCATGCCAAGGTCCGGGAGGTCGTCCCCGACGGCCACGATCTCGATCGCGTCGAGCCCCCAGCGCCTCGTAAGAAGGTCGAACGCGGCCACCTTGTCGCGCTCGCCCTGCAGGAGGTGCTCGTCGGGGATCTTCAGCTCGGCGCATCGGTGCGCCACGACTTTCGACGTGCGGCTCGAGACGATACCGATCCGGTAGCCGAGATCGCGCAGGAGGACGAGACCGAGGCCGTCCTTCACGTCGAACGTCTTCGTCTCGTGTCCGCTCTCGTCGAAGGTCATCGAGCCGTCCGTTAGGACGCCGTCCACGTCGAGGACGATCCCGCGGACTCGGGCGAGACGACTCTTCAGGTCCTCGGGGACGATCGGGGCGGCCGGCATTTCCAAGGAGATTATGCCCGGGCGTAGGGACTAAATCGATTCGACTCCCCAGAGGTCGTGAAGGTGGAGTATCCCCGTGGGAGCCCCCACCCCGTCGAGAACGAAAAGCGACGTGATTTTCCGCTCCTCCATGAGGCGCAGCGCCTCGGCGGCGAACGCGCTCCCGACGATCGTCTTCGGGCTTCCGCTCATGGCGTCCGCGGCCGTGTCTCCCATGATCTTCGGCCCGTCGCGCTCGAGTAGGCGGCGCAGGTCGCCATCCGAGACGACGCCCACGAGCTTTCCGGCCTGGTCCGTGACGCCCGTGATGCCGAAGCGCTTGTGCGACATCTCGTAGATGACGTCCTTCATGGCCGCTCCCTTGGGGACGAGCGGAATCGCATCGCCGGTGTGCATGAGGTCCGCGACCTTGAGGAAGCGCTTGCCCAGCTTGCCCCCGGGGTGGAGCGCAGCGAAGTCCTCCGGCTGAAACCCCTTCTCGACGGACAGCGCCATCGCGAGCGCGTCGCCGAGGACGAGCTGGGCCGTCGTGGAGGCCGTGGGCGCGAGGTTGAGCGGGCATGCCTCCTCGCGGATGACGACGCAGACGACGATGTCCGCGGCCTTGCCGAGAGTCGAGTCACGCTGGCCCGTCATCGCGACGAGCGTCGCCCCCCGGCGCTTGACGTGCGGGATGAGCGCGACGACCTCTTCCGTTTCGCCCGAGTGCGACAGCGCGAGGACGACGTCGCCTTCGAGAATCATCCCGAGATCGCCGTGGATCGCCTCGGACGGGTGCAGGAAGAACGAGGCCGTGCCGGTCGAGGCGAGCGTTGCGGCGATCTTCTGGCCCACGATCCCGCTCTTGCCGATGCCCGTCACGACGACGCGACAGGAGGTTGCGGCCGTGGCCTTCATCGCCTCCACAGCGCGGTCGAAGCCCTCGTCGAGGCCTGCGGAAAGCCCACGCACGGCTTCCGCCTCGGTTTCGATCACGCGGCGCGCTTCCCGCCGGGCAGGCGTGGTCACGAGGGGATCTTAGCGTTTGCCGCCGAGGAGGACTTCCCAGCTTCCACCTGCGACCCACAATGCAAGACCTCCGAGAATCGCCGCGAAGACGGCAGTCAACCCCCAGAGCGTCGCCGACAGCGCGCCGTGCGAGCGGCGCGCATCCGTTCGCCCGTCGGCCACCTGCACGCAGCTCGCGGCGAGAAGAATCGCGATCAGGGCGACAGGCGGCCACCAAAGAGAACGCACGGGCGAACGCCACGGCTCGTGAAAACTCCAGAAGCCGGCGAAGAACAGGCTTCGAATGGAGAAGGTGATCGCGACCGCGAAAAGGGGAACCAGAAAGAAATCCAGAACGATCCAGGCCGACCGCAGCCGCGCCATCGAGGCCACGACGTGCGCGAGAAGAAAGAGAAGGAGAACGCCTGGAAGGGTCAGGACGAGAAGGCCTCGCGAATCGAGGCCGCCCGTCGCGAGCGAAAAGGCGCGTTCACCTTCCAGGAGGAAAACCGGCGCTGCGGCGAGGATGGCGCAACCGATGGAGATCAGAAGCGCGGCGAGAAGCTTTCCGGCCCAGATCGAGGCCCCGGGCAGGGGCCGCGAAAAATAGAAGGCGAGGCGTTTCTGGGCGATGTCGCCGACGAGGATCGTGGCTCCGAAGACGAGCGGAAAGGCCACCACGATATTGGTTGCCAGAAGGAACATGGCTACTGACCGCGCGGCATGCGCATTTCCCCGTAATGCGGGAAAAAGGGGAAATCCGAGCGGGAGGAGCCCCGCGACGAAGGCTCCGAGAAAGAGAAGCTTTCTCTCCGCGATCTCCCGCGCCGCGACGGCGAGAGTGCCTCTCATGCATTCCCCTTTGCTGCGGGAGACGCTTCTCCCACGACGGCGACGAAGATCTCCTCGAGGGAGAGCGCCGACGCCTCGGCGTCCACGACGCCTTCGAGCGCGGCGAAGCGCGCGAACGACTCGTCGCCGTAATTCGAGACCAGGGCCTCGATGCCCCATCCGCGCACCTTCACCTTGACGGCCTCGAAGGCCGAAAGCTCCTGCCCGTACGAAGCCGGGTCTTCCGTCGCCTCGTTCCCGTAGCGCAGGCGCCGGAAGCGCGCCTTGAGGCTCTCGAGGCTCTCGTCGAGGACGAGTTTGCCGCCCTTCAGGATCCCGACGCGGTCGGCCATCTTCTCGACCCCCGCGAGGTCGTGCGACGTGAGAAGGACGGTCGTCCCCCGGTCGGCCAGCTCGCCGACGAGCTCGTCGAAGAACGCCGCGCGCGCCACCGCGTCGAGGCCGAGCGTCGGGTCGTCGAGCACGAGGAGGTCGGGTGCGGAGCCGAGTGCGAGCGCAAGCGACACGAGCGCCTTCTGACCCTTCGACAGGATTCCGAAGGCGGTGTCGGTCGGCACGTCGAAACGGCGCAGCCGGTCGAAGACCGAGGCGCCGCTCCACGCCGGGTAGAGGCGCGAGAAGAAGGCCGCGAGCTGGCGCGCCGTCATCGCCGGCGGCGCGTCGGGGTCCTCGGCCACGACGCCCACCTTCGCCATCAGTCGCGCGCGGTTCTTCCAGACGTCCGCGCCAAAGAGCGCGCACGAGCCACCCATCGGCTTCTGCTGGCCGAGGAGGCAGCGTACGAGCGAGGACTTGCCGGCGCCGTTGCGCCCGAGGAGCGCGTACACGGAGCCGCGAGGGACGGAGACGGAGATTTCTTCGAGAGCGGGCTTTGCGTCTCGGCGGTAGCGCACGACGACGCGATGCGCCGAAACCACCGCTGTCTCGGTCGAGAGAGTCGCGCTCACGCGGGTCCTCCGATTTTCTTTCTAAGAAGATCTCCAAGGGCGTGGCGAACGCGCTCAACGGCCTCATCGGGCGCGGCGCCGATCGTGACTGCGAGGCTCGCGTACCGCATCGCGCCTCCTTCGAGCTCCTTCTCGCGCTCGCCGCGCGGGAGCGCCGGCGGTTTTTGCGCGACGAACGTTCCCTCGCCGCGCTTCACGGCGAGGATTCCCGCGTCCACGAGGCGCTGGTAGCCCTTCGCCACGGTCGCGGGGTTGATCGACAAGTCGCGCGCGAGATCGCGCACGGACGGCATGGCCGAGCCCGGCTTCATCGCGCCCGAGGCCACGAGCCGCCGCACGTTCTCCTCGATCTGCTTCCAGAGGGGAACGGCGTCGGACGGATCGACAAAGAGGCCGCGGCTCATCCTCTCACCTGGTGAAGGGCTGGTTCACGAACTGCCCGTCCTTCATGACGATGTCGAGGTCGAACGCGTCACGCGTGGCGAACGTGATACCGGCGGAAGGCGCGCCGTCCCGGCCGAGACACGTGAGCGTGTACGTGTCGCCTCCGCCCGAGTAGACATAGAGATGTCCCCACGGGTCCTTGCGCTCGTAGGGCACCCACGCGCAAGTCGGGCAGCTCCGGATCGTGAGCGGGTTCGGGTACACCCCTAGGATCGACAAGCGCACGGCGATGTACTTGGCCATGTCGCCCATGTCGTCCATGGCCTTCGCCTGCTTCGCGCGCTCCAAGGCCTTGAGCCCCTGCGTGATCGCGAGGCCGGCAAGGATTCCGACGATCGCTACTGCGACCGTGATCTCGACGAGGGTGAAGCCGGCCGCAGATCTACTGTATCGCAACACTAATACAGTAAGGATGCCTGGGCCCGGTTGTCAAGGGCGCCGAAGAGAAATTCCAAGCTCCTAGGCCGGAGCCCGCCACGTCAGGAGCCGGTCCTCCGCCTCAGCGCGTCGAAGGCGAGGAGGTCCGACAGGAACTTCGGCAGGCTCGCGAGGGGAAGCTGCGTCGCCCGGTCGGACTTCGCGTGCGCGGGATTGTCGTGGACCTCGAAGAAGTAGCCGTCGACTCCCACGGACGCCGCGGCCCGCGCGAGCGCGGGCGCGTACTCGCGGGAGCCGCCCGTCTCTTTTCCGAGGCCGCCGGGAAGCTGCAGGGAGTGCGTCGCGTCGTAGATCACGGGCACGCCGAGGTTGCGCATCATGGGAAGGCCGCGGAAGTCCACGACGAGGTTGTGATACCCGAAGCTCGTCCCGCGCTCACAGAGCATGACGTTCGTGTTCCCGGCCGCGTGGCACTTGTCGACGATCTGCTTGCAGTCGTCCGGGGCGAGGAACTGGCCTTTCTTCACACTGACGGCCCTCTTCGTCGCCGCGGCCGCGAGAATGAGATCGGTCTGTCGGCAGAGAAATGCGGGGATCTGGAGGACGTCCGCGACTTCGGCCACGATCGCGCACTGCTCGGGCTCGTGGACATCCGTCAGGATCGGAAGGTCGGTCTTCTCTTTGACTTCCGAGAGGATCGCCAATCCTCTCTCGATGCCAGGTCCCCTGAAGCTCGCTCCCGCGCTGCGGTTCGCCTTGTCGAACGAGGACTTGTAGACGAGCCGGTCGGCGACGCCGGCATCTTCGAAGACCTTTTTCAACTCTTTCGCCATTTTCAGGGCATGCGCGCGCGACTCGATGACGCACGGGCCCGTAAAGAAGACGGGACGGCAGCGGTCCCCGACGGAAAGGTGCGGCGTGATCGAGGCGAAGACCTTCACCGTGCCGATGTTACAGAATGAGGGGAGGGAGGTCCGACCCGATGGCGATCCGCATCCTCGTGACCGGCGGGACGTTCGACAAGGAATACGACGAGCTCACGGGCCGTCTCTTCTTCAAGAACACACACATTGAGGAGATGCTGCGGCTCGGCCGCTGCCGGGTGAGTGTTGCCGTCGAAACAGTGATGATGATCGACAGCCTCGAGATGGCCGCCGCCGACCGCGAGAAGATCGTGAGGCGCTGCCGCGAAGCGCCGGAGGAGCGGATCGTCGTCACGCACGGAACGGACACGATCGTGGAGACCGCGGCAGTTCTCGGCGCCGCCGCGACGGGGAAGACGATCGTCCTGACCGGGGCGATGGTGCCGTGGGCGTTCGGCAGCTCCGACGGCCTCTTCAACCTCGGGAGCGCGCTTTCTTTCGTCCAGTCGCTTCCCGCCGGCGTCTACGTCGCGATGAACGGACGCTGGTTCGCCTGGGACGACGTCCGGAAGGACCGGGTCTCGGGGGTTTTCGAGAGCGTCCGCTGAGCGGGCCTCAGAATGGGCCCATGCACAAGACCCCGACGTCTCCTTTCGCGAGCCTCGGCCTCGACGTGCGCCTCGTGAGCGCGCTCGCCGCCCTGGGCTACGAGGAGCCCACGCCCATCCAGAGCGCGGCGATCCCGCCGCTCCTCGATGGGCGCGACGTTTTCGCGCAGGCGGCGACGGGCACCGGGAAGACCGCCGCGTTCGCGCTCCCGATCCTCCACCGCATCGGAGCGGAGGCCGAAAGGGGAGTCGCGCCCACGGTCCTCATCCTCGTGCCGACCCGCGAGCTCGCGATGCAGCTCGCCGAGGCCGTTCACCGGTACGGCCGGGAGATCGGCGTCCGCGTCCTCCCCGTTTACGGGGGCGCGTCGATGGAGACGCAGCTCAGGGCCCTGAAGCGCGGCGTGGACGTCGTCGTCGCGACGCCCGGGCGCGCGCTCGACCACGTGAACCGCCGCTCGCTCGCCCTCGGCAGCCTCCGCACGCTCGTCCTCGACGAAGCCGACGAGATGCTCGACATGGGCTTCGCCGAGGACCTCGACGCGATCCTCGCGGCGACTCCGAAGGCGCGCCAGACGGCGCTGTTTTCCGCCACGCTTCCGCCGCGCATCGCGACCCTCGCGTCGCGCCACCTTCGAGAGCCGGTCCGGATCGAGATCGAGAAGGAGAAGACCGCGCCGGGGAAGATGCCCAAGGTCCGGCAGACGGCGTACGTCGTCGCCCGCGGCCACAAGCGTGCGGCGCTCGGACGCATCCTCGACCTCGAAAGTCCCGCCGGGGCGCTCGTCTTCTGCCGCACGCGCCTCGAGGTCGACGACCTGACCGAAAGCCTGAAGGGCCGCGGGTTGCGCGTGGAGGCGATGCACGGCGGGATGTCGCAGGAGCAGCGCGACCGCGTGATGAAGAAATTCCGCGCGGGGACGCTGGAGCTTCTCGTCGCCACCGACGTGGCGGCCCGCGGCCTCGACATCGGGCATCTCTCGCACGTCGTCAACTACGACGTGCCGTCCTCGCCCGAGCTCTACGTCCACCGCATCGGCCGGACCGGCCGCGCCGGGCGCGAAGGCGTCGCCATCACGCTCGCCGAGCCGCGCGAGCACTGGCAGCTCCGCAACATCGAGCGCCTGACGAAGCAGAAAATCGAGGTCGCGAACGTCCCCACGGTCGCCGACCTGCGTGCCAAGCGCCTCGAGCTGACGCGGGCGTCTCTCCGTGAGTCGATCCTCGCGGGCGGGCTCGAGGACTATCGCGTCGTCGTCGAGTCGCTCGCGGAGGAGTTCGACCCGATGGACGTGGCCGCGGCCGCCGTGAAGCTGGCGGACCCTTCGGCGGCGGGCTCGGGCTCGGTCGCGGACGAGCACGAGATTCCCGCGATTGCCGCACCCCCGCCGCCGCGTTCGGCAAAGTCCGGGACGAAGTACAAGTCTGGGGGGAGAGAGCCGGGCAACTCCGCGAGTATTTTCGTCGGCGCCGGCCGCGCCGCCGGCGTCCGGCCCGGAGATCTCGTGGGGGCCATCGTCAACGAGGCCAAGGTGAGCCCCCGCGACGTCGGCTCGATCCAGATCGCCGAGCGGTTCTCGCTCGTGGAGGTGCCGGAGAAGATCGCCGAGTCGGTCATGCGCGCTCTCCGCGGCACGATGATCCGCGGGCAGAAGGTGGTTGTGAGGCGCGACAAGGACGCTGGGCGCTGAGGCGCGGGTTTCAGAGCGCCCGGGGCCAAATGTGCCTGATTCATTTGCGGCATACCGCCTGACGCGCCGCGCGGGTAACTTGACATTGGAGGTTCCCGGCATGCCAACTGCCCTCAGGGAACGCCCCAAGCCCTTCCTCCTGCCCGAGTTCTGCAAAGGCTGTGGCCGCTGCATCGACGCCTGCGCAAAGGACTGCATCGGGCCGGGCCGCGAGATCGATCCGCGCACGGGCCTCGTGCCCGTCACGCTGAATCTCGAGGCCTGCAACGGTTGCGGTCTGTGTTTCGACGCATGCCCCGAGCCCTACGGCCTGAGGCCGCAGCCAGAAGGCGACTTCGAGCTTCAGGACCCGGAGAAACTGTTCGGTGAACGGGCGGCCCCGCCTCGGCCGGCGCCCATTCCACCTCGAGCGATTCCCCTGCCGCCCGTCGCGCCGCTCGTCCTGAAAGGCAATTACGCCGCGGCGATCGGGGCGCTTCTCGCGGGCTGCCGGCACGTCTTCGGCTATCCAATCACGCCCTCCACCGAAGGCGCCGAGCTGATGGCGAAGCTCCTGCCGAAGCTGGACGGCATCTTTTTGCAGGCCGTGAGTGAGGTCGCGACCGTGAACATGATGTACGGCTGCGGCGGCGCGGGCCTTCCCTGCATGACGTTCACCTCGTCGCCGGGCTTCAGTCTCATGCTCGAAGGCATCTCGTACATGATCGGCGCCGAGGTGCCGGGCGTGTTCGTGAACGTCATGCGCGGCGGGCCGGGCCTCGGAAACATCGCCCCGGAGCAGGCCGACGTGAAGCTCGTGTGCCGCGGCCTCGGCCACGGCAACACGCAAGCGATCGTCCTCGCGCCCTCGACGCCCCAGGAGATGCTCGACCTCACGCGGCTTGCATTCGAGCTGTCGTTCCGCTACCGGAATCCGGTCGTCGTCGTCGCGGACGGTTACCTCGGACAGATGACGGGCAAGGTCGTGCTCCCGGCCACGATGATGGAGCCCGGCCTTCCGGACTGGGCGGTCTTCGGCGACGGAGCGCACCGCGGCAACCTCATCAATTCGATCTACCTCGACGAGAAGGACCTCGAGAACCACAACGCGCGCCTGAATGAGAAATACCGGCGCATGGAAGCCGAGGAGCGCTCTGACGCGTTCTCGTGCTCGGATGCGACGACGCTCGTCGTCGCGTTTGGCACGCCGGCGCGAATGGCCAAGGGCGCCGTCGAAGCGCTGCGCCGCGAGGGCGTGCGGGTCGGCCTCTTCCGGCCGCTCACGCTGTGGCCGTTCCCCATCGCCGCGCTGAAGTCGTTTCTGCCGAACGCGAAGAGGATTCTCGTCGTCGAGGCCAGCAACGGGCAGCTCGAGGACGAGCTTCGCCTCGCTCTCTCGAAGGCCGGCGTGGCGCCGCCGCTGATCGAGAGCGTCCGGCACGCGGGCGGCATCCTGCCGCAGGCAGCCGAGATCGCCGCGGCCATCCGGGCTTCTCAGGAGGTTCTGGCATGAGCGTCTTCTACGAGAAGTTCGAGCGCCACGCGGGAGGAGAGGGGCTGAAGAGCCACGCGACACACTATTGCCCGGGCTGCGGCCACGGGCTCGTGCACAAGTACCTCGCCGAGGCGATCGAGGAGCTCGGCATCCAGGACCGTACGGTCGCGATCTCGCCTGTCGGCTGCTCGGTCTTTCTCTATTACTACCTCGACGTCGGGAACTCTCAGGCCGCGCACGGGCGCGCGCCTGCGGTCGCGCTCGGCCACAAGTACGCGAATCCGGATTCCATCGTGATCAGCTATCAGGGCGACGGCGACCTCGCCTCCATCGGCCTCGCCGAGATCGTCTCGGCGGCGCAGCTCGGGACGCCGATCACCGTGATCTTCGTGAACAACGCGATTTACGGCATGACCGGCGGCCAGATGGCGCCCACGACGCTCATCGGCCAGAAGAGCGCCACGAGCCCCGAGGGCCGCACGGCGCTGATGGGGCAGCCGATGAAGATGGCCGAGCTCATCGCGGGGCTCGACGGGCCCGTGTACGTCGAGCGCGTCGCGCTCTTCGACGCGAAGCAACGCATGAAGGCGAAGAAGGCCGTCCTGAAGGCGGTGAGGCTCCAGGTCGAGAACCGCGGCCTCGCGTTCGTCGAGGTGCTCGCCGAATGCCCGACGCATCTCGGGATGACGCCCGAGGAGACCGAGGCCTGGGTGAAGGAGAAGATGCTCCCGGTCTTCCCGCTCGGCGTGAAGAAGGATGTCGTCCCGGAGCCCTGGTTCCACCGCGAGAAGCCCCGCTTCGACGCCGAGAGCCTCGTCGCGGCGATCGGGGCTACCGCCGAGCGCCCCCCGCGCTTCGCGACCGGCTTTCCCGCGCACCTCGGTGGCACGGACATCGCGCTGAAGCTCGCGGGCGCGGGAGGCGACGGCGCGCAGACGGCCGCCATGCTCCTCACGCGCGCCGCCATCCACGAAGGCTATGACGCGACGCACATCCCCAGCTACGGGCCCGAGTCCCGCGGCGGCACGTCGTACGCCGACGTGCACGTGAGCGCCGACGAGGTTCTGTCGCCGGCCTCGCCGCATCCGGCAATCCTGGTGGCGTTCAACGCCCCGAGCCTCGCAAAATTCGCGCCCGACGTGCCGGCGGGCGGCACCATCCTGTACGACAGCTCCGTCGTGAAGGATCCGCCGCCGTTCCGCGCCGGCGTGCGCGTCTTCGGCGTGCCCTTCACGGAGATCGCCGTGGATCTCGGCAAGGCGATGGTGAAGAACATCGTCGCGCTCGGCGCTCTGCAGGCCGCGACGAAGCTCTTCCCCGAGGAGACGTTGCGCACCGCGATCCGCCTCGCCCTGAAGGACAAATGCGCGCTGATTCCCCTGAACGAAGAGGCTTTCTCATGGGGGATGCGCGCCGTCACGCCGGCTCCGAACTGAACGCGGAGGACATCATGAGTCAGGACCTGATCCCCGTTTCGCTGACACCTGCCGAGTACCGCCTGCTCATGGGCCTGCGAGACGTGCCGGAGTCCTCGCTGAAGACGCGCGTGAAGGCGCTCATCGAAGCCCTTTTCCGGATGGCCCGCGAGCCGCGCTGCCCCGAGCACCAGGCGGACGGCGTGCCGTGCGCGAGCGTGCACGCGAACTGCGACCAGTGCGTCGAGGTCACGCGCATGCTCGACGGGCTCGAGGCCATGGAGCTTCAGATCCGCGGCTTTCCGGGATGAGCGGAGGCGTTGCGGCGACAGCCGCCGAGCCGGCCGAGATTTTTCGTTCCGCGCGTGCCAGCGGCCGCTCAACGCTCCTCGAGCACGAGGTCTACGCGGTGCTCCAGGCCGTGGGATTCGACGTCCCAAAATACGTGTTCTGGCCGGCAGCGCCGGGCGAGGGCCTGCCCGGCGAAGTCAAGGAATTCCTCGCCGCCGTGCCGGGAGATGGCGTCGTTCTCAAGATCGTCGCGCCGGGCCTTCTCCACAAGTCGGACGTGGGCGGCGTCGCGTTCGCGCCGCGAGACCCGCGAGCCGTTCTCGAAGAGGCACACCGCGTTCACGCGGACGTCGGCCGCCGCGCGCCGGGGGCAGCGCGCACGGGACTGCTCGTTCTGGAGCGGCTCGTTCCCGCGTCCGGCCTGGCCGGCGCGGAGGCGCTCGTTTCGTTCAAGCAGGACGCCGCCTTCGGGCCCGTCCTTCTCTTCGGCCTCGGCGGCGTTCTGACCGAGTGGTACGCAAGCCTCTCGGGCGGCACGTCGACGGCGATTCTCCGGCCGGGAGAGGTGAAGCAGGACCTCGAGGCCGCGGTCGAAAAAAGTCCGGCGTTGAAGATTTTCTTCGAAAGGAGCAGGGCACACGCGCAGGCGCCGCTCGTGCTGGATGAGGTCGCGGCTCGTCTCGAAACCCTTTCTAAGAATCTTTCTTCTTTCTCTCCCGACAATTCCTCCGGAAACCCCACGCTGGAAGAGCTCGAGGTCAACCCGCTGCTTCTGACGGCGGACGGGCGCTGGGTCGCGGCCGACGGGAAGGCGCGGTTCTCGAATCGGCGATTCGCGCGGTCCGCGCGGCCGCTCGCGAAGATCGAGAAGCTCCTCGCTCCGAAGAGCGCCGTCGTGTTCGGCGCGTCGGCCCGCGAGTCGAATCCCGGCCGGATCATTCTGCAGAACCTGAAAGCTTCCGAGACGATCGTGTACGGCCACCTGCGCGCGGTGCACCCGCGAGCGGACACTATCGACGGCGTTCCCTGCGTGCGCTCCGCCTCGGACCTGCCGTTTCCCGTGGACCTCGCGATCGTGGCAATCCCGGCCGCCGGGGCGCGGGACGCGATCCGGGATCTCTGCGCGGGCGACCTCGCGCGGGCGATCATCCTCATCCCGGGCGGCTTCTCGGAGACAGGAAACCGCGCGCTCGAGGACGACATCCGCGCGGCCCTCGCGACCTCGCGAGCGCTCCCCTCTGGAGGCCCTGTTCTCGTGGGAGGCAACTGTCTCGGCGTCGTCTCGAAGCACGCCTACAACACGTTTTTCCTCCCGCAATACAAGCTGCCGTTCCACGACGCGCCGGGCGACCACCTTGTCGCGGTGAGCCAGAGCGGCGCGTACCTCGTGTCGCTCACGAGCAACCTCGACG
>OBLW0100000764.1_pt1 | contig 27540 bp, 19 predicted proteins | sample 1520161 | NCBI WGS metagenome assembly OBLW01 (sample SAMEA3539309, study PRJEB22396) | soil metagenome | biome: tundra; feature: field; material: soil | place: USA | collected 2010-05 | depth 0.15 m | reverse complement strand
CGCGCCGCCGGGAACGGCCTGGGACGCGGAAGGCCTACGCGGGAACGAGGCCAATAAGAACAAATTAATGGTACTCGTCCGTGTGCAAGCACGCAAGTGGCAAAGTGGACGGGTTTTGCACAAGAGGACATCGCCGGTAGTTTCGAGCAGCTTCGTGTCTCCGGCTTCGAATTGGGGGGGCTCTGGCCGGGTACAGACTGCATGCCGGTATTTGTGGAGGTCGAGAGCTGAAGCCCGATAACCAAACAAACCCGAGACTTCACGCGCCCCTGGAGACTTCGCGGACCCACTGTTGGGCCTGCCAGTACGAAGAGGCCACGACGTCGCGGTCAATCGGGGGGCTATCGCAGATGCCGCGCGCAGTCTCCCATTCGCCGCTTTCCTGCGCCAGCATCAACTGGTAAATCGGGCGCAACAAACCGGGCTCTCCGCGAAGAACCGCTCTTGTTTCGGAATCCAGCGGAATTTTCTCCAGCATGTCGGACATCTGCCTTTCGGGCATGGCAAAGCCGACCCCGCAGCAACGTCGCGATCAAAAATCGGTTGCCGAGCCACTTGGCGCAGGTTAATGCACTTGGGGCCCTCAAGAGCGAGCGGACGCAGCAGACGAATTCGGCACATTCAGTACATCGGCAGGACGAGCGGAAAACTCCAGCGTTGCCTTGAGACTAAACCAAATTGAGACCGAACCATGACGCGATCAGAGGAGAACAACTCAATGGCTCCGAAAACCGATTCCACTACTTCGCGTCGCTGACTTGTTCCCTCTTCTCGTCATACACGCCGAACTTCTTGGCTACCGGCTTCAGGGTGGGGTAGAACTGAACGAAGGTATGCTCGACGGCGGCATGCGCCTCATGACAGGACCAACAGCCGTTTCCCTTGGGCATGGCTTCCGAGGTCTTGCCCTCTGCGTCAAAGCCGAAGTAAGCCCACTTTTCCGGGAAGCGACTGGAATCCTTCACTTCGACCGCGAGGCCCATCAAGTCCGTCTGGAAATGTCCAGTCTTATTGATCGAGCCTTTGCTTTGCGCGTCCCTTTCGTCGATGACGAACATGGTCTGCTCGGGCCATTTACCCGAAGTCACGAACGCCTGATAAGCCCATCGTGGCACGAAGACGTTGGTGAACATCTCATGGCTGCCCGGTTCGGGACTGTAGTTCATGCCGTAGCCCGCGGAGAGGAACATCCACTCGCGGTAAGTGTCGGGACGAAGCAGTTGGCCCTTAGCGTCGAATTGCGGCTTGTCAGATTTTTCTTCCGGACTTGCTGCCAACAGCGCGAAACAGGCAGCGAAAAGCAGGGCGGCAGTGAGAACTGGTTTCATGCGGGCCTCCAGTGATTTCTGAACCAGATTGTAGGCAGCCTCGGGGTGACCGTCTTGCACAAAATAAACATTCGCGATGGTAACGGTTTCAGTCTGACATAGTCTGAGTAACTATGCCGGGAAGCATTATGTTGGGAAACGATGGTCAAGAAAATAATGGTCCAGGAAGCCTTCTGCGGGGAGGCGAGTTTTATTCGCCAGTCGAGTCCAGACTCTGTACCGAAGACGTGCTTCTCTCAGAATTGCGCCAGCCCTGCCCGCGCAAAGTTCCGCGGCACGAGCACGAATTAGCGTATGTGACGGTGGTACTCCAAGGCGATTATCTGGAAGGAGACCGTGGGAGGCTGGAAGATTTGTGTGCCTTTACCGCCGCCTTTAATCCCGCCGGGGTGCAACATGAAACTGTGATCGGGCCATCAGGAGCATCGTTCTTTACCATCGAACTCCGCGACCAGCGGCTCAAGGAGCTGGGCGTGAGATTACCGGCGCAAACAAAATTTGACCGCGGCTCCGGGGCCATGCTATTGCCCGGACTTCGCATGTATTTGGCCCTCAAGACGCAGACGTCCGACGCGCTCCTGCTGGAAAGCGACGTGCTGGAATTGCTGGCGGCGATCGCGGGATTCAGCTCTGGGGAGAAAACTGTACCCAGGTGGCTAGGCCGCGTGAAGGAACGCATGCACGAAGAATTTTCCGACAAGATTAGGATGTGCGATCTGGCGGACGAGGCGGGGGTGCATCCGGTGCATCTGGCGCGAGCGTTTCGCCGGACCGAGAGATTGACGCCCGGCGAGTACCTGCAGCGGTTGAGGGTGCGTGCAGCCTGTCGCAAGCTGCGCGAAGCGGAGTATCCTCTGGCCGCGATTGCGATGGAGTGCGGCTTCGCCGATCAAAGCCACCTCACCCGCATTTTCAGGAAGTTTACGAAGACTACGCCAGAACAATTCAGACGAACCCTCCGCTCGCATTGAAAAGCCCTGACGCTTCCAGAGCAATAGAGGAAAGAAAATGGCGCCCCGTTTGCGGAACGCTTATCCTTAATATCCTCCTGCCGCCTACGGAGTGACGGTGAGGCTCACCGAAAATGAATTGGTGAGAGGGTTCGTGCCACCGGTGGTCGCAGTCACGGCCACGGAGTAGGTTCCTGGAGTGGTCCCGGAATTTTTCTGGCTGCTACTGCTTCCGCACGAACTGAGACTCAAGGCGGAGAAACCTAGAACCACAATCAGCCCAAGCAGGCGCGCGGCGCGAGTGCGCGATCCTCCCGCGAGAGCGAGTCCGAACATGCCGGGAAGCAGCAGGGCGTAGAAGATGCGGCTGCCGCGTCCCCGGGGCGGACGCAAACTCCCCGTCGGGCCTACGGTGGTGATATTCACAGTCAGTGACGTTGCGCTCGTCGATTGGCTGGGGCTGAAGCTGCACTGCGATTGGGACGGCAGCCCGCTGCAAGTGTAGTTAAGCGGCAGCGCTGTCGTGGAACTGCCGGTGTTGACGAAGCCAGTTTGACTGGTGACAATAATCGACACGGGCACAGTTGTGCCGGCAGCCACAGAGAACGTGGCGGAGCCGCTGGTCGGCGCGATGGTGAACTTCTCGGTCGTAGCCGCCACGCTCAGGCTGACCGTTGTAGTGGTCTGGCTCGAGTTAATGGGAGCGATGGTGATGGTCTGAGGGGCCGAGGGCACGGTCATGTTGGCCAGGGTTGAAATGGTCAGTACGGTCGTGGCCGGATTTGTTCCATCGAAGTTGACGCTCGCAGGATTGAAGCTGCAGGTCGCGCCCGTGGGCAGTCCCGTACAACTGTTAGGACTGAAGTTCACGACCATCCCAGTGGAACCGGCAATGGCGGTAATGGTCAACGTCGCCGTGGCGGATTGCCCCGCAGGAACGGGGCTGGGAGTAAGCGTGCCAGCCGAGAATTGAAAGTCCGGCGCGGTCAACGCCAATACTAGTTTGTCAGCGTCAACCGAGCCCAGGCCAGTAACCAGGTTATAACCGGTAGTTGGATCAGCGTTTGAGGAACTGAACCCGAAAATACCCGCAGTCGGGCAGATCACATTACTGGGGAATCCGGTGGGGGTATTTGGCTGACAATAAACGTTGTTATCTCCGCTAGCGATTGAGTGAAAAACACTGTTGGTTGGGGTGGCGGCAAGTGCGTAGAGCTTCGGATTAATATTTCCCAGGCCGCTACCACCTAGCGCCTGATTGAGCAAGGCGACGATTCCGGCGAAAACCGGGGATGAGACCGACGTGCCACCTACGATCGACTGATTGGTGCCCACGGCGGTAGCGATTCCGCTGGCGCACGTACTGGCGGTATTAGTCGGCGCATCTATAGGGGTGCAAAAGATGTAGCCAGGAAAGTCCGGCGACGCGAGAAGCGAGACGTCGGGAACATACCGGACACCCGCGGGGGTGTTGGGGACCTTCAACCCTTGCTGATACGACGGCTGCGCGAAGCCGCCCCCGGAGGGGCCCGCCCCAGCTCCCAGGCACACGTTGGTTGCGCTTACGTAGACACAGTTGCTCGCTCCGCCGCCACCCGCCGAAATCCAAATGTCGCTTTGCACTTGTGCCGCGGTGGCCGAGGCTGTGAGCGGAACCCAACCGGGCATTGCCCGGCTGCCGCCCGTTTTGCAGAAAGGGTCGCCGGAGGCCGGGGAGTGGCAGTACTGGGCCAACTCTTCGTCGTCGTTCCACGGAAGTTCAGGAATGTAGCTTTGTGCCGTGCCATCATTGGGGCCGAGGGTCGTGCTCCAGAAGGTCGAAGGCGAGGGGTAAGAATCGTTCGCGAGCGAGATCTCCGTGCCACCGACGGCCGTAACTTCGGGGCTACTGGCGGGATAGCTCACAGCCAACCCGCCTACAGCGGGGCTGAACGGCAGATTGGCATTTGGCGGATTGAAATCACACCCTGCGGAGCCCTGGTCGCCAGAAGAGTTCAAGATCGTGACGCCTTCGGCGTTACCCTGCTCTAAAAGACTTTCAAGATTCACCGCCTGCAGCTCGCAGATTCCGTAACTCATGCTGATGACGGGCGCCACGGGTGGTCCGCTAGGAGGATTGATGGCCGCGCTGAGGGCGGTATTAACGCCAGCGCTGTTGGTCGGGTTGCAATTGGAATCGTAGGTCACAGGAGAGTTTACATAGACGATTTGCGCTTTCCGCGCAGTGGCTCCGGACCACTCGATGTCGAGGTCCGCTTCGCCCAAATCTCCGCATGCGTAGGTTGTTCCGGGGTCACTACCCACCAGGTCGTACTGGAAATAGGTAGAGCTGCATGCCGTAATGACACCGTTCGCATTGGTGGTGCAGCCAGTGATCGGGGCAAGATTGAAACCGGAGCGGAAGTAAGTGATGTCGGCCAGGTAAACGTCGGTTTGGCCCACGATGGCAAGCTTTTGCCCGGTACCGTCGATCGGAGTGGAGGCGCCATAAAGCGGCGCGATGTCGTAAATCGTAGCAACGTCGTCAGGGGCGAGGAAATTCGGGAAAACTAACTTTCCATCATAGTAGTCGCCGCGAGAATTTCGCACGGCACCCGCACCCCTAAATTGGCTAGCTGGCTTCGGGAGGAAGCTATGCAGGCCCATTACGCTGCTGACAACGCCGTTGAGTGCGGCGGGAATCATGAGCGACATCGAGTTGGCGAAATGCTCCTGCCCGTCGATGTTGTAGTTGTGGATCTCGGTCTTAAAGGCACTCTGGACCTGGGAGGCCGTGCCGCTGAATGCGACCGAGTTGCGGCCGCCTCCAATGCTTAGAATCTGGAAACCCTGTGACTTAAGCCACGCAGTGACCTTGTTTATATCGTTCTGACTTAGGCCAAAACGGTCGGCGAATTGTCCCGGTGTAAGCCACTTGTGATAGTTGGAAGAGTTTCGATCCTGCTGCTGCGCGAGAAGCTGGTCTAAAGCCCTCTGCTGGGTCTGCGAGGGAGCCATCAGCAGGGTGATATAGCTTAACGCCAAAGACGGGTCGACGGCACCCATATCGTATTGCGGCTGAGCCTTCGGATGAAGGCTTTTTGCCAGCGGCACGACTTGGCTGGAATCAATGGGACTAGTAATGCGGTCGGACTGCGCGGCGAAGCACAGGGATGAGGCTAGAAGCGGAAGAATAAACTTCCAGGATCGCATTCAATACTCCGTCTGCAATTTTGGGTTCGGGTGGTGTGTTCTTTAGCTTAATGGCTTTCTTGCACTCTGATCAAGTATCGCGCACAGAAGGTTGTATGCTTACAAAAAGTTACAAACCCAGCGTAGCAGCATTTGTCGCGCAATTATTGAAGTAATAAGTTTGCAGCGTTGGGAGGGTAGTACCTCTATCCCGCCCACGGTCGAGGGCGTTGGAGTCGGCCGTGTCCGTGAACGTTCCATCCGGGAAAGCTTCCCGCACCAGTCTAGCTGGCGGCGAAACGTGCATAATTCGAGCCCATCCCGGGTGTGATCCAAAGTTTCGGGTTAAAATTCAGAACTGAGATCATTTTTGAGAGGATCCATGCGTTCACTTTCCGATTCAGGCAGCTGTATCGCGGCGGCAATGATTTTACTGTCGACCGCGCTCGTACTCGCAGCGGATGTAGACGCTAAGTTTCACAATGCCCCCGTCTCGACCCGGGCCACGAAAAATCCTTACGAAGGCCAGGGTGCCGCAGCCCAGGCGGGAAAAGCGTTATATGCGCGCAATTGTCTCTCCTGCCACGGAAAGGTGGGCAAAGGCACGGGCAACGTGCCTTCCTTGGTGGATGGCATACTCGATTCAGTCCCTTCCGGTGAGGTCTTCTGGTTCATTACCCAGGGCGATAAAGATAATGGTATGCCGTCGTGGGCGGCCTTGCCGGAAAAGCAGCGCTGGCAGATCATCACTTATGTGAAGGCGATGGGCGCATCACAAAATTCGCCGGAAGCAAATACCCCAGCGCCGGCCGATATGAGCACGTCAAAGCTGAAGGCTCCGCCGCCGGCGACCCCATTTACCGACTTCCGCTACGAGAAGCCTGGGACAGTGCGCAAGATCACAGTGAAGGATCTACCCCAGCCCTATGCGACCGAGTCTGCTGAAAATGCAGCCAAACTGGTGGCCCGGCCGGACAATGTGTGGCCAGCCGCACCCGCCGGATTCAAAGTGGAATTGTACGGCTCTGGGTTGGAGAATCCGCGGACGTTGCGCACCGCTCCGAACGGCGATATTTTTCTGGCGGAAAGCGATCCTGGAAGAATACGGGTATTTCGCGGGCTCACGAGCGATGGCAAGCCTGAGCAGTCAGCAATTTTTGCCAGCGGTCTAAAACGTCCCTATGGATTGGCGTTCTATCCTCCGGGACCTGATCCACAGTGGTTATATGTCGGCAGCACCGCCGAAGTGGTTCGCTTCCCATATCACAACGGTGACCTCAAGGCTAGCGGAACGGCGGAACATATCGCCGATCTACCCGCGCCAGGCGGACACTGGACGCGTGCAGTGGCCTTCTCCCAGGATGGAAAGAAAATGTTTGTCGCGGTCGGTTCGGGATCGAACGTGGATGATCCCGATACTACTCCGCGGGAGAAAAATCGTGCCGACATACTGGTGTGCGATCCGGCGAACTGCCAATTGAGCGTGTATGCCTACGGCATTCGCAACGCCGGAGGAGGGATTGCGATAAATCCTGAGACCGGCGAGTTGTGGTGCTCGGTGAATGAGCGCGACGGACTCGGCGATAACCTTGTCCCCGATTACATCACGCATGTGCAGGAAGGTGGATTCTATGGCTGGCCGTGGTGGTACATGGGGGGACACCAGGATCCGCGGCATAAGGGTAAACATCCGGAGTTGAAAGATAAAGTCATTGTGCCGGATGTGCTGCTGCAGGCGCACAACGCTTCACTCGAGTTCACTTTCTATGACGGCAAGCAGTTTCCTGCCGAATACAAGGGAGACATTTTCGCCTCCGAGCACGGCTCCTGGAACAAAGCGGTGCGCGTTGGTTACGAGGTGATTCGCGTGCCCTTGCACCAGCGGGCCGACGCCAGCGGTGAGTATGAAGATTTCCTCACCGGCTTCGTGCTGCCGGATGGCAACGTGTGGGGGCGTCCCGTAGGTGTGACCGTGGCTCCGGATGGTTCGATATTGGTGAGCGACGACGGATCGAACTCGATCTGGAGGGTCAGCTACAGCGGAAAGTAACGGGCTTGCTCCCGGCCGCTCCCGGCCTGCTCCCGGCCGATCTGGCTTGACAATCTCTGGCCCGCGGCGCACAATCCTTAAAGGCGAATAAAAAGCGAAAGCACCTACGGAGTTTCCTGGCTCCGGCGTTCCCTGAAATTTTTTCCGAGGAATTTATGTCTTCCGCAGTGTTTTCCACTTCGGCGGCCCAAGGCCGCCCTTTTGTTTTTGACAGCGAAAATGAGGCGGAAGTTTGCCCGGAACCTCTCGGGGTGGAGCTTTTCACTGAGGCGCGCCCACCGCAGCGAGCCGATAATACTGGGCTTCCTCGCGCCTTTCAAGATTCGAGACTTGCCGGCATAACTGCGGCTTCGCAGCTGGCAGTGCGCCCTGCGCCAGAAATGGTATCGAGCGGCATCGCCGCCATGGACATGCTTACGGGAGGCCTGCCCCGCGGCTGCCTGACAGAAATTTGCGGTCCCGCCTCTTCCGGCCGCAGCACCTTGATGTTGTCCGCGCTGGCGGCGGCCACATGGCGGCGAGAATTTTGCGCGATCATCGATGCCAGCGATGCTCTCGATCCCCAGTCTGTGGCGTCTGCAGGAATTGAATTGGACCGGCTGCTCTGGGTGCGTTGCGGAGAGAATTCTCATCACGCCGAGCATCGCCTGGAGCAACTGCTGCGGGTTACAGACCTGCTACTCGAAAGTGGAGGCTTCGGACTGATCGTGCTCGATCTAGGCGATCTGCCGCCACAAACGGCGCGCCGCATCCCGCTGACTACATGGTTCCGCTTCCGCCGTGCCGTAGAACATACGCCCACTGTGCTGCTTGCAGTTGAGCGGCAGTCCATTGCAGGAAGCTGCTCTTCCTTATTAATCAAGCTGGGATTAATTAAGTTGGGATCGATAAAACTGAACACTTCAGAAAATCCTGAACGCCCAATGAATTCTCAATTTCCGGCACCCACTCACGCGCAATTGCTGACCGGGCTGGAAATCACGGCGGAATTAGTGCGATCACGCATGGAGCGTAAACCAGTTCGTTCCGCGGAGATTACATTCGCCAGCAAAACCGCCTGGGCGGGTGAAGGAAACTCAATGACTTAATGAACAATGCCGCAATGACACAATGACTAAAGATCAATCGCTCAATGGATTTATGCCGCCATGCCTTACGCCTGCATCTTCGTACCAGTTTTTCCCGTGGCTGCGGTATTTCGCGCCGAGCCGGAACTGCGCGCGCTGGCCGTGGCCATTTTCGAGGGTAAGCCTCCACTGGAAAAAGTTTTTGCTGGGAATGAAAGTGCTGGCCGCATCGGCATCACTCCGGGCATGACAAAGGCTCAGGCAGAACTTTGTTCGGAGTTGACGTTGCGTCCGCGTTCTCCGCTGCAGGAATCTGTAGCGCACGCTGCCCTGCTGGACTGCGCGCAATCGTACTCGCCGTGCGTGGAAGATGCTGCAGCCGATACGGCGATTCTTGATCTGGCCGGCATGGAATCTCTTTTTGGCTCGCTGCCCGAAATTGCCCGTAATCTTTTTCGCCGTGCCGCAGAACTCGGAATCGACGGAAACGTTGCCGTAGCTTCGAATCCCGATGCCGCCGTGCTCGCCGCTCGTGGCTTTTCCGGCGTAACCATAATTTCTCCAGGCAGAGAATGTGAGACTTTAGGATCTCTCCCCATTCAAGTTTTGTTTGCCAAAGGATGTGAAAGAAAGAAGAAAGACGACAATCAGCAAAAAGAAGCTGGTTTGCTCGAAACTTTGCTTGGAACGTTGGATCGCTGGGGTGTACGTGATTTGCGGGCCTTAGCCGCACTGCCGGCGATCGCTTTGAGCGAGCGCCTGGGACAGGAGGGTCTGCGCCTGCAGCAACTGGCGCGGGGCGCAACATCTCGCACGCTGGTCCCGGTGGAAGCGCTTCCGGTATTTGAAGAAGCAATCGAGTTGGAACATCCCATCGTGCTGCTGGAGCCGCTAGCCTTTCTGCTAAATCGTCTGCTCGAACAAATCTGTGCGCGTTTGGCCTCGCGGGCGCTGAACACGCAGGAATTGCGGCTCACGCTGGAACTGCAGAATCTCACTGGAGGTAATCCTCGACTTGATATTTCCGAGACTTCCAGCGAGAACGGCGCATCGCATATCGCATCCCAAACTACGGCTCAGCATTTTGTTTCCGGTCGGCAAAGTAAATTCTGCAGAACTCTTAGCCTTCCTCTGCCCCTGCTGGATCCCAAACTTTTTCTCAAGCTGCTGCAACTGGATTTGAATGCGCATCCACCGGGCGCGCCCATCATCAAAATTCACCTTGCCGCGGAACCGGCGCGGCCGCGATCGGCCCAAGGCGGTTTGTTTCTGCCTCCCACGCCGGAACCGGAAAAACTGGAACTCACGCTGGCGCGTATTGCCGCATTGGTCGGTGAATCTCACGTGGGCTCGCTGGAGATGCTGGATACGCACCGTGCGGAAGGTTTCCGCATGCGGCGTTTTATGCCCGGGGCAACACAAGAAAGAGCTCCTGCGCAGGAAAACCGGCCAGGAAGAACTGAGCCGACGAAAGATAAATCCGCGGTCGCCGCTCTTCGCATGTTCCGTCCCCCTTTGCGAGCCACAGTGACCCTGGATAACGGGCAACTGGTGCACGTGGTCTGTTCGAAGAAAAAAGAAGCGCAGGGCAATGTTCTCTGGAAGGCCGGTCCCTGGCGCAGTTCCGGCGATTGGTGGGAGCGGGAAGCATGGTCGCGCGACGAATGGGATATTGCTTTGCAGAATGCCGAAGGTATCGCTCTCTATCGCCTGGTACACGATCTACTCGGGGGAGGATGGTTCGTGGAAGGTACGTATGACTGAAGTCCAAAGCTTTTCACCACAGAGTCACAGAGACACAGAGACACAGAGAAAGCAAAAGAGATACCAGAACATTAAAGATTTTCTCCGTGTCTCTGTGGTGAAAAGGTTTTTTACTGAGAACTGATGTACATCGAATTTCATGCCCGCTCCGCTTTCAGCTTCCTCGAAGGATCTTCCTTGCCAGAGGATCTGGCAGGTGTCTGTGCCCGGCTCAAGATGCCTGCCATGGCGTTGCTTGACACCGACGGCGTCTACGGTGCCCCTCGCTTTCACATGGCGGCAAACAAATTTGAGATCAAGGCGCACATCGGAGCGGAAGTGACAGCATGTTCATCACCGAGCCACAGAGACACGGAGAAAACAAAAACAAATTCACGATCTTCTGAAAATCAACAATCAACAATTAATTACCAACCATTTAAGAATTCCTCCGTGTCTCAATGTCTCCGTGGTGAATTCCGCCTGCCTTTGCTCGTTTCCTCCCGCGCGGGCTATCAAAATCTCTGCCGTCTGATCACCAAAATGAAGTTGCGCGCGAAAAAAGGCGAAGGCGCAGTCTGTGAAGAAGAGCTGGAAGAGCACGCCCACGGCCTTGTCTGCCTGACCGGCGGTGCGGACGGTCCACTAGCAGCCGCCTTACAACATGGGGGCATCGATGAAGCCCGCCAGCAAGTCGAGCAACTGGTTGGGCTGTTTGGTCGCGGCAATGTGTATGTAGAGCTACAGCGCCATTTCCATCGGGAAGAAGAAACTCGCAACCGCGCAGCCATCGCAATTGCGAGCTCGCTGAATCTTCCGCTTCTGGCCACCAACGGCGTTTGCTACGCTGCCGCGAAAGATCGCGAACTTTGCGACACATTCACCGCTATCCGCCATCACCGTACATTGTCGACCGCTGGACGTTTGCTGGCGCGCAACTCCGAGCGTCATTTGAAATCTCCGCAAGAGATGCAACAACTCTTCGCCGACCTGCCCGAAGCGCTCGCCAGCACTCTCGAACTTTCTTCACGCCTTGAATTCACGCTGAACGATCTCGGCTACGAGTTTCCCCGCTATCCCGTTCCTGACGGGGAGACGATGAATTCTTTTCTGCGGGACCGCGCCTGGAAAGGTTTCCGGCAACGCTATGGCCGCGCTAAGCCTGACGTGCAAACCTGCGCCCGTCGGCAGATTGAGCGCGAACTCGCATTGATTGAAAAACTTAAACTCGCGGGATATTTTCTCATCGTGTGGGATCTGGTTCGCTTCTGCCGCGAGCAAAACATTTTGGTGCAAGGCCGCGGATCGGCCGCCAACAGCGCGGTCTGTTATTCACTGGGTATCACCGCTGTCGATCCCATCAGCATGGAACTTCTCTTCGAACGTTTTCTTTCCGAAGAGCGAGGCGAGTGGCCGGACATCGATCTCGACCTGCCCAGCGGCGACGAGCGCGAAAAAGTTATTCAATATCTCTACCGGCGTTATGGTGAACGCGGCGCGGCCATGACAGCGAACGTAATTACTTATCGCAATCGCATGGCGGCGCGCGAAATGGGCAAGGCCCTGGGTTTCGATCCGGAAACGCTCGCCAAAATTTCTGCCGCGGTCGCCACCTGGGAATTTCGCGACGAAAACGATGCCCTCGACCGCCGCTTCCGCGATGCTGGACTCGATCTCAATCATCCGCGCCTGCGAAAGTATTACGAACTGTGCCTCGCTGTGCAGGATTTGCCCCGCCATCTCGGCCAGCACTCCGGCGGCATGGTGATCTGTCAGGGGCAACTCGATTCTGTCGTCCCGCTGGAACCCGCATCCATGCCTGGTCGCGTTGTGGTGCAGTGGGACAAAGAAGATTGCGCCGACATGGGCATCGTCAAAGTTGACCTGCTCGGCTTGGGCATGATGGCGGTGCTCAAAGATTCAATCGAACTTATTCGCAATCACTACGATGAAGAAGTCGATCTGGCGCACCTTCCGGCCGATGACTCTGCTGTCTACTCCACGCTGCAGCAGGCCGATACCATAGGCATGTTCCAGGTGGAAAGCCGCGCGCAAATGTCGTGCCTGCCGCGCCTAATGCCGAAACGCTTCTATGACATTGTGGTGCAGGTTGCAATCATCCGGCCGGGACCAATCGTCGGACAAATGGTTAACCCATTCCTCCTGCGTCGCCAGGGACGCGAAGAAGTTTCGTATCCACATCCTTCGCTTGAACCGGTGCTGGCACGCACATTGGGAGTGCCGCTCTTTCAGGAACAATTGCTGCGCATTGCAATGATCGCAGCCAACTTTACTGGCGGCGAGGCCGAGGATCTGCGCCGCGCCATGGGCTTCAAGCGATCGGAAGCCCGCATGAGGGACATCGAAGCTAAACTGCGTGCCGGCATGACACGCAACGGAATCTCTCGTGACGCGCAGGAACAAATCATTCTTTCCATCACATCTTTCGCACTCTACGGATTTCCTGAATCGCACGCCGCCAGCTTTGCCCTGATTGCATACGCCAGCGCTTATTTGAAGTGCCACTATCTCGCCCCATTTACCGCTGCCCTGCTCAACAATCAGCCCATGGGTTTTTATTCTCCAGCCACTCTTATCACAGACGCGAAACGGCACGGATTGAAAGTACTGCCGGTGGATGTGATGCGTTCGGAGTGGATGTGCACGCTGGAAGCGGTGCCCAGTACCGAGAACCAAGCACCGAGTAAAACCATTCCTCCCCCAGAGGATTTTCTGGCTACAGAGAACTTTGTCATTCCGACCCCCGAGTGCCCGCGAGGGGCGGAGGAATCTTGTAACTCAGTGCTGGGTACTAGGTACTCGCAACTCGCTCAGGCCCTGCGACTTGGATTGCGCTACGTCGGCGGCCTGCGGGAAGACGCTGGTCAGGCGCTGGTGCGCGAACGCATGCGTGTTCCGTTCACTTCTATACAGGATCTCGCACACCGCGTTCCAGAACTTCGCAAGGACGAACTCACTACGCTGGCGGAAATTGGAGCTCTGAATTCAGTAGCTAGTACCGAGTATCGAGTACCGAGGAAAACCTTTCCGGCCTCTGAGCCATCAAGAACGATAGAAACTTTTGTCATTCCGACCTCCGAGGGCAAGCGAGGAGCGGAGGAATCTCGCAACTCGGTACTCGGCACTCGGTACCCGCAACTCCACCGCCGCGACGCTCTCTGGCAAGTCGAACGTGCCGTGCGCTCCTCCGGCCCGCTGCTCGAGCATCTACCTGAATCTGATTCACCTTCCCCGTTACGTCCCATGGACCAGGAAGAGCGACTGGTTGCCGACTTCCACGGCACAGGCCTCACTGTTGGGCCGCATCCCATGGCTTACCGTCGTGACTGGCTCAAGGCCATGGGCATTCGCCGCGCCAGCGAACTCCGCGATATTCCCAGCGGCAAGCGTCTTCGCATTGGAGGCTGCGTAATCGTGCGCCAGCGCCCGGGAACTGCGAAAGGTTTTGTTTTTCTCAGCCTGGAAGATGAAACCGGAGTGGCCAACGCGATTATCGCTCCCGACCTTTTTCATCAAAACCGTTTGCTGCTGGCCTCAGAACGGTTTCTTGCAATTGAAGGAATTCTGCAGAATCAGGACAATGTGATCTCAGTTAAAGCCGAGCGCGTACTGCCGCTATTCGTTACGAAGGCCGAAACTGTCTCACACGATTTCCATTGAGCCACACTTGAAAGTTAAACCTGATTCACACCAGGATCTACTCATTCTTCGGGTCTGCCATTCTCCGGAGGGGCCAGGGGCAGCCTGGTGGCACCGCGCATAATGTCGCGCTCCTGTGGTGAGAACATGCCTCTGAAGCGGTTGGAATCAATAATCTGCTCCCGCTGCTGCGGTGGCATAGCCCGCAGATCACGCACCGCAGTACTCACCATACGCCGACGGTCGGGTGGAAGCTGCTGCATCCGGCCGAACAGATCGCGCACCGCTTGTTTCTGACCCGGCGTCAGATGCTCCCACGTTTCCATGCGCCTCAGCATGCGCTGCTGCTCTTGCGGCGGAAGACTTGAGAAATGCTGCAGTCGCTGCTGCAACATTTGCTGGCGCTCCGGAGATAAACGGCGGAAGCCGGGATCGTTCTGCAACGCGCGCTGTTGTTCACCGGGAGACAAGCCCTTATAGCGCCGCAGCCAGTCCCCCGAATGCCCTTGCCCCTGGCCCGGCGGATGAGTTTGTGCTGGCGGATGCCCCTGCAACGGCCGGAAATTATTGTGCGGCGCGTTGTTATTTTGAGCCAGGCAGGGAGTCACAACGCCGGCCACGGCCAGCACGGCCGTTGCCATCCATCGCGTCATGCAATTTCTCAACCGCATTCTTTCCGCCCTCGAATTCGCCTACCTGCATGGATGCTGGTTAGTGATCCGCTCTTACGGATTCGCCACCACATCATGCTGCACCTCAAGGTCATCCAGCAAATCGAAGTCGGAATACAGATCGTGATTCTTTTCCAGCGCCTGCAGATCGCTTACCGCTGTCCCGGGCTCCGCTACCTGCCCAGATTCCGCTACCACGTTATTGCCCGGCCCGTAGATTCCGCTGCCCTTCGTAAAAAACAAGCCCACGCCAACTCCCATCACCACCGTCAGGGCCGCAGCCAGCACCGGCCGCCGGAACCAGGCCAACCAGCCCGCTTGCGGCTTGGCCATTTCTTCCCGCAGACGCGCCTGCAAACGCACATCGAAATACGGCGAAGGCTCTGGCGCTTTCCATTCATCCAGCAATGCCATCGTCTGCCGAAACTCTTTCATCTTGCCGGCGCACGCTCCGCAGCCCGCCAGATGATCGCTGATCTCCGGCGTCACTTCCATCAAGCCGGAAGCCAAATCCGGCATCACTTCTTTAATTTCCTCACACTTCATAACCCTGTTCCCCTTAGTCATCTTCGCCACCGCTCACTTCACAAAACAAAATACCTCTTCTAAACAAATTCTTTTAACTGTTCCCGCAAGGTCTCGTATGCGCGAAACAACAACGATTTCGTCGCTGACTCGCTCAACTTCAATACATCGGCGATCTGTTTGTAATCCATCTGTTGGTACTTGTGCATGATCACCGCCAGTTTCTGCCGCTCAGGAAGCGCCTCTACCTTGCTTCGGATCGCCAGCATCCGCTCGCGCCGCACAAGAGCCTCTTCGGCCGTAACCGTACCATCGGCCACGTCCAATGTGGTGCCAGTTTCCTCGTCCGGTTCGTCAAGACTGACCGTCACTTCCGGTCGCTCATGACGCGTATCGCGGGCATGGTTCACGGCCAGATTAGTAGCGATGCGATACAGCCAGGTTGTAAACTTGGCGCTGGCTTCGTAAGTCTGGCGAGAGCGATACACCCGCAGAAAAACTTCCTGGGCCAAATCTTCCGCGGCCGCCGTATTGCGCGCCATACGGTACATAAAACTCACCAGCGGTCGGCGATATTTCTGTACTAGATAGTCGAAGGCGGATTCGTCTCCCGCCTTTACCCGCAACATAACCTCGGAGTCGGTGTAGCCTTCGGCGCCCGCCATCACTGACTGGAAGCTGCCGACTGGAGGGGAACCCATCGCAGCCATCAGCGCGCCTCGCTCCATGGCCGCAGTACTCACACTTGTTCGAACCCCGCCTGAGCTGGAAAGTTGCTCTTTTTCTTGCTTCGCCGAAATACCGGAAGTCCCCGCAGGTGAGGAGGATACAGGGGGCCGAGGTGGGCTGGTTTCGTCCGGCATGCAAGGTGACTTTTGGCGGGTGGGCCGCCGGCAACCTGCACGCCGCCTCAGCCCCTGCCGCCGATAGGCTAACACGCCTCCCAACCCTGTCCAAACCCTACCTTCCAAAACGCAGAGTTATACCTCGGAGGCCGAAATCGTCGGACATATGCGAGGTGCTAAGGTCTTATTGATTCTCATGCTACGCGACTACTCCTGAGTGGTCGGCACGGTTAATTTGGCCGGAAATCGGGTTCTCGTAAGTTGGCATGCCACCTTACGCCCAAACAACTCAACAGATCTCGACGCCGGAAGACCACGACCGGCTGAGGAAGGACGGGCTGCAAGTGTTGCTCGCACGCTTGCTTTTCCCGAGAGGAAGTTACACCGCGTACAATCGCTTCGGTATGAGGCAGTTTCAGATTTGGGCGCAACCTTGGTGGGTCAACGTGCTGATCCTCATTCCATTGGCAGCCGCCTTCATTTTTCGGCGCGCAGGATGTCTCCTTGGCCGACGGCAGCTGGTTGTGATCACTATGTTTGCCGCCGCATTTGGCTTTGTTGAAGCTTCTGTAGTGGTGTACTTGCGGGCTGCGACAGGTTTGCTGCTCGGCTACACAGGAAGCTTGGCGGACGTCCGGCGATCCCAACAGCTCTATCAGCCGGACAAATCCGTAACCCAAATTCCCCAATCTCTGGTGACGATTGAGGTCTGCCGCGAGGCTGCCACAATGATCATGCTAACGACGGTCGCACTGCTTGCTGCGGCCACGATACGAGCGCGATGGGCTGCCTTCCTGTGGGCGTTCGCCTTCTGGGACCTTTCCTACTATGCGGGGCTGTGGGCGACAATCCGATGGCCGACGTCGTTCATGGATCTTGACGTGCTTTTTCTCATCCCTGTTCCCTGGATTGCGCAAGTCTGGTTTCCTCTGTTGGTGAGTTCTCTGACTATCCTGGTTATTGCGGCGTCGTGTCTCGGAGAATATTCTCGCTAATCCGGCGGCAACGCCCTGCCCCATTCTGAGTTACTTTCATCTCTCCCAAATCAAGGTGCGGACTGTTTTCTTGCCGGTGGCCGGGTCGGTCGAGGGTTCCGTCGTTAGCGTCAAGTGGTTGCCTTCCAATTTGTAACTTCGAACTTGGTCCGTGCCCGTACGAGATTGGTCCCAAGATATCTCTATGTGGTGGGTGACGGCTTTGGCTTCGCTGTCGATCGTATACGTTCCAGCATACGCGACCATACTCTTGATCAGAGCTTCTGCTTCGTCAGGTGTAGCAATTTCACCGACAGGTTTGGTGCGGTGACTACCAACAATGATCACGATCATGCGCCCGTCGCGGCCGTAGTTGATATAACCGGACGGATGCGATCCCATGACGTCGGACTTCACGCCCGATGGAAGTTCCTCGCGTACGTAGGACACCAGTTTCCACATACCAAACATTGCTTGCTGGATGGACTTCGCTTGGTCGGTCTGCGCCCGAAGGTGGCAAGGAAGACAGAAAACTCCGACAAAGACAAGAAGAACAGCTCGCTGCATTGCGATCATCTCCCTCAGTTCGTAAGCGAGATCGGAAATTCCTTCCTGGCTCTGCAAGCGGCCAGAATTTTACACCCGGAGTGCAGCAACTGCTCGCCCCAGTCCCGACGCAATCGCGGTTCCTTCGTGGTCAAGGGGCTATTCCGTTTTTTACAGATCCCGCGCCTGCTGTTTTCGGATTTTTGTAGACATCCGGCGTCCCTCTCTCGAAATCTGAATGGCCGAACCCTCAATCAATGTGGAGCACTGGATCTTGTCCCGTGAAATTGTACGCTCGCATTAATCTGCTTTCATTCGTAACTTTTGCTAAAGCAAATGAGAAACCGGTAGCTCGAATGCTTTACGGATCTTGTTGTGACCACGGTCCGCGTCAGGGGAGATCACGCAGCAGCGAAGGAGAACACCCAGCTTGCGCAATTCACGACAGGTGAGGATATTCGTTTTGGCCCTGTTCATCGTCGGCTGTTCGCCGGCTTTCGCTCCAGTGGATTGGAAAGTACATGCAGTTCCCGATTTCGGAGCCGGGGACGTTTGGTTGGATCAGGGCATGCTCTCTCCTCACCCACATTTCGGGTTATCGCGGCCACGTCGTGCTGATCGACTTTTGGGAGTTTACCTGCATTAACTATATCCGGGATTTCGCGATCTCCAGATTCACCTGTTCTCCTTCTGCGTTGTCGCGAGCGAGTCGCGGATGCGAAAACTATGAGCCCGAAGGGCAAATCTGTAATCCCGTAGCTCGATGGATTTGAACTCGACGGTTGGGTCCAAGCTGAGACTGAAGATCTGTTCTTCTGTGCAAGTCCGGTTACAGCAAGAGTGTAAGAAACGGCGTGAGACGCATGATGATTACTGGAACTTCGGCAACACCTGGGCCCTTTAGCATTTCATCAAGCGGTGATGCAGCAACCTTCGTCGCTGCCATGGGCGCTAATTCAGCAATCCATATACCTCGACCTCGCCCCGCGCTCCGAAGTACAAGTGTCCATTCACAACTACCGGGATTACAAACCGCGTCGCCATCACTGCGCGATCGCGCTGGCTGTTCTGTTCTGAGGTGTAGATCGGTTGGTCAACCTTGTTGGCATCGAAAGCATAGAGGATCGCCGGCCGTCCCGCTCCATTCCACGTCTTGGTGACGATGGCCCACACGATCGCGTCTTTGTTTCCGTTTGCCGAAACCGAAGGTGTCACCCCAGGATTTTCAAATTTCGTATTGGACTGTGCGTTCAGTTTCAGCTCGCCTTTCTGAATCGCGTAATCACGCAACGAATCGTCGCTGCAGGCAAAGAACACATGCCCATTCCAGTAGGCCATTGCCCCATAGCCGCCTCCGGCCATCCGTATTTCCTGCACAACAGCATCGCCGTCCGGCCGAAACTTGCCCATCTGGTCGCGATCGATCACATAAATCATGGAGCCTTTGATGGGCTGCACCAGCAAGTGACGATGTGGTCCCGGCTGGTCGGGCAACAACGTCGGGCCACTGGAACCCACGTCAGAGTCGCCATTGTTTAGGGCGTCCTGATCGTGAGGCGTAAAGTAATCATTCACCACCAGCAAAGAACTTTGAAGCCCTAACTTCAAAAGCGTGTCGCCGTAGTCTCGCCCTCCTGACGACACGTCGAACGTTCCGTTGCCGGTCGGCACATAAACATTGTCGCTCGCGTCAGCGGCCGGTCCGGTATCGCTCAACCAGATGCCGCCCTCGGTGCCGTCCGGCGTGTCGTTGAACACCCCCTTCTGGGCTAACGTGTGCGCATCGTAGGCCATCACCCAGCCGTGATACGGGTCTACATCACACGACGAAGACCACGTGAGGTACAGCGCGTCGTTTGTCAGCAGCAGCGCAGCCCGCGGATTCTCCCGCAGCGGATCGAAAATGACATTTCCATTTGCGCTGCTTGCTCCCTTATCTCTAACGGAAGCGGTGATCAGGCTCGGGCCACCAAATTTTTCCACTCCGGTCGTGATCGCCAGAGCGTGCAAATGCTGGAAGTATTCTTTATGTCCCGATGTGGGATCACGCATCGTCCGCGCCAGCACGTACAGCGTGCCCGTTTTCAGGTCGATCACCGGCGTAGAAGTCACGCCGACTTCAGGCTGGATGAAGAAGCATTGCGTATCTCGCTCCGAAACAGTCGTAACGTTCTGCTTGCTGTCCAGAAAACTCACCTGCCACAGCGGCGGATCATTCGGCCGATATGCGTCGAACGCATACACGCTGTCGTGCTCGGTCGCGACGTACAGCACGTCATGCGTTCCTTTGCCCGGGATCTCTACCGACGGAATAAATAAGGGCTGCGCATACACTGCGCCATCAACTTTGAACGCGCCCACCTTGCCAAACCGTTTTGCGTTGACGTTTTTTGGACTTAAGACCTTCTCGTTCAACGTCGCGCCCGTGCGGAGATTGTCGTATTGCGACGTGACGATCTGCGCAGCCGAAGGTGTTACGGCTAGCGCAACCTCAAGTGCAAGGCAGGAACCAAATAAGGTTTTCATGTGAACACCAGACCATCCAATGTTCAGATTAAACATCCTTCACTGCAACATCTGCGAACAGCATTGATCGCGGTTTTCACTGTTCGTCCGCGGAAGGTCCATAGATTGCCGGGACACTTACACCATTCATTCGTAGATAGACGGTCAATTGCCCACGATGGTGAGCAAGATGACTGAAAGCGTCAGTCAGCATCACATGCCGGGGCATCTCATACAGCAACTTGCCGCCATTACAAAGCGCCAAGGCATCATCAAGTGGTCTTCCGTTGTACCCTGCAATGCCTTGCGTGCCTTTTCGATGCCCTGCTCCATTGCTCCGAACAACTCCTCCCTCGTTGCGAACGCCTTCGTCTTGAACTCGTCGGTCGAAGGGTCGTCCAGATTCAGTTCATCCCGTTCGACCATCAAGACTATCCATCCTGGCAGAGTCGCCACGAGCGCCGCCAGGCGACCCATTTCCATGGACTTGGCATGTGGCTTCCAGTCGTTGTGGCCCTCGGGTACTCTTTCCACGGCCTTGCGCGTAACTACCGCTTCCCGCTCCAGTTGCGCAAGAAATAGCGCCTTCAGTTCCATATCTGTTTGCCCCTCATTTTTGTTTGGGTTCTTACTGTGAAGTGGGTTCCCATTTGATTTCGCAGCCGTCTACATTTAGGAAATCAGTATGCCGCAATCGCGATAGCGCAAACAGAGCCACTTTTTGTGCAATTATCCATACCGGTTTTGAAGGATTCCGGCCCACTTCAAAAGGAGATCTATGCGGACCTCCGGAGCGATTCTATCGGACGCATTGGAAATCGAAGGCCGCCTGTGCTCAGCAAGGGGACTCCGACTTCTAAGTGAAGTGCTCTGAGCAGGCACGATGAAAAGGCACACAGGAGCTCAAAAAAACAAAGACGGTCACCGATTCCTTTTAAACGACCTGACGGAAAGACCACTCCTTCATGGCCGCGTCGCTGAGCGCAGCCATGACGACGTTACTCACGAGCTGTTTGTCCGTCTCGCGGGAGCTATTGTTGCCAACCGCCGCCCAGAGCTTGGTAGAGCTGGACCAGAGCAATAAGTTCGTTCGCCTGGGCTTGCGCCACCCCTAGTTCAGCGGAGAAGGAATTCGTCTCATTGGTCAGCACTTCCAGGTAGTCGGTAGTCCCGGCCTTGAACCGCACTTCGGAAAGACGCGCCGCATCTTGAGCCGATTCGAGCAGGTGTTCTTCCTGAATTCTGAACTCTCGATTCTTGTGATACGCAATCAGCCCATTCGAGACGTCTCGAAACGCGCCTTGAATCGTCTGTTGGTAGGTCAGGAGCATCTGCTCATGCTGTGCTTCAGCCAGACGGACGTTCGACTTGAGCCTCCCTCCTTCGAATATCGGCTGAGTTACAGACGCGGCTAAGTTCCATAAGCCAGCCGGGCCGGTGAAGAGATTCGTAAGCGCCGGACTCTCGTAGCCTGCAGTTCCCGTGAGTGAGATCTGGGGAAAGTAAGCCGCCCGTGCGACGCCGATCTGCGCGTTAGCGGCGATCAGGTTCTCCTCGGCCTCCCGAACGTCCGGCCGTCGCTCCAACAGAGATGAAGGAAGTCCAGCTGGAACTTCGGGAGCATGCGGCTGCTCAGTCAATTTCAGTCCGCGAGGAACATCGTCTGGGTTCTTGCCCAGAAGTATACTGATGGCATTCTCCTCCTGCGCAATCTGCCTTTCAAAATCAGGAATCTCTGTGGCAGCGGTATACACCAATTGCTCTGACTGGCGGACGTCCAATAGCGAGTCGATCCCGTGCCGCTCCAGGGTCCGCGTCAATTGCAGAGAGTCGCTGCGCGAGTTAAAGGTCCGTTTCGAAATTTCCAGCTCGAGATCCAGCTCCCGGAGCTCGAAATAAGCGGTCGCGAGGTTCGCTACGAGCGTGGCCGTCACTTCTTTTTGAGCCCAATCATCGGCGAGAAGAGTTGCTCGGGCCGCTTCCGTGGCGCGGCGATACTTTCCCCAAAAATCGAAGTTATAAGCGGCGGACGCCGTCAGTTGTCCCTGTGTGACTTCATAAGCGGGGATGGGACCGATTTGCGGGCTCTGCTGGCTAGCGATGTTTCCGCCCGCGCTGAGCGTTGGAAGCTGATCGGCGCGAGTGATTCCGAGTTGTGCCTGAGCTTGCAAAACTCGCGCCGCTGCGATGCGAACATCATAGTTATTCTTAAGTGCGGTGCGAATCAGGCTCTGAAGCTGAGGATCCTGGAAGACTTGCCACCACTTCGCATCTCCTAAAGACTGCGAAGGCCGTTCAGTTTCAACTTGTTTTGAGTTGACCTGTTGGTCCTTCGCATCTGCGGGGGCCGGTGCCGCAGCGGTTGATTCTCGATATGTACCTGGCACATCCACGGTCGGCCGTTTGTAATGTGGGCCAACCGCGCAGCCGGTAAGCCCCGCGATACTTAACACCAGGGCAAACGAGGAATAAGTGCGCCTCAGGGTTTGAATCATATGATTAATCTCCAGCTCCTTCCTGCAGCGCATAAGCTGGGCTCGTCTCTGGCGCCGCTTTGCGCGTCGAGCGGAAGAAAGAAACCCGGTCCAGCACTTTCTCCTGGAATTCCTCAAGATAGAGATAAATGGCAGGAGTGACGAATAATGTTATGAACTGGGAGACGATAAGACCGCCAACAACCACCAAGCCTAGCGGCCGGCGCGAAGCTCCGTCGGCGCCGTATCCCAGCGCAATCGGAAGCGCGCCCAGCAGGGCCGCCATCGTCGTCATCATGATGGGGCGGAAGCGCTCCATGCTGGCATCGTGAATCGCCTGAGTATCAGCAATTCCCTGACGCACTCGCTGCTCCGCGAAATCGACAATCATAATTCCGTTCTTCTTCACGATGCCCATCAACATGAACATTCCAATGTAGGCATACAACGAGGCTTCGGCGCCGAACAGCCATAGCGTCAGCAGTCCGCCCAGCAGCGCTACGGGCAAGGAGGAGAGCACCGTAATTGGGTGCAGATAACTCTCGTAAAGAATCGCTAGGATCACGTACATGACGAACACAGCAACCAGCATCAGCACGGCGAGGTCCGAGACCGTGTTGCGAAACGTGAGCGCCTCGCCCTGGAGCGCTCCAACGATGCCCGGCGGCAGAATCTGCTTCGCAGCGTCTTCCACAAATTGCGTTGCCGGTCCAATGGCGTACCCGGGTTTCAGATTGAAAAACATGGTCACACTAGTAAATTGGTTAATGTGATTAACTGCTTGCGGGCCGATGACCGGGTGCCAGCTCGTCACCGCGTTGAGAGGGACCATGCGCAGCCCGTCATCGCTCTTGATGTAGAGCTTGCCCAGGTCTTCAGGCGCGGAACGTTTGTCATCCGCAACCTCGAGGATCACCTGATACTGATCGGTTGGTTTCTTGATCAGATAGCTGTAATTCTGCGAGTAAGCGTCGTGTAGAAGCGTGAGAATCCGGCTCTCCGATACGCCGTAAAGCTTCGCTTGTTCCCGCAGGATGTCGACTTGCAGGTTCGGCGTGTGATTGTAGAGGTCGGAATTCGCGAACAGGAAACCGGGGTATTCGTGCATCTTCGCCATCATCTTGGCGGCGGTGGCGTAAACCTCGTTGGGGTCGGTCCCGGAAAACGCGTAAGCGAATTGGCCCTGCGTATTGGCGGTGGCACCAGTGCTGATTTCGAGCGCGGGATTTGGCTGAAGAAATGCCACCGTCCCAGGAATTGCGTTCCCGACGTCGGCCATCAACTGTCCTGCCACTTGAGCGATCGGAGGACGCTGGGATGGGTCTTTCAGAAATGCAATCAGGAATGCCTGATTCGATCCCATGAATTGCGCATTCCCGCTCATGGTGAAAGTGCTGCGCACCGCGGGATTCGCCTTCATGATCTTTTCCGCCTGTGTTTGATAAGCGTGCATCTGATCTGGGGAGGATCCTTCCTGTGCAACTAATATGCCGCGGATAAACGAACTGTCACCCACCGGCAGGAATGATTTCGGGACAACATAAAAGAGATATCCGGTACCAGCGAGGCAGACCACCCAGGTCACGGCCGAAACCCAGCGATGGCGAAGAAAAAACCACAGGGAACGCCCGTATACATCCAGCACGCGGTGTTCGAATGCGCCGAAGACTCGTTCCATCCACGTCTTCTTCGCGCCCGCCCCGCGATCACTCAGCAGCCTGGAAGTCATCAAGGGAGTGAGCGTGAGTGAAACAATTCCGCTGGCCAGAATCGAGATGACAATGGTGAGCGAGAACTCGCGGAAGATGCGGCCCATGAGCCCGCTCATGAACACCAGCGGGATGAAGACGGCGGCCAGCGACAACGTCATAGCCAAAATGGTGAAGCTGATTTCCTTGGCCGAGTTCAGCGATGCCTCGAATGCGTTCTGTCCTTCCTCCATCAACCGCACGGTGTTTTCGAGAAACACGATGGCATCATCCACTAGGAACCCGATGGCCAGAGTTAAAGCCATCAGCGAGAGGTTGTCCAGGCTGTAGCCAAGGACGTCCATGGCTATAAATGTCAGCAGCAGTGACAGCGGTAGCGCCACGGCAGGAATCAGAGTGTCGGTAACCCGTCCGAGGAAAACAAAAATCACCATGACCACGAGCACGAATGCGATGTAGAGCGTCGCCTGCACATCCTTTATGCTGCCCACGATGGTCAGCGAGCGATCATAGGCCGGCACCAGCAGAACCGATGTTGGAAGCTGCGACTGAATGGTAGGAAGCAGATCCCGCACCGCCTTGGCTACTTCGACCGCGTTTACGCCTGCCCGGCGAAACACAGCGACTACCACGGTCGCTCCCGGCTGCGGATATCCACGCACCCAGAAGCGCATATCAATCCGCTCGTCCTGAACGCTTTGCCTGGCGCTGGCGACATCTTTCAGGTACACAGGTGCGCCGCTGCTTTGTCCAACGATGAGCCCGTTGTATTCGTCAGCGGTGCTTAGTTGTCCTTGCGGCTGGAGCAGAAAGCTGCGGTGGGGCCCGTCGAACTGGCCTGCCCCGGTGTAGGCGGTTCCATTCTTGATAGCGCCTGTCAGATCTTCCATCGTGATGTTGCGAATCGCCATCGCCGACGGATCGGCTTTGATCCGCACTGCCGATTGCGTACCGAACACCGCGACCTGGCTTACGCCGGGTAGAATGCTGATGCGCTCCCCAACTTGCGTATTGGCGTAGTCATAGAGTTGGCCTTCGGTTACTGTATCGCTGACCAGCGCGATGTATTGGATCGGCTGGTCGTTGGGATTCGTCTTGGTGAACGTGGGAGGGCTCGGCAAATCGACAGGAAGCTGTCCTTGGGCACGCGTGATGGCCGCTTGCACATCGGTCGCCGCTCCGTCCAGACTCTTGGAAAGATCAAATTGCAGGACAAAACTGGAATGTCCCTGGCCGTTGTTCGAAGTTACCAGCTCCAGTCCCGGAATTTGCATGAACTGGCGCTCCAGCGGCGTGGCCACATTGTTGGCCATCGTATCCGGCGTCGCACCCGGGTAGTTGACTTGTACCTGGATAACTGGATAATCAACGGCCGGCAGATCGCTGACGGGCAACCGGAAATAAGCCAACGTTCCAAACAGGATGACCGAGACGGTCAGTGCGATCGTCATCACCGGACGGCGAATGAAGACTTCCGAGAGATTCATGAGTGACCTCCCTTCGGACCGCCGGCTTGGGTGCCCGCGTTCGAAGGCGGGGCAGAAGGCGCGCCGGAATCGATACGCACTTTGCCTCCGGGTCGAACCAGCATTTGGCCGGCGAGCACGACGCGTTCATTAGCGGCGACTCCTTCCGTGACCACCACGTCATCGCCCTCGCGCTGCCCCAACTTCACCGGCCGGAGTTCCGCCGTATCGTCCGATTTCACCACGTAGACGAATGGCCCCTGCTGACTGATCTGTGCCGCTTGATTTGGAATCAGCACTGCTGCCTTTTCGGTGTTCAGAACGAGTTTTACGTCTACGAATTGGCCGGGCCAAAAGTGGTGATCCGGGTTGCTCATCGTGGCACGCAAATTGACCGTGCCACTGCCGTTCTGCACCGAGTTGTCGAGGAACTCGACGCGGCCGGCCTTGGCCGCACTCTCCAAGTCCGAGGGAATCCGGATTGCCGCTCTCAGCAGGCCGCGCGACATTTGTCGTTGAACTTCCGGAAGATCACTCTCGGTGACCGTAAAATTCGCATAGATCGGGTCGAGCCGCTGGACCGAGAGGAGCGATGTGGCATTGGCCTGCACCACGTTTCCCACATCCACCAAGCGCGCCCCGGCCCTACCGTCGATCGGAGAATGGATGTAGCAGTATTCGAAGTTAAGCTTCGCGGTTTCGAGGGCTGCTTGCGCGGCTTCGACGAGTGCCTGGTCCACGTCCACAGTATTCTTCTTCGTGTCGTAGTCCTGCTTTGAAATAGCTCTTTCTCCTATGACTTCCTCATCGCGGGTGAATTGAATCTTGGCGAGATCAAGCGCCGCCTTCGCTTGCGCGAGGCTCGCTTGAGCCGAGTCGAGTTGCGCCCTGAAGGGACGAGGGTCAACGACGAACAGCAACTGCCCTTTCTTCAGGTTCTCGCCGTCTTGAAAATGCCGTTCGACGATGCGTCCGCCCACCTGCGGAGTGACTGTAACCGACTCGAAGGCCGCGTTTCTGCCGATTTCATCCAGATACTTCGGGACGTCCTGCGCGGTGGCCTTGACCACAGTCACCAGCGGCGCAGGCATAGCAGGCGCCGCTTGAACATTGCTTCGGCTGCAACCCGCTGTCGCCAGCAGTGCCGCGGGAACAGCGAGCCATCCATGTCGAAGATTCAAAGTAGTCCTCACCTTCTTGTTCATATACTTCCTCATCTGAAAGGGCGTTCAATTTAGGCCGAGGTCACCAAATGCGGAGCAACGAGCAACTCAAATACAGAACTGGAGCGCTCCCGCAGTACAGAACTTTGTGACTTGGCATTTGGCAATAGCTTGTAATGCAATTCCATCGCGCTTCCAAGTTGCTGCAAGGCGCGAGTCCGCGCGGCGAGCACCTCGCGCCGCGCGCAGCTCAATAGAAGAGAACACTCATGATCGGAGTACCGTTCCAGAACCGTCATCACGTAGACAAACCGATCAAAGGGTTCGAGCCCAAGAACTCCGGCAATCTCCACCTGCTGCTGGGGTGGTAGCGCTTTGTCATGGTTGTCGACTGAAGTGGAATGCGAACTGCCACCACGCTCTACCGGCCGCGGGTTGATTGCCCTGACGGCATTTTGGATGATCGCCCGCCGAGCCCATGAGCGCGCCCATTCCTTGAAAACCGGATTGCCTTCCACTGCGTCCTCCAGGCCGGAGACAAAGCACTGCTCAGCCTTCTCACGATCGGCGGTTAGCAGAAACGAGAGCAGGTAGAGGTCGTTCATGTCTTCGTCAAAGATTCGGCAGAAATCGGCGCTGCCTGCGTACGGTGTGGGTCTTGTGAGATCGGAAGAGCACACGTCTGAACTCCAG
>OBLW0100000762.1_pt1 | contig 27566 bp, 24 predicted proteins | sample 1520161 | NCBI WGS metagenome assembly OBLW01 (sample SAMEA3539309, study PRJEB22396) | soil metagenome | biome: tundra; feature: field; material: soil | place: USA | collected 2010-05 | depth 0.15 m | reverse complement strand
CCCACATCCTTAATGCTTTATCGGATTCTGTGTTATTGGAGTGCCGAGACTCCTGGCCGCAGAGCAAGCCGGGCCTCGCGGAAGGGACTTAAGATAGTGTAGTCGATGGAAGCCTCATCTGCGTCGCATAGCCGCGGGTCGCGATGGTCTCACATTGCGTTGCTGGCGCTGGCTTTTGTTTTCGCGGCGGCCACCGTGCTCTATACCTGTTTCTGGGTGGCCGCTGTACGCCTCGATCGGCCCGCCGCCGTCGAACTCGGCCTCGACCTTCCTTACCAGCCGTCCCAGCGCGCTTTTGTCGTGACCAACGTGAGGCCCGGCAGTCCGGCGGAAAGAGCGGGCATCATGGCCGGGGACAAGGTGGTTGCGTTCGACGGACGCCGCGTTGAGAACGCGGGCGATCAAGAGAATGCCTGGAGGTGGCACGAGCCCGGGGATTCGGTCCGTCTGACCATCCTGCGTCCCGGACAAACGGGTCCATTGGAGCTGACCGGCATTTTCCGGCGCAACTCGGAGACGCTGGCGCAAGGCGCCCTGGGACGCGCCGTCAACCGGCTTGCCGTGAACTCGTTCCCGCTGGCCTTCGCGGCCGTCGGGCTGGTGATTCTGTTCTGGCGCCGGGAAGACCGGAACGTATGGTTGCTGGCCTGCTTCTTCGCCGGCATCATTGCGGCGGCCTCATTTCCGAATAACTACCAAACGGCTCCAGCGCCGCTGCGGCCTTGGCTCGAAGCCTACAACGGGTTCTTCCTCGGCATGGCGGGAGCTTCGTTTTATTGCCTGTGCGCGGTGTTCCCGGCCCGCTCGCCCCTCGACCGGCGGCTCCCCTGGCTGAAATGGGTTGCGGTGGTCCTCGGATTGGCGGTGGCCGCCGATGCCAACCTGCCGGATATCACGCTGAGGGGTGTTGCGCGGCCCACCGCCACTTTCTCGAGGGTCATGAACCTACAGGCGGCCAGCCACCTGGATTTCGGCATTGTGTTCGCGTTTCTGGCGCTGGGGCTGATTTCCTTAGCCAGCAGCTATTTCTTCGGCGGCTCGGCGGAATCGAGGCGCAAGATCCGCGTCATCTTCTGGGGAACGGTGGTAGGTCTTGGCCCTCCATTGATCCGCGCGGTGTTCCAGCAGTACGCCGGGTTCCAGTCGCCGGATTGGCTGGAGGCGGTCCTCAATTCCCTCCTGCTACTGGTGCCGGCTTCGTTCGCCTACGCGGTTTTCAAGCAGCGCGTCCTGGATATTCCGGTTCTGTTGCAGCGCGGCGCGCGCTATGTGCTGGTGCAGCGCGGCTTCCTGCTCCTACTGTGTTTCCTCAGCTTCGGGCTGACCCTGGCGTTCGCGGCGTCGCTTCCGCATCTGCCGCCCATTGGGATGGGCCAGTCCGCGAGCACCGCCATAGGCGCGGTGTTCGGTACGGCCCTGCTGTGGAGCGGGTCGCAAGTTCACAAGCGAGTGAGCGGAAAGATCGACCGCGCCTTCTTTCGCAGCGCATACGACGCGCAGGTGATCTTGGAGAACCTAGCGGCAACGTCGCGCACCGCAGCCAACCGCGAGGCGCTGGCGCACCTGCTTCTCAACCAACTCGAGGCGGCCCTCCAACCGGCATCTCTGGTGGTCTATCTGGCGGCCGATGACGGCGGCCTGGACGCCGTCGCCGGGGTGGCGCCGCCCACGCTTCGGACGATTCCCGGCGCGTCGCCAATCCTGGTGGAACTGGCCCGGCAAGGCGGTCCTTGGGAGCTGCCGCCGGCCGGCCTCGAGAACAACGTCGAAACGGCCGCGCTGGCGCCGCTCCATTCCGGCTGCCTGGTTCCGATCCTGGGCCGCGAACGCCGGTTAGTGGGCTTGCTGGCGCTCGGACCGCGTTTGTCCGGCGAGCCATATTCCGGCGAGGACAAGCGTCTGCTGGCGTCGGTAGCCGGCCAGGCGGGCATGGCGATCGAGAATTTCCATCTGGCCGAAGACATCGCGGAAAAGCTGGAAGCCGAACGCCACACCGCGCGGGAGATGGAGATTGCGAAAGAGGTTCAGTCCAGACTGCTCCCGCAGGCCGCGCCAATTCTGAAGACCCTCGAATGCGCCGGGCGCTGTCTCCAGGCCTGGCGCGTCGGCGGCGATTACTACGACTTTCTCGAGCTGGGCCGCAACCAGGTGGGACTGGTGCTGGCCGATGTCTCCGGCAAGGGCGTGCACGCCGCGCTGCTGATGGCGAACTTGCAGGCGCATCTGCGCAGTCTTAGCGGAGTCACGCGCTCCGGGCCGATCGCGCCGCTCGACCTGGTACAGACACTACAAGAAGTGAACCGGATTCTGTGGAAGTCCACCGCCGCGCAACATTATGCCACCCTCTTTTTCGGCCTCTACGACGACCACGCGCGCAGTCTTACCTATGTGAATTGCGGTCACAACCCGCCCATGCTGTTGCGTGCGGACGGGAGCGTGGAACGGTTGAAATCCACGGCGACGGTGATCGGCTTGTTCGAGAAGTGGGAGTGTGAGGCGCGCGCGATTGATCTGGCGCCGGGAGATCTGCTGGCGATTTTCAGCGATGGCGTCACGGAGGCGATGCGCGGCGAAGAAGAGTTCGGCGAATCGCGATTTCTCGACAAATTGCGCGAGACCAGCCGGCTTTCGGCCGAGCAAGTGGTCACCGCGGTCTTCACCAGCGTGCAGCAGTTCAGCGCCGGCACTCAGTCGGACGACCTGACACTGGTGGTGGCGCGAGTCACAGCGGCTTGACCAGCGCGATAACACCCTCTTATCGCCCTTACTATGTAGCGATGGACTGGCAGTGGTCCCTCGCAGGCTTCATTCCAGCGCCTGTGGATGGTAGGATAGGGGCAAATGCCCGAGATCAGCCGCTTCTTTGGCATCGGGGAGCGAAGCTCAATTCGGAATCGAGCCGATCGCGATTCTCGAGGGCTCCATTCCGAGCCGTGCTGCATCGATGGTCTTGGAATGGGCTGCCCTTCATCAACGGGAGTTGATGGAGAATTGGCGCCGTCTGCACAACGCGCAGCCGGTAGAGAGCATCAAGCCTTTGGAATAGGAAGTGATTCATGTTTCCGAGAGTGAAGCTGGTCAGGCACGTGCGCGACTACCGCCTGGAATTGAGATTCGCCGATGGTACGACGGGCGAGCTCGATTTCCGCCAACGAATCGTCGGCCGCGGGGGAGTGTTCCGTGAGCTGGAAGACGTAGGGTTCTTCAAGCAGGTTCGGGTGGACTCGGAGGCGGGGACCATCGTTTGGCCTAACGGAGTAGACTTCTGTCCGGATGTCTTATACAGCCTCGCCACGGGTAAACCCATTCGAATTCTGGAACTGGCATAGTCGCGGCCATCACGTTCCAAGGCCTTTCAATTCTCGGTGGGCGTTTTCTCCACGTGGTCGATCACGAACACGTCGACGGCGCCCTTTTTCGGTTCCAGCCTGAGTCCCAGTTGCTCCTGAACAGCCGCAAGAATGGGTGGGGCATCGGTTTCGGGCGCGCTCGGCATCGAGCCGTCCGGCGCGGCGGCGGACATGTTCGCTCCTCCGCCGGCGCCCGCCGCATCCCCGGCGAAGGTCAGCGTGAAATCGTATTTCCCCTTCAATCCTGTGGCGTCCGTCACCGGCCGGCCCAATTGACCCGACAGCGTCGACACGATGCGTTCCATCGTGGCATCTGTGGTCGTGATCCGTCTAAGCCCGTCGCGCCCCATCATCATGGACGTCATGCCCCGGCGAACCGGGAACACGGGGAGGCCGTCCGGCCCGATGGTCATCCTCCCGGGAGGCGGTGGTGGCGCCCCGGGTGGGGCGGCATCGGCGGGGGGCGGGAGCTCCGGCGGAGACTCCTTCATTTTAAGGCCGCTTTTACCCACCACCAGGTCGTATACCTGCATTTCCTTTTTCTCGTAGTGGTAAGCCAGCTTGAACCGCTCGACGAGCAGGTTCTGAAACATGCTCCTGACCTGGTCCGTGGTGGCGCCCACCGGTATCTTCGCCGCGATATCGAACCTTGCAGCATCCGCCGAGGCGGATGGCAGTTGAAAAGGCTTCAGCCCGTACGCCTGTTGTACCATCATGGCGAGCGTCGCATTGGAGCAGGTATACTGTCCCGGGCTTGGCGTGCCTGGCCCGCCGCTACACCCCATGCGCATACCGCCTGTCCTCTCCGGCGGCGGGGACGGCTTGACCGACGCCACCTCAAACGAGAGTGGCTGGTCCACCGTCTGGCTATACGCGAAGCAGCATGCCAAGAGAATGGGAATCGCCCGGCTCATCGCTGAAACTCCTTGGGTCAATAGACTCCAGCCATCGAGCGCAAGTTCCCTACCCTTCCCAATGCACCAGATCTTCCAACGCCCGCCTGACCGGCGCTTCGGGCATGTCGGCGGCGCGGCCGACGGGTAGAATCGCCATCGGCACGATTCCCGGCGGGGCGCCGATAACGCGGCGGACGTCGTCCGTCTCGAATGAGCCTACCCAGACGGTGGCCAGGCCTTGGGCGGCCGCGGCCAGCATCGCAAACGTGCAGGCGATGGTCGCATCCTGCACCGCATACAGGTCCGCGCGCTTTCCGTAGCGCTCCCCGGAACGTGCCGTGTGCGAACAGAACACCAGAGAGACCGGCGCGCCGGCCACGAACAACTGCTCATGCGCGGCGCGCGCCAGCGATTCGCGGCGGCGCTTCTCCTTCACCACGTAGATCTCGTAGGATTGCAGATTGCCGGCCGAGGGCGCCGCGTTGGCGGCATCCAGAATGCGCCGCAGCTCATCCTCGGCGATGGAGACAGACAGGAAACTGCGGATGGAGCGGCGCTTCCTAACCACTTCGAAAAAGTTCATCGCAACTCCTCGATTACGCGGTCCAGTATGGCCGGCATGCAGGCGGAGAGCGCCGGCGACAGCCCGGACGCCATGCGCGCCGATGGCACTGAAACTCCCAGCAGCGTGAAACAAACCGGCATGGTCAAACGGAGCAGTTGCATGGCCTGCCCCGCCGAAAGGTGGTGCGCGTTTCCCTGATGGGAGTCCACGGCGTCCTCTCCGATTACCGACACGGTCCCAGGCGGCGCATCGTCTTGTACGGCGTCGATCAGAACCACGCGGCGGCGGCCCTCGATTTGGGCCGCGCAGCGCAACAGGTCGGTCCCCCCGCAAATCGCTTCCGCATCGGCGGGCAGGCGCGGGTCGGCGGCCAGCCGTTCGGCGACATGCCAGCCGATTCCGTCGTCTCCCATGAGCGGGTTGCCCAAGCCGATCGCGAGGAGCGGATTCATTGCTTGCGCACGAGGTGAACCGAGCAGGAGATGCACGGGTCGTAAGCGCGCGCGATCATCTCCAGCCGGCGCGCGATCACGGCTTCGTCCGGATCGGCGCACTGTTCCACGGCGCGGCCGAAATGCCGCTCGATGCTGGCGGCGTTGAGGGCGGTCGGAGTGATCACGTCCGCCGACACGATGCAGCCCTGTTCGTCGTAAACGTAGCTGTGAATCAGCAGGCCGCGGGGGGCTTCGGTGATGGCCGTGCCGGTCCCGGCGCGCGGCTGGACGGGCCCGGGGCGCTCATCCTTGACGCCCTCGCGGAGCAGTTGTTCGATGATCTCAAGCGAACGCTCCACGTCATTGACCAACTCCAGCGCCTGGGCCTTGTTGTTGTCCATGGGGTTGCCGGTCGGCAAAGTCAGCTTGAGTCGATTCACGGCGGCGGCCAGCTTGCCGTTGAGCCGCTCCGGATTGACGGTCAGCCGGGCCAGGGAGCCGACCATGAACGGATTGCCGCGGAACGTGCTGTGCTTGGCGTTGGAGTGCGGCACGGTTTTCTCGTTGGTCAGCGAGCGATAGTCGGGCGCGCGCACCGTGTCCCGGGCGCCGCCCGAAACCACCATGACTTCGTCGCCGCTGTAGTAGGTGTCCAGGCCGGGCGAGCGCAAGGCCGCGTAGGAGGTCTTCGAGCGGCAGAAATCGGCCGCGGGAAGACTGGCCATCAGGTCGATGACCGCGTCGGAATCGGCGGCCGCCTGCAGCAGGCCGGTGCGCAGCGCGATCAATTGGTCCAAGCCCGGCGTCTTGCCGAAACCGCCCAGCACCGGGTTCACGGGATGAACGGCGCGCCCGCCGACGGTCTCCTGCATCAGGTTGCCGAGTTTCTTGAGGCGCAGGCCCAGCAGGACCGCCGCGGGATGGTCGGCCGCCATGGCGATGGCGCTCGGATAATTGAGGTAGTCCGGCACGGCCAGCAGGAAGATGTGGAGCGCGTGGCTCTCGATGCTCTCGCCGCGGAACAGGAGTTCGCGCAGGAGCTCGGTTTGCGGGCTGACACGAATTCCGAACGCGTTCTCGGTGGCTTTGAGGGAGGTCAGCGTGTGCGCCGCCGAACAGATGGAGCAGATCCGCGAGACGATGGGGGCCACTTCGTCGCAGCGCTTGCCCCGCAGCATCGGCTCGAGCAACCGCGCCCCCTCGAACACGTCGAACCGGACGTCCGTGACCGTGTCCCCCTGCAACTCGACGGTAATGCCGCCATGGCCCTCCACGCGGGCCAGGTGTTCGATGGTAATGGTGCTCATTACGCCACTCCTCCCGGCGCGAATGTGCGCAAACGGGCGGCCAGTTGTAAACGGCTGAAGCCCTTCTCTTCCATGGCCGCCAGCAGGGATTCCGCATTGGCGTCGGCGACCGGTCCGCGGCAGCCCACGCAGGCGACCCGCAGATCCGGACAGCGCGCGTTGCAGCCAGCCGCGGTGATGGGGCCGCAACAGGGCAGCCCGCGCTCGATCAACAGGCAATTGTTCTCGCGCATCCGGCACTCCGTGCATACCGGATACTCCGGGTAAAGCGGCAGATCGCCATTGAGCAGCGCCCCGATGGCCGCCAGAAACTGGTCTTTCTCGATGGGGCAGCCGGTGATGTTGAAATCCACCGGCACGACTTCATGAAGGGCCTGCGCGGGGATGGAATCGAATCCGAGCCCGGTTTCGCCGTAGACTTCCCGCAGCATCTCGTCGCGGTGGGAGTTGCCGTCGGCGCCGCGGTTCATGGCGGCCACGCCGCCCCACACCGCGCAGGTTCCCAGCGCCACCAGCAGCTTGGCTCGCTTGCGAATGGCGCGCAGCGTTTCGGCGTCGCGCTTCGAGAGGATGGCGCCTTCCACCAGGGCGATATCGAGCTGGCAATCCTTCTGGTTCCCGGAGGAGGCCATCAGGAAGTCGCGAATGTCGATGAGCGCGACCAGGTCCAGCAACTGGTCTTCGCAGTTCAGGATCACAAGCTGGTCTCCGGCGCAGCCCGTCAGACCAAAGATGCCCACGGTTGGTTTGCTCATCAGATCATCTCCGGCAGGTTGATGGCGTCCCAGTAGGTGAAAATCGGTCCCTGCAAGCAGGTGTACTTGTAGCCGATGCCGCAGTGGCCGCACTTGCCGACGCCGCATTTCATGCGCCGCTCAAGCGACATCAGAATATGGTTCTTGGGGAAGCCCAGCTCCAGCAGGCGCTGGAGAACGAATTTGTAGACCACCGGCGGGCCGCAGACCGCGGCGTACGTCCGCAGGGGGTCGATCTTGGCGCGATCGAAGAGGCTGGGCAGCCGGCCGACGTGGTTCTTCCACGTTCCGGACGGGTCGGCGTCGACGGTCAACAGGCAGTTGATGTCGGTACGGTCCACCAGCGCCGTCAACTCCTCGCGGAAGAGCATATCCTCGGGCAGCTTGGAGCCGTACATGAGAGTGATGTTGTTGAACTTGTCGCGGTGGTCGAGCGCGTACCACAGCAGCGAACGGATTGGCGCCATGCCCAGTCCGCCGGCCGCCAGCAGCAGGTCGCAGCCCATGATTTCCTGCATGGGGTAGCCGTTGCCATATGGTCCGCGAACCCCCACGACGTCGTTGTTTCGCAAGCGGTAGAGCGCGTTGGTGACCCGGCCGACGCGCCGCACGCACAGCTCCAGCACTTCCGGCCGCGAGGGCGACGAGGAAATGGAAATCGGCATTTCCCCCGCGCCCGGCACGCTCAGCATGATGAACTGGCCCGGCAGGTGGCGGAACGAGCGCGCCAGGTGGTCTTCCAGAAAACGCAACGTAAAGAGGTAGTTGTTCTCCACCATCTTATCGATGCGGACAATCCGCGCCATGTGGGGCTGGTACGGGTTATCGCTCAATACGGGACGATGGCTCGCGACTTCATCTGTTAGCAACATCTTCTTCGACCCTCCGCAGGCTTTCGATCACCTGCACCACGTCGATACCCACCGGACAGGCTTCGATGCACCTGCCGCAACCCACGCAGCTCGGCCGGCCGTACTCCGCCACGAACCCCCGCTGCTTATGGTAGAAGCGGTACTTGATGCGGCTGGAACGCGGCCCGCGGAAATTCTCTCCGCTGCCCACCAGCGCATGGCTCTTGAACAGGCAGGAGTCCCAGGTGCGCGTGCGCTGCCCGGCGCGCGATCCCAATTCCACGTCGTCCGCCACGTCATAGCAGTAGCAGGTGGGGCAGACCATGCTGCAACTGCCGCAGGAAAGGCACTTTTCGCCGAGCTCGTTCCAGATCCCGCTCCGGTACTCCATCTCGAAAATCTCGGGCAAGTCGCGGATTTCCACGTCCACCTCGAAGGCGCGGCGCTTATTCCGGGAGCGGCGCTTGTAATCGTCGATCTCGACGGCGTCCACCGGCTCGAACAGATTGCCGGTGCCCAGGACCATGTCGTCGCCGAGCGCGGTGCCAACCAGCGCCTGATAGTAACCGCCCGTGTCGTAAAGAAACAGATCGAAGCCGTGTTCCACGAAATCGGCGCGCATGGAACGGCAGAAGCAGTGCTTGTCCGGCCGGCAGTCGATGCCGATGATGGCGATGTTCTTCCGCCGCGCCTGGTAGTAAGGGTCGTTGTATTTGCCCGCGAACACCCGGTCCAGAATGTTGATCGCGTAAACGTCGCACGCGTGAACGCCGAACAGGATGATGCGCCGATCCAGGCCGTCGGTATTCGGAACGAATCCCTCGCCGGGACGATACCGGAAAAGTGATTCACGCGGGGGGAGGAAATATTTCTTCGGCGGAAGGATGGTGCGGTCGTATTCGAGCCGCGCATCGGACCACCGGGTAAGCCGTTTGAAGACGTACTTGCCGTCCTGCTCGACCGGCGCGTGCAACTCGCCGAACTGCTGGACGACGGAAGCGAAAAGATCGAGCTTGTCCTTCTGCAGCTTGAGGATCTTCACCCTGGCCTCCTAGACCTCGGGAATCGGCCTTACTTGATTATAGGGTCATATTCTCCTATTTGCTGGCGCAGACGATCGTTTTTCGTCCTGCGTTGGTTCAACGGCCCTCCGCGCGCCATACGAACTCGGCGATGCGCCCTGCCAGTTGGGAACGCAAACCGGGTGGCAGGTTATGTCCCATCCCGTCGATCAGGACGAGTTCCGCGCCGGGAATGGCTTCAGCCGTGGCTCGCCCGCCGCTCACGTCGCACAAGCGGTCGGCGAGGCCGTGGATCACGAGGGTGGGAACCTTGAGATGCCGCAGGCGTTCGGTGCGATCGCCGGAGGCGACCGTCGCGATGGCCTGACGAGCGGCGCCGGCCGGGTCGTAACAGCGGTCGTAGGCGCGGCCTGCCGCCACGGCGACTTCCTTCTCATCCGCCGGATATCCAGGCGAGCCGGTGGCGCGGACAGCCCGGAGCCTCTGCTGAATCACTTCGTCGCGGGTGCTTGCACGTGGGCCGCCGAACACTGCGCGGACAGCGTCCGGCGTGGCCTGCCCGACCGACATATTGCCCGTTGTCGACATCATCGAGGTGAGAGAGCGGACACGGTCCGGATGCTCGATTGCCATCGTCTGCGCAATGGCGCCTCCCATGGACGCGCCGACGACATGTGCCTTCCCGAAACCGAGCGCGTCCAGCAACCCTACCGCGTCGGCAGCCATATCCGACAGCGTGTACGACACCGACGACAGGTCGCCGGCGAGCGCCGCGGGCAGGTCCGGAGGCGGGGCATCCGTCAGGTGTGTGGAGAGCCCGGAGTCACGATTGTCGAAGCGGATGACTTGCAGGCCGCCTTCGACGAGGGCATGGCAGAACGCGTCCGGCCAATTAATCGATTGCGCGGCGATCCCCATGATGAGCAGCACGAGAGGCGCATCGGGGTTCCCGAGGCGCTGGTAGGCGATGTCGATCCCGGCTGGCCCGACCTTTGACGCCTTCCGATCCACGATAGACGCATCGAACCCGTTCACTAGCTCCGACATAATGCTTCTTTTGTCGATCCTACCCGAATGTAGTCTCGCTTTCAACGCAACCGGCCCACTGTTAATCTAAGGAGGAACTAGTGGAGGCAGGGATGTTTGTACGGCACAAGGAATTCCACCACGCAGGACGCGTCGGCTGGTTGCGCGCGGCGGTATTGGGCGCGAACGACGGCATCCTCTCCACTTCGAGCCTGGTGCTCGGGGTAGCGGCGGCGCATGCCACGCACGGTAGCGTATTGGTCGCGGGGATCGCGGGCCTGACCGCCGGGTCGATGTCGATGGCTGCCGGCGAGTATGTGTCAGTCCACTCACAGGCGGATACCGAACAGGCCGACCTCACGCGTGAGCGCGCGGAACTCAAGACACAGAACAAGGCCGAACACCGGGAACTGGCGGCGATCTATGTCAAGCGTGGGCTCGATGCGTCGCTCGCGAAACAGGTCGCCGACCAACTGATGGCGCATGACGCGCTGGGTGCGCATGCCCGAGACGAACTCGGCTTCTCCGCAACGTCCAATCCGCGTCCCATTCAGGCCGCCGCGGCGTCCGCCGCCAGCTTCGCCGTGGGAGCCGCCATGCCTCTGGTGGTGGCTGTCTTGTCCCCGGAAGCGGGGCTGGTTCCCTTTGTCGCTGGAACGTCCCTTGCTTTCCTCGCGCTTCTGGGCGGATTGGCGGCGCGCGCGGGCGGCGCGGGCGTATCGGCGGGCGCAATCCGCGTCACGTTCTGGGGAGCGCTTGCCATGGCGGTAACTGCGGGCATCGGGGCGCTGTTCGGGACTGTCGCTTGAGCGGGAGGCCCCGATCCGCTCCTGCGATCAGGCGGGGCGCTCGCTCAAGCGTCTCCTAGACCGAAAGAAGACGACCGAAAAACGACCGATAGCGGCGCAGCGCAAGCCGGAGATCCTCGGTCGACACGCTCTCTTTGCGATCCCACTGCCCCTCGAGGTTCGCCCGTTCAGCCGCGAATATTTCCGCCAGGCGCTTCATCGCCCCTGCCACCAGACTATCCGCCTGCTCCACCGCGCGGCGGGGTTCATCCACAAAGCCCCCCTGGATCGTATCCCAGCGGACGCGAAACTCCTTCGTCTCCCCGGCCGAAAGGAGCGGCGCCGCCTGTTCATCCGTGGCCACAGCCGCTGCAATTTGGTTTGGTTCGGGCGTGGGCAGCTCAGGGTCCTTCCGCAACGCCGTTTGCTCGCCGGCGTCAGCCAAAGCCGCCGTCGTCAGTCCCGCATAACTCCGCTCTTCATCTATTTTGTGTTCTTCGTTCATAGATTGGGCTCCATTTGTCTTCGAAACTCAAGATGCAGCCTTCGTTACGGCCATCTCCGGCTCGCTGACAAGTTCCTCGAAAAGCGACCGGTAATGAACCATTGCCTGGCGCAACTCTTCCGTGTTGGCCTCTCCCCGCGTTTGCCGAAGCGCGATTTCATGCGCCCTCCGGTAGTTTTCCAGAACCAATGGATGATCCACGGAGATATCGGCCGCCCGCTGTTCAAAGGCACTGACGGGATAGCCGCGAGCGGACATCACATCGCCCAGCAGTTGGTCCGCCTCCGTTACCGCACCGGCGGGGCCGTCAACGAAGCGCGTTTGGACTCCGTGCCAGGACTGTATGAAGCGCGCCCGGTCGCCGGCCGAGAGCGGCCGGATGTGAAACGCCTCGACTCGTTGCGCACGCTCTTCGAGCCCGGCTTCCGCTTGGCGCTGGTTGCCGCCTTTCTCCACGGCGCGAGCGTATTCGGCGCCGCCGAACCGAGTGCGTAGCCTTTCAGTCCGGCGCTTCCTGAAGAAAAGGAACGCGGCGATGCCTGCAACGAAAACTACGACAAGCGCAATAATTAAGGCTAATTCTGTTGTACTTAGCGTTGGTATACTCATGATCTGCCTCCACTTTCTGTTCCACTTCTGCTGTGACCTTCGCCTCTCGCGGAGCCCGGTCACAGGAGCGCGACTCAGCCCCTGTGCTGGCTTCACTTCGCGGGCCGGGTCAAAATGCCCAAGCGGGCGCTACCCGCGCCAACGAGAATATCCCCACCCCCCGCCACCGAGTACAAACAGCACTAGAAGAACAATCACCAGGGTCGTCATTTTTCACCTCTTCGCCATCCAGTAGGGCAGCTTGGGGGCCAAAGCGAAATGACAGCAAAGACAAGGAAACCGTGGCCGCCGCAAAGCTGTTATGTGCAAGTCCTGCCGCCCGGACGGCAAGAAGTGCCGCAGGTCGGACGTGCCGCCCCTCTGTCGCGCCCCGTCAGCCTGAATTGTGGGCTTACTGCAATTGGCCGGCTTGGACTAGCGTTTCGACGCGCGGCGGCGATACACTTCCGCATGCACGGCCTTGGCAGCCGCGGCCATCTCCGGGTACACGCTGTCGGTGACCGTCACGAATCCGGTGTTGAAGTTCTCGCCGTCGCGCCGGGCGGTGAGGGGCTCGTCGCCGTACTTGAAAAAGTGACAGCCGACAAAATCCGGGTGGTCCGCCACGCTGCGCACGTATTCCTGGTACATACGCGCGCGGTCCGCCTGGCTGCTGGCGCCCAGCACGCCGGGGTAAAACATCCCCCGGTCCAGCGCTCCGAAGTTGTACTCGCCGATGATCGCCGGTTTGTCCAGCCGCTTCAGGAAATCCCAGCGGGCATCCACGCGCGGCAGGTAAGCGTTGAAGCCGATGACGTCGCAATATTGGGTGGCCGCTTCTTCCACTTCCTCGGTTGTCCAGGAGAAGCCTTCATGCACCAACCAGGCGAAGCGCGCGCCCAGATACAGGTGATTGGGGTCGTACTTCTTCAGCGTCTCGCGGATGGTTCGGAAGTATCGCACGGCCAATTCCTTGACGAACATGCTCATATCCTCGCGCGCCGCCGCGGTGAGATCGCCTTCGTAGGTATACGGCTGTTGCAGCAGGTCTTCCCAGGAAGCCAGCCGCGCCTTCCAGGCCGCGTTCAGCTTCTCGATGCCGCCGTACCGCGCCTTGAGCTGCTCCACGAACGCGCCCTTGGCGGGCGATGCGGCCCCGAGCGTCAGCGCCTCCAGCGCCAGTGCGTAGCGCGTGCGGTCGTTGCGCATGAATCCCCAGGGCAACTCATTGTCCACGAAATATCCGATGAGCCACGGGTCGTCGCGACGCTCCCCGGCCAGCCCGCGCAAGCTTTGGTCCACCGCCTCGGGAAACCGCGGATCGAACGTGTCGTAGATCCGCAAGGTGGGAAATGGAGGGATATGCGAAAGCTGTTCCATTTCGCCGCGTACGCTCAGAGTCCCCACATAGGGGGCCTTTTTCAGGTCGTACAGACGCCGGTCGCTCCAGTTGCCGATGGTATTGAACCCCCATGCCGCGAGGCGCGCCATGGTGGTTGCCTGCCAAGGCGCATACCAATCCTTGCCGTATTTCCGCTCCAGATTCGCGGTGTAGAAGCTGAATGAGCGGCGGGGAGGTTGACTGGACCCCGCCCCAGCCGGCCCGCGGCCTCCGGGGGCCTGATAATGCGCGGCCAGCGGATCGCCTTCACCCGGCAGCCACTCGAACATTTGCTCACGGCCCTCAACCACCGTGCCGCCCTCGGTGGTGTTCACCGAATCGAGGCCCAGCGAGAAGAAGAGGTGGCCGCCCGGCGTGACCAGCCACCACCTGCCGTCCCGCTTTTCGGTGCGGAAATACCCGGTGGCCTCCAGCTTCGGCCCGTCGGCCCGGCCACCGTACTCGTCGCGGTCCGCCAGCCCTGGCCGCGCCTTCAGCTCGGCTTGCTCTGCCACTGCTTGCGCTTTCAGGTCCGCTTCGCTCTTCGCCTTGCCGGGCCAGTCCGCACGGGTGAACTGGCCGAAACGGTCCACGATCTTCTCGTAGGACACGGCCGGCCCCAGCCGCAGGTTGTCGAAGACCACCGTGCGCGGCCCTGAGAGCTGGCTCATGGATATCCGCACCGCCGCGATTCTCGCCAGGTCCACGGGTTTGTGGTCGGCCCGCAGGATGCGGAAGTTGCCTACCGGCGGCTCGCCTTGCATGCCCATTTGCATCGGGGGCGGCGCGTTCAGCGATAGCGCAAAGCTGCCTTTCTCGCCCGGCGCCAGCTCCCACCAGGTGCGTCCGGCGGTGGCTGCCCCGGCCTGGTCGCGCACTTCGACCGAAAACATGACCGGCTCGCGCGAGGTATTGGCTGCATCGAGGGTCAGCGATCCGTAGCCCTGCCAGTCGCCGGCGCTCACCGGGATGTCGATACGCGGTTCCTCGCCGGGGTCGAACCGCGCTTCCAGGGCGTAGCGCCCGTCGGTAGCGTGCGCCGACACGCGCCGCACGCTTGCCCCAGCCGTTTGGATGGCCTGCACTTCAGCAGGGGTTTCGAAGGAACCGACCAGGCGCGCACTCTCGACCTGCGCGCCCGCGGTAATCAGGATTCCGCATAACACCAAGCCCGCAGTTCTCATCCGCAAGCCTCCGTTCTTAGCGCTTTAAACCTGCATAAACTGCGATTTCAGGGGCGCCTTGTAGGCCACGTTCAGGTGCGGCGTCTCAACCCGCGCATGGTTCTTGACTTTCGAGGTCAGGCAGCTCTCCAGTATTCCGCCGGTCAGCAGCGTGCGATCCACGGGATAAGGCGCCACGCCGCTCTCGATCATCCGCTCCACCTTGTCGATCAGGCATTCGTAGTAAGTGAAGGTTGGCGCCGGAGTCAGCAGGAACTGCGTGGCTTGGAGTTGCTGGACGCCGCTCACGCGCGCCGAGAAATTATAATCCTTGACGGCGCCCTCGACCATCAGCAGGGTCGCCTTGAGACCGTCGCGATATTCGATAAAGTACGCCACCGGATTCTTGGCCAGAACCTGCAACTGACCCGAGCCGACCAAGTCCTGTGTGCGGCCGTCGGTAACCGACAATCCGAGAGGGTTGTCGCTGCGCGAGAGCGCCGACGACAGCAATGCTTTGGAGTAACGGCCCTCTTCGCCCGCTTTCCAGACGGCGTCGCCTTCCAGCAATTGCACGGCCTTCACGCCGGCTTCACCGCCGCGCCGCCGCTCCACCATGCATTGCAGGGCTTCCAGAGCGTCAAAGTCCGCCGAATCGGACTCGCCATAGCCCACCATGAGGGCTTCCTCGATGACGCAGCCGGCGGGCAGGTCGATGGCTGGAAGCCGCCAGGTGAGCGGAAGCGACGATCCGGCCAACAGCGGAAATCGCAGGCGCCGCGAAGCGTCCACCATCTTCTTAGCTTTGTCAAAGCTGTAGGAGAGGTGCATGTCATTGTAAACGGGCACGGCGCGGTGGTCCTGCTCGAACACTTTGGCGCACTGGTCGAAGAACTCAAAGCGCGGATAGAGCGTCTGGCCCATCTCGTTTCGCGGGTAGTTACCGTGGTCGGCGACAATCAACACCGCATCCGCGGCCAGTTCCTTGCCGCCGCAGCGCAAGGCTTCGGCGATGGTGGGATAGATCTGAAAGTCGAATTCCTTGGCGCGGGCGCCGCTCAGGTCGCCTTCGGGCTTCTGGTCCACGTAAAGCGAGACCACCTTCATGTCGGGCTTGTGCCAGGCGCCCTGAGACGGATAGCCGGTGAGAAGGCGGTCGCACATTTGCTGGGCGTGCGAGAGCGGGGTGTAGGCCGCCGCCACGATCGCGATGCGTTTCGGCCGGCTCGGGGTGGCCGCCGCGGCCAGGGTGGTGGTCTGAAGAAAGCTGCGTCTTGTCAGCATCGTCATGTTCTCCAAAAGGTGGACTCTTTGGTGGGTTGGTAGCGAATGGCGAGGTGCGGCGTATCGTAGCGCGTCTGCCCGCGGAAGAGACTCTCCACGCCGGCCGCGGTCAGGCCGGTGGTGAGCAGCGTACGTTCCACCGGATAAACCGCCTTGCCGGTCAGGTACATCGTCTCAATGGCATGCGCTAGCGGACTGAAGCAACTGGAGATGGTGGTCCGGCCATCCGGATTCGCCACATACATCTCGGTGGACCACGGCTCGCTGCGGCCATTCACATAGGCGGCGAAGTTGTAGTCACGAACCAGCCCGTTCATCAACAGTATGGTGCACTTCAGGCCATCGGCATGCTGGTAGCGGTACGCCACCGGAGTTCTCACCAGCCGCCGCAGATCGTCAATGGTGGGGAATAAATGGCTGAAGCCAGCGCGCGCCGGCACCAGCGTGTGGCTGCGGCACAGCGCGGCATCCATCAGCGCCTTGGGCCAGACGCCCTGTGACAGCGCCTCCCAGAATTTATCGCCGCGGTAGGCCTGGAGCCACTCGACGCCCGTCTCCCCGCCGCGCCGCCGCTCCACCATGCACTGGTTGGTTTCGAGAGCGTGAAAATCGTAGCTATCCACGGCGCCGTAAGTCAGGCACATCGCCTCGCTGATGCGCGCGCCCAGAGGCATCTCGACGGAAGGTATGCGGCACGTCACCGGCAGGCTGGAGCCGGCCATGAAAGGAAATCCCATTTCGCGCGAAGTGTCGTACATCTTGCGCGCCCACTCCCAATTCCACGAGAGGTGTTTATCGTTGTACACCGGGACAACCCGTCCGCTATCCCGAAATACCTTCACGACCTCTTCGAAAAACTCGTAGCGCGGGAACTTCGTCTGCCCTTTTTCGTTGCGCGGGTAATTGCCGTGCTCGCCGATAATCAACACGGCATCCACCGCCAGCTTGCTTCCGCCCAGCGTCAGGGCCTCCGCGATGGTGGGATAGATGCGCATGCCGGGATGCCGAGAGGCACGCTCGCGGCTCAAGTCGTCCTTGCCGACTTGATCGACATAGAGAGACACAAGGTCGACGGCGGGGTAATGATACGTTCCATTCCACCCGTAACCCTCCAGCCAGCGGTCGAGGATGTCTTGCGCGTGCGAATACTTAAAGTAGATGGTGGTAATGGCAGCGAGCTTGAGACGCGGCGAATCGCTCATGAGTAGATCCCCGAGTCACGTTCTCCAGAAGGTGGACTCTTTGGTGGGCTCGTAACGGATGGCGAGATGTGGCGTGTCGTAACGGACCTGCCCGCGGAAGAGACTCTCCATGCCGGCCGCCGTCAAACCGGTAGTAAGCAGCGTCCGTTCCACCGGATAAGTTGCCTTGCCGGTCAAGTACATGGTCTCGAAGTGATGCACCAGCGGGCTGAAGAAACTGGCCAGCGTGGTGCGGTCGTCGGGCATGGGCAGGTACATCTGGGTGGACCACGGTTGGCTGCCGCCGTTCACGTAGGCCGCGAAATTGAAGTCGCGGATCATGCCGTTCAGCAGGATCATGGTGCACTTCAGGCCATCGGAGTGCTGATAGCGGTAGGCCACAGGACCTCTCACCAGCCGCCGCATATCGTCGACGGACGGGAGCACATGGCTGACGCCCCCGCGCACCGGCGGTACAAGCGTGTGGCTGCGGCTCAGGGCGGCGTCCATCAGCGCCCTGGGCCAGACGCCCTGCGCCAGCGCCTCCCAGAATTTCTCGCCGCTATAAGCCTGAAGCCATTCGACGCCCGTTTCCCCGCCGCGCCGCCGCTCCACCATGCACTGGATGGTTTCGAGAGCATGAAAATCGTAGCTATCCACGCCGCCGTAGCCCACGCACATCGCCTCGGTGATGCGCGCGCCCAGGGGCATCTCCACGGAGGGTATGCGCCACGTCACAGGCAGGCTGGAGCCGGCCATGAAGGGAAATTTCATTTCGCGGGAAGTGTCGTACATCTTGCGCGCCCACTCCCAGTTCCACGAGAGGTGCTTGTCGCTGAAAACCGGGACCACCCGTCCGCTATCCTGAAATACCTTCACCACCTGTTCGAAAAACTCATAGCGCGGGTATTTCGTCTGCCTTTTTTCGTTGCGCGGGTAATTGCCGTGCTCGCCCACAATCAACACGGCATCCACCGCCAGCTTGCTTCCGCCGGATGTCAGGGCCTCCGCGATGGTAGGATAGATGCGCATGCCGGGGTGGCGCGACGCGCGCTCGCGGCTCAGGTCGTCCTTGCCGACTTGATCGACAAAGAGCGACACCAGGTCGATGGGAGGATGATGGTAGGTCCCGTTCCAACCGTAACCATCGAGCAGGCGGTCGACGATTTGTTGCGCGTGCGAGTATTTAAAATAGGTGGTGACGACCGCGGCAAGCTTTGGAGGCGCGTTATCGCTCATGATAAGAGTTCCGAATAGCCCTAATTGTATCGCAGCGGCTTGCGGATTGGTTTTTCTGGCGGCCGCGTCTATTCTACTGAGCGCGCAGACCGGCGACGTCACGGCTGTGTCGCCGCGCGCGCGAGAATTGCACGCTCGCGCGCTGGTCTTCGATGGCCACATTCATGCTATAGATCGCGAGTTCTATCACGGCGGCGACATCGGACAACGGAAGCCCGACGGCCAGTTCGACCTGCCGCGCGCCAAAGAGGGCGGGCTCGGGGCGTTCTTCTTATCCATCTTTGTCACCGAGGACTATTACCCCGGACGTCTCGAAACCAAACAGGCGCTGCGCATGTTGGATTGCGCCATCGAACAGGTCGGCCGCAACAGCCAGAGCGTCGAAATCGCCCGCACCGCCGAGGACATCGAGCGCATTCACGGACGCGGCAAGATGGCCGCCGTGCTGGACATCGAAGGCAGCTTCGATCTGGATGGCGATCCGGCCGTGATCCGGCAGATGTACCGCCTGGGGATGCGTTCGGTCCAGCTTTCCTCTCACAACTGGACCAACAACTATGCGGATTCCTGCTGCGCGCCAGCCAAATGGCACGGGCTAAACGATCGCGGCCGCGCGGTGATTCGCGAAATGAACCGCCTGGGGATGGTAATCAACGTTTCGCACGCTTCGAGCGAAGCCATCTCCGCGGCCATCGACGCCAGCGCCGTCCCGGTTGTAGCCACCCATCACGGAATGAGCGCCGTCAATGACATTCCTCGCAACATGCCGGACTGGCTGGTGAAGAAGCTGGCGGCCAAGGGCGGCGTCTTCGGCTTCCAGCTCGGCAACCAGTTTCACAACCGCAAGGCGTTCGAGTGGGTCAGCGCGCACGCCGGCAAAACGTTCTGGGACACCAGCGCCATCTTGGCGCGCGGTACTCAGGTTCCGATTGAAGAACTCGACAAAATCGTCGGGCCACGGTTTCCCATGATTCCCGAGGACGTTCCGCCGGATATCCGAATGAGCGTGGACGACTGGGTCGGCGTGGTGGACCGCGCCATCAACCTAGTGGGTGAAGACCACGTCTCCATAGGCAGCGATTTCGATGGCGGCCCGGAGCTGCCGCGCCCGATGCGCGACGTACGCGATCTGCCGATGATCACGGACGCCATGCTGCGCCGCGGCTACTCGGAAGAGCGGATACGCAAATTCCTGGGCGGCAATTTGCTCCGCGTGTTTCGCGAGATCACGGAAAAACGCCAGTAGCAAGGTAAGCCACGCTGGCGACCGCTCTCTAACGTTCTTGGCTCGGAGGGTCTCGAAATCCTCATGGGCTAGGAGTCCTGGAACGCCAAGACCCAAGAAAGGACGAATGTTTACAATTTCAACCAATTGAGTCGTGTTATCTTAACCTCAAGCCGGTGTAACGGGGTACCAAGCCGCGACCGGATGATAACGGGGTACGTTGGTTGCGAAACAAAAAAAGAGTAACCGGCTGAAGGCCTGGTTGCGGGTTGCCTTTAGACTGCTAGGCAAGGACGAACGGAAAGTCGCCGCGGTATTCGGGTCCAGTCCAGTGGCCTGCCATAGCGCCGCGCTGCATCTGCGCCAGGGGGCTCCCGGGATTCCGCTCTGGCTGTTTTCCACCTCGGCGCCGTTCGCTGAAACCGGCCCGCTCTGCGAGCGCGTGGTGGTGCGCCCTAACCCCGTGGCCCTGTTCTTCCAGGCGCAGCGCGAGCTTTGGCGGCATTCGGTCGCGATTTCCGCCGGCGACTGGACCGGAAAGCGCGGTAACCGGGTTTTGAAGCTGGCGCCACTCCTGGTCCCGCCGTTCCGGGCCGTGTTCGCGAACGGCAGCGGCGATTTCTTGTCGGCCACGCCGGGCAATATCCTGCGCCACTGTCAACGCCGGCTGCGCGATGCCGTTTCTTCGGCCTTCTGCTCCGTGAGACTGGCTATGTGGTGGATCGGATGCCGCATCAGATTGGCCGTATGCCGCGTGCGATTGGCCGCGTGGTGGGTCGGATGCCGCATCAGATTGGCCGTATGCCGCGTACGATTGGCCGCGTGGTGGGTCGGATGCCGCGTAAGATCGGCTGGATGCCACGTTGCGCCTCTGCGGGTGGCGTCCATAGTACTCGGATGGTGCGGGTATCCCGACCGGCGGCTTTTCAACCGCCTGCACGGAGTCGAGAGCTTGCGGCTTCCTCAGGTTCCCGCGGGAGGCTCCGGCGTGGCATGGTACGTCTGGACCGGAACGAACTGGAATGGGCCCGACCTGGAGCGGTTTGCCCGGGACAGCGGCGCCCGCTGGATTGCCTGGAGCCGGAATGGAAAAGTTCCGTCCGCGGACATGCTGCCGTTGTTCGCGGACCAGCGCACATTCGCCGTCTCCCGGCAGGAGCGTCACCGGCAGTGGCGCCTTCCGTTGTTCGCCACCGCAGCGTTCCGGGCGTTGCAGCCGGGGGAGGCCAGCCAGGTTCTGGCGCCGCTCTCCGGAACCATCGTGGTGGACCGCGGCAAACTGCTGGCGCTGGGCATTCCGAAATGCAAACTGGCATGGACCGCCTGGCTGCTGCTCTTCTGGAAGGCGGCCGCCGCGGGGTGGCGTTCGTACAGCGTGGGCGGGCCGGCGCCGGCCGGTCAGGAGCCAGATTACCCCATGGAGGAGCGCGCTTTCCTGTTCCGGGTTCTCAGGGACCGCGCGTTGCGCCGGCTGGGGCCGAGTGAGCCCAATCTCTCGCGGGGCAACGTGGCTTTCGAGCCTGGAGCGTCCTTTTTAGAGCGCGACGACCGCGACCGGCTGAGGGTTTTGGTGGTCTCGCCCTTCCTGCCGTACCCGCTTTCGCATGGCGGCGCCGTCCGCATGTTCAACCTGTGCCGCGCCCTGGCGGATCGGGTGGATTTCGCGCTGGTCGCCATCCACGAATCGCGGGAAACCGTGCATTACGAGAAGCTTCGCGAAGTGTTTCAGGTGGTACGCGTGGTGGACATGGACGAGCCGGTTTCCAGGAACACGCGCTTGCCGGCGCAGGTCCGCCAGCACCAGTCGCAAAGTTTGCGTGAGACCATCGCGCGCCTCGCGGTGGACTGGCAGCCGGACCTGCTACAGGTCGAGTTCACGCACATGGCGCAATTCCGGGATGCCGCCCCGGGCACGCCGGCTATCCTGGTGGAGCACGATCTCACCTTCAGCCTTTACGGACAACTCGCGGACAGCGAATCGAGCGAGGAGGCCCGGCGCGAATACCGGCGCTGGCTGGAATTCGAACGCCGCTGGCTGCGGGACTTCGATGCCGTCTGGACGGTGTCCGAAGAGGACCGTTTGGCCGCCATCCGCGAAGGCAGCCACTCCGGTCTCACGTTCTCCGTTCCAAACGGAGTAGATGTCTTCCGGTTCCTGCCCGTGAACGGCCCCGCCCCGAACCCGGAGATCCTCTTCGTGGGCTCGTTTCGCCATCTGCCCAATGTTCTCTCGTTCGAAAAACTGCGAACCGAAATCATGCCGCGCGTTTGGAGCGTCTTCCCGAACGCCGTGGCGCGGGTGGTGGCGGGGCCGGATCATGAATGGTTCTGGCGGAAGCTGGCGCCCAAGGGAATGCCACTCGACAACGACCGCAGGATCGAGGTCCACGGGTTTGTGGAAGATCTGCGTCCTCTTTACGCCAGGGCCTCCGCGGTGGTAGCGCCGCTCGAGGTCTCGGCCGGCACCAATATTAAGGTGCTCGAGGCGATGGCCTGCGGAAAGGCGACGGTTACCACCCCGGCTGGGTGTGGCGGGCTGGGACTCCGGGACGGCCATGAGGCGCTGATCCGGGCCGATTGGGCGAGCTTCGCCGGCGGCGTGTGCGAAATTCTTTCCGACCCCTCCCTGCGCGCGCGGATCGGGAGGCAAGCGCGCCTGACCGCCGAGCGCAGGTTCAGTTGGAGCGCCATCCAGGAAGAAGCCTACCAGAGCTACGTGCAAGTGGTGGAGCAGCACAGCGCCGCCCGCACGCCCCGCGCCGCCGTGGGAGATTGAGCCGGCGGACCGCTACAATACATTCTTATGATCGCTCTGCTGCGCGGACTGCTGATCGAGAAGCACCCTAACCAAGCCATCGTGGAAACCGGCGGCGTGGGCTACGACGTCACCATTCCGGTTTCGACGTTCACCCACCTGCCCGACCCGGGCGTAGAAGTCCGCCTGCGCATCCATACTCATGTGCGCGAGGACGCCCTCTCGCTCTACGGTTTTCTCACTGCGGACGAAAAAACGCTCTTCGAGAAGCTCATCGGGGTCAGCGGCATCGGTCCCAAACTGGCGGTGACCGTTCTGTCCGGGCTGGCCGCGCCGGACTTGATCGACGCCATCCGCGGCGGACAGGTGGAGCGATTAGTGCGCATTCCAGGGATCGGCAAGAAGACCGCCGAACGTATGGTCCTGGAACTGCGCGATAAGATGCCCGCCGGAAGCGGCGAGGCGCCACCCACTCCGGCCGGCGCCCTTTCGGCCATCGACCAGGATGTGCTTTCCGCCCTGCTGAACTTGGGCTGCGCGCGCCAAAACGCCGAAGCCGCCGTCCGCAAAGCCAAGGCCGCCGGCGGGTCCGCCGAGTTTGAGCCGCTCTTCCGGCGCGCGCTGGAGTTGGTACGGTAAGCTGGTAGCACATGCCCGACCGGGAACTGGTTTCCGGCGCCCGACAAACCGAAGATCTGCAATTTGAAGCGGGCCTCCGTCCGCGCCGCCTGGCCGAGTTTACCGGGCAGGCCAAGCTGAAGGAGAACCTCGGCATCGCCATTGAGGCGGCTCGCTTGCGCGGCGAGGCCATGGACCACGTGCTGCTTTACGGGCCTCCCGGCCTCGGCAAGACCACCCTTGCGGCTATCATCGGCGAGGAATTGGAAGTGCAGTTCACCGCGACCTCCGGGCCGGTGCTGCAAAAGAAGCTCGACCTGACCGGCATTCTCAGCAACATCCGCGCGCGCCAGGTGTTCTTCATCGACGAAATTCACCGCCTTTTCCCGGACGTGGAAGAGATGCTCTACTCCGCGCTGGAGGATTTCCGCGTGGATATTCTGGTGGGCGCCGGGCCGGGCGCGCGCACGCACTCGCTGCCCATGCCGAAATTCACGGCCATCGGCGCGACTACCCGGCAGGGCCTGGTGAGTGCGCCCCTGCGCGGGCGCTTCGGGCTGGTGCTGCGCCTGGACCCGTACAATGTGGACGAGTTGCAGACCATCGTGAACCGGTCGGCCGGCCTTCTGGCGGTGGAGATCGAGCCTGGCGCGGCGGAAGAGATCGCGCGCCGCTGCCGGGGCACACCGCGCATCGCCAACCGGCTACTGCGGCGCGTACGCGATTACGCCCAGGTGCGCGCCGACGGCCGCATCACCCAGCCCGTGGCCCAGACGGCGCTCAACCTGCTCGACGTGGACCGCTACGGCCTGGACGAAATCGACCAGAAGATCATGCTGACCATCCTCGAGAAATACCGCGGCGGACCAGTGGGCGTGAACACCATCGCCGCGTCGATTTCCGAGGAACCCGATACCATCGAGGAAGTCTACGAGCCGTACCTGATCCAGCTCGGCTTCCTGAACCGTACCCCGCGCGGCCGCACGGCGACGGAGCTGGCTTACGATTACTTCAAGGTGAAACGCAAGCTGCGCAACGGAGACCAGCCCGGGTTGTTTTGAGGGATGACTGTCTATCTCGGACTCGGTTCCAACGTCGGCCACCGCGAGGCCACCCTGCGGCAGGCCATCGCGCTCCTGGCCCGGTCTGTCCGCTCCGTGCGCGTCTCCCCTGTGTACGAGAGCGAGCCCGTGGATTACACGGACCAACCTTGGTTCCTGAACCTGGTGGTGGAGGCCGAAACCGATATGTCGCCCACCCAGCTTCTGGCGCGCGTGGCCCGTATCGAGCGTGAGTTAGGCCGCGTTCGGACCATTCCCAAAGGTCCGCGGACCATCGACATCGACATCCTGTTCTTCGGCGATGCGGTGGTGCGTACCGCCAGGCTCCGGATTCCCCATGCACGCATGGCCGAGCGGCGCTTCGTGCTGGCGCCGCTGGCGGACCTGGCGCCGGACCTTCGCCATCCGGTCACGGGCCAAACCGTGCGGGAAATGTTGCAGGCCGCGCCGCCCCAGAATCTGCGCTTGCACCCTGGCGCCTGACCGGGCCTACTCGCCGATCTCGATCTCCGGCCCTTGCTCCTTTTGCGCCTCTTCGGCCCGCGCGACGGTGTTGCGCGCCAGTTCGAGAAACGGCGCGCCTTCTTCCTTGCGCAGGGCGACGGGATCGCCCGAGTCGCCGCCGATGCGCACTTGCGGGTCGAGCGGCAGCTCGCCCAGGAAGTGCACCTCCATCTGTTCCGCCGTGCGGCGCCCACCGCCATGACTGAAAACGTCAATGCGCTTTTGGCAGTGCGGGCAGTTCATGTAGCTCATGTTCTCCACCAGGCCTAGAATCGGCGTCCTCACCTGGCGGAACATGGTGATGGCCTTGCGCGCGTCCTCCAGCGAAACGTCCGAGGGCGTGGTCACCACGATCGCGCCGGTGATGGGGGCCGTCTGAATGAGGGAAAGCTGCACGTCGCCGGTGCCCGGCGGCAGATCGATCACCAGGTAATCCAGATCGCCCCAATCCACGCCCCGGATGAACTGCTGCATGACGCTATGCAGCATGGGGCCGCGCCAGATCAGCGGCTTATCGCCCGGATTCAGAAAGCCCATCGACATGAGCTTGACGCCATACTGTTCGACCGGTTGAATCCGGTCGCCGAAGGCCAGCGGGGTACGGTTGATCCCCATCATCAGCGGCACGTTGGGACCGTACACGTCGGCGTCCATGAGACCCACCTTATAGCCCAGGGAAACCAAGCTCACCGCCAGGTTGACCGCCACCGTGGTCTTCCCCACGCCGCCCTTTCCCGATCCTACGGCAATAAGGTTCTTCACGCCTGCAATGGGCGTTTTGGGCGGCGCGCCGGGCTGATTGGGAGTCATCGTCCCTATGGTAACAGCCGCGAGCGGCCATCTCTGTTACTTTAGGATCGTGCCCTTTACCCGTTTTGTCCGCGGCAAGGTGGCTGCACTGGTGGTTTTCGGTTTGGCGGCCGGCGCGAGCGCCGCTGTACCCGATCTTCAGACGCCGGGCAGCGGCCCACTAACCGTCGAGGAAACGCCCGGTGACCGCGTCAAGGTGACGACGGATCACTGGCGAATGGAGTTCGACCTCCGCAACGGCGGCGCGCTCGACTCGATCGTTTTTTTTCACGGCTCCGGCAAGAACGTGCTAGTCCAGCCGTTCCGCACTTACATGGATGCCTGGTCCGATTACGACGCGCCGCGGACCACGTTCCACTCCTCGCGGCAGGGCAGTGTGGCGACGCTCGAGTTCACCGGCGCATTGGGGGCGCCCGGCAGGACGGAAGGGCCCGCGCAGTTCCACACGGTCTGGACGATCAGCCCGCTGACCGTGCGCGTGGATCAAACCCTGCGGCTCAGCTCGGACGTTTCCGCGACGACCGTCGGGATCGGTTCCACGGCCGTGCGAGGCGATCTCAACGAATACGGGATTCGCACGGGTCCGGCGGATCTCCCGGATGGCGGCAAGACCATCGCGGCGAGCTACGGCAAGAGCGCGCGGACTGGGGCCGTCCTGATCGGTGAACACCACGCTCCCCTGTACCTGATCTTCTTCCACCGCTACCTCGAAGGGATTGACTTCAGCACCGGGAGCGACCTGGCGTCATGGGAAAGCGGGCTTACCCAGCGGGCCGGCGTCGGACGCTTCGAGGCGAAGCCGAGCGAGGACGGCAGCGCCATCGAGATCCGCCGCGAGCCGCTCGCGTTGCTCTCCCCAGCGACCATTCGCAAAGGCGAGTATACCTTCAGCTATTACCTGGGCTTGCCGGCCATCGTGGAAAAATCGAACCGCAAATGGCGCCACGTTGCTTTCGGCCACCATCCCTGGCCGTCCGACGACCTCATCCGGCGGTGGTCTGAGAGCGGCGTCAACATCGCTCGGCTCCACAACGACTACGTAGCGGACGAGAACTTCTGGCACGACGGCGCGTGGCCGCCATACGATGAAAAGGGCATGGCCGAGTTGCGCCGGGTGATCGCCACCTGCCACCGGTATGGAATTCAGATTGTCCCCTACTTCTCCATTCACGAGTTCCATCCCACGGCGCAAGGATATGCGGAAAACGAGCAACAGTGGAAGCGTAGCGTGGACCAGGCGGGGACTGTTTTGCACAATCACATAAGACAGGGCGAATACGGCGCGCAGATGTGCCTTCAGAGCGGCTGGCTTGCGCGCCGTGAAGCCGATGTGGAGAAAGCCTATCGCGAACTCAACTTCGACGGCATCTATTACGACTGGGGCGCCAGCCTGCCGTGCAACAACAAGAACCACAATGCCAAGTGGCACACCGGCACGGATGGCATGATCGAGTTGCTGGCATGGACGCGGCGCCTGATATCTCCGCGCGGCACGCTGATCCTGCACCTTTCCGGCTGGTACCCGTCGATCGCGTACGAGAACTACGGCGACCTGATCGTCAATATGGAAGAGAGCGCGAGCGGCGAGCGGATGCCGCGCATGGACGAAATGGCGCTGATGAGCGTGCTGGTGGAGTCGGCGCCCCGCTCGCCTTGCCCTTGGGGCGGCCCCGCGGACCAGCTGGTGGCGCACAACAAGAACAACATCGCGCAAATGGCCGTTCTCGGCCTGTTCCCATGGTCGTTGCAGGATGGGCCCGCCGCCGATGAAACCTTCAAACTGTTCCGCGCGTTCCAACCGTACAAGCTGGAAGACTACCGGCTGTTCAACGCCGACTCCGGAGCGGTCCGCAGCGCATGGCCGGATGTGTTCGGCGCCATGTATTCGTCGGAGAGCCAGGCGCTGGTGGTTGTCTCCAACACCAGCGGCGAGCATCGCAAGAACGTCATGTGGCGCGTCAGGCCGGAGAGTCTCGGCTTCGGCCGCAGCGCAACGGTCACCGTGAAAGACACCGCCTCAGGCCGGAGCGTGGCAGAGCCTTGGAGCGCTCTCGAAGACGGGTCGATGAGCACCGAGTTGGATGGTTACGAGTACCGGCTGTTCGAGATTCATCCCAGCCGGTGATGGGGGCGATACCGGCGGGAACGAAGCCAAATCCTGGGAATAAGGCAAGAAGGCAGAGCGGGAGCTCCGCCCCACTGGAATTGAAGACAGTTCGGGCGTATGATTTTTCGTTGCGGCGGCCGGGGCTGTCGGA
>OBLW0100000761.1_pt1 | contig 27602 bp, 23 predicted proteins | sample 1520161 | NCBI WGS metagenome assembly OBLW01 (sample SAMEA3539309, study PRJEB22396) | soil metagenome | biome: tundra; feature: field; material: soil | place: USA | collected 2010-05 | depth 0.15 m | reverse complement strand
ACCACCGAGATCTACACTCTTTCCCTACACGACGCTCTTCCGATCTTGCGATGGCGCTCTGTTCGGTGCCGAACCAACGCTTTACACGACCCCAGAACCCGCCGCTTTGGGCGTCTTGAGGGCCCACGGCGGGTGCGGCCATTGCCACAGGGGGCGCCGTGATGGGCGCCGCGGTCTTGGGCAGCAGTGCCGCCACCGCAGGTTGCTCTGCCGGGCGTCGTTCGCGTTCGGCGATCGGATCGATGGTCGCTGGGGTCGCCGGAATCTGATAGCTGATCTGGGAGTTCTCGGGCAACAGCGTCTCATCGTCACGCACGCGCCTAATGGAATACTCCGGTGTCTGAATGTGCGGATTGGGCACCAGCACCAACTGCGCGTGGCCTTTGTCCTCGAGCGCGCGCAGGGCCTCGCGCTTCTCGTTGATCAGATAGGTGGCGACGTCCACCGGCAGCTGCACGATGATGCGCGCGGTGCGATCTTTGCGCGCATCCTCGCTGATCAGCCGCAGGATCGACAGCGCCATGGACTCGACGCTGCGAATGCTGCCGATACCGTTGCAACGCGGGCAGACCAAGTGGCTGGACTCCCCGAGGCTCGGCCGCAGGCGCTGGCGCGACATTTCGAGCAGCCCGAAGCGGGACAGCCGCCCGATCTGTATGCGCGCCCGGTCCATCTTCATCGCATCGCGCAGCCGATCCTCGACATCACGCTGGTTCTTGGTGGACTCCATGTCGATGAAGTCGATGACGATCAGGCCGCCGATATCACGGATGCGCAGTTGGCGCGCGATCTCCTCGGCAGCCTCCAGATTGGTGTTGCACGCCGTGGTCTCGATATCGCTGCCGCGCGTGGCGCGCGCGGAGTTGATGTCGATCGATACCAGCGCTTCGGTGTAGTCGATCACGAGGCTGCCGCCCGAGGGCAGCTGCACCTTGTGCGCATACGCCGATTCGATCTGGCTTTCTATCTGGTAGCGCGTGAATAGCGCAATGTCGTCGGCATAGAGCTTGAGCTTGCGATGCGCATCATTGGGCATGAAGCGCTGCATGTACTCCTGCGCCTTCTGGAATGCGCTGTCATCGTCGACCAGGATTTCGCCGATGTCGTCGGTCAGGTAGTCGCGCAGGGCGCGCGTGACCGCGTCGCTCTCCTGATACACGAGAAACGGTGCGCCGCGGCTTTGGGCCGCCTCGGCAATCGCTTCCCACTGGGTCTTGAGATTGTCGAGATCCCACTGCAGCTCGGGGCCCGTCCGTCCGACGCCCGCGGTACGCACAATGGCGCCCATGCTTTCGGGCACGACCAGCTGGTTCATGATCTCGCGCATCTGATCGCGCTCTTCGCCTTCGATGCGACGCGACACGCCGCCGGCTCGTGGGTTATTGGGCATGAGCACCAGGAAGCGCCCGGCCAGACTGATAAACGTGGTGAGCGCTGCGCCCTTGTTGCCGCGCTCTTCCTTCTCGACCTGAACCAGCAGTTCCTGGCCTTCGGTGACCAGCTCACGGATATTGAGCCGGCCGCCCTGCGGCTGCGCCCGAAAATACTCGCGGGAGATTTCCTTGAGCGGCAGAAAGCCGTGCCGTTGCGCCCCGTAATCGACGAAAGCCGCCTCGAGCGAGGGCTCGACGCGGGAGATGCGCGCTTTGTAGATGTTGGCTTTTTTCTGTTCCCGTGACGGTATTTCAATGCTCAGGTCATAGAGTTTCTGTCCATCGACCATTGCGACCCGCAGTTCTTCCTGCTGGGTCGCGTTGACTAACATTCTTTTCATTTGCCTCTGCCAGAATTGAATGAGAGGCCGGGGTCATCGGAACATGCACTTGTGGGGGCAGGCTCGCGAAACCGCGTTGGACAGTGGAGAGCTCGAAGATTGATTGGCGCGTCGTTTTTGTCATCGACTCTGTATCATTAGACTCGTGGCCGCCATGGTCGGCGGCGCGCCGGAAAACTCTTGAGGTCCACTGACCAGCGGCGCGCTCGTGGGCTCGAACTTGCGGAGGAGCTAATACAGGCGAGCGCGGACCGGATCGGCCGACTCATGCGCGATGGCCTCGATATCGAGGACCAACTACCATGCGGCGCCGAGGCCGCAGTCTTGTTGCTGTGGCGCCGGACCCAGTTCCTTGAAGTTGGGGTGGCCGGTTTTAAAGCAACGCCCGATTATAGACACAGACGGTACTGGAAACAAACACTTAAGCTTTGCGGTGTGACTGGAGAGCGTTTTGTCCGAGATTGAGCAGACCGTGGCAAACGCACCGAAGAGCGCAGTTCGCCACGTGCAGATCGACGCCGAAAACCAGGGTCAACGGCTCGATAAAGTGCTCGGGCAGCTGCTGCTCGGGGTGCCCCGCAGCCGCATATTCCGGCTGATCCGGCGCGGCGAAGTGCGCGTGAACGGCCGGCGCGCCGGGCCGCAACAACGGCTCGCGGCCGGCGATTCGGTGCGCCTGCCGCCGGTGCGTGAGATCGCTGCGGATGCGCCGCGGCGCGTGCCGGCCGCGCTGATCCAGGCCGTTGAACGCGCGATCATCCATGAGGATGAACGCCTGCTGGTGCTCGACAAGCCGGCAGGTCTCGCCGTGCACGGGGGCAGCGGCCTCTCATTCGGTGTGATCGAGGCGTTGCGTGCTTCACGGCCGACGGAAACACTCGAGCTCGCGCACCGGCTCGATCGCGATACCAGCGGGTGCTTGATCGTCACGCGGCGCGGCTCGGCACTGCGCACGCTGCACGCGCTGTTGCGCGAGGGAGATGTGCAAAAGAGCTACCTGACGCTGCTCGCCGGCCGCTGGAAGCTCGGCCATAAGAGCATCGACGCGCCACTGCGCACGGATCTGCGTGTAGGCGGGGAGCGCACGGTCAAGGTCGATGCACAAGGTAAGGAGGCGCTGACTGAATTCAAACTGATCGAGCACTATGGCGCGAGAGCCACGTTGGTCGAGGCGATCCTCCATACCGGGCGCACACATCAGATTCGCGTGCATGCGGCCTATTGCGGTCACCCGGTGCTGGGCGATGCGAAGTACGGCCTCGAGGCGATCAATAGCGAGCTGGCGGGGCTGGGTCTCAAGCGCATGTTCCTGCACGCCCACAGCCTCTCGTTTTCCTGGCCCGACGGCGCCGAGCAGAGCTTCAGTGCGCCACTGCCCAACGAGCTGCGGGCCGTGCTGGATCAGTTGTCGAGCAGCCGAGCGCGGCCCGGCCTAGCGCGGCCCGGCCGAACCCGGCGTCCCCGAGAGCGCAGCTAGGGTAGTTCGTAACCCAATTGGCGCAAGGCTCGCCCGACCGCGATCAACGGCAGTCCGATCAGTGCGGTCGGATCTTCGCTCACGACGCGCGCGAACAAACTGATTCCCAACGCCTCACCGCGGAATCCGCCCGCGCAGTCGAAAGGCTGCTCGGCGGCGACGTAGCGCTCGATTTCCGAAGTGCTCAGCGCGCGAAAATACACCGTCGTCGTGTCGACAAACTGGATGCTCGCGCCGCTCGCGGCGTGCAGTACGGCCACCGCGGTATAGAACGTCGCGGCCGAGGCGGATAGCCACTGCAGTTGCGCCTGGCAGCGCTCCGGCCCGCCCGGCTTCTCCAGCAGCTCACCCTTGCAGACCGCGACCTGGTCGCTGCCGATGACGGTCGCATCGGTCCGTCGCAGGCTCACGGCCGTGGCTTTGGCCAGGGCCAGGCGCTGCGCGCGCTCAAGCGGTGTTTCCAGTGTCAGGGCCGACTCATCGACGTGCGGTGAGATGACTTCAAAGGCCAGGCGCAGCCGAGTGAGCAGCCGCCTTCTGTATGGAGAGGTTGACGCAAGGATCAGGATCGGTCGCGGCATACTCGGTCGAAAAAGGGAACCGGACTCAAAGGCTTGAAAGTCTTGGTACTTTTGACTTGCCGTGGCACTGAACCTATTATACGCGCCCCATGCCGGGCGGCGCCTTGAAGCTACGCGACGTCAGAAAGCTGGCAGAGACGCGAGCGGCGTTCGAGTTTGAAATGCCGTTGGCGGAGCTGCCAGGCCTACCGCTTGAGCTCTTAGCAGGTGACGGACGCGTGCAGGTAAAGCTGCGCTTCGGCCGTGAGCAGGGATTTGCGATCGCCGACGTTCAGCTGCAAGCGCGGCTGCAGGTGATCTGCCAGCGCTGCATGGGACCGATGCCGCTCGCGGTGGACACGAGCTCGCCGGTGCTGGTGGTGGAATCCGAGCGTGAAGCGGAGGACGCCCCGGCTGGGTGGGAGACGTTTCTGGCGCCGGAAGGACGGTTGAGTCTGGCGGCGCTCGCGGCTGAGGAGCTGCTGCTGGCGGTGCCGCTCGTGCCGTTGCATGGCGCGGACTCGCGGTGCGCGCCGGCAGAGACTGGACCTAATCCCGCGGCCGCGCCGCAGGCTGGGCCGGTGGAGCAGACCGCGACCGCGAGGCCGTTCGCCGACCTGCGAGCGCTGCTGGAACGCGGCGGGAAATCGACGAAATAGTCAGGATTTGTTCGAGGAGTTGGGATCATGGCAGTACAAAAAAGCCGCAAGACGCCGTCCAAACGCGGCATGCACCGTTCCCATGATGGGCTGACGACCCCGGCGCTGTCGGTCGACGCGCAGTCGGGCGAGCAGCATCTGCGTCATTGCATCACGCCGGACGGTTTCTATCGCGGACGGCGCGTCATCGAAAAGCAGGCCGAGCCGGACAACCGGGAATAACGCGGCGCTGCGCGTAAGCAGACCGGGCGTGTACTCCAGGATCGTCGGCACCGGCAGTTATCTGCCGGCGAAGGTTGTCACCAACTTCGATCTCGCGCAGCGCATGGATACCAGCGACACCTGGATCCGCGAGCGCACGGGGATCGAGCGTCGCCATATCATCGCCGAGGCTGAATCCAACGTCGACATGGCCGAGCACGCGGCGCGTGCGGCGATCGCAGCGGCCGGTCTGCAGCCGAGCGACATCGATCTGATCTCGTACGGCACGACGACCCCGGACCTCGTGTTTCCCAATTGCGGCTGCTTGCTGCAGGCGCGTCTGGGCTGTCGCGGCGCTCCGGCCTTCAGTCTGGAAGCCGCCTGCAGTGGCTTCATATATGCCCTGGCGATGGCCGATAAGTTTGTGCGCGCTGGGGAGTCTCAGCGTGCTCTGGTGGTCGGTTCCGAGGTGCTGTCACGCATCACCGACCACAGCGATCGCAACACCGCGATTCTGTTCGGCGACGGCGCCGGTGCGGTAGTGCTCACGCCCTCGGAGCAACCCGGCATCATCTCGACCCACCTGCATGCCGACGGCAGCTATCAGCATCTGTTGTATTGCACGGGTGGACCCGCGCGCGGTCCCGCACCCGGAAATATGGCGAGCGGGGACTATGTCCGCATGGCCGGCAGCGAGGTGTTCAAGCTGGCCGTGACGCTGCTCGGCCGCATTGTCGATGAGACGCTCGCGTTGAATCATCTGGATCGATCAGCGATCGACTGGCTGGTGCCGCATCAGGCCAACCTGCGCATCATCCAGGCGGTGGCGAAGAAGCTGGGGCTGCCGATGGAGCGGGTCATCGTGACCGTGCAGGAGCACGGCAATACCTCGACCGCCTCGGTGCCATTGGCACTCGATGTCGGGGTGCGCGATGGGCGCATCAAGCGCGGCGATCTGTTGCTGCTCGAGGCGCTGGGCGGCGGCGTGACCTGGGGCTCGGCGCTGCTGCGCTATTAGCGAGCGCCGAGGGACGATTGCGATGGCCGCGTTGGAGCCTCTCGCCAATCCTCGAAATACCGTTGCGGCGGACTATGCACCGCGCTGGAAGTGGTTACCGGCCGTCAACAGCTGGAAGTACCACCTGTTGCTGGGCGCGATCGGCATCCTGGTCTTGGGGCCGCTCGGTGGTGTGACCGCCTCCTACATGAACTTTTCCCTGGGCTTCTTCGTGGGCGGCCAGGTTCTGGCAGGGATTCTCGGCTCGACCATCACTTATGGATACGGGGCCGAGGGCAAGCACGGCGCGAACTACATTCAAACGACGGCCGCCTCAGTGGCAGGAATGAGCGCCATGGCGGTCGTGATCCAGGCCATGGTGTGGATGGGGATGCCCCAGCCGCCGACGCTGTACCTCGTGCTCTACATGCTGTGCATCGGCATGTATGGGGCGGGGGTGGGCATGTTGTATACGCCGATCCTCGTGGATCGCCTTAACCTCGTCTATCCGAGCGGTCTTGCGGTCGCGAACATCCTGCGCGCGCTGACCGATCCTGAGCTTCTCAAGCGTTCGGTCGCGACGCTGGGCGGAGGCCTGTTCACGGGCCTGGCCGGTGGCTTGGGCACCGCCAAGATTGCGTGGCTCGGCGCCACGGGTCTCTCGATGTCGACCATTGGGGCCGGGATGGTCGTGGGCGCGCGTGTTGGCGTGCCGGCGCTGGTCGGCGGCCTCATCGCCAAGGCCCTGGTGCCATATTTCGTGAGCATCGGCTGGTTGCAACCGGGGGATCCATTTCGAAAGATCACCTTCCTGATAGCGCTGGGCATGATTTTGGGCGCCTCAATCATCGATATGACTCTGATTTTTTGGGGAGTGGTCCAGCGTGCCCGCAACGTGCTCAAAGAGGACACCCTGCAGGGCGTCGAGCCGTGGAAGAAGACGCAGGTGTCGCGTCTGGTGATCTGGGTCATTTGCTGGGGCGCCAGCATAGTTTGGGTTGGCACGCATCTGCTGGGTCAACCGCCGGGGTACATACTCTTCGCGCTGATCCTCGTGTTGGTGTTTGCGCTGGTCAATGGCATATCTCAGGGCCTCACCGATTGGAACCCGATTTCTTCGGCGTTTGTCGTTACCGTGCTGTTGATGGCGACGCTGGGATTGAAGGACGCCACGGTCGGCTTGATGGCTGGGACCGCGCTCTTGGTCGCCATCAGTGTGGGTTGCGACATGCAGCAGGATCGCTCGACCGGCCGGCGCCTGGGGACCAACCGCACCTACCAGTTCCGTTACCAGGCTGCCGGCATCGTGATGGGCGCGATCAGCGCCGTGGCCTTTGCCAAGCTCTTCATGGCAGCCTACCCGGTGCTGCTTCAGGACCAGACGGTGATGAGCGCGTCTGAGCAACCGACCCAGTGGACCTCGGCGATGACCTACAAGTTCGTGGGCGCACTACGCAGCCTGACCGACGCCAAGCCCTACCAGCACACCGCCATCCTGGTCGGGATCGCGTTGGGCTTTGCGACCGAGTTCCTGCGCAAACTCATTGCCGCAACTCGACGTTACCGCGATGACGTGAGGCGGAGCGGGCCCGCACGCGCGGTGGACTTCACGATCTTTGCCGTGATTTTGCCCTCGCCCTACGCATCATCCTTCGGCGGCTTCGTCAACTTGCCGACAGCGTGCTGGTTTGCGGCCGGTTCGGTCATCGCTGAGGCGGTCGAATGGATCATGAAGCGGCGCGGTACAGCACACACCGGGGCGCTGCCCAGCGATATGAGCGTAACGTCGCTCGTGGGCGGGGGCTTCATCGCCGGGGATGCGATCGCCGCACTGGGGATCGGCATGTATGGCTTGGTCAACGCGCTAATCGCGGCTTAATTCAATCGGCTAAAGCGCTCGCGCGCGCATCGCCGGCCGGCGGCCGAAATCGCAGGCTCCTGGCCACTCCAGGGGGTTTAAGTCTCTGACCAATACAGAATCAGTCAGCTGCGTCTCAACCCCCACATAAAGAAAACGCCGCGCCCAACGCGGCGTTTCTGGCCCCAGGGGCCGGTAGGACTACTTCGATACCGACTTCTTGAACATGCGATCGATTTTCTCGTTCGTCGCATCGACCGAGGACTGAGCAGCCTGCGCCGCAGACAGCGCCTGGTTGGCGGTGCTCTGCGCGCCGCTCGCAGCCTGGGCAGCCTGGTTCGCGGCGCTCTGGGCCGCGCTGGCCGCGCGCGCAGCGGAATCAGCCGACGCCTTCGATGCGTCTACTTCCGTCTGCAGCTTGCTGACCTGCTGCTTCAAGCCGTCGATATCACCTTGCATCGGCTTGAGGTCAGTGCAGCCGGCGAGCGCAACGACCGCAAAGGCCGCGGCCAGCTTCACTACGATACTCTTGTTCATTTTCAGCCCCTTTTAACTTGCACAGGATTAAAACCGCATCGCACCGAACGTTTCCGCTGCGGGACGATTTTGCGGCTGCCAACTTGACCAAATATAACCCATGAATGCAATAGCCTGTTCGCTATCGGCATGTCGCCGGATACCGACACGCCATTCGGACGTTTGCGCCCCGCCAGCGCCCGCGGAGCCTACAGCTCGGGTTTGCGCGGGAATTGCGGCGCGCACTGAACTACTGTATATAATTACAGTATGTCCGATCTGACGCCACGCCAAACACGAGTATTGCGCTTCATCCAGCGCAGCCTCTCCGAAACCGGAATGCCGCCGACACGCGCGGAGATTGCCGCCGAGTTGGGGTTCCGCTCGCCGAACGCTGCCGAGGAGCATTTGCGCACCTTGGCGCGCAAGGGAGTGATTCAGCTCCTGCCGGGTGCATCGCGCGGAATTCAGCTCCACGACACGCTGCGCGAGCAGCTTGGTCTGCCCTTGATCGGCGCTGTGGCGGCCGGTCGCCCGATGCTTGCGCAAGAAAACATCGTTGAGCACCTGCACATCGATCCCGGCGTTTTCCAACCGCGGCCGCATTACCTGCTCAAGGTGGTGGGCATGAGCATGAAGGATGCCGGCATTCTGGATGGTGATCTGGTGGCCGTGCACCGCACCAGCGAGGTGCGTCATCGTCAGATCGTCGTCGCGCGGCTCGAGAACGAAGTAACGGTCAAACGCTATCGACAGGAGGGCAGCGTGGTCTGGTTGATGCCCGAAAATGCCGACTTTGAGCCCATCCGTGTCGATCTCAAGCACGAAGCCCTGCTGATCGAGGGCGTCGTGGTCGGCGTGCTGCGGCGCGGCGCGGGCCCCGCGGCAAGCAAACCCCCGGTTAGCAGGGCGGTGCCTGGCAAGAGGGCCGGTTAAGGCGGGGCCGGTAAGGCTGTGAGCTAGTTTCGACGCGCCTTGTCGCTGCCGGGATCGCCTGTGCCTGTGGGTGGCTCCTCGCTCTGCTCGATATCGTAATCCTCCAAATCGCTGATCAGCTCGGCGGTGCGCTTCTGTTCCAGCCGCTGTTCGAGCCGACGCCACGCCGGTTCGCCGACCTTGATGGCGCGGCGCTTGGCGATCTCCATGTCCTTGATTGCGCGGTCGAGATCGAGATCATCGTCGCCGACGACCTCGTCCGCGTCATCCTCTTCGTATTCGTCCGAATCCGGATTTGCACCCATGGCAATGGTCTTACGTGGTTAGCCTTTTGGTACGGCCTTAAGCTCGAGTCGGGCCGAAAATAATGCGAATCAAATGCCGATGCAACGCCGTAGTTAGCGAATCAGCTGATTCATTTCAAAAATGGGTAATAGCATCGCAAATACGATGCCCATGACGAACAGCCCCATGCCGACGATCAGCAGCGGCTCGAGCAGTCCGACCATCGTCGCGAGCAGGCCCTCGAGCTCACGATCCTGATTGACGGCGGCGCGCTCGAGCATGGCCTGCAGTTGGCCGCTCGACTCGCCGCTCGAGACCAGATGGATCGTCATCGGCGGGAAAAGGCGGCTGACGGCGAGCGAACGGCCGATGGGTGCGCCTTCGCGCACGCGGGCTGCGGCTTCGCCGATGGCGTCGCGCATGGGCAGATTCGTGACGACCTCGCTGGCGATGCGCAGCGCATCGAGCACCGGAACTGCGCTGGCGGTCAGGATGCTCAGCGTGCGCGTAAAGCGCGCGGTGTTGGAGCCACGCACAATACGTCCGAAAACCGGCAGCTTGAGCAGGGCGCGGTGATAGCGAAAGCGGGTTGCACGCGTCTTGAGTGCGCGCCACGCCAGAAAGGCGAACACGGCAATCGCGATCAGCAGCCACAGGCCGTAGTTGCGCAGGAAGCCGCTGACGGCCACCAGCACCTGCGTCGCCAGCGGCAGCTTGGCGCGATTGGCCTCGAACACCTCCACCACCTTGGGCACGACGTAGGTCAGCAGGATCGATATGATCGTAAAGCACATGACCGTGAGCACGGTCGGGTAGAGCATGGCGCCCATGAGCTTTTGCCGCATCTGCTCGCGCGACTCGGTGTAATCAGCCAACCGCTCCAGGATGGCGTCGAGGTGACCCGACTGCTCGCCGGCCGATACCGTGGCGCGGTAGATCTCGGGAAATACGCTGGGGAAGTCGCTCAGGCCGGCTGCGAGCGTATGGCCCTCGAGCACCTTGGCGCGCACCCCGAGCACGATGCTCTGAATCCTGGGCTTTTCTGTCTGCTCCGAGACCGCCAGCAGCGCCTCCTCGAGCGGCAGGCCCGCCCGCACCAAGGTCGACAGTTGTCGTGTCATCAGCGACAGATCCGCCGCCGAGACGCCACGCCGCCAGGCAAAGCCGCCGCGGCGCTGGTGGCGCGACTCCTGCGCCGCGACTTCCTCAATCGTGACCGGCAGCAATCGGCGCTCGCGCAGCAGCGCGCGCACGTGGCGCGGGGTGTCGCCTTCGATGAGGCCCTTGCGCGAGCGGCCGGCGGGGTCGAGCGCGGTATACTCAAATGCTGCCATCGAAGCAGTTTAACCCCGCTCGGGTGTCAATCCTCGCGCGTCACGCGCAGGACCTCTTCGATGGTGGTCTCGCCCTTGAGCACGCGCGCGAGCCCATCGTCGCGGATCGAGGGGGTAAACTTGCGGGCATAGAGTTCGATATTCTGCTCGCCGACGCCGTCGTGGATCATGGTGCGCAGGGAATCGTCGATCAGGATCAGCTCGTAGATGCCGGTCCGGCCCCGGTAGCCGCCGCCGGCGTCGCGCCCGGGACGATACAACGTCGGCGAAGGCGCGTCGGGCGTGAGGCCGAGCAGCCGTCGCTCGAGGTCGCCGGCGGTGAAGGCTTGGCGTGTTTCGGGATTGAGCACGCGCACGAGGCGCTGCGCCAGCACGCCGACCAGGCTCGAGGACAATAGGAACGGCTCAACGCCCATATCGCACAGGCGGGTGAGGGCGCCGGCCGCGGTATTGGTGTGCAGGGTCGAGAGCACCAGATGTCCTGTCAGACTCGCCTGCACCGCGATCTGCGCGGTCTCCACATCACGGATCTCGCCGACCAGCACCACGTCGGGATCCTGGCGCAGGATGGCGCGCAGCCCGCGCGCAAAGGTCATCTCGATCTTGGTGTTGACCTGAGTCTGGCCGATCCCGTCGATGTCGTACTCGATCGGATCCTCGATCGTCATGATGTTGCGCGTATTGTCGTTGAGCTGTTCGAGCGCGGCATACAACGTGGTGGTCTTGCCCGAGCCGGTCGGACCGGTCACCAGCAGAATGCCGTACGGCTTGTGGATCAGCTCATCGATGAGCTTCTGTGTAGTGGCCCCCATGCCGAGGGAATCGAGATCGAGCCGACCGGCCTGCTTGTCGAGCAGACGCAATACCACGCGTTCGCCATGGCCGGACGGGATGGTCGAGACGCGCACGTCGACGGCGCGGCCCGCAATGCGCAGGCTGATACGACCGTCCTGCGGCAGGCGCTTCTCGGCGATGTCGAGCTTCGCCATGACCTTGATGCGCGAGACCACCAGCGGCGCGACCCCGCGCTGCTTGGACTGCAGCACCTCGCGCAGGATGCCATCGACCCGGAAGCGCACCACCAGCCGGTTCTCGAACGGCTCGACATGGATGTCGGAGGCGTTCTCGCGAATCGCCTGGGTCAGCACCGCATTGATGAGACGGATGATCGGTGCATCATCATCGCTCTCGAGCAGATCCGCCTGCTCGGGCAGCACCTGCGCCAGGTGCGCCAGATCCGTCGTCTCGTCAAGCTCGATCTGCATCGAATCGCCGCCGCCGCCTTCGTAGGTCTTGCGCAGCAAATCGTCGAACGCATCGCTTTCCACGGCCGTGAGCTTCAGCGGCAGCTGCAGGTAGCGCCGGGTCTCGGCCAGCGCCATCGGCGAGGCCGGCACGCGATAGACACAATCGGCGACACCACCCTCGATGCTGCGTACCAGCACGCCGTGACGGCGGGCGAAGGTAAATGGCAGCCGGGTAGCGCTTTGGATCCTCTCGGCGACCTCGCTCACGGCTGCGCTCCGTTTGGGGGCGTGACGAGCGTCGGATCGGCTGGTCCCGCCGGCGGGGTCAGCTCCGTGCTGCTGCCCGGCGATGACGTTGACGAAGGCGTCGCATCGGGAGGCGCCGGGCTCGCCGGAGCGGGGCTCGGCGCCAACGGCAGGCCGGACGCCGAAGGCACGTCCGTCGCTGCGCCTTTACCTTTGTGCTTGGGCGTAGCGCCCTCGCCGATGTCATTCGCGCCGAGCACGCCACTCTCGGTCGCGCCGTTGTTGATCGGCGGCATCACGTCGACCGGCTGGAACGGCAGCAGCGGCAGCTTCGCGTCCTGATCCTTGTTGAGTCGACGCTGCTCGTCGCGCACGTAGTTGTACTTCGCGTCGGTCTCGATCGCGGCCTGCCGGTCATCGCGCAGGATGTGCGGCTGCAGAAAGATCAGAAAGTCGGTCTTGGTCTTCGAGGTATTGCGGGCGCGAAACAGCTCGCCGATGATCGGAATATGCCCGAGCCATGGCACGGAGGTGTCGCTGTTGTTGACGTTGTCCTGGATCAGGCCGCCGAGCACGAGCGTGTTGCCGTCCTTGATCAGCACGCTGGTGGTGATCACATTCTTGTTGGTGATCAGGTCGACCGCGCCCGCGCTGGCGCCGGCGAGGCTCGAGCTCTCGATCTGCAGCTTCAGCAGCACGGCGTCGCCTTCATTGATGGTCGGCGTCACGGTCAGGATGGTGCCGACCTCCTCGCGCTCGATCGTCTGAAATGCGCTGCCGGTGCCATTGGTAGTCGAGTACTGCCCGGTCAGGAACGGGACTTCCTGCGCCACTTCCATCTTCGCTTCCTGGTTGTCGCGCGTCACGACCTGCGGCGTGGCGATGATATTGGTGCGCGTATCGCTCTGCAGTGCGCGCAGAATCGTCGCGAAGTTCACACCGCTGGCCGTGAGTTTGCCGATGCCGATGGTGGTGCCGGTCGGGGGGTTGGTGGCGAGATTGGCCGGGGTCTTCACGTCGTTCAACAGATCGATGATCGACGTGCCGCCGATGGGTGCGATGAATCCGCCCACTGCGGCGCCGGTGGCCGAGGCGTCGACGGCCCAGTTCACGCCGAGGTCCGCGGTCTTGTCGACCGACACCGAGACGATGATGGCCTGCACCAGGACCTGCGCACGCCGGATGTCTAGCTTGTCGATGACTGCGTTGACGGCCCGCAAGGTACGCTGCCCGGCAGTGATGACCAGCGAGTTGGTGGCTTTGTCAGCCCAGATGGTCGCTGTGCCGCCAGCGAGGGAGAGCGTGGCGCTGCCGCCGGCGTTGGCGTTCGTCGCGCTCTCCGTGCCCGGCCTTGGAGTCGTGCCCTGGGCGTTGGGGACGGGCTGCGAACCCTGGCGTTCGAGCAGCTTGTTCATGGTCGAGGCCGAGCCCGAGGCGCTACTGCCGGACAGTTGCTCCTTGAGCCGACCTGCGAGGTCCTCGGCGTCGGAGAAACGCAGATAGCGCACCTGAGTGGTCGTGCCGGTGTCGATCGGGGTATCCAGATGCGTCACCAAGGTCTTGATGCGCAAGCGCAGCGTCGCGTCCCCGCTCACCAATATGCTGTTGGAGCGATCATCGGCGACGATCTTGACGCCGTTGGCGGCTTCGCCGGTCTGCGCCAACAGTGTGGTCAGCACGCGTGCGGTATCGGCGGCGGTCGCGCTCTGCAACGGGATCACATCGATGTCGGAACTACCGACCTGATCGATGCGTGCAATGATCCGCATCATGCGGTTCACGTTGCTGGCACGATCCGAGAGGATCAGGATGTTGGCGCCGGTGACGGCCGAGAGCTGTGCATTCTGCGGCATCAGCGGCCGCAGCACCGGCACGAGCTGCGAGGCGCTGATGTTCCGCACGGCCAGAACCTGCGTGACCATTTCATCGGAGGTGGAGCTGACGTGGTCGGGCAGGTCATCGGCCGCGTACTGGCGCATGTTCGCGTCCGGGACGATCTTGACGACGTTACCGTCGGGGATTGCGACGAAGCCATGCACCTGCAGGATGGCCAGAAACGCCTGATAGAACTGATCCGGCGTCATCGGTGTCGATGACAGCATCGTGACCTGGGCGCGCACGCGCGGATCAATGATGAAGTTCTTACCGGTCGCCATGCTGACCGCTTCAATGATCTGCGTGATGTCCGCGTCCTTGAAGTTCGGGGTAATGCGCTGCGTGGTCGGCTGCTGCGCCAGCGCCAGCGCGCTTAAAGCAAGCGTGGCCAGCGCGACTGTCCAGCGGCGCGGCGTCCGCGGCGCTGAGCCGATCGGTGTGCTGTGGGACATTACTACTCGCTTCCTGGTGTCGTTTTCGGGCCCCGAAGGGCGAGCGTTAGCGCTCGCTGCCGGCGCTGCCGGCGCCATTGGCCGCTGGCGGCGCATCGCCGGGCGCCGTGGTTGCATTCGCCGCCGGGCTGCCAGGCGCGGCAGTCGGCGCGCCCGGTGTGTTCGCACCGCCGTTGCGGCCGCGCATTTGCGCCCCGGCGGATGGGCCACCGGGTGCCGGCTCGCCGCCGCCCGTGCCCGCTGCATTGTCGGCGGCGGGGGTGTCTGTGTCAGTGCTCAGGGTCGCAAGATTCAGGTTAACCTCCTGCGGCTGGCCGTTGCGCGATACGGTCACCGTGGCACTGGCTGAAGACGACAAGGTTTGCAGCACCTCCATGGCCCGCCCGGCATCGTCCAGTGATGTACCGTTGACCGCGAGAATCAGATCCCCGGCCCGCAATCCGAGCTGGTTGAAGGCGCTGGTGCCATGGCCGCCGCCGGGGAAGATGCGATAGCCGCTCAGTTTGCCCTGATTGAAGACCGGTTGCACGCGCACCAGGCCGGCCAGCACGGTCGCATTGTCCTGCAGCGTGTTCGTCTTGGTGCTCGAGGGCGGCGTGAGCGGGCTGGGAGCGCTCTTGGTCGCGGTGCGCGGCAACATCAGGGTCTCGAGCCGGCCGTTGCGCTCGAGCAGCACGCGGTCACTGTAAACGGAACTCAGGCGCGCGCCGCCGCTGATCGTGGCGCCGACCGCGATGAGCTTGGCCGCCGCGGCCGTGTCGCCAATGATGGCCTGGCCCTTGGCCGGATCCTTGTCCGCGATCACCCCAGCCAGGATCAGGGGCATCGTGGTCTGTGGCGCGGCGCCGCCTGGCTGCACCCCGGAGAGGCCAAACAGGTGTGCATTGACGATGGTCGCGAGCTCAAGCGTCGGATTCACGGGCAGATTGAGCGGCGCTGCCCTGAGCGAGCCGGGGCTCGGCGGCGGCGGGGACATCTGGCTCAGGGCCCGTGTCAGGATCAGCGCACTGTCCATCGCGAGGACGATGAGCAACGCTATGACCACCAGCTGTGCGCCGCGCTGCCCGAGCAGCCGCGTCCACCCGGGTCCGGACTTTAGTTCTTCGTACCAAGCTGCTGCGCTCACCGCAATACCGGCTCCCAGGGAGCTATTGGATAGCACATGATAAGGCGAGGTTCGTTGGCGCTCTCAAGTATTTGTTTCGGCTAAATTCTTTTAGTTCCATGCGTCGCCCATTGCCGACAGGTCGGCAAGCGGGAGGACATATACCGACGCCACACAGTGGATTAGACTTCCATGACAGAAGTGCTGCAGCGGCACTGCGATTTTGTGACGGGGCAGCTTTGGCGTGACGCAGCACAGAGAATCTAATCGCCCCGACAGCGGCATCACCGTCGAAGCGGCACCGCCGCAGACCGCGAAGCCGCCGCTTTTTCAGGTCGTGCTGCTGAATGACGACTACACCCCGATGGAATTCGTGGTCGAGGTGCTGGAGCGCTTCTTCGCCATGGACCGGCAAACGGCGACTCGGGTGATGCTGGAAGTGCATACCCGGGGCAAAGGAGTCTGCGGGGTCTTTACATACGAAATCGCGGAGACCAAAGTGTCACAGGTAACCAGTTACTCGCGCGAGCATCAGCACCCGCTGCTGTGCACGCTCGAGGAGGCCTGAAACGTCCGCTGGAGAGATGGAGCAGTGTTGTCGAGCGAGCTGGAGTTTTGTCTTAATCAGGCTTTTCATCAGGCGCGCAGCGCGCGTCATGAATTCCTTACGGTCGAGCATTTGCTGCTCGCGATCCTCGATGCCCCCAAGGTGCGCGAGGTTCTCGAAGGCTGCGGTGCCGATCTGGAGCGCCTGGGCGCGGATCTGAAAACGCACGTCGAGACCAATACGCCGCGCCTTGCCCTCAGCGAGGAGCGCGAGGTCCAGCCGACGCTGGGCTTCCAGCGCGTGCTGCAGCGCGCGGTGTTTCACGTGCAGTCGAGCGGCAAGAAAGAAGTCGGCGTGGTCAACGTGCTGGTCGCGATTTTCAGCGAAAAGCAGAGCCACGCAGTGTTCCTGCTCGCGCGCGCCCAGGTCACACGGCTCGATGTCGTGAACTTCATATCGCATGGGCTCTCGCGCACCGGCGAGCCGAAGGCTGAAAAGGAGCGCGACGATGCCGGAATCGAGGGCGAGCGCGACAGCGAGTCGGGCAGCGCGCTCGAGAAGTTCGCCGTCAACCTCAATGCCCAGGCCCAGGAAGGACGCATCGATCCGCTGATCGGGCGCAAGCTCGAGGTCGAGCGCACCATCGAGATCCTGTGCCGCCGGCGCAAGAACAACCCGCTGTACGTCGGGGAGGCCGGAGTCGGCAAGACCGCGATCGCCGAGGGCCTGGCGCGCCTGATCGTCGAGGGCCGGGTGCCCGAGGTGCTGGCCGACAGCACCATCTACGCGTTGGACATGGGCGCGCTGATCGCCGGTACCAAATACCGTGGAGATTTCGAAAAGCGCCTGAAGTCGGTAGTCACGGAGCTCAAGAAGCAGCCCGGCGCGATCCTGTTCATTGACGAGATTCACACCGTGATCGGCGCGGGGGCCGCCTCGGGCGGCGTCATGGATGCTTCGAACCTGATCAAGCCCGTGCTCGCGAACGGCGAGATTCGCTGCATCGGCTCGACAACCTACCAGGAGTATCGGGGCATCTTCGAGAAGGACCACGCGCTGGCGCGGCGCTTCCAGAAGATCGATGTCGCCGAGCCTTCGGTGTCGGAGACGGTGGAGATCCTGCTGGGGCTGAAGCCGAAGTTCGAAGAGCACCATGGTGTCGAGTATTCCAACGACGCGATGCAAGCCGCGGCCGAACTCGCCGATCGGCACATCAACGACCGGCATCTGCCCGACAAGGCCATCGACGTGGTCGATGAGGCGGGCGCGCGCCTGCGGCTGCGGCCGGCCGGAGAGCGCGAGGCACGGGTCGAGGTCTCGCACATCGAGGATGTCGTGGCGCGCATGGCGCGAATCCCGGCCAAGAACGTCTCGGCCTCGGACCGCGATTTGCTCAAGAACCTCGAGCGCAACCTCAAGTTGGTCATATTCGGCCAGAATCAGGCCATCGAAACCCTCGCCTCGGCGATCAAGATGGCGCGCTCGGGACTGGGCGATCAGCGCAAACCGGTCGGAAGTCTTTTGTTTGCCGGTCCGACCGGCGTTGGCAAGACCGAGGTCACACGCCAGCTCGCTCTGGCGATGGGAATAGAATTCATCCGCTTCGATATGTCCGAATACATGGAGCGCCACACGGTTTCGCGCCTGATCGGGGCGCCGCCGGGCTACGTGGGCTTCGATCAGGGCGGCCTGCTGACCGAGGCGATCGCCAAGCACCCGCATTGCGTGCTGCTGCTCGATGAAATCGAGAAGGCGCACCCGGACGTGTTCAACCTGCTGCTGCAAGTCATGGATCACGGCACTTTGACCGATAACAACGGCCGCAAAGCCGATTTCCGCCACGTGATCATCGTCATGACCACCAACGCCGGGGCGCAGGAAATGAACCGTCCGTCGATCGGCTTTATGACGGCGGACAACGCCACCGACGGCATGGAAGCGGTACGGCGGCTGTTTTCGCCCGAGTTCCGCAACCGGCTGGATGCGACCATCCAGTTCGCACCGCTCGATGCCGTGACCATCGAGCGTGTGGTCGACAAGCTGCTGATCGAGGTTGAGGCGCAGCTCGAGCCCAAGGGCGTGGTACTGAGCATCGATGAGGCGGCGCGGCATTGGATTGCGCAGAAGGGCTATGACCCGAAGATGGGCGCGCGGCCGATGGCGCGCGTGATCCAGGAGCACATCAAGCGGCCGCTGGCCGAGGAACTGCTGTTCGGCAAGCTCGTCGGCGGCGGTCAGGTCAGGGTGTCGGTGGCGGCCGATCAGAGTGCGTTGGCGCTCGAGTGCATTCCCACGACTCAGCCGGAAGTGACGGCCTGAAGGCGCCGCGCCTGCGCTGCACGCCGCGCTTTTTTAGCGGCCGCGGTAGACGATACGGCCCTTGGACAGGTCGTACGGGGTCATCTCGACAGTTACCTGATCGCCCGTGAGAATGCGGATGTAGTTCTTGCGCATCTTGCCCGAAATGTGCGCTGTCACGACGTGGCCGTTCTTCAGCTGTACTCGGAAGGTCGTATTGGGCAGGGTTTCGATGACCTCACCTTCCATTTGTATGGCGTCTTCTTTGGGCATGCTGCGCTGCGCGGCCGTTGGGGCGCGAATTTACGCATAAAGGGGACGTGCAATGCAACGCGCGCGTACCTTGCCGCACCTTACGTTGCGCTGCCGAGTGCGCCGGCCGCTAGAACGGCGAGAAACTCACTGCGCGGGATCGGCCGGCTGCCGAGGCTGCGCAGGTGTGCCGAAGGCAGCTGGCAGTCGATGAGCTCGATACCGAGCGCTTCGCTGCGCGCCACCAGGCCGGCCAGCGCGGCCTTGGAAGCGTCCGCTTCGCGGCTGAACATCGATTCACCGAAGAACACCGGGCCCAGCCGGACTCCATAGAGACCGCCGATGAGCGTACCCTCGCGCCAGATTTCATAGCTGTGGGCCCAGCCGCGCGCATGCAGCAGGCAATAGGCGGCCCTCATCTCGGGGGTGATCCAGGTGCCGGGGCTGCGGCTGCGCGGCGCGGCGCAGGCGCTGACCACGGCGCCGAAATCGCGGTCTTCGTGCAGACTGAAGCCGCGACGGCGCAAGGCGCGCGTGAGGCTGCGCGAGCGATGAAATTCGCGCGGCCAGAGCACTTCGCGCGGGTCAGGGGACCACCAGAGCACCGGCTGACCCGGTGAGTACCACGGAAAGATGCCGCGCGCATAGGCGGCCATGAGGCGCTCAGGTCTAAGATCCCCGCCAGCCGCGAGCAGGCCCGAGGGGTCGCGCAGCGCCGCTTCATGCGGCGGAAAGCGATCCGGCGGATCATCCGGGGCCAACCAGGTGATCATCGGGGCCCGGTGCGAAACGCTACCCGGTACGGCGCGTGCGCATCCGCATCGCTGGCGTAGGCGTCGATCGCGCCGCCCTCGCGCTCCAGGTAGGCGCCAATCGCGCGCCGCAACGGCGCATTGGCAATCCAGTGCGCCGACCAGGTCAGCGCCGGCTCAAAGCCGCGCGCGATCTTGTGCTCTCCCTGGGTTCCCGGCTCGAAGCGCTTGAGACCGTGCTCGATGCAATAGTCGATACCCTGGTAGTAGCAGGTCTCGAAGTGCAGGCTGTGATACTCGGCCTCCGCGCCCCAATAGCGGCCATAGAGCGTGTCGGCGGAACGAAAGAACACCGCCGCGGCCACCGGCGCGCCCGCGTACAGCGCGAGTTTGACGATAAAGGAAGCGCCCAGAGCGCGCGCCACCTGCGTGAAGAAGGCGCGGTTTAAGTAGGGGGTGTGTCCGTGGCGGATGAAAGTCAGGGCGTGAAAGGCGTACACGCACTCGAGCAGGCGCTCATCGAGCTGCGTGCCGTCGAGCGTACGGAATTCGATACCCTGCTCGAGCACGCGCCGGCGTTCGCGGCGCGCCTTCTTGCGCTTCTCGGCGGAGAAAGCGTCCAGGAAGTGCTCGAAATCGCGATAGCCACGGTTGTGCCATTGGAAATGGCAGTCGCGGCGCAGCAGCCACCCGCTGGCGGCGCAGGCGCTGCGCCCGGGCTCATCGAGAAACAGCGCATGCACCGAAGAGAGCCGCTCGGCCTGCGCCCGCTCGCTCATGCCCGCAAGCAACGCCGCGCGCAGCGATTCGGCCGGCAGGCCCGGGCGGCATAGCAGCCGTGGTCCCGTGGCCGGCGTGAACGGTATCGCGCAGACGAGCTTGGGAAAATAGTCCAGCCCGTACTGCTCGAAAGCGCGCGCCCAGGCGAAGTCGAACACAAATTCGCCCCAGGAATGGGTTTTGCGATACAGCGGGGCGGCGGCGGCCAGACCGTGCTCGTCAAACAGCGTCAGGTGCGTTGCCGTCCAGCCACTGCCTGCGCTGGCGCAGCCGCTGTCCTCGAGTGCGGCCAGAAATTCATGACGCAGGAACGGATTGTCGCCCGCCAACGCGTTCCACTGATCGGCGGCTACCTCGCTGATGCGCGTGAGGGTCTGGGGCTGCACTAGGCTGCGTCGTGCTTGAGCTGCTCGAGGTATCGATCCGCGTCCAGTGCCGCCATGCAGCCTGAGCCGGCGGAGGTGATCGCCTGGCGATAGATGTGATCGGCCACATCTCCGGCCGCAAATACGCCGGGCAGGCTGGTTGCTGTGGCATAGCCCTCACTGCCGCCGCGCACCCGGATATAACCGCCGTGCATGTCCAGCTGACCGTTGAACAGACCGGTATTGGGCGTGTGGCCGATCGCGATGAACACGCCGGTGACCTCGATCTCGCGCGCCGCGCCGGTCACGGCCGAGCGCAGGCGCAGGCTGCTGACACCGGCGTCGTCGCCGACGATCTCCTCGACGCTATGGCGCCAGATGAAGCTCACCTTGCCCTCGCGCTCGCGCTGCACGAGGCGGTCTTGAAGTATTTTTTCCGCACGCAGCCGCTCGCGACGATGAATCAGCGTAACGTGCGCGGCCATGTTGGACAGGTAGAGCGCCTCTTCGACCGCGGTGTTGCCGCCGCCGACCACAGCCACGCGATGAGCGCGAAAAAAGAAGCCGTCGCACGTGGCGCAGGCCGAGACGCCGCGGCCGCGGAACTTCTCTTCCGAGGGTAGCCCGAGGTAGCGCGCCGAGGCCCCGGTGGCGATGATCAACGCCTCGCAGCTGTAGTGAGCCCGATCGCCGCGCAGCTCAAAGGGCCGCGCTGACAGATCCGCTTGATGAATATGATCGCTGACAATATCGGTGGCAAAGCGCTCGGCGTGCCGGCGCATGCGCTCCATGAGTCCAGGGCCTTGCAGTCCTTCGACATCGCCGGGCCAGTTGTCGACCTCGGTGGTGGTCATGAGCTGACCGCCCTGTTCCAGCCCCGTGATCAGCATCGGGTTGAGGTTGGCGCGCGCCGCATAGACTGCGGCCGTGTAGCCAGCCGGCCCGGAGCCGACGATGATCAGACGGCGGTGTGTCGGCGCACTCATGTAAACTCCATCGCGCGTTAAGCGCGCATGGTATGTAAGCCCGACGTGCAGGCCAAGTCATATCCTTAAGCGAGGAGCGGTATCATGCGCAACATGACCGAATCCACCGCTCAAAACCGAATATCCCTGCGTGTCTCCGCTGCCGTGGCGCGAGGACTGCGCGAGAGCAGTGCGATTGCGCTCGCCGGGCTCGCGTTGGTGGTGTGTGTTGCGCTGCTGAGCTTCGATCCGCACGATCCGGGATTTTCCTTTACCGGCGAGGGCGCGCCGGTGCACAACCGCATTGGACCGGTCGGCGCCTGGTTCGCCGATGCGCTGTATTTTCTGTTTGGGCGCCCCGCGTACCTGCTGCCCATGATCCTCGGCGTGGCCTCCTGGCACGTGATGCGCACACCGGCCGATCCGGCGCGCAATTCGCACCTGAATCTCGCGGTGCGCATCGCCGGTTTCCTGGCTCTGTTGGTCGCGAGCTGCGCCCTGGCCGCGCTGCACTGGAATCCGGGCACACTGCCGCAGGGCGCCGGCGGCGTCGTCGGCAGCGCCGCCGGCGGTGCGCTCGCCGTGGGCTTGAAGTTGCTCGGCGCAACGCTGCTGTTGCTGGCGGCCTGGCTGGCCGGCGCCGCGGTGGCCTTCGGCGTCTCATGGTTCGCCGTGATGGATCGTATCGGTGCCTGGACTTGGGCTTCGCTGCATTGGGCGCGCGAGCGCGCCTTCACCGCGCGCGAGATGAACACTGGGCGCTCGGCCAAGCTCGAACGTAAGGAGGCTCTGCAGGCAGAGCAGAAGAGAGCCTCGCCGCGCATCGCCCCGCGCATTGAGGCGCCAGCACCGGCGGCGCCCAAGAGCGAGCGCGCCGAGAAGGAGCGGCAGGTGCCATTGTTCGATCCGCCGCAAGCCCGCGAGCTGCCGCCGCTCGATCTGCTGGACGATCCCGGAACGCAGGAACCGTCGTATTCCGCCGAGGCGCTCGAGGCGATGTCGCGTCTGGTCGAGCTCAAGCTCAAGGACTTCGGTGTCGAGGTCGATGTGGTTGCGGTGCATCCGGGCCCCGTGGTCACGCGCTTCGAAATGCGCCCGGCCCCGGGGGTCAAAGCGAGCCAGATCACCGCGCTGTCGAAGGATCTGGCGCGTGCGCTGTCCACGATCAGCGTGCGCGTGGTCGAGGTGATTCCCGGCAAATCGGTCATGGGACTCGAGATTCCGAACGAGAAGCGCGAGATCGTGACCCTGGGCGAGATCATCAGATCCAAAGCGTACGAGGACGTCGCCTCGCCGCTCGCGTTGGCGCTCGGCAAGGACATCAGCGGCTTGCCGATGGTCGCGGATCTGGCGCGCATGCCGCACCTGCTGATTGCGGGTACGACCGGCTCGGGCAAATCGGTGGCGATCAACGCCATGGTTCTGAGCCTGTTGTACAAGTCCACCGCCGAGCACGTGCGGCTGATCATGATCGATCCGAAGATGCTCGAGCTGTCGGTATACGAGGGCATTCCGCACCTGCTCTCCCCGGTGGTTACCGATATGAAGCAGGCTGCCAATGCCTTGCGCTGGTGCGTGGCGGAGATGGAACGGCGCTTTCAGCTCATGGCAGCGCTCGGCGTGCGCAACATCGCCGGTTACAACCGCCGCGTGAAGGATGCGATCGCCGAGAACAAGCCGATCCGCGATCCGGTGATGCTGCAGCGGGCGGCCAATGATCCGACCATCGATCAGAGCACGATTCAGAATCTCGAACCGTTGCCATTCGTGGTCGTGATCATCGATGAGCTGGCCGACATGATGATGATCGTCGGCAAAAAGGTCGAGGAGCTGATCGCGCGACTGGCGCAGAAGGCGCGCGCCTCGGGTATACACCTGGTGCTCGCGACACAGCGGCCCTCGGTGGATGTGATCACCGGTCTGATCAAGGCCAACATTCCGACCCGTATCGCGTTCCAGGTCTCCGCCAAGGTCGATTCACGTACCATCCTCGATCAGATGGGCGCTGAATCGCTGTTGGGCCACGGTGACATGCTGTATTTACCGCCGGGCACCTCGATGCCCACCCGCATTCACGGCGCCTTCGTTTCCGATCAGGAAGTGCATCGCGTGGTCGATGCGCTGAAAAAGGCGGCGGCGCCGAATTACATCGAGGACGTGTTGCGAGGTCCCTCGACGCCGATCGCGGGTGTCACCGGTGAAGAGGAAGAATTCGGTGCGGTCAGCGCCGGCGATGCGGAACAGGATCCGCTGTACGACGAGGCGGTCCGGATTGTCACGCACGAGCGCAAACCCTCCATCTCCTACGTCCAGCGGCGCTTGAAGATCGGTTACAACCGTGCGGCACGCATGCTCGAGGCGATGGAGCAGGCGAGCATCGTCGGTCCGCTGCAATCCAATGGCGGGCGCGAAGTGCTGGCCCCGCCGCCGCCGGGGGAATGATGACGCAAGCGCGCCGCATCCGTCTCGGTGCGGCCGTCGCATGCCTTGCCGCAAGTCTCGCGGCACACGCCGCGACGGCCACGCCGGGCACCGCCCTGGATCGCTATCTGACCGGCCTCAACAGCCTCAGCGCCGCCTTTACCCAGACGGTGACCGATAAGAATGGCGCGCAGCTCGAGGCCGGATCGGGCCGGCTGCTCGTGCAGCGGCCGGGGAAGTTCCGCTGGGACTACCAACCCAAGGATGCAGGCGCTGGCGCGAGCGGCGCGGATCAGCGCGGCCAGGTGCTGGTGGCCGATGGCAGGAACCTATGGTTCTATGACCGCGAGCTCGCGCAGGTCACCGTCAAGCCGGTCGAGGCCGCGTTATCCTCGACGCCGATCGTGCTGTTATCCGGCTCGGCCGCGCAGCTGCACGACAGCTTTGAGATCAGCGCCAATGGCGCGCACGACGGGCTGGATTGGGTCGAAGTCAAGCCGCGCAGCGCCGAGGCCGACTTCAGTCGCGCCGCGCTGGGATTTGCCGGCGACCGGCTCGCGCGCATGGTCGTGAACGACCGCCTGGGACAGACGGTGGAGCTCGATTTCTCACACAGCCAGCGCAATGCGCGCATCGATGTCGATGCGCTCAAGTTCCAGCCCCCGCCAGGGGCCGATGTCATTGGAACGCCGCAGGGCTGATGGCCCGCCGCAACACAACGCAACAGTCGCTGGTGCTCGATGAGCGTGCCAGACAGTGGCGGCCGCTCTCGGATCGCATGCGACCGCGCTGCCTGGAGGAATTCGTCGGTCAGTCGCATCTGCTGGCGCCGGGCAAGCCTTTGTATGAGGCGATTGCGGCCGGCCAGCTGCATTCGATGATTCTGTGGGGACCGCCCGGCACGGGTAAGACAACGCTCGCGCGTCTGATCGCACAGCGCTCGCACGCACGTTTGATCGCGCTGTCAGCCGTGCAGGCGGGCATCAAGGACATTCGTGAGGCGGTTGAGCAGGCGCGCCAAGCGGCCGCCGAGGGCGCTGCGACGGTGCTGTTTCTCGACGAAGTACACCGTTTCAACAAGGCGCAGCAGGATGCATTTCTGCCGCACGTCGAGGACGGCACGCTGACCTTCATCGGCGCCACCACCGAGAACCCATCGTTCGAGATCGTCGGCGCGCTGCTCTCGCGCGCTCGCGTATACGTATTGAAGTCGTTGAGTGCGCAGGAGCTGCGGGACTTACTCGAGGCCGCGCTCAAGGATAGCGAGCGCGGTCTGGGTGCACAGCAGCTCACGATCGAGGAGCCGGCGCTGGAGCTCATCGCACGTGCCGGTGATGGCGATGCGCGCCGCGCCCTCAATATGCTCGAGCTCGCCGCGGGCCTGGCCGTGGCGACCGGCGGCGGTGTCATCACGCAAAGCGCAGCGCAGGAAATCGCGAGCGGCGGCCGCCGCCGTTTTGACAAGGGCGGTGAGCAGTTCTACGACCAGATTTCAGCGCTGCACAAGGCGGTTCGAGGCACCGATCCGGACGCGGCGCTGTATTGGCTGGCGCGCATGCTCGACGGCGGCTGCGATCCGCACTATCTGGCTCGCCGCATCACACGCATGGCCAGTGAGGACATCGGGCTTGCCGATCCACGCGCGCTGCAGCTCGCGCTGGATGCCTGGCAGACCTACGAGCGTATGGGCAGTCCCGAGGGCGAGCTCGCATTGGCCGAGGCGGTCGTGTACCTGGCGGTGGCCGCCAAGAGCAATGCGGTCTACAGCGCATGGGGTGAAGCGCGCAAGGATGTCGAGGCCTACGGATCACTCGAGGTGCCATTGCGATTGCGCAACGCGCCGACGCGCTTGATGAAGGAGCTCGGCTATGGCAGCGGCTATCGTTACGCGCACGACGAACCGGAAGCCTACGCCGCCGGCGAGCGCTACTTCCCCGATGAAATGCCCGATCGCCGCTATTATCATCCGGCGCCGCGCGGCCTCGAGCAGCGCATCGGCGAAGCGCTCGAGCGACTGCGCACGCGCGAAGAGAAATCATGATCGATCCGAAATTGCTGCGCTCGGCACCCGAAGAGGTCGCGCGCAATCTGGCGCGTCGCGGTCACCACCTCGATGTGCAGGCACTAACGCAGCTCGAGGAAAAGCGCCGCCACTGGCAGCTCGAGAGCGACCGGCTGCGCGCGGCGCGCAATAGCCATGCCAAGGCAGTGGGGCAGGCGCGGGGCCGCGGCGAGGACATTGCGCCGCTAATGCGCGCGGGCGAAGAGCTGGCACAGCAGCTGATCCTGGCCGATGGCGAGCTCACTGCCGTGCAGGCCGCGCTCGAGAGTTGGCAGCTCGAGCTGCCGAACCTGCTGCACGAGTCGGTGCCCTCGGGCAGCGATGAGACGGCGAATGTCGAAGTCAGCCGCCACGGCGAGCCGCGCCATTTCGCGTTCGAGCCGCGCGACCACGTGGCGATCGGCGAAGCACTCGGACAGCTGGACTTCGAGGCCGCCGGACGCATCGCCGGTGCACGCTTTGCGGTGATCCGAGGGCCCCTGGCGCGTCTGCAGCGCGCACTCGCGCAGTTCATGCTCGACCTGCACACGCAGGAGCACGGCTATACCGAGATCTATCCGCCCTATCTGGTCGCCGCCCATGCCCTGATCGGCACCGGTCAGTTGCCGAAATTCGAGCAGGACCTGTTCGCTGTGCGCGGCGAGCAGGGCCTTTATCTGATCCCAACCGCCGAGGTGCCCCTGACCAACCTGGTGCGGGAACAGATCATCGAGGCGAGTTCGCTGCCGTTGAAGTTCGTGGCGCATACGCCATGTTTCCGCTCCGAGGCGGGCGCCGCGGGTCGCGATACGCGCGGCATGATCCGCCAGCATCAGTTCGAGAAAGTCGAGCTGGTGCAGATCGTCCAGCCCGCGGATTCCTATGCCGCGCTGGAAAGCTTACGCGGCCACGCCGAGCAGGTGTTGCAGCGGCTGGAGTTGCCGTATCGGACCTTGGTCTTATGCGGCGGCGATAGCGGCTTTGCCAGCGCCAAGACCTACGATCTGGAAGTCTGGCTGCCCTCACAAGGCAAATACCGCGAGATCTCCTCGTGCAGCAACTGCGAGGCCTTTCAGGCGCGACGCATGCAGGCGCGATGGCGCAATCCGCAGACTGGCAAGCCTGAACCGCTGCATACGCTCAACGGTTCGGGCGTCGCGGTCGGGCGGGCGTTGGTCGCAGTGCTCGAGAATTACCAGAATGAAGACGGCAGCGTGAGTGTGCCCGCGGTGCTGCTGCCCTATATGGGCGGCATCACGCGCATTGGGGCGCGCTGAGCGCGCCTACCTCGTCAGCAGCATTCCGACCACTGCAGCGCTCATGCAGGTGGCTGCCGTGCCCGAGAACAGCGAGCGCACACCTAAGCTCGCCACTTCAGACCGGCGCTCGGGAATCATCGCGCCCATGCCACCAATTATGATGCCGACGCTGCCTAGATTGGCGAAGCCGCACAGCGCGGTGATCAACATGAGCTGCGAGCGGGGACTCAAGCTCCCCGGCGGCAGTTGCGCCAGGTTCACCAGCGAGGTCAGCGCGACCAGCACCACAAGCATGGCGATGATGTTGATCAGCAACCGCACGCCCGCAGCGGTGCCGCGCACGATGGCATCCGTGGCCTTCTGCAGCGCATTGACCGCATCATCGAGCAGGAAGAACACC
>OBLW0100000759.1_pt1 | contig 27611 bp, 26 predicted proteins | sample 1520161 | NCBI WGS metagenome assembly OBLW01 (sample SAMEA3539309, study PRJEB22396) | soil metagenome | biome: tundra; feature: field; material: soil | place: USA | collected 2010-05 | depth 0.15 m | reverse complement strand
TTTACAGCGTGGACTACCAGGGTATCTAATCCTGTTTGCTACCCACGCTTTCGCGCCTCAGCGTCAGTAACGGACCAAGAGACCGCCTTCGCAACTGGTGTTCTTCCAGATATCTACGTATTTCACCACTACACCTGGAATTCCGTCTCTCTCTTCCGCACTCAAGCTATACAGTATCAATGGCAGTTCTGCAGTTAAGCCGCAGGATTTCACCACTGACTTATATAGCCGCCTACGCGCCCTTTACACCCAGTAAATCCGGACAACGCTTGCCCCCTACGTATTACCGCGGCTGCTGGCACGTAGTTAGCCGGGGCTTTCTCTGAGGGTACCGTCAAACTTCGATTTGATCGAAGCTATTCGTCCCCTCTAACAGAAGTTTACAACCTTACGGCTTTCATCCTTCACGCGGCGTTGCTGGGTCACCCTTGCGGGCATTGCCCAATATTCCTCACTGCTGCCTCCCGTAGGAGTCTGGACCGTGTCTCAGTTCCAGTGTGGCTGATCATCCTCTCAGACCAGCTACTGATCGTAGCCTTGGTGGGCCGTTACCTCACCAACTAGCTAATCAGACGCAAGCTCGTCCCTAGACGTCATATAGACTTTAACAACATCATCATATGATGCCGCTGCATCATCCGGTATTAGTCCCGCTTTCGCGGAGTTATTCCAGATCTAAGGGTAGATTGCTTACGTGTTACTCACCCGTGCGCCACTTTACTAATAGTATTGCTACCACTTTCTCGTAGACTTGCATGTGTTAAGCACGCCGCCAGCGTTCGTCCTGAGCCAGGATCAAACTCTCCGTTGTAGAGTTTAATGATTTTGTAATCTTGGCGTTAGACGCTTTATAGTTGAAACCATTTAACAATTGACTGGTCAAATGCACTCACTTTATCAAAGAACAATAAATTTTTTTGTTTGAATCCTTCCTTTTAGAAGGGCTTCAAATTTACTTCCTCTTGAACCGAATGTCAAGAGTATTTTGCAGAATTTCAAATTATATTTTCTGTTTTATTAAATCGAAAACAGACTTTCAAATATATATGATTTTATCTATTTGTCAAGTATTAAACTATATTACTTGGAGTTTTTTCCCCGGTTGACGATAAAAACAGAACAAATAATTTCAAAATCAGAGTAATAAAATAACGAAATTTTGACTAATGCACAAATAATACATTTATTATTTATTCTTATTTCTTGAACTGTAAAAGAAGTAGAATAATTGTTGCCGCACTGCCTACTATTCCAAGATAAGTACCTACTATATTTATATATGAGTTATAAGACCTCATTGTCTTTCGGGGAATATAAATATAGTCGCCCTCATCAATAACAATATTATCAACAGCTTCTATCCAGCTATTTGTAACTCCTTTAATTATCATCACATCACTTTTTTCTGCAAAATCACCATAACCATTTGCTTTTTCAATATAGTATTTAAAATCCTTCCCGGGTATATACGTGATATGCCCAGGTGATAGTACTTGTCCAAAAACATAAACTGAGCTATCCTTAGATGGTATAATAACTATATCATTATCTTTTACAAAATACTTTGATACCTCTGAATTCGGATTACTTAATTTAGTAAAATCCAGTGTAGAGCCTTCCATTAAAACTCTCAATTGATTCTCAGCATAAAAATACGCGGTGTCTTCCGGAACAATATTTGACATTCTTGACATCATTAGTTGCTCAATTTTAAAATAGTTGCTGTTCAAATCAAAGTCCGGCCTCACCGGGTAATCTTTAACATTAGAAATAAACTGTTTCTCCATAATTGAATAAACACTATTTCCAGTAAATAATTTTGCATGTTTTAGTGATGCTTCTTTTGTCAAACCCCCGGCTTTATTAATTACCTCATACAAAGTAGTTTTGTCTTTTGTTATCGGTATGACACCAGGAGCATTTACTTCTCCAAAGATCATTATTGAAAAATCCTTCTTCATTGTCTCATTTGCGACTATGACAATTCGATCACCTCTTTGCAAAGAAAAATCACTGTTTATATCAACCGATATAACCTTCTGCTCTCTACCATCATAACTTAATCTGTTGATATCTGCGTTGGTTACATTTTCATATGCTTTATTTATTCCGCCTGCAAATTCAATAGCATCCTTAAGTTTGTCACCATCAACAAAATGAAATTTTCCGGGGTTATTTACTGCACCAAATACAGAGAAAAAATTCCTTTCCAAATCCGCAGGAGGAAAGATTAGGATATCATCATTCTTTAGATAGGGGTTATTTACAAAATCTCCGTTTAGCCGAAACTTTTCAAGATCTAAAATTATTTCTTTGCCATCAATTCTTTTTAACTTAATATCTCGAAAAGAATAGTCAGCAATCTCCTTTTTTATCTGGGGTAATAACCAAGAAATATTTGTGGCCGTGGCCAATAACTTTTCTTTCCCTTGATTGAACATTCGTGTGATAAACTGGTCAACTCTTTCAGTGCTAGAGGCTGGAAATGTTCCTGTTGTTATAAATTTCCCCCCAACTGTTACACTAATTAAATTAGCTCCTGTAAGATAGCTTTCGTTTTTGTTATTATCGAATTGTGCATTGACTGTCGCACATAAAAAAATAAATAATAGTATTGAGTGCTTTTTCATTCTAAATCCTTAATTCCTATTTACATTTTATATTGTAATTTATAATAATTCTGATATTCACCCGAAATAATCCTTCCCCACCAGTTTTTGTTTTCAATATACCATTCAATTGTTTCTATTATTGCAGTTTCAAAAGAGTAACATGGCTTCCAAGCTAATTCATCTTGAATTTTTGATGAGTCTATTGCATACCTTCTATCATGACCAGGCCGGTCTTTTACGTACTGAATTAAATCTTCTGATTTTTTCAAATATTCTAAAATAAGTTTAATAATTTTAATGTTTGGCATTTCATTACTTGCACCGATATTATATACTTCTCCTATCCTCCCTTTATCAAATACCAAATCAATTGCCTTATTATGTTCAATAACATAAATCCAATCCCTAACATACATTCCGTCACCATAAACAGGAAGTTTTTTATTATTTAATGCATTTATGATCATCAAAGGAATAAGTTTTTCCGGGAACTGCAGAGGACCATAATTATTCGAACACCTGGTTACCACCACCGGCATTTTGTAAGTGTGATAAAATGCAAGCACCATCATATCCGCAGCTGCCTTACTTGATGAGTAGGGACTGTTTGGAGAAATCGGAGTATTTTCAGTAAATAATCCTTCCCTTCCTAGACTTCCATAAACCTCATCAGTTGATATTTGGACAAATTTCTCTATTTCATTTCTTCTGGAAATCTCTAAAAGAACATTTGTGCCAATAACATTGGTTCTGTAGAAAATTTCCGATCCTAAAATACTTCTATCTACGTGCGATTCAGCAGCAAAATTAATAACATATTTTATCTTATACTTATTTAATATATAATTGACAAGCTCGGAGTTGGTAATATTACCTTTAATGAAAGTATAGTTTTTTTTATTCTCTGATGGTTTAAGGTTTTCCAGGTTACCAGCATATGTAAGATTATCAAGGTTAATGATATTATAATCATCTCTTTCGGTAAGAATGTGATTAATATAATTGCTTCCAATAAATCCGGCACCTCCAGTAACTAAAATATTCTTCATTAATATCCTGTAATTAAAAAGAAAAGAAACCTATATAGATCCCAGTTTGAATAAAGAAATTTTTACCATTAAAAGTTGATGGTACTCCGGTAATATCAAGATCATTGTCAATCTTCCATTTCTCACCTAAAGTAATATTATACCCTGCACCAACCCTAAAACATAAAAATCTATAAAATGGTATATCAACATTTATTGTAGGCACAATTAACCAATAATTATTGTTTAATGTTCTATGTGAGTTAATATTCGAATTTGACACCCCCCCCCCTTCAAATTCATTTAAAATCCCATTCCAACTATTATTACTATTATTTTTATATAATTCAATGCTTATTCCCCCACCTCCTATTGTTGCCCCAAGGGAAATACCGAAAGACTTAATAAAAGGAAGTGTATATTCAATTGTTAATCCTCCCCCCCCTACTGAATATTTAGTTTCCTCGTTATAATTGATACTTGAATTGGATTTGCTCGAAGTTGAACCTCCATAACCCATTCCGCCAATTCTTAAATTAGGAATAAAACCGATATATATAAATCCGCTCCCTCCCGTGGTAAAAATTCCGGAACTCGAAACCTGCGGCATTTTTGCCTGAGAAAGCATATTATTCAAATCATTTACTTTTGCAAATGTCCATCCGGGAGTAAATCCGCCCCCTCCTCCAAATGGTGAATCAAAAAATTGCTGCGTCTGTGAGAATCCCTCAAACGACAATATAAATATTGAAATGATAAGAAGGCTTTTTTTCATCATAATTGCTCAAAAATGAATGTTTAATTTACCAAAGAGTGCAGAAAAAGCAAAAGAAACAAAACTGAAATTGCCTTATACTAAAATGTAATTATTTCAAAATATAACCGTCTGCACATGAAATAATCTTTTAAAGTAGATTACTTGCTAACTCAGCTAGTTCTGATCTCTCTCCCTTCTCCAGATTTATATGAGCATATAACTTTTGCCCCATAAAATGATCTATAAGGTATGACAATCCATTTGACTGGGAATCAAGATATGGATGATCTATCTGATAAATATCTCCTGTAAATACTACCTTGGCTCCTGAACCAGCCCTTGTAATTATTGTCTTAATTTCATGTGGTGTCAGATTCTGAGCTTCATCAACAATAAAGAAAATACGTTGAAGACTCCTTCCCCTTATAAAAGATAATGGTTCTATTACTATTTTCTGTTCTTTTATCATCGATGTTATCTGCTGCGACTGCTTGTCATTTTCGGGGAACTGATCCTGGATCACTCTCAGATTATCCCACAATGGCTGCATATAAGGTTCTATTTTACTCTGAACATCACCCGGTAAAAACCCAATATCTTTGTTACTTAAAGGAACAATAGGTCGTGCAATATATAATTGCCGGTAGTTTTTTCTAACATGAAGTGCACTTGCTAGAGCCAAAAGCGTTTTACCTGTTCCAGCTTTACCCGTTAAAGTAACAAGTGGAATATTAGGATTTGTAAGTGCATCTACTGCAAATGTTTGTTCCGCATTTCTTGGTTTAATACCATATATAACATTTTTATCTATCTTTTTTATTAACTCTTTATTCTGATCAATACATGCAAGTACTGACCGGTTCTCATTACGGAAAATATAATATTTGTTTGATATCAATTCCCCGGGTAGCTTCTTAATTATCTGCTTTACCGGGATTTCATATGGAGGCTGGAAAAGTCGAACTATTGTATTATCATCAAACCCTTCTACAATTTCTTTTCCGCTGTATAACTCTTCAACATTTCTTATTCTGTCTGTTGTATAATCCTCTGCAAGTATACCAATCGCTTTCGCCTTCATTCGTAAATTAACATCTTTAGAAACAAGAATTACAGTAGTATTCTTGTACTTCTTACTCCACTCAAAGGCTGCTGTTAATATCCGGTGATCAGGAGTATCTTCTTTAAATACATCCCTAATTTCTGAACTTATCCCTTTTGTTATAGCAATACGGACCTTCCCTCTGTTTTTTCCCATTGAAACACCATTGTTAAAAAGGGCTTGTCCTGTCATTGAATCAAGTGTTCTTGCAAACTCCCTTGCATTCAAGTTGATTATCTGGTTACCCCTTTTAAAATGATCTAGCTCTTCAATCACAGTTAAAGGTATAACTACATCATTTTCTTGAAATTGATGAATACATGATGCATCATGTAAAATAACATTCGTATCGAGGATAAATGATTTCGGATTTCTCCTAGTTAGAGTTTTTGCCTTCATTTATTGCCACTATTTTGTTACTACAATATTATCGGATAAATTAATTACAATTAAATCAAAATATAAAGTAAATAAAATACTTCCTTTGAAATATATTTAAAATCTATTTCCTCATGCACAATCGGATAAATTTAACTCTTCAACAAGATCTTTAAAAAAGTTCCTCTCTACTATTTACTGTCGGTTTTGCTCTTTTTTGCCATTTCCACTCAAAAAACTCTGAAAGTTTAAAATGACAACCTACGTACAAGACTTTTTTTGCCATTTTTCCCCTAAATGGCAAAAAACAAGGTTTTTGACAGTAATTAATAGAGGGTGTTCCTTCACTTCCGAAACATCCTTTTAAGTTCTTCCAATTCTGCTCCGGTCCTGCTCTCCAGAAGTTTTCTTCACTCAGGAAATTTCCTTCTCACTAACAAACAACTAACTCAGAACTAACGCAGAACTAACCCACCTATCTAAAACCGGTAAGAAAGAAGACACAATAACATAACAAAGAAGCATAATTGTTACTCCGCCTCATTTCCCTAATCATCTGTAATCAGTTGACACTATTTTTAAAACATATTCATTTGTTGTGAAGATACTATAGAATTGAATGAAGTCCCTAGTAAATAAAGAATTGAATCAGCAATTGGCTTTAGCTGTTTCTCAATATAATGGTCATAATCAATGTCTGTCGGATTCAGCGCAATAGGTATAGGACCTTTTTTTGTGATAACGTATTTTACAGAATTGCTCTTATCATCAAGCATCCTTGCTGCTTTAACCTGTGGAGGAATATTTTTTACATATTCATCAATATCTTTTCTTAATCTTTTTCGGTAAACAAGTTTGTTGTCAAAATGTCCCTGCTTTAAAGAAATAACCAAATCATTTATCCAGTTGTCAATTTCTTTATTATTCAATATCCTGTCATATAACTCAGCCTGAAAATCCTTTGCAAGCTTCGTCCAGTCAGATCTTACCGACTCCATCCCCACAAACTCAATTTTACTGCTCTCTTTATCTGCAATTAAACCGGCATACCTTTTCTTGGCGCCTGACTCACTCCCCCTCGATTGCGTCAAAACAAATTTCTTGTAAAATTTCTCGTACTCTAATTCAAGATATGACTCTACATTGAAATTTCCCTTTAATTCTCTTTTCCAATATTCATTAAGATCCTTTGCAATTTCATTTCCGTAATAATCAGCATCCGCCACTTCCGTCTCTTTTATTTTTACAAACAATGAATCGGTGTCGCCATAAAGTACCTTGTATCCTTTCTGTTCTAAATAATCCTTGCTCCCCAATAATAACCATTTACCTGTGCTTGTGATAGCATTTGGTAGATCCGGATGATAAAACCTGCATCCAAAAGATCCCATTACTCCATAGAAACTGTTCATTAATATTTTGATAGCTTGCGAAAGATATCTATCGTTATTTTTCTTTGCTGTATTCCGCTGTTCGATTAGTTTGGATATCAATTCCGGTAAATAATGTTTTATAGAGGAAAATTTGTATCCCTGTGGAGTACTAATTGCCTCAATATTATTATACATCCGTGACAACGGATCTATTTTAAAAGTCAATATTATGCTCGGATACAGACTCTTAAAATCAAGAACAGCCACGTTATCATAAATACCGGGAACAGGTTCAATTACGTACCCACCGGCTGCCTGTCCGACCGGTTCAACATCTTTAACATCAAATGCCACAAACCCTTCCCTATGGAGTTTAGGAAGATAAAAATGATCAAATGCTGCTGTCATCATCCCCAATCTGTCCATCATTAATCCCGATAACTGAGCTCTTTTTACATCCTGTTTAATAATTCCTGTCTTCTTAAATATTTCAGATACAAGTACTGTATCGTTCAGATTATATTCAGCAAGCTGATATTTATTTTCATTAAACAATCTGTTTATTTCTTCAACCTTACCTCTTTCGGCAGATATCGTTTTACCGGTTCCCAGGAGTTGCTGTGCAACTGTTTCAAGTGTATAATCTTCAAAAGAATAAAATGCTGTTCGTAAGCTTATTGGTCCATCAAGCACAACTCTGCCTGGAATGCTTGCATAATAACCTCCACGCGCTTTATGCCTTAATATCGTATTCCCTTTTCTTGAAATATCAAAATTGATATTCAGATTCTTGCACCTCTTTTCAAGAAACATCAGATCGAATCCTATTACATGCCACCCTATAATTATATCCGGATCATTCTGCCTGAACCATTTAAGAAATACATTAATAAGTAACTCCTCAGAATTATTGAAAATTATCTTCGTTTCTACTTTATCAATAGTTTCCCCTTTCCCTCTCATAAAGACAATCTTTTTTTCAGGAATATTTCCCCAAAGATGACATGCGATTGAATAAAGAGTATTATCCTTACCTGTTTCAATATCCAAAGAAAGGACCCGAAATTCCGGCTCAACTACCACAGGTTTTATTATAGGATTTATAAATAGACTTGATTGTTCCTCCTTCTTTTCATTACCGCTTAAAGAGGCTTGAGCATAAATGTATCGTTCCATTAAATAACGTCTTGCAGGATCAATATCAGATTCGTAAACCGGAATTTTTAATTTACGCAAATATTCTGCCCCAAGAAGTAGATCCCTCTGCGTGTTGAAATACAGAGCATCAACAGGCTCAGAATTGAAATTTTTAAGAATAACATTTTTTCGTCTATATGGAATGCTAAGCCCTGTGATTTCAGCATCTCTTAATACAAAAAAAAGGGGGGGTGAATTAGAAATCCGGATTTCGACAGGACCTTTGTCATTTGATATGCCCCAAAATGTAAGAATATTTTTCCCCTGAATATCACTCCACCCATCAGTTAATAAAAATACTTCTGTCATTTCTTAAATTTAATCTTTGATCAGTCAAAATCTAAATTAGTATGTCAAGATAAATGAATTATTGGGGAACTGTGTAAGTGATACTGTTAATAATTATTAAGAATTCTCTTACTAAAAGATATTCTCAGTGAGGTTGTTCCAGTTATTTCACAACTGTATTTTGGCGAAAAAGAAGCACAGTAAACCACAAAAAATAGACGCAGTGCTGAGTTGCCAGTTTAACAGTTTTATAAAACTATATTAATTATCCGGCATTTTAACAGTAATAATCCCCATTCTTATTGCATACCTTACCAGCCCTGCTACATCATGTATTCCGATTCTATCCATTAATTGCATTCTGTGAGTTTCGACTGTTTTTATACTCACATTCAATTTATTTGCAATTTCCTTTGTTGAGTTTCCCTCGGCAATCAGCTGAAGTATTTCTCTTTGTCTTGACGTCAGCTGTTTGAATATATCCGGTCCTTTTTCTTTTTCTGCAGATACATCAGATATTCTTCTTAAATAATTATCTACAACATGTTTACTGATTGCGGGACTTAAATAAGTTTCACCCCTCATCACTGCATTTACTGCTATCTCCAGCTCATTAGGGGCAGAATCTTTAAGCAGATATCCTGCCGCTCCTGATTTTAATGCCTGGACTACATATTCCTCATTTGTATGCATAGATAAAATTATAATTTTAGTAACAGTGTTATCTTTTGAGATTCTTGAAATTACCTCAAGTCCGTTCAATTCAGGCATAGCTATATCTAAAAGCACAAGATCAGGTACCAATTCATCTATTAACCTGATTGCATCCCTCCCATTGTTTGCTTCAGCAATAACTTCTACACCTGAAATATTCTGAATTAAGGAGCGGATACCAGCTCTTACCAATGAATGGTCGTCAACAAGAATTACTTTTATAGGTTTCATAAAAATCCAATTTTGTTTACTTTAAATTAATAACGTCTCCGGGGAATATTGTATGCACTGTTGTACCGTTTCCAGCTTTCGAATTTATTTTTATTTTCCCCCCAATAAGTTCAACTCGTTCCTGCATACCCAAAATCCCCATACTTTCACCTTTAAGACTTCTTTGAACGGCAGCAAAGAAATTAAATCCAACACCGTCATCTACTATTTTTAGATGAAGGTCGCCATCTTCATAATACAGCATTATATCAACATGAGTTGCCTGCGAATGTTTGATAATATTTGTAAGTGCTTCCTGGGCAACCCGGAAACATGTTATTTCTATCTCATTCGGCAAACGCATGATAGTCTCATCTACAATAACTTTGGCTGAAATTCCTGCCCTCACTGATTGCCGGTCAACATACCATCGAAGTGCAGGAATCAGACCCAAATCATCCAACATTGATGGTCTTAGATCTATTGATAATTTTCTAACCTGGAACAATGCTTCTTCAATAAGTTCAACACCCTCATTAAGATGAGTTTCTATTTTTTCAGCCCCGGCCAATTTGAAAGCAGTTTGAATATTTATTTTAATGGCTGTCAGTATCTGTCCGATTTCATCATGAAGCTCCCTTGCTATATGCCTCCTTTCAGATTCCTGCACTTCCAATAATCTTTTAGATACAACTTTTAATCTTTCCTGTGCAAGACTGACTTTTTTGAATAATCTTTCCCTTTCTTTTTCCACATTGCGCTGTTTAGTAATATCCCGGAAGAAGACGACTATTCCCGTTGTAATATTTTTATCATCTTTTATCCATGAAGCCGTTCCGGCAATTAATTTTTCCTTCGCATACTTATCGATAAGAATAGCTGTCTTCGTTATGTCCTGTTCATGATCATCATTAAAAAGACGTGTAATAGGAGCATTAATTTGTTCTTTTGTAATTTCATCTGATAATTTCAGTATCTCATTAATATCCCTTCCAGTAACTTCTTCTGATTTCCAACCCGTTTCAATTTCAGCTACTTTATTCATTAACTTTATTTTTCCATTAGCATCTGCAGCCATCATTGCGTCACCCGAATACTGCAGGATTTTAGAAAGCCACCTTTCGTTTTCCTTTATTGTCTTTTCCATATTATTCTTGTATAGAGATATCTCGATCATAGTGTGGGCTGTCTTTTTATCAAAAGGTTTTATAATATATCCATACGGTGCAGTAATTCTAGCTCTTGACAAGGTGTTTTCATCTGCAAATGCTGTTAGATAAACAATCGGAATATCATGGCGGCTTTGTATAATCTCTGCTGTTTGTATTCCATCTATATCCCCTTTTATTCTGATATCCATCAAGATCAAGTCAGGAGGGTTCTTTTCCACCAAATCTATTGCTTCCTTTCCACTTGAAACAATTCCCGAAACCAGGTATCCAGCAGATTTGAGACCCCCGGCAATGTCCATTGCTACAATTTTCTCGTCCTCAACGATTAAAATTGTAACCGGACCTTTAATTTCACCTTCCATAAATTCAAAATATTTTTATCTAATTTATAAATAATTTATGATAAATTCAGGTATTTCCTCTAATTATTTCAGCTTTCTCCTTTGAGTAATTTCAAGAGATTTTCTCTACCAATATCAAGTTTTCCATTATAGTTCACCCAGCTAGTAAAGTTAATTTCGCAAAATTTTGAGGGTGGTAATAATGTTAAGTTTATTAATTTTAAATTTATAAATTGATCTTTATGTGTTATCATACTTTGAAAATGCAATGATATTTCGTTTGAGTCCTGCAATATAGAAAGCAGCAAAGGGACTAGTATACATAATTGCGATATATATTCTGAACAAGGTCCTTAACTAACGATCTGAAACTCTACCTCGAATTATGTTGAGCAGACTATAAGTGATGGTGACCTAGGAATTTACATTGCTGTTACTAATAATACTTTAATCGTAAATGATACTATATTGTATAATTTTTAAAATATCAAAATAGTGTCTGGCAATCCTGAAAATGAAAATACTGATTGGACAGATAATCTGAATATAAGATATTGTGTTGTTAAATATGGGCAGTCTGATAATTCAAAACCAGGCCTATGGCAATAACCAAATACTGGCAGGATCAAAATTGTGCATTATCAGGATGGTATAAATAATTACCAAAATAATATCCGCATATAATGCCTTATTTTACTTCTTTAACTGAATTATTCTCAAGCTTATATTTTTTGTTTGATTTATTACAATATGCAAGCCCATCTTTATCAAAAGTTAATTTTTTACCTGCTTCGCTTACCCACCCTACTATTTTGCCAGGGTTCCCAATTATCAATGCATAATCGGGAATACTTTTTGTAACAACCGTACCAGCTCCAATTAAACAATGTTTCCCCAACGTATGGCCGCATATAATTGTAGCATTTGCACCAATAGAAGCACCTTCCTTAACCAGCGTTTTAATATAGTAATCAGCACCAACCTGCGGATATTTACATACAGGGTCAAGTATATTAGTAAATACCATGGAAGGTCCGCAAAAGACATAATCTTCCAGCATTACACCTTCATATATAGAAACGTTATTTTGTATCTTGCAGAAATTGCCTATAGTAACATTATTACCAACGTTTACATTCTGTCCAAGTACACACCTTTTACCTATCTTTGCACCTTGCTGAACGTGAGAGAAATGCCAGATTTTAGTACCATCCCCTATTTCGCAGGGTTCATCGACAAATGCAGATTCATGTTTAAAGTAATTCATATTCATGATCCTTAATTTTGAGAACTTTCTTTATGCTCGGATGCATATTTTCTGTTTTAGGAACAACAAGAGCGGTTCTGATATTATGTACTAATTTTATAGATGCTCTGGCGTCTTTTATGCCAAACCCGTTCCCGGCAAGAGTTCTTTCATACACTTTTGTATGAAGATCAGTAAACCCTTCGCTGAACTGAATTTCTTCTCCATTTACATTAATAGAACGGAAAGTCAGCTTTTTATCATCAGTAGCTTTTTTAGGTAGGTCATTCCTGTCAAGCGACAGAAACCATCTTACGTTTGCATCTTTGAGTTCCAGAAATCCCCCGATCTTGTAAGGATCAGAATAATAGACCTCACTTTTCTGTAAATCGCCAAATAGCCAAATAAGCAAATCAAATAAATGTATTCCGATATTAGTGGCAATTCCCCCTGATTTTTCTTTTACTCCTTTCCAGGAGAAGTGGTACCATAACCCCCTGGATGTAATATAAGTCAAAATCACTTCTTTCTTTGCTTTGTCTTTTTTTGTCCTGATATTTTCTTTAAGTTGTATAAGTGCCGGATGAACTCGCAGTTGAAGGATCGTATTAACTTTTTTACCATATATGTCTTCAAGTTCTTCCAGAGCATCAAGATTCCATGGGTTTAAGACTAAAGGTTTTTCACAAATGGCGTCTGCACCGATTCTTAATGCAAACCTTATATGTGCATCATGTAAGAAGTTTGGAGAACAAATAGTTACGTAATTAATACGTCCTTTTGCAGACTCCCTTTTGAGTTTTTCTGCATGCCGGTCAAATCTTTCAAATTCAGTAAAAAAACTAACATCCGGAAAGTACCTGTCAAGTATACCAACCGAATCGTGGGTATCCATTGCGGCAACCAGATTATTATTAGTGTCCTTAATTGCCTGAAGATGTCTTGGAGCTATGTAACCAGCTATTCCAATTATTGCAAAGTTTTGCATATTTTATTCCACTTGAATATGTATGGGTCTTTAAATAATTAAAGTTAAGAAATATATTTCATATAAGTTATTTAAAAGATTTTTGAGTTCAGATTTTTTAAATTTATATCATGTTCTTCCAAAATAATATAAAAAAGACTACCTCAAACAGACGATGAGCCAAAGGCTAATGCCGTAAATTTGATTTTCGAAGATGCAAATTAAAGGTGGTCTTATTTTAAATGTAACACTTTTCTCTCAAATATTACAATACATACCCGGTAGTTTATTACAAGATAAAATTAAAATCTTATAAATAATTATAAATATTGAACGGAATAAATAATATTATAGAATCACGCCTCCTCCTAAACAGATATCTTCCTGATAAAAGACTGCAAACTGTCCTGATGCGATTCCCTGATCTGGTTTGTCAATTTTAACTTCAGCTTTATTTCCACTGAGGAAATTTATAGTACAATTAAAAAAAGAAGCTCCATGGCGTATTTTAACTTGAAAATGGCTCCCTTCTGGAGTAGAACCTGAAATCCAATTAAAATTACCTGACATAAAATTGTCCTTAGCCCTTTTGGCAATATTTTCTCTCGAAATATAAAGGATATTATTATAAATATCCTTTATTACAACATACCAAGGCCCACCTGATAAACCAAGTCCAGACCTCTGTCCAATTGTATGAAAATAATAACCATTATGAACCCCTAGTTTTTTCCCCGTTTCAAATTCCACAATATCTCCCTTAATTTCCCCCAAATGATGCCTCACAAAATCGTTAAATTTAATTTTACCAAGAAAACAAATACCTTGGCTGTCCTTTCTGTTCATATTCGGTAACGAAAATTCATGTGCGAGACTTCTTATTTTCAACTTCATATACCGACCAATTGGAAATAGAGCACGTGAAATCTGTTTTTGAGTCAAATAAGCTAGGAAATATGTCTGATCTTTTATTGGATCAGGAGATCTTTTTAAAAAAAACTTTCCATCATTGAATGCAACATTGGCATAGTGACCGGTTGCAACTTTTTCAAATGTATTATCAATTTTATCATAGAATTGTCCGAATTTAATTAGACTGTTGCAGAACATATCCGGATTAGGTGTTCTCCCTTCCTTGATCTCAGATATTGCATATGTAACAACATTTTCCCAGTATTCATTCTGAAGAGAAAGAATTTCAAATGGAATGTTTAATTGCTTACAGACACCCCTAACAAAATTAAGATCATCTTCCCAAGGGCAGTCCCCCAGAAAAGTGAATTCATCCTGAAGCCAGATCTTTAAATAAAAGGCAGTAATATCATGCCCTTCTTTTTTCAATAAATTCAATGCAACAGAGCTATCTACCCCGCCGGATACTAAAACGGCTATTTTCATATTATTATCAGATTACAGTCCTTTTAGTCTTTTTTTTGGCCACACTATTAAAAATTTCATATTAAACATTTCTATATATCCTTACTCGAATTAACTGTTCTAAATTATTATGCATAATTGAAATAGTGATAAAATCTGATTTTTATTCCGTTTTTTCAATTGAATCTTAAATATGACGACTGTGTTTTAAATTATATATATTAAATATACATAAATAAAATAAGGCTTTAACTCCATCGAACGGTAAATATCATTTCATATATTTATGAATTTTAAAAATACTGAGTAGGAAAAAATGAAAATTTTCATAACCGGAGGCAGTGGATTATTAGGTCAATATTTAAACATGGCTCTATCAAAAGGACATGATATCTTAACCCAATATAATACTAAACCAGGAAATTGTTTCCAATATAGTTGTGTTCATGCTGATATAACTAATTATAAAAAAATTGAATCCTTGTTAATTGAATTCCAACCTGATACCATTATACATACTGCTGCAGTCTCTTCCGTACAGATTGCAGGAAAACTTCTCTCAAAATTTGTATTCGAAGTTAATGTAAATGCAACCACAAAACTTGCGGAATTTTCCTCTGCCCTTAATGCTAAATTATTTTATTTGTCAACTGACCTCGTCTATGCAGGTTATAGAGAATCGATGCTTAAAGAAGACGGAAAACTAATGCCTGCTTCATTTTATGCAGAAACCAAGTTGATGGGAGAGGAAAAGATAAAAGCATCATCTCATGATTATGTGATTCTAAGAACTGGCCTTCTTTATGGTTTTGGATCATTTGGTTCAATGAGCTATTTTAATTATATGTTTCATAATCTTAAGAATAAGAGACCAGTTAAGCTTTTTTATGATCAGTACCGAACACCGTTGTCATTATGGGAAGCCGCCAGGATTATAGCCAAATTATTAAAACTGAATATTAAAAATGAGATCGTTAATTTCGGAGGTAAAGAGAGAGTATCGCGCCTGGAATTGGGTAAACAATTATGCAAGATTGCCGGACTTGATAATTCACTTCTCCAAGGGATATCTATGTATGATGTCCCAGATGTATCTGACTCTGCGGATGTTTCCATGAATACAGATAAACTTCAGTCCTTAGGTATAACATTAAAAAGTGTTGATGAATCGTTAAATGAAATAATGAGCAAGTATGAACAATAAAGGAGAAATAATTTGGAACAATTATTAGGCGCACATACTTCTATTAATGGCGGCGTTTCTACTGCTGTAGACTTAGCTGAAAAACTAGGGTTTACTGCCATGCAAATATTTACAAAGAATAACAATAGATGGTATGCAAAAGAATTAAGCGATAATGAAATAGAAAAATTTAGGGCGCGGCTTGAGAACTCCAATATTAAATTCGTGGTGGCACATGATTCCTATCTGATAAATTTATGTGCTAAAGAATTAGAGATGCTTAATAAATCCAGAGATTCATTTTTGGACGAACTTAAAAGATGCGAATTATTAGGTATACCTCATTTAAATTTTCATCCCGGAGCTCATTTGGGACTTGGCGAAGATGAAGGAATTAAAATAATTGCTGAGTCACTTAATGTTGCACATTCAAAAACTCCGGGTTATAAGGTAACTTCTATGATTGAAGCAACTGCCGGACAAGGGAGTGCAGTAGGTTATAAGTTCGAACACCTGAAAGAAATAATTGATCTTGTCGATGAGAAAGAAAGAATCACTGTCTGTATAGACACAGCACATGTTTTCGCTGCCGGATATGACATAAAGGACGCCGCAAACTATGAAATTGTCATCAATGAGTTTGATAATATTGTAGGACTTGACAGGTTGAAATGCATACATATGAATGATAGTAAAAAACCTCTTGGTTCCAAAGTTGACAGGCATGAACATATAGGTAAGGGATTTATTGGCATTCAGGGATTTACAAATATCATGAATGATAAAAGGATAAAACATATTCCTAAAATACTTGAAACCCCTAAAGGGAAGGAACAGTTGGAAGACTTAGTTAACCTTAATACTCTAAGGAGCTTAATTATTAAATGAAAATTGAAGTCTGCCCATTTTATTATCTCCGTGAAATAATTGAGAAAGATAAACATTCTATTGTAAAATATGCAAATAACAAAAAAATAGCAGAAAACTTACGCGATGCATTCCCGTTCCCTTATACATTGGAGGATGCCGAAAACTGGTTGACTGTTCTTAACGACAATATTCCAAAACGATCCTATGCCATTGCAAATGACGAAGAATTAATCGGAGCAATTGGGATTGAACCCTGTGGGGATGTAAATAGATTATCGGGCGAACTTGGATATTGGCTTGGAGAACCTTATTGGGGAAAAGGGATAGCTACTTTTGCAGTGCAAAATTTTATCAAATATGCATTTGATTATTATAATCTAACAAAGATTTTTGCATACGTATTCAGTTCCAATCCTTCATCATCAAGAGTTCTGATAAAGGCAGGTTTTAAACTTGAGGGGTGTATGAGAAACCAAATTGTAAAAAACGGACAAGTCTTAGATCAGTTTGTTTACGGAATATTAAAAGAAGAAGTTCTAGTTTCAGGGTTCAAGAACTCTTAAAACAATTATCCCCGTATCCTTATTTGAATTAAGAATATAATCAGATAATGGATATTTAGTTATTTGTACTTTAGCATCAGGTTGAGGCGCGTGTAATAGATGGATTCTTCCATCCTTGTCTTTTATGGCAATACCAACATGACCAATATCCAAACCTTTAATAGATGTCGTAAAAGCAATCAGGTCTCCATCCTTCAATTTTTTTTCCACTGAATTCACTCTATTCTTCGGGATATAGAAATAAGTTCTATTGTTTATTGAATCTTCCTGGCTTTGAATAACGGGAATAAATGAGGGATTTTCTTTCAAATGTATATATTGAGCAGGATGCCCTGACATATAACTTAATTGAAATTTAACTGCCTCACCACCTAAATCTTTCGTAATATCTTCTACGACATTCTTTTTTATATTATCAAATATCCAATCAGAAAAATAATGTAACCTGGAAGCATAACTTTTAATTATGCCATGACGATAACGGATATAAGTAAGATCTGTCAGGAAATTATTGAAGGTAGTTGAATCTTTTTTTATGAGCCGGGCGAAGACAAGAACATTTTCAAGAAAAGTTGTGCAATCAAGTCCGTTTAAATTAACAACCAGTTCCTCTCCCCCTTCCTTTTCAAGTGTTGAGGCTTTATAATCTGTACCAATAAAGCTTTCCCCAATTGATACTATAACATTACCGATAGGTTTTGATTTAAGATTTCTACTTTCAGATAACTTAAACTTGGATTTACAGATTTCAACATCTCTTTCAGAATAAGTCTGGCAAAAGATTGAGGCATGAGAAAGAAAAAGAATAGAAACAAACAGAAACAATTTCATATAATATCTTCGTTTGCAGTCTGCCCAGTATATTCCTCAATTTGTCTTGCATGAGCCAGGTTTTCAAAGCGTGCATATTCCTTAATAAACGCGAGTCTAACATCTCCAATTGGACCATTCCTCTGCTTACCGATAATAACCTCAGCAACTCCTTCATTAGAATTGCCATTTTCGTCATTTTTTATTCCATAATACTCCGGACGGTTTAGGAAAATGACGACATCTGCATCCTGTTCAATGGAACCAGATTCTCTAAGATCTGAAAGCTGAGGACGTTTATCAGTTCTTGCTTCAACAGCTCTATTAAGCTGCGCCAAAGCAATTACTGGGATATTTAATTCTTTTGCAAGAGCTTTAAGAGATCTTGAGATGTGCGAAATTTCCCTTTCACGACTTTCTACTTTAGCAGGTCCTGTCATGAGCTGAAGATAATCTATAATAATTAAACCAATATTTTTTTCAACCTTTAGTCTTCTTGCTTTCGCTCTAATTTCCAATATTGACTGAGCGGGAGTATCATCAACATAAATTGGGGCTTCGATAAGCTTATGGGCATTCCTACTCAATTTTGCACCTTCATCCAGAGGTAATTTTCCTGTTCTGACGAGATGAGCATTTAATCTTCCTTCCGAACAAAGCATTCTAATAACCAACTGCATCGTGGACATTTCAAGGCTGAAAATTCCTACCGGGACATTATGATCAATAGCAGCATTTCTTGTTAATGTTAAAGCGAAAGCGGTTTTACCCATAGAGGGGCGTGCAGCAACGATAATCAGATCAGATTTCTGAAACCCTCCAAGCAATTCATCAAGCTCATAAAATCCGGTTGGTACTGAAAATTTGGAATTACTATTAGAATGTATTGATTCAATATATTCCATAGCATCTTTTACTGCTTTATTCATTCCCAGAAAAGATCTTTTCAGATGTTTTTCAGTTATCTCAAATATTTTCCGTTCCGCCTCGTCAAGAATATCAAATGCATCTTCAGTTCCGGAATATGCTGAATGGGCAATGTCGTGAGCGCTTGTGATCAGACCTCTTAATATTTCCTTCTCAAGAATTATTTTAGCATGATACTCAATATTGGCTGCGGAAGAAATATTTTGTGAAAGTTTTGAAATATAAACTACTCCACCAACTTCATCGATCTGTTCTCTTTTTTTTAACTCATTATACAAAGTTACAGTATCAATCGGTTCACTTGCCTCGAAAAGATACCTCATAGCATCGAAAATTAGCTTATGCTCCTTTAAATAGAAACTATCAGCTGTAAGCAATTCCAGGGCTTGCGGAACCGCTTCCTTTTCGATTAGCATTGCACCAAGCACAGCAGCTTCAATTTCCGGAACAGCTGGTGGTTTTACATCTGCCGGTACAATTGATTCTAAATTTGTGTTTTTGTTATTCTTTGACATAATATGCCGAACATTTTCAAAATTACTATTTCTTTTCTTTTACTAATTCATCATACAATTTTCTGAATGCCTGAACATCTTCCCAACAGCCTCTTTTCCAATTTGGATTTCTAAGCAATGCGGCCGGATGGTATGTAACCATTACTTTCCTTCCTTCACAATTAAAAACCTTCCCACGTAAATTTGTTAGAGAGTCATTATTATGGAGTAATCCGTGTGCCGCAGTTAAACCGACACAAAGGATCAGCGTTGGATTGACAAGTTCAATTTGTTTTTTCAGGTATGGCATACATGTATCCATTTCTGCAGGGCTCGGTGTCCTGTTTCCGGGAGGACGGCATTTAACAATATTGGCAATGTATACTTCATTTCTTTCAAACTTAATAGCTTTGAGTATATCATTTAGTAATTTACCAGCTCTTCCGACAAAAGGAATACCCTGGTCATCCTCTTCAGCTCCAGGTCCTTCTCCAAGAATAAGGGCCTCAGCATTAGGATTGCCAGCCCCAAATACAAAATTTTTTCTTGTATCACCAAGCTGACATTTCATACAATTGCAGATGAGACTGTTAAGTTCTTCGAGGGATTTTGCCGAATTAAAGGTTTCCGGTATTATTTCTGTTTTTCCTTTTATTATTATATTCTCTTTCACATCAAATAGCACGTCGCCAAATATTTCACTCTGAACTTTCAGCGCTTTTATAACTTCATCTTTTAATTTATCCATTCGATTTCAGAATTTCAGAGATTATTATATTAGCAGCCTGGAATTTAGACATAAGTGGAAAAACAATATGTTTACCATTTTTATGAATAACGGTAATTTTAGTGGTATTATATTCAAACCCACTGTTTTCGTCTTTAAGAGAATTCAGAACGATCATATCCAGATTTTTGCTCTTCAATTTCTTTAAAGCATTAGCTTTTTCATTATGAGTCTCAAGAGCAAATCCTATTAATTTTTTCCCTGAGGCAATTAACGAAGATAAAATATCGTCTGTAGTATTCAGTTTAATTTGACCAAGCTTATCTTCTTTTTTCATTTTTTGAGAGGAAACCTGTGCAGGTTTATAATCTGCCACAGCAGCTGCCATAATCAGAATATCATTGTTTTTAATTTCCTTATGTACAACTAATTTCATATCTACGGCTGAACGCACCTTAATTAACTTAATTTCAGGATAGATGCTTTCATGAACCGGGCCCGAGATTAAGGTTACTTCCGCTCCTCTTAAAAAAGCAGCTTTTGCAATATTATAACCCATTTTCCCGGATGACCTGTTTCCAATAAATCTGACCGGATCAATATCTTCATACGTTGGCCCTGCTGTAACTAATATTTTCTTATTCAACAAATCTTTTTTATAACCGGTTAATGTAAGCTCAGCTGCATCTACAATTTTATTAATGTCGGCAAGTCTTCCCTCTCCACCAAGACCGGAAGCCAATTCACCATTTTCTGCATTAACAAATAAATATCCCATCCCCTCAAGTATCTTAAAATTTCTTTGGGTTATTTTATTATTATACATATCCATATCGGCAGCGGGAGCAATCAATAAAGGGGAACGCAAAGCAGAGACGACTGTTAATAAAGCATTATCAGAAAAGCCAGCCGCTATTTTGGCGATAGTATTGACAGTGCAGGGAGCAATAATCATCAAATCAGCCCAAAGAGCCATGTCAATATGCCATGTTTTCAGAGATGCTCCATTCTTCTGGGAGTCTGGGAAGATATTAACAACAACTTCGTTTTTAGAAAGGGAAGAAAATGTAAGGGGCTGAACGAACTGAAGTGCTGAAGGAGTCATTATAACTTTTACTTCGGCACCTCGTTTAATTAGTTCACGGGTCAACCAGCATGCTTTATAAGCAGCAATTCCTCCGGTTACTCCAAGGATTATTCTTTTACCGCTTAACTGGTCATCCTGCATTACTTAATTATTTTTTATATTCGAAATCAATTTTCCCATCAAGAAGCTCATTGATTGCCTCTATATGGGGTTTTTCTTTTTTCTCAAAATCAAGCGAAATTTTCAACTGTGCCGGGTTCATAATGTCTTCACTGTCATCTTCATTTGCCGAAGTTGGAATAGTGCTTACAAGAGCATTATAAGCAATTTTAATATCATCATTTATCTGCCGGGCTCTTTTTGAAGCAACTATAATCGCTTCATAAACATTTGCGGCTTTTTTATCTATTTCTCTCAAATCAACCGGTGTTATTTCCATAAATTACTCCTATCTATTATTTTTCCAATTAAAACTTTTATTTCGTAATATGCAGTATTAAGATCATTATTAACAATAAAATAATCAAATTTGTCCTTATGGCTCAATTCCATTTTTGCTCTTTCAATCCGTTTTCTTAGGTCTTCCTCATTTTCGGTCTGCCTTTTTCTAAGACGAATAAGGAGTTCTTCCAGACTTGGTGGTGCAATATAAATTAAAATTGCATCAGGATATATCCTTTTTATTTCGAGAGCGCCATGAACATCGACTTCAAGTATAACTGATTTGCCATTATTTATCCTGTTATCAATAAAACTGCGAAAAGTTCCATAATAATAATCGTAAAATAATTCCCATTCTACAAATTCATTATTCTGTATCTTTTTCTTGAATTCTTCTTCTGAAATAAAGAAGTAATCAACTCCTTCAACTTCATGCTCTCTTTTTTTTCTAGTAGTTGCCGAAATGGAAAACACAACCTTTGGAAAGTCACCTAAGATCCTTCTTACTATAGTTGTTTTACCGGTACCACTTGGAGCGGAAATTACAATTATTGATCCTTTTTTATTTTTCAATATCACTCAATATTTTGAATTTGTTCGCGAATTTTTTCTATTTCCTCCTTCACAAGAACTATATTATGAGTAATATTCGTAGAAATAGATTTTGAAGAAATTGTATTTGCTTCACGATTCATTTCCTGGCAGAGGAAATTCATTTTCCTTCCCGGTTCTTCACCTTTATCAATACTATCGATAAAGAATTTCAAGTGACTTTTTAATCTAACACATTCTTCAGTAATCTCGGCGCGTTCAGCGATAACCGCAAGTTCAAGTTCAAGGCGATCATTATAAGGAGTAATATCCTGAACTAGTAATTTCATTTTATCTTTAAGCTTTTCAAAATAATCAGCAACACTGGCAGCGGATTCCTTTTGAACAGCTTCAACTTTATCGCTTATAATTTCTATTCTTTTTCTAAGATCTTTAGCAAGTTCTTTCCCCTCATTTTTCTTCATTTCTAATAACTGATCAAGAGAATCACCTAATGCTTTTTTTACAAACTCAAATTCTATTTCAGTAAAACTAGTATTTTCAGACAAAAACGAATCCCGATTTGAAATGAGATGTTCTAATTTAATTTTATCAGTCAACTTTGCAGTTTTCTTAATATCTTTAAGAAGAGCAATAAAGTTCTTAAGTTTTTCCTTATCTAAAGAAGTTTCCCCTTCAACCAGATCTGTCGTTTTTATCTGCACAATAACGGCTAATTTCCCCCTTTTTACTTTAGAGCGAATCAGCTCTCTAATTTCATATTCTTTGTTTGAAAGAGCAGACGGCAATCTCAGGGAAATATCAAGGTATCGACTATTAACGCTTTTCACTTCAACTTCCGCAGAGAGCCTGGAATTTCCAGCGCTTCCTTTGCCAAAGCCGGTCATACTCATAATCATAAAAATCCTAAAAAAGAGAGGTAAAAATAGTGAAATTAGACGAGGTAACCAAGGGGATTTTAATCTATCCCAAACTCAAGTCTGACTGTAATTGAGGCAGTTTTGTATTTAGAAGAGGTATTAAAAGTACCTCCATAACTAAACTCTTCGGCTGAATTTTGTCCTGTTATTTGAAAAACACCCATATTTGCAGTTTTTAAGTCAGTTAATTTACTTCCGGCATTTATAGCAATCTGTTCAGCTCTAGTGCGGGCATCCTGGGTAGCTTTAGCAATCATTTCAATTTTAAGTTCCGCAAGTTTGGTATAGAGATAAATTGGTTCGCTAGAATTCAATTCAATATCCAGGTCGATCAACTCAGTAACTTCCCGGGAGACGTTTTCAATTTTAGCAACGTCTTTAGATTCAATTTTTACATCCTGAGTCAAGCTAAAACCATCGAACACCTGGTTTTTGATATTACCAGTAACTTCAGTCCTGAAATCACGATGAATATTAACGGAAGTAAAGACTAATTCTTTTTCATTGACCCCTTTTTTCAAAAGGTAGCTTTTAATGTTATCCGCATCTTTTTTTAATAATTTATAAGCATCCTTGATAGACATGGATTTTCTGGAGAAGGAACAATTCCATACAATGAGATCAGATTGAAAATCACGGGCAGCAAGACCTGTTACGTATATAGTGTTGTTTAATTTCTTATGTGATTTTACCCAGCCTCCAGCAAGAATTGAAGCAGTGATAATAATGGCAAAAGAGATAACGATTGTATTTGTCAGGCTTTTCATTTGAGGTTATAGTTATTTGATAAATAATAAAATGAAGGAATACATTAAACATATTTAGTTATGAGAAAACTTAAACAAATTAGATTGATGAGTCAATAATATTATACATTTATATCAATATCTAAAGAACAATTTAGAGCCGCTATTCTATTTATTAAATTATTATCAAGAAATAAATCAGGGTTATGTTTCCTATTAGGAACGACATAACACGAAATTACCGCGTCTAGTTTATATTGGTCAATGAGTTCAGTAATTAGATTTTTTTTTGGTTCTAACAATTCTATCATTTGGAATAAACAAATACTTAGTTCATTTAAATAAAATTTTTCTAAAGCAAAATACCATCCATAATCTTTGTGCACTAATGATGTCGCACCTTTTTTATCTCCTTTATTCCATGTTTTAGTAGGATTAATTTTAAGCTTCTCTGTAACTATCGCTGGATCATAATTATCACCATAAAAGGATATGATTATGCGTATTTCTGTTTCTTGATTTGGGTGATGTTTCATTTTTATTTCCGGAAGTAGTTAATACTTGATTTTATTAGCTCACTTTAACTTAGAAGATGAAATAAAGCCAAATTGCTTCCAAGGGGATAAAAGTTAATGGATAAAAAGTAACTGATTTAATTTAATGAATTCATCTCTCATAGCTTTTTTATTTATAATTTGAGCTTTTTTATCTGAATTCTGTTTGCCAAAATTCATATTTTAATCGAAAAATAAGTGTTTTTGTTTAATAGAATTTGGATAATCTTTATTATATCTAAATATTTTAAGCCATTCCTTTGCAATATCACTTATTATAGGATGGGCCTGTCCTTGTTCAAGAGTAATTGCTTTATTCAGACAGTTGATAGCATCCTGATAAGATTTATCTTCATGATAAATCATAGCTAAAAACATATTCCCTTCATAATTGTAAGCTGATTCAGGAAGTTCCAGTAAAATATTTGCAACTTTAATGACTTTTGATTTATCTGCTTTTGAGTACGAAGTTAATAACTCATCAGCGAAATAATATCTATATTTTCCAGTAGGATATTTTTTGATATACTCTTCCAATAATTTAATTGTTTTATTACTATAAGAGGCCATTTGTGGTAGCCCCTCATTACTCCATTCTAAAGAAGCCGTAGCCCTATCATGATAAATCCGCTTTTGTTTTGGTTTTAACGAATCATTTAATTGATTATATATTTTATTATGAATTTTAATTTGTAAGCTATCGAGTAAATAGTAATATTCATGGATGTTTTTATCATCATTTGATTTTTCAATTAATGAATACAACATTTTTTCTGAGGTTTCCATATCAGAAGATTTGATTTTATTTATTGTATCCTCAAGCTAACTAGAATTATTCGTTTGTGCACAACATATTATTTCTAATGATAAGAATATTAGAAGATAACTAATGATATATTTAGATTTCATATTACACCTATTGAATAAAATGTCCTTCCCAAGGTCGGATATTTTGGTCCTTTTAAGTAAACACAAAAAAGTACAATTATTAGTAACCTGGATGGAGATTGTCTAAGGATATGCAGCGAGTCAAAGTTTTCTGAATTCATAAAATCCCAATCAATGTTTAGGGCCACATTTTAAACATAATTATTTTATGAAGAAGATTCAAACTTGAATTAGAATGAGCTATAGATCATTTTAGCATAATGATTGTGCATATGGGAAATAAAAAAATAATCTACACTGTATGTAGGTACCATTTTGACATTTCAACGAAAAATTTATTTTATTTATTTTTTCGTTGGAACCAAGATTTGGTACCTACATACATAGAGGATTTAAAATTTTATTTCGGGAGAGGTGAAGGAATATGCAAGGGTTAGGAGATACCCGAATTAAGCTATAGACAAAGAGAAAAGCGGGAGGTTGAAAAAGAAGAAAGGAAAGGACGGTTATTACAGAGTTAATTCTCATTATGGGACAATTATTATAGGGTTAATTGTTAGGGGCTATCTGAGTCGCTACCAAGCCGTTCATCTCTCGATGATCTCTCGTTCAGAAAATGTGGGGGATTTTCTTCGAGTTGTTTCAATTTGATACATTAATTGGGAATAAGATCCTTTTTATTATAAACATGAATGGACGGATTTATCTTATTCAGTTTTTACTTATACCGTAGTTCATGATCGAGAAGATACTGTTTGCGCCATAATCCACCTCCGTATCCTGTAAGCTTACCGTTTTTCCCAATGACTCTGTGACACGGAATTATTATGGCAATCCTGTTATCGCCATTTGCTTTTGCTACAGCTCTTACGGCTTGAATATTACCAACATGGTCTGCCTGTTCCTGATAAGACCGGGTTGTTCCATAGGGAATAGTCTGAAGTTCTTTCCATACAGCTTCCTGAAATGAAGTTCCTTTAAGGATCAATGGAAGATCGAAGTTTTTTCTTTTTCCATCGAAGTATTCTTTTAGTTGATTATTAAGCTGCTCAAAATATTTATTATTACCGGAAACGAATTCTGACTTTAATAATTTTTTCAATCTTTTAATCTGTGTTTCGAGCATTCTTCTATCTACAAACTCCAAGAGGCAAATGCCATCATCATTGGCTCCGACAAGCATTGGTCCCAGCGGAGTTAAAATCCTAGTTACTGTTATTATATCTGATGCCTGACTTTTGCCGGGAGATACTCCGAATGTTTTCCTGAAGGACTCATTAAATCCGCTTAGGGATTCATATCCGGAATCGAATGCAGCTTCTATAATCTTATCGCCATATTGAATTCTTCCAAAAGCATTTCCTATTCTGAGTGTCCGCAGATAAGTTTGAAAGGTTATGCCATGCTGCTGTTTAAACCATCTACGAACGCGGTGAGGTTCTATACCTCTTGTCCGCAAATCATAATCTGACAATTTAATACCCGGGGTGGAATCTATTTCATTAAGCAGAGGCTGAAGCCAAGCAGGGACTTCACCTTTATATCCAAGGGGATTACACACTTTACAAGGTCTATATCCGTGTAAGAGTGCTTCGCGCACAGAATTAAAGAACTCAACATTTTCCGGTTTAGGTTTTCTGGCAGTGCAAGTAGGGCGACAACATATTCCAGTAGTTTTAACACCGGCGATAAATATCCCTTCAAAACTTTCATCCTTTTTTATGAGGGCGTTGTAGAGTATGTTCGAGTCGGGCAAAGATTGCAACATTATCAATTTCCTTTTATAAACGTTCAATGAATTTTTAGAACTTAAATATAAAACAAGAATATATCCCAATCGACCGGAAAATTAACAACCATTTTCTGAAGGATAATTTGTTTAGAAGGCTTCGCCGATACCAAAACTTATTTCAATTGTCTTGAACGGGGGGGATTTAAAGATCCACTTGTTTGTGGCAGGATCATATAACTTAAATCCAAAATCAAGACGAAAGGGAGCTATACTGGAATAATATCTTGCACCAAAACCAACAGCTACAGCTAAAGAATTGAACCTGAACTGATCCAAACCGTTCCAGGTATTTCCA
>OBLW0100000758.1_pt1 | contig 27615 bp, 25 predicted proteins | sample 1520161 | NCBI WGS metagenome assembly OBLW01 (sample SAMEA3539309, study PRJEB22396) | soil metagenome | biome: tundra; feature: field; material: soil | place: USA | collected 2010-05 | depth 0.15 m | reverse complement strand
CGGATTCCTTCTTACCTCCTAATCGAAAACGCCTCGCAACCACATCTCACCCTCCCCGAAGCTGTCGTGCGCGAGTCGTTTCCGATGTAGGCTAGCGGTAATCAAATCGGAGAGCGCACAGATCCCATTTCGATTTCGGTGTTATTGTCTGGTTTTGATCAGACGACGGCCGGAATCCAGGCCTACCGTGTCTGCATGGGTAACCTTGATGCCCTATGTGTCCGCTAGGAGGCGCTATGTTAGGTTTGGGTGCGTTAGGAACAATTATTGTGATAGTGCTGATTGTGTGGCTCATCCGTCGCGTGTGATTCGGCTGGGAGTGCATCACCGTAGCAACTTGCCATCGGCCGCTTCTTACTTCACATCTTGTCTATGCGGTAACTTGGGAGCATATTTCCCACGCGGCTTAAATCACATGATGTGGCTTTGTGGTTCACCACGCCGATGACTTGCATTGGGGGGAGCAGCTCTTAACGTTGCCGATATTCCCTTACATGTTGATCCATTGTGATCAGACAAGCGTCTGAGGCCACTCTTAGGATCATGTGCAGAGAAGAAGTGGGACAGTCGTTACAAGGGCGAGTCCGCTTCCTCTTGCAAATGAGGTCACAACATGTCAACAATATTGATCGTTCTAGTGGTTCTTTTGCTGCTCGGTGGCGGGGGCTGGGGATATTCGCGGTGGCGCAACTAACGCGACTCCTGGATGAACACGTACAAATGCCGCTTGATCCTAATTGCGGGGATGCCGAAGGAAGATCGACTCCGAACTCGATACGGTAATTCGCAGCTCGTCGTTCAAAGGAGGGCCGCTTCATGAGAAAGAATGGCCGGATCGAAATTGAAAGAAAGATTGTCGCCCGCGTAAAAAGGGAGATGAATAAACCACGACTAACGGAGTCGGTCCGCAACGGTTTCAGCGCCCAGGCCGCACCGGCCGTCGAAAAGCCCACTTCCCATTCTGCGCGAGCGTGATTCCGGGTCCTCTGAGTGCACCACACTCAACCCTAGTTTGCCCAATTGTGCTCACGCTAGGCGCGCTTCGCGCGCTTCGAACGACTTCGTTCAGTCGCCATAGCTGGCGGTTCCTCGGGGTTTCGCTCGGGTAACTGATCAAGCAGAACCACGTTCAGCAGCGACTTGAGAACCTTGATCCGCCCGTTGTATTCGATAAACCCGAGCTTGCGAAATCGATTCATGAAGAAGCTCACACGGGACCGGGTGGTGCCGATCATCTCCGCCAAAGTTTCCTGAGTAATTGGAGGGATGAAGGTTTCCGGTTCACCCGGCTTACCGAATTCCGCCATCAACAGAAGAATGCGCGCCAGTCGTTTCTCGCTGGAGTTGAAGAGCTGATCGACCAGGTCGGCCTGAACGCGCATGCTGTGCTCCAGCAGGAACTTCAAAAAGAGGTCTGAGAAGCTAGGCTCCTCATGCATCACATGGATCACCTCGCCCCGGCTGATTCTGAGAGCGGTGCAGGCGGTAATCGCTGTGGCAGTGGCCAAACGCAACCCCGCCACTGTCGCGAGCGCCTCTTCTCCCACAAAGTCACCGGCGGCGAGGAGCGTGATTGTAGCTTCCTTCCCACTGGCGGAAACAACTGTGACTTTTGCGCGCCCTTTCTGAAGATAAAAAATCGAGTCTGCGGGATCTCCTTGCGAAAAGAAGGCATCCTTTGCCGCCAATTGGATGATTCTTCGCCCCAGGCCTGGGTTCGCCAGAAAGGTGGTGGTATCGAATGCATCGAAAGCAGTATGAGTCATTTTTGCCACCTTTCGGCGCTGGTACATTGCGTGCATACCTCACGGGCGACGAATTCGGGACTCGACTGAACTACTGCCAACACCTCATTCCGAGAATGGCAGGAGTGAAACTCCAACGATTATATATCTAATGTCGGATAGCGGACAAAGAACACCTCCAATTCACAGAGCGTGCATGTTCTTGATATAGAAGCAATTGAGAAGTTCATGCGGCATTCTGGTTTGCGGCGTCACCCACAGTTGAATCGGATTGCTGAGAATCTTCCGGCGATGCGGCAGGCATTGCCCGCTGCTTGCGAGATTTACTCAACCCGCAGCGCGCGCATAGGATCCATCTTTGCCGCGCGCGATGCCGGCAGCCACACTGCCAGCAGAGCCACAGTGCCCAACACCAGCGGCACGGTAACGAACACCGCCGGATCCCAGCTCTTCACGCCAAATAAAAAGCTCGCGATCAGGCGCGTCAGTCCAAACGCCGCGCCAATCCCCAACACCACGCCAACAATCGTAAGCCGCATGCCCTGCCACACAACCAGTTTGCGAATGGTGCTCCGATCCGCGCCCAGCGCCATGCGAATGCCCATCTCCTGCGTGCGTTGTTCCACGGAGTACGCCATCAATCCGTAGATCCCGATCGCCGCCAGCACCAGCGCCACCGCGCCAAAAATCGTCAGCAGCGTCATGTTGAAGTTCTCGCGCGACGTCGACCGCGCCACAATCTCATCCATCGTGCGCACGCGCGCCACCGGCAGCCCGCCGCTGGCCACGCGCAGCTGTTCGGCGATTTGCGCGGCGAGTTGGTGCGGATCGCTCAGGGTGCGCACCACCCACCGCAGCGGCACAATCCCTGCATTCAGCTTCGTCATCCCGTCCAGCACTTGCGCATCGGGAATAATCATCAGCGGTCCCGGATCGCGCGCCAATCCGCCGTCGTGCGTGTTCGCCACCACGCCCACAATCAGCCGCGCCGGCTCCTCAAACGGTGGCCCCATGCTCTTACCAACAAAAATCTGCTGCCCCACCGGATTCTCTTTTGGGAAAAACTGCTTCGCCAGCGCTTCATTAATCAGCATCACCCCCGCCGCGCCCGCCGTGTCGTGCTCGTTGAACTCGCGCCCGCGCAGCACCGGAATCCTGAACAGCTTGTAGTAGTCCGGCGACGCGCTCATCCAACCCGCGCCCGGCTGCCCCTTCGTCGGATCCACCGGCCGCCCCGCAATCGCAAACGGCAATCCAAACTGCCCTTGAATCGGCAGGCAGCACGTGAACGCCGATTCCTCCACCCCTGGAATCGCATTCAGCCGTTGCCGCCCATCGCGCTCCAACTGCGCCACGCCCGCCGTCTTGTCGTAGCGCTCGCCCATCAGCGACATCTCCATCGTCAACACATTATGCGCATCGAATCCCGGATTCACCCCGTGCAGTGCAATGAATGTCCGAATCAGCAGCGCCGACCCAATCAGCAGTACCAGCGCCAACGACACCTCGCTGATCACCAGCACCGATCGCGCCTTGCTCTGCCGGAATCCTGTCCCCGACCGGTTGCTGCTCTCCTTCAACGACGAATTCAAATCCGTGCGCGAAGCTGCGAATGCCGGGAACAGCCCGAACAAAATTCCCGTCAGCACCGACACGCCCAGCGTGAATCCCAGGACGCGCCAATCCACCCCAATCGCCGCGCCGTCTTCTCCAACGCGCGGCAGCCCCGCCGGACTGATCGCCAGCAGCGCACGCACACCCACAAATCCCAGCACCGACCCCAGCACGCCACCCGTCACCGCCAGCAGCACGCTCTCCGTGAGCAGTTGCCGCACAATCCGCACACGACTCGCTCCCAGCGCCGAACGAATCGCAAACTCCCGCTTCCGTCCTGTTGCCCGCACCAGCAGCAGGTTCGCCACATTCGCGCACGCAATCAGCAGCACCAGTCCCACCGCGCCCAGCAGCACCAGCAGCGACTTCCGCGATTCGTTCACGATCGAATCCCGCAGCGGCTCCACTGCAAATCCGCCCTTCGGGTCCGACTGCGGGTACAGGCGATGAAATTGCCCGTAGGCCAGCTTCATCTGCGCATTCGCCTGTGTCAGCGTGACGCCCGGCTTCAGCATCCCTGCCGCCTGGAAGAAATGTCCTTGGTTCGTGCTGTTCGGCTCAAACTGAAACGGCAACCACAGCTCCGCCTCCTGGTCGGTTACGAAATCCTTTCCCATCACTCCGACAATCGTGTAGGGCTCACCGCTCAGCGGCAGCGCATTCCCAATCACCTTCGGGTTTCCGCCGAACCGCCGCTGCCACAGCCCATAACTCAGCACTGCAACCTTGCCGCCGTTCGGCAAATCCTCCTGCGGCGTAAACGTGCGCCCCAACATCACCTGCGCGCCGAACACGCGAAAATACGCCTCGCTCACATGAATCCCGTGCACCAGCTCCGGCCGGTCGCCCGTGATGTTGAAACCCGGCCCGGCAAAATCGTACGCGGCCACATCCTTGAAGATGCTCGTCTGCTGCTGGTACACGTGAAACTTCGGAATCGACGCAATCGCCCCGCTGCCGTCTGGACCGGTCAGCTCGATCTCCACGATCCGGTCGGCATCGGGATACGTGAGCGGCTTCAGCAGCACCGCGTTGACCACCGTAAAGATGGCTGTATTCGCGCCAATCCCCAGCGCCAACGCGGCCACAGCCGCAATCGTGAAGCCGGGGCTCTTGATGAACATTTGCAGCGCGTGCCTGACGTCCTTGCCAAAATCGCCCATGTGTGTGCTCCACGTTTCAGTATTGTTTTGACCGGTCGAATGAGTTCCGAGGAATCGAAGAAGAAGCACTTCTCTCTACAACGCATGAACCGCTGGTTTCGTTCACAAAGGGGATTGAAAACGGGTCAGCTTCTGCCTTCTAGACGCGATGCTATAGGCCGAGTGAGCACCCGGCGTTCCAATTTTCATGCTTTGTGACGAACCCTCCGTGCCCCTACTTCTCGCAACGCTTCAATCTCCTCGACAATGGGTGCCCCAGGTCTCGATTCTGAGACCTGGGAAAGCACGAACCTCAGCTCTTAAATTCGTCGCCCCCACGGCCTCATAGCTTATCCTTCCCAAGTCATCCGAAAGGACGCCCGTGCTCATCTTCGCCGCCATCCTCGCCATCTTCGTCTACGGAATGATCGCCGCCATGCTCGGCACCATCCTCCCCGACCTCTCGGAGCGCTTCCACCTGACGCCCACGCAGAACGGGACAATAGCTTTCGCCCAAGCCCTCGGCCTCATGATCGCCTCACTCGCCGTCGGCCCGCTCCTCGATACGCAAGGCGACAAGATCGGCCTCATCCTCGGCCTGCTCTGTATCGCCGGCTCGCTCTTTGCCCTTCCTAAATCGCGCAGCTACGGCGCTATCGTTTTTCTGCTCTTCCTTCTCGGTGTCGGCGGAGGCATCGTCGTCACTGGCGCCAACGCGCTCTCCTCGGCCGCCAGCCCCGAGCACCGCGCCACAGCCCTTAACCTCGTCAACCTCTTCTTCGGCCTCGGCGGACTCGCTACACCCTTCATCTCCGCCAACCTCTTCAAGCGCAACTGGGTGATGCTCTGCTACACCGTGGCCACGCTCACCGTCGGCACGCTCGTCTTCCAGGTCGTTACACCCATGCCCGCACCTGCCGGCAGCGCCGCCTTCCTCCTCGCCGATGTCGGACCCATTCTCGGCCGACCGCTGCTGCTCCTCAGCGGACTCTTCCTGTTTCTCTATGTTGGCTGCGAAGTCGGCGTGTGGAACTGGCTCCCGCGCCACTTGATTGCGCAGGGAATTCCGGAGTCGAAGGCACTCAATATTCTCTCGCTGGGGTTTGCGCTGGGCTTGTTGATTGGCCGCGTCGCCGTCTCACCCATCCTGATTCATGTGCCTGCGGCTACGGTTACGCTTGCGTCGTCTATCGCGATGGCGGTGACTACATTTCTCATGCTCCGCACCAATAAGCCTGCAGCGGCTGCCGTGTTGGTGTTTCTGGCAGGACTGGCGATGGCTCCTGTCTTTCCCACCACGCTGGCCATTGTGGGCACAGCTTTCCCGCGCATGACCGGCACGGCGATTGGCTTTGCGATTACGTGCGGATGGGCTGGATTGGCGGTGAGCTCACGCATCATCGGGGCCATTGCCGGGCCGGACCCGCAGCGGCTGAAAAAGGCGCTGCTGCTGATCCCGGGCTCGGCGGTTTTGATGATTGGACTGAACCTGGCCATGCAATCCGCCCTGAAATAGGACTAGCCGTTCAGGCAATGGCTTCGCGTGGCGTAATGAGCGACGTTGCTCAACGAAATTGTTCCACGTGGAACAATTGTGTTGGTGGATACAGGTGTTGGTGGGGATTTGCGAAGAATTTCTGTGATTCATGCCGCCGGACAATTGCACAGCTTCAGGGGCACGGGGGGGGACACATAAGCTGAGATAAGGATTGACTCCTTTCGGGGCTCTGGATAGTCTTTTCGCGAAGGAGACGGGAACTCCTGCGCCAAATCAACTCGGCGCAAGACGAAGCGTCAGCATCGTAAATCAAATTGGAAGAAGCTTGACCACGAAACTGGGCTTCCAATTCGGGCGTAAGAAATGTTGTCTGATGATGGTCGGCCCAAAAGTCTGAATCGGGATGGAAAAGAAAATCGACGACGGCCGCGGGCTTGGCAAGAGATTGGGATGCCCAACTCTCTCGCATGGAGTAATTGACTGGAACGATCTTTTGGGTTCTCCAACCGTGCTTCCGTTCTAGATACTCGGAGGCTAGCACTGCTGAAATTATGCCGTCGAAGCATGGGAAATGGAGGTAGACGGTGAGAGGATCTGGCATGGCTGCACCTGAACATCATTGCAGCAAGCAGGTGCTTCTCTTCTTATCGGTCCTTTGCTGAACAGTTTGCACAGGCCGTCTGGCGTGATTTTTCTGCGTATCTATCGTTTGAGGGTCGTGACCTTGAATCCTCCGAAGAGGACTCCGGCGAATCCACCGACTAGATGTTCTGCAGTTTAGGTGTGTTCAATTGATTTGGGAGCCTTGGCATTCGCCGGCTTTCACCGAATCGAGTTTTGCGCCACCAGCATGGATTCGAGAATCTGGTCGGAGACTTCTTTGACTGAGCCGGGCGAATGCGCCAGGAAGAGCGTGCTGGTCTTGTCGCTTTCGCCGATGGACTTGAGGGTGTCGAAGTACTGCGTGACCAGAACCAGCTGCATCACATCGCGGGAGGTTGCGCCCTCGACGGCTTTCTGGAACTGCTCGATCGAAGCCTGCAATCCCTCGACGATGGCCTTGCGCTGATTCGCGATTCCCTGCCCTTGCAGTGCCTTGCTCTCGGCTTCGGCTTCCGCCTTTTTGACGACTAGAATCTTATCGGCTTCTCCACGCGCGCTGGCGGCGACCTGCTCGCGCTGCGCCGCGTTGATGTCGTTCATCGCCGATTTGACCTTGGCGTCGGGAACGATGTCCGTGACGAGCACATTGACGATCTCGTAGCCAAACGCCGACATATCGGAATCGAGTTCCTGTTTTACAGCCAACGCAATGCTGGATTGCGAGGCGAAGACTTCATCAAGAGTCATGCTCGGCACGTGGCCAAGAATGACCTGCTCGACGTAGGACTTGATCTGCGCGACCGGGTCCGACAATTTGTAGAAAGCGTCGTATGCCTTCTCGGGGCGGACGCGATTCTGCACCGAGATGGGGATCGTGACAAAGACGTTGTCCTTGGTCTTCGTCTCCATGGTCAGCGCGATCTGGTTGACGCGCAGACTCACAATGCCGGCAACGGTATCGAAATAAGGAACTTTCCAGTTCAGGCCTGGTTCAGCCACGCGCAGGAACTTGCCGAAGCGCGTGATGATGGCGATCTGCGCGGTGTTGACGGTGAAGAAGCTGCCCAGGATGAGAGTGAGAAAGATAAGCCCGCCGATTGCCAGCGGAATCAAGAAGAGGATATCCATCGCTGTCCTCCGATACACATGTATGCGATAACAGCGAATTGTACAGGAATGCGATGAAGACCTGGTATGAGCGGAGAGATGCGGAGTTGCGTCAGTGCTGGGCCACCGGCGCGGCGGCTTGCGCTTGCGGTTGCGCCGGCTGCGGTTGGTCCGGCCGCTGCGGATGCGTATGGGGCATCCCCTTTACATCGACGCCGAATTCAGGATTCTTGTAGGTGCCGGCAATGTGGATGGGGACCTCTGTGCCCGCGCCATTCTTTTTGAAGAAGCGATCTGCCGGCTTGAGCAGCAGGCCTTTCCAGCCGCCAACCATCTTGGAGACCGTGGCCTCCATTCTTGCGACTCCCGTGAATCCGAGCACCCCGCCGTCGAGCTTGTACGTGCCTTTCAATTCGATGTCGGCGCCGGGGACGGTGAAGTCGAGATCCGGGAGGGTGATGACGCCGCTTACAAGCTGAAAATCGCTCTGCATGGTGGACTGGATGGTTTCGTGGTCAGGGGATTTTGCATCATGCGATCTTCCCTGCCCGCGCAGACTGAGCTCCCCGATGCGGTCCTGCACCTTGGTACTCGAAAACTCCGCATGATCAAGGACGAAATTGCCCTTCAACGTCATGCGCTCGTGAACCGGCTGCTTGCCGGGCGGAATGTGCAAGGAAGATCTCAGCGTTACGTCGCCGGTGAGAAGCGGCGTCGCGTCGCGACTCGCGAGATGGAGAAAGTCTTCGATGCGCCCCTGATTCACTTCAATTTTGAGATCGATGTCGTGGCCGATGGAATGGAGAGAATCCCCGTCTCCTTTCGCAAATGCCCGCACCACCTGCCCGCGCGCGGTGATGTGGGTATGGCCCAGGACGGCGTTCACGGGATCGAGGCGCGTGTCGCCGTTGGTGCCGTCTACGATGGCGTGGAACCGAGTTTTCAAATCCATGTTGTTGCCGAAATGAGTCAGGCTGAAATCGGGCGTATCGGTCTGGCCGTCGACGTTGAGATCCCGCAGCGAGCCGACATAGTTGCCGGTCGAGCTGAGGGTACCCGTAATCCCTTTGAAGTCGCCGAGATCGGCATCGTCAAATCGGTAATCGCCCGCGATGGGAGACTCGCCGGGGTCGGTCACCTGCCAGGGACCGAAGATGCCCTTGGTGTGAATCGTGCCGATGGGCCGCGGGTTGGTAAGCTCGGCTTCGAAATGCATGGAGTTGTTCGGCGAGATGCCGCTCAGCTTGAAGCGCGCAATGTCGATCTCGACCGGCAGCTTGCCCGGCTTGCTGGTCTCGAGAATCAGGACCGCGTCTTTGCAATCCACGTTGCCCAACTGGAAACTGATGGGAAGGCCGCTGGACTTGGGTTGCACAGGAGTGCTGCTTTGTGCGGGTGACAGATGCAAGAAGTGCGACTTGGGCGGCAAGTGAATGAGCAGGCCCTCGAGATGAATTTGGCCAACGTAAATCGGCATATCCGGCTTGTAGCGAAGGGGAACGTGGAAGCCAAACGTATCCAGGCTGATCAGAGGCTCGATGGGCGGCCCATTGGTCGGAGGTGGGTTGGGCACCTCGACGCCGGCAACCTCGGCTGGCGGCCAGATGCGCAGGCCATGTCCTTGCGCCCACACGCCCCACTCCCCACGCAAACCGTTGCCGAGCGAGACGTGGAATATGTCGAGTTCGACGCGGGCATGGAAGTGGCTTGCCAGGCCTTGCACAATGCGCATGCGCAGATAAGGCTCAGCCCGGCGCGCCGTAATGATCCCAGCAACCGTGATCGCTACGAGCAATACAAAGAAAACGCCAGCGATACCCACGAGCCACCGATGCCGGCGTGCGAACGATCTTTGCTCCTGTGCGGGTCCCATTTTTAGCCTGGTTCCATTTCTACTCTTTTGGATGCGTTTGCCGCGTGAGCCGCGCCTCCATTTTCTGATTAGACGGCTGATGGCATAGACTTCAGTAGACGGATGCACGCACACATTGAAAATCTTGCAAAGCTGCAGGCAGTCGACCTGGAGCGGGCCCGGCTGACGCAGACTGCTCGATCCCTGCCTGCCGAGGTGACGCAGGCTGAAGGCGCTCTTGCTGCGGCGCAACGTCAGGCAGCCGAAGCATCCGATGCATTGGCGCGGGAAGACTCGCTGCGCAACCGCATCGAGCGCGACGTTGCTGGACATCGGCAGAAAGCCGCGCGCTACCGTGCGCAATTGGATTCTGTGACGACGCCTGCGCAGGCCGCGGCGATCGAGCATGAAGTCGGGTTTGCCGAGAGCGAGATCGAGCGCCTGGATACTGAGGAGTTTGCCAGCCTGGAAAGAACAGAAGCGCAGGAAGCGGCACTTGCCGCCGCGCGCATCCAGGTGGAAGAACTGGCCTCGACGCTGGACAAAATACGCGAACGCGTTGCGCTGCGGCAGCAGGAGGTCGGCGTCGAGCTGGCAGCGTTGCAGGCAGAGCGAGATGCGCTGCGGCAGCAGATTGAGCCCGAGTTGCTCTCGCGCTTTGATCGCATCGCGGCCAGCCGTGGCACCGGCCTGGCACGCGCCGAGAATCAGCAGTGCACCGGCTGCCGGATGGGCGTGCGTCCGCAAACATGGAACCAGTTGCGCGAGGGCGAGCTGATGACCTGCGATAGTTGCGGTCGGATGCTCTACTGGGACCCGGAAATCACTCCAGCGCAGAAGGCTCCGCAGCCTGAACCGGCGGCGAGCGACGGGCGGGCGATTCGACGGCCGCGCCATGCCGGCGCCTGATGGGTTTTGATGTGCCGGCTGCAACAAACTAGCTCTCTGACCGCATAATTTCGCATGTTGGGGTTTGCGCTGTTCCCACCCTTTCGCCAGAGACCAAGAAGCAGGTCCTTCGACTCGCTTCGCTCGCTCAGGATGACAGGATGGGGCACGGAAAAGGTACATGGGGTCGGAAACCTAGAGAAGAAATGCGCGGGGATTCGTGCGTAAGGAGCGGGGGTTGAAGCGCGTCTGTGTGGACATGGACGAGGTGATGGCGGATACGCTCGCCGAACACCTGCGCCGCTACAACCAGGCATTCGACGATGCCGTAACGGTGGACGATCTTGCCGGCAAGGGCTTGTGGGAGATAGCGCCGCTCGATCGACAGGGGCAGTTGCGCGCCTTTCTCGATGCCGAGGATTTTTTTGAGGATTTGGCGCTGATGCCCGGAGCGCAGGACGTGTTGAAGCAGCTTGCTTCGCGTTTTGAGATTTTTATTGCCACGCAGGCCATGACGGTGCCGAATTCACTGGGTCCCAAGTATCGGTGGCTACAGAGGCATTTTCCCTTCATTCCGCCGACGCACTATGTGTTTTGCGGAAACAAGAGCATCTTGCTGGCGGACTATTTGATCGACGATCTGCCGCGGAATTTGCAGAGGTTCGAAGGTACGGGACTGCTCTACACCGCGCCGCACAACCTGACCGCGACTGGCTACACGCGTGTGAACAACTGGCAGGAAGTGGCGGATTATTTTGCGGGAGTGCGGGAGTAAAGATCGAATTCCTTCTCAATTACTACTTCATCAATGAAGAATCACGAGCGAGCAAACGCCAAGATCGGCCGAATGTCGTTTTGATCCGCGGCTCGAAGCGCGTCAATGTAACTGCGACGCAAGTCACCGGCTCGCACGGCGCTTCCCCATGTGAACAGCGGCCTGGCCAATCTCCGCGCGACTACATCTGCCATGAGCCGGGCATGGCGGCCGTTCCCGTTAGCGAACGGATGAATCCAAACGAGCTTATGGTGAAATCGCACCGCGAGTTCGTCCGGCTCGAAGGTCTGATGCTCTACCCAATAGCGCGCATCGCCCAGCAAAGCCGGTAGCGATTCGCGGATCTGATAGTGAGGAATTCCGATGTTCTTTTCCGTGGTCCGGTATATCCCTGCCCACTTCCAGGTCTGATCGAACATGCGCAGGTGCAGTTCCCTCACGTAGGCTTCTGAGAACGGGTCCTGTCGATTCAAATTGCGTGGATCGAGCGCCCATGCAGCGGCTTCGAGGATGTTCTGGCGCTCCCACTCATTGAGCTCTTCCTTCGTGGTGAGGTCAGGAATCAGGTCGTTCTGCTCTTCGGGAGAGAGCGGCGTGTTACCGTCCTCAGTTGTGAAGAGCGTCATCTGGCCGCACGCTTTCTGATGAGGCGCCGCGTTTCGGCTTCGACCGCTTCGTCGGTTTTGCCGACCGCCTGATTTTCAAGCGCCATCGAATGCTCGATGCCGAGAACGCGGTCTTTCGCCTCGGCGCGCGCCCGGTTTTCGATCAACTCCTGCATATTGTCCGCGCGTGGCACAAGGGCATAGACCAAATCGCAGTCAAGCGCATTGGCCACGGCCCGCAGGCTTTTCAAAGTGATGCGGTCTTCGGCTTCCCCCTTCTCCAGTTGCAGGGGAAGTTGGCGGCTTGTCCCCAGCCTGCGTGCTAGTTCTCCCGAGGAGACTCCGAGCGCCTGCCGGATGCTGCGTATCCACCCCTTCGACGGACGGGGAACCTCCCGCGCCGTCCGGTAGGGTTCCAAGGCACGATCCAGTTGTTTCAGGCGGAGATTTCTGAACTCGCTTCGCATGACAAGATAAATATAGTCAATAGACGTCAAGATGACAAGTTTTTTATTGTCATAATCAACATCGATGACTAGCTTTAAATTGTCATGAGCAGTCGATTCCGGTTTATTGCCTGACCGGAAACTACAAAGCGCCAGGCTCGTATCCCTTGTCTACTGCCGGCTGCCCGGCGCGGTGTGAGCTGGGCTGCCCGGCAGCGCGCGCGGGACGCCCTGGCGGAGCAGCGTGACTGGCTGCACGGGCGGCGGCTGATGCATGGTGACAATGAGCGCATCGGCCGGCTTTTTTCCCGCACACACATAGGAATGGGGCGTGCTCGCGTCGAAATAGACCGCGTCGCCGGGCTCCAGCGTGCATTGATGCTCGCCGTGGCGGAGGTCGAGCTCGCCTTCCAGCATATACAGGAATTCGAAGCCGGCGTGCATGTGCGCGCGCGCCTCGTGATCCTTCTCGAGCGGGATGAACTGGGCGAAGTAGGGATCCATGTGCCGGTCGGGCACCATGTAGCCCAGGCTTTCAAAGAAGTAGGTCGGCTCGTCAACGCCGGTCTGCGGCAGGCGCACGCGCTCCTTGCGCCGGTGGACGCGGAACATGGACTGCGGCTCGCTTTCGAAGAAGTAGGAGAGGTCCTTGGAGAAGACCAAGGCGATGCGCGCCAGGTTGCGCAGGGTGGGCACCACGCGGCCGGTCTCAAGCTGAGAAAGGAAGCTCGCGGAGAGCCCGGTATGCCTGCCCAACTCGACGAGACCCATGGATTTCTTCAGCCGGAGTCGCTTGATCCGCTCGCCGATATGCTTTTCGGCAATGAATCTTTCGGTGGTTTCGGTGTCGACCTGCGACTTCTGCGTTTCTTCGCTGCGAACTGTTGCCAGCTCCATCATCCGCCACCCTCCCCAGGGTGAATGTCCGCCCGATTGTTGCCCCAATCAAAACTCATTCTCATGATACTAAACTCGCCAAGGCCGGGCAAACCGCGCTCAATTCGTTGAAAGCGCGGAGAATCGATTCTATGTATGTGGAGATGATCAAAACGAGGGATGGGGTTGTCGGGCAACCCGGCAAGATCGTATTGAGTGGCGCTTCGGGGATGCTGGGAACTGCATTACGGCAGAGGCTTGCGGCACGTGGAACATCTGTAGTTCAGCTGGTGCGGGGCGCGACCCGCCGGAAAGAGCAAGTTGCGTGGGATCCGTCGGCGACGCCGGCGATCGCGGACCCTTCAGCGCTGGAAGGATGCACAGCAGCGGTTCACCTCTCGGGCGCGAATGTGGCGGCGCATCGTTGGACGGCCGCCTATCGGCGCGAGATGCGGACAAGCCGAGTGGATTCGACGCGCGCGTTGGCGCAGACTCTGGCCGGTCTGCGTGAGGCGCCGCGGACCCTGGTTGTGGCTTCGGCCGTGGGCATCTATGGCGATCGCGGCGAGGAGGTCCTGAACGAGGATTCGGCGCCGGGTGAGGGCTTTCTGGCGGATGTGTGCCGCGCGTGGGAGGAGGCAGCAAGGCCGGCTGCAGAGGCTGGCATGCGCGTGGTGCAAACGCGGTTTGGGATAGTGGTGGGCCGCGGACCAGGGGCGCTTGAAAAGATGCTACCGGTGTTTCGATTGGGCCTTGGTGGCAAGCTCGCATCAGGAAGGCAATGGATGAGCTGGATCAGCCTGGAGGATACCGTTGCGGCAATTTTGTTTGCGCTGCAGACGCGATCGTTGGCCGGCCCGGTGAATGTGGTCTCGCCGCATGCCGTCACGAATGCGGAGTTCACCGCCACGTTGGCACGGCAGCTTCATCGGCCTGCCGTGCTGCCGGTACCTGCATTTGCTCTGCGGCTCGCACTGGGGCAAATGGCCGATGAGGCGCTGCTGGCGAGTGCGCGGGTGATGCCGGCGAAATTGCTCGCTATTGGTTTCGAGTTTGCGCACCCGACGCTGGATGAAGCGCTGGCCGCTGCGATTAATTGATAGTCTCGGAAGAAGGGTATGCTTTGGCGCCGGCTCCGCGAAGGGCGGGGTTGGGTTCGTTGCTTTCCCAGGTCTGAAAATCCAGACCTCCACCCCACGGATGACGACCTATCCGTGGGGACCCCTGACCTGGGGCACCCATGTTCGTGCAAAGCCGAGTGCGAAGGAAGATTATCTGCGACCTTGAATCACGCGAGGGCTGGCGCCGCTACTTTTCTTTTGATTGCGGCGCGCGGCGATGGCATGCATCTCCTTGCCCATGCTCGATTGATTGATGGCCAATTGCAAGATGAGGTTGATCAAGTTGCTTGTGCCCCAGTAGAGCGCGAGTCCCGAAGCGTAGTTGAACAGGATGAAGCCCATGAACACGGGCATGATGAAGGCCATCATGCGGCGCTGTGCAGGATCCATCCCCGGCGACGGGGTGATGTATTGGGTGAGGAACATGGTGATGATGATCAGGATCGGCAGGATGTGCAACGGGTCGGGTGTGGAGAGGTCCTTGAGCCAGAACCAGTGTGCCTGACGCAGTTCCACCGTGTATTGCAGCACGCGGAAATAGGCGAAGAACAGCGGAATCTGCGGCAGCATCGGCAGACAGCCGCCGTACATGTTCACGCCCTCGGTCTTGTAGAGCTGCATCATCTCGGTGTTCATCTCGGCCTTCTTGGGGTCGTTGATCTTGAGATGGGAATAGCGCTTCTTGAGAGCGTCCACCTTGGGCTGAATGCGCATCATCTTCAAAGAAGAGCGCATCGCCATAAAGCGGAATGGCAGCATGATAATCGTGAAGGTCGCGGTGAAGAGGATAATGCCCCAGCCCCAGCTGTCGCGGCCCGAGCCGAGCAGGTCATGCAGCCAGCGCAGCGCAAAATAGAGCGGCTTGGCGATGATGCCCCACATGCCGTACTGGATCAAGGGCTCAAGCGTTGGCCCGTCCGCTTTGCCGTCGGGGCCCATGGCGTGGATGCTTTTCAATACTTCGGTCTGCTTGGGGCCGGCGAAGACGCGCACCCGGGTCGGGCCGCTGGTGGCTCCCATCGCGATGCCCAGCACGGGATGCGGCTTCTTCTGGCTATTGGGATTGGAGAGGTCGCTGAGGACGTCCACGCTGTTATGTTGCGTGACCAATGTGGCGTGCTCGGGCGAATCCGGTAGGATCGCCGCCGCAAAGTAGAGATCGGCGACTGCCGCATAGTCGAAGGGCTGCTCGGACGTGGCATTGCCGTTGACCTTTGCCGCAGCCGTTGTGTCCTCTTTGCCGCTAATGGAGGTGACAAGTTGAGACTGAGTAAGAATGGTGCTGCGCGTCAGCGAGGAAGGAAGGAACTCCTCCATGTCGCCCAGGCCCGCCGGCCAGTCGATCAGTGCGCGAACCGAGGCTCCGTTGCGCCGCACTTCGGCTTCGGCATTAATTACGTAGCTCGAATCGAAATGGAACGTCTTAACAACGTCGAGTCCGCCCTGCGCGTAGTGGAAGGTGAGTGTATTGGGCGCGAGCAAGTGGCCGGTCGCCGAAGGCTGATACAGCGACTGATTCAGCTGCGATGTCAACGACGAATCATAGGTATAGAGCGAGAGCGGATAGCCAAAGTGCTCGGCAAGCTGCGGCTGCACGAGGTCGAGGGGCTTGCCGCTGGTATCGAAGTATTTCTTCAGGATCCAATGCTTGACCTGGCCGCCCTGATTCGTGAAAACGATGCGATAGAGCTCGTTTTCGACCGTGGTCTCAGTTTCGGCTGCAGCGGCAATCGCAGGCGTGCTTGCCGATCCAGAAGACGGCGCAGCCACTGCGGGGGCTGTGCTCGATGCGGGCTGGCTTGCGGCCTGCTGCGCGGATTGCTGCTGGGTCTGCGGGTTGGGCGGGGTGGAATCCTGCTTGGGCTTGAAGTATTGAAACGCAAGAAAAAGAATGACCGCCAAGAAAGCGAACGTGGTCAGGCTGCGAAAATCACCGCCGCTGCCGCTGCCACCACCGCCGGGTCCTTGCGACTCCAGATTTGGATTACGAATTTCGGGCAAAGGGAACTTCCTGTCGTTGGAGAGAGGGCGCGAGCAAAAGCGCCTCTCTGTCTATGGTAACGGTTCGTGCGGAAAAGGGGTGGCCGCGGGCGGTACTGGATCGAGTCCCCCACGGCTGAAGGGATGGCATCGAAGCAAGCGCCACGCGGCGAGGCCCACACCACGCAAAGGTCCGTGGTTGGCAATCGCGACGGAAGCGTATTCAGAACACGTGGGCAGAAACCGGCATCCACCGGGGCTGAGCGCGTGCAAAGCCGGCGAGAGCCAGCGCCGGTAGAACGCAAGGATGGCCAGCAGAATGCGCGTCATACAATCGGCCTCGGCGCAGCAGACTGCGACACGCGCGCAGCTTCTGCATTCGCCTGTCCAAGGATACGCACCACCTCGGCCTCAAGTTTCGAGAATTCGACGGTCAGCACCGACCGGCGCGGATGGAGGATAAGATCGAAGCCGGTCGGAAGCAATTCAACGTGGCGGCGGAGAATCTCGCGCATGCGGCGCTTGATGCGATTGCGCTCGTGGGACTTGCCGAGCACCTTGCCCGCGGTGAGCCCGACGCGTGGTCCTTGAATTGGTCCTTGAATTGATCTTGGGAGAGGTTCCGATTGCGGCGCGAGAAACCAGCTCATCGATGCAGATTGCCGCTTGCGGCCGGCTGCATAGGCACGCTGATAGTCGGCGTGCTTGCGCAAACGGACGCCGACCAGCGATCGCGTGCGGCGTACGGACTCAGGTGCCGCCTGGCTGGAATTCACTTTGTGCGGGATGCTCATGGCATTACCGGAGAAACTCTGCGCCGTTCTGCTCGACCAAAAACCAACGGCAAAGGAACTCCGGCCAGACCGGCGGGACACAGCTTAGAGCGGTTTTCCAATAGGCTTGCTGTTGGGGATGCAGTGCAAGGCGGCTTGCTCTTAAGGAAAAGCCGCTGGAGATCAAGGCTTCGGCGTGCACCAATTGGAGAACCGCTCTAGTCGCGAAATCCGGCGCTCACCGAGACACGTTTGCGACCGGCCGCGCGACGGCGGCTGAGCACTGCTGCGCCGCTCTTGGTCTTCATGCGCGAGCGAAAGCCGTGCTTCTTTACGCGGCTGCGGCGGTTGGGTTGAAAAGTGCGCTTGGGCATGAAAATGCGCTCCTGTTTCTTCTAAAGAATCTGAGCCTTATCGGCAAGTATTTAGTGTATCGCAGGTTGAGTCAAGAATCCAGTCACGAGCCCGCGGGATGCGGATGACCGAAAAGATTTCGCGAAGCAAACGATCTCGAAAAACGGTCATCAAAAAATGCTACCGATGATCGAATTCGGCGCACGAAATTCGCACGCACGCCGCAACATTTTTTAGAGCTTTCACCATCGATGGTGCAACCTAAAAGAGATTCGGCGAAGTATTGTGAATGAGGGATTGCAATGGTCTCTGAATGTGCTACTATCGGGTCCGTTCAGAAAAGATTTCAAGCGTCCCACGGAACGAGAATCATCCGGAGTCCCGAATTGCAGGTCAGGGACTAAACACGGCACCAGGCAAGTTTTTGATAAGCAACTCGACAGTGAGCGAAGGCTTCACTGGAGCGAGAGCATCGCCTAAACCGGGCAGATGAACCGTTGCGGCTAGACAGGCGACGCAAGCAAGGATTCGGTCGATGGTATTCGCTATTTCGCCGGCTTCGGCACTTAATCCATGGCTTCAGATTCTCGGGGCCCTCGAGAAGAAAGTCATCCGCCAGTCGTATGAGACGTGGCTCAAGCCCACACGTTACAGTCATGCAGCGGGCCGCACACTCTACGTGCGTGTCCCCTCGGCCGAGTTTCAACACATCGGCGACAAGTATGGCGACCTGATTCAGGAAGCGATTGATCTGCAGTCGCTCGAGTTTGACGATGTGGTCTTCGTGACCGCGAGTGAAGATCCTTCCGTCCCGCCACAACGGAAGGATGGCGGATTTGGTCCGCTCTCAGCCCACGCGCCCACCGCCCCACCGCCGGCGCCGAATCATCGCGCGCCGGAGCAGGCTCGCTTCGATTGGTCGACAGCCGCGCAGCTGAACTCACGCTACACCTTCGACAATTTCGTGATCGGGAATGGCAACCAGTTCGCGCGTGCAGCGGCACTCGCAGTGGCTGAGCGCCCGTCGCGTGCCTACAACCCGCTGTTCCTGTATGGCGGCGTTGGCATGGGCAAGACGCATTTGATGCACGCCATTGGACACGAAGTGAAGCGGCGCCAACCGGTGGCGAATATCTGCTATGTTTCGGCAGAGAAATTCACCAATGAAATGATCACGTCGCTCCGCAACGATCGGATGACCAGCTTCCGCGATCGCTTCCGCACAGTTGACGTGCTGTTAATCGACGACATTCAATTCATCGCACAGAAGGAACGCACGCAGGAGGAATTCTTCCATACCTTCAACGCGCTGCATGAAAGCATGCGCCAGATCGTGATCGCTTCGGATCGCCCACCGAAGGAACTCGCGGAGATTGAAGACCGGTTGCGCTCGCGTTTTGAATGGGGACTGATTGCGGACATTCAGCCGCCCGATCTCGAGACCAAGGTGGCCATCCTGCAAAAGAAGGCGGAGTCCGAGCAGGTGGTGCTGCCCACCGATGTTGCGTTGTTCATCGCATCGAATGTGCGCACCAATGTGCGCGAACTTGAGGGCGCGCTGGTGCGGCTCATCGCGTGGTGCCAGCTGAATCGCATGGAAATCACACTGGCGGCGACGCAGCAATGCCTCAAGCAGTTCATCGACATGCAGGTTCGCAAGATCACGATTGAAGCGATTCAGCGCGCCGTGGCTGAGCAGTTTGGCATGAAGGTGAGCGACCTGAAGCAGAAAAACAACTCACGCAACGTGGTTGTGCCGCGGCAAATCGCAATGTACCTGGCCAAGCAGATGACGGAGGCAAGCCTGCCGGAGATCGGCCGGCAATTCGGCAACAAGCATCACACCACGGTGATGCACTCGATCGGAAAGATCGACGAGCATCGGCGCACCGACAAGGACCTGCACCGGACGCTTAACAAGCTACAGGAACAGCTGAACGGATAAGCAGAATTTCAGGAAAAGTATAGAGGGCGCTTTCTCGATCGAGAAAGCGCCCTCGGCCTTTATAAGATAGGCGCTACTTTATGAATTGCGCATTCTGCATCGCCATCTTCACGCGAAATCCCGCCAGCGCACTGCCCCCAGCGATTGCGAAGATCTGCGCCGCCTTGTGATAACGGGTATGTTCGAACCAGCGGGGCACCGTGACGGACGAGTAAGAGAAGCCAAGTTCCCACGCCGTCATGGAGCCAAGCACGCCAACCCTGTTGTTGCTTCCAAAGAGTGTGTTCAGCGGGTCACCCTCGTGGCCCTGGCTCATGCCCAGCTGGGTCGTCGTCGCGTCCGCCAAAAAGCCAAGACGCTCGCCGGCCAGAACGAACTCTTCGGTCCGTCCGAGCTTCGAGCGATCTTCCTCATTGGGAGTGAATTTGGGACTCAAGCTGTAGGCGGGCCAGGTGAAGATGCGGAGCGCCTTGTCCGCCTTGTCCGAACGAGTTGCCTGCGGCTTGGGAGCCGATAGCTCAATGAAGGACGCTTCCTCTGCACGCACTTGAGCGATGCCAAGAAGCGCGCTCAGCACCAGAACAACAGCTCGTGATTTAGCCCGATTGCTCAAGACGTTCCCCCAATGCTTTAAGGGCTTTAGTGTCTCGTAACGGGCTGCGCGCAGCCATACTACTTTGGCGGACCGATCAGGCCCACAAAAGTGCTCGCTCCAGGCACCATTGGTAAGGCACCACTGGTCATACACCAATGGGGGATATCGGCAGAAAATGGCGGCTCAGCAGGACGAACCAGCTGTAGAAACGGGCGGGAGCTGCCCATATCCCGTTACTTTGGTTGAGGCCTCAGGTCCACGAAAGTTCGCTAAAATCGCGGCAAATCGAGATCCACCTGCGCGTGAAGAGGCCTATCGAACGAGCTTGAAATTCCCAACGGATGTTCTTACGCGATCGGCGGCGAGAAAGCTGCCGCCGAGGATGGTTGCGATGCGTGCCGGTTTGCGATAGCGGGTGTGCTCGAACCATCGCGGAATCGCAACCGACGCATAGGAAGAACCCAGCTCCCACGCCGTCATCGAGCTGAGAACTCCCAGCTGATTCCGGTTTCCGAACAGGGTATTCAAGGGGTCGGCTTCATGGCACCGGGCCCGCAAGCCGCGTTCAGTGGTCGCCATGTCGGCCAGGAAACCGAAACGCTCGCCTGCCAGCACGAATTCCTCGGCCCTGCCGAGAGCCCCGTGATCGCCCCCCGCAGAGTCGCGGGTCGGCACAATGCCATAGGCCGGCCAGGCGATGACTTGGAGCGTCTTGTCGAGACCGGCTGCGGTTTCGTGTTTTGCTGGGAAGGTTGGCCGGGTTATCGCGAAAAACGACGCGTTGTTTGCCTCTTGTGGGCGCGCCGTGCCGGGCGAAAGAACGGCAAGCGTAAGGACAAGAATTCGCGATTGGTGCCATATGCTCACCTCAACGCCTATCGGCGCTGCGTTCGAGAGCCTTGAGCAATTCCGCTCTTCTTTAGGCCGATGGTTCTAGTTGTTTCCCGTCATGAGCCCCACAAACATTTTTTGGAACCGGGGTAGATCGAGATCCACCTGCGCGTGAACGAGGCGCACGCCGGTGGCGGGCTTCAGCTTTTCGGTCCACGTAAGCGTGTCGCCATAGCTCGGCCCATGACTCAGATCGACGTCCATGTAAAGCTGCTGTTCTTTCGTGATGAGTGTTGGATCGAGCCATGCGCAGGCGGCTAGTTCGTCCCACATGTAATAACGGTCCTGGCTCCAGGCAGCGATGTAACGCGCAGTGGGTGACTGCGATTTCGCAATCTCATCGACCATCTTCTGGGTGAACGGCGCTTTGACGGAAACATCGACAGTGGTCACGTCGATACGCGGCCAGCCGGCGCGTAGCACGATGTGCGCGGCTTCAGGATCGAACCAGAAATTGAATTCGTGACGCGGATCGGTTGCGAACTCAGGATCGTCGGTTTGGGGATTGAGACTTCCGCCCATCAGCACAATGCCTTGTGTGAGCGCGGCAAATTCCGGATCGATGGAGATGGCCAGCGCGATATTGGTAAACGGTCCCGCCGCGTAGATCGTTACTTGATGGGGATGCGCATGTACCTGGCGAATGAGAAAGTGAACCGCGTCTTCATCGATGGGCTTCAGGGTTGGCGCGCCTTCGGCTAAAGGCGGAATGTCGTACGGCCCATGAGCATCGAGCTCATCCGGCGTAACCGGAGTGACCCCGTGCGCGGTTTCGACCAGCGTCGTCGGTCCCTGTCCCCACGCGCCGAGCCATGTGACCTTGCCGTCGATCGCCGATGTGATTTGCGTCTCCCGTTGCGTGCGGACGAGCGGAAAGACGGCGCCATTGGCGAGCGGCACATTGCCGTGGCCGGTGAGTTCGAGCATGCGCAGGGTATGCATGGCTTCTTCGTCGCGCCATGCGTTGCCGGTCACCATGGTGATGCCGAGGACTTCGACCTTCGGCGACTGGAGCAGCACCAGCATGGCCATCTGGTTCGATCCGCCGGGACCGGAGCCATCCTGATCGATGAGGACGAGGCGCTTTTGTGCGCAGCAGAGAGCCGCAGCAAGGAAAAAGATGAGCAGCCGTCGGAAGATTCTCATTGCGGGTATTGTGGCATACCGCAACGCATGACTTAAGTGGCTACCGTCGCGGTCGTCGCTCAAACCCTCGCGGCTTGACCGGCGCCGCAACCGGCAGACTGGTTTTGCCCGCGGGATAAACAGCCAGGAAACGATCCTGCCCTTCTCCGGAACTCGCGGTCTCCACGCCCTCCATGCTGCGAAACGCCAGGTGCAAAAGGCGGCGTTCGCGGCTGTTCATGGGTGGGAAGGCATACGGGATTCCGGATTTGCGAACCTTCTCCGCGGCGGTCTCGGCCGCCATGCGCAGTTCCTGCGCGCGCAGTGCTTTGAAATTGCCCGCATCGAAACTCACCAGGTCATGCTCGCGCTGATCGAGTCGAAGCATTTGTGCGGCGATCGTCTCAAGCGCACGCAGCAGTTCACCATTGTGCTGGGTGACGAGCGGTACATCGGGGCCGCCCAGTTCGACGTAAATCTGGCGCCCTTCAAGGCCTTCAGGATCGCTTGCGCCGTCCCCCGCAGTGATGCGGTACTTGAGGCGCAGGCCGCCCAGCTTATTGAGATGGGCGAGGAATCCGGCTATTTTTTGTGCAGCTTCTTGCAGATCGGCAATCGGCATAACGATCTAGTATCGCAGAGTCGAGCGGGTGTGTGGAAAAGCGGCAGCGCATTCTCGGCACCAAGCCGTCGGGGTGAGTCGAGCCGCCGCTTGCAACATCCTCTGTAACGATTTGCCGACGGCGAATGGCAGAATGGACCTATGCCGCCGACTGGACCAATTGTGCTGGATACTGCTCAAGCGCGCGTATTGGGAGCGCTGATTGAGAAGGAAATAACGACTCCGGATTACTATCCGCTCTCGCTCAACGCTCTCGTGAATGCGTGCAATCAGCGCTCGAATCGCGAGCCGGTGATGAATCTGAATGAGGGCGAAGTGCGCGACGCGCTCATTGGCCTGCAGGACCAACGATTGGCCGGTCCCGCACAGGGAGCCGATAGCCGAGTGTCAAAGTACGAGCACCGGCTTGGCGAAGCCTTCAACTTCAGCCGCGCCGAAACGGCTCTGTTGTGCGTACTGCTGCTGCGCGGGCCGCAGACGCCGGGCGAGCTGCGCGGCCGGACCGAGCGCATGCACAAATTTGAGGAGATCGGCGACGTGCTTGGCGGACTCCAGAAGCTGATGGAGCGCGATCCGCCGCTGGTGGCCGTATTAGCGCGACAACCCGGCACCAAGGAATCGCGTTATGCGCACCTGCTGTCAGGCGAAGGGTCAGTCCCCATGGCAAGTGCGGCGGCCACTGCATCAACACCGTCCGAGGATGCGGACCGCATTGCTCAATTGGAATCCGACGTTGCCGAATTGAGGAAGGAAGTCGATGCGCTGCGTCTGAAAATCGACGACCTGTTTGGAGACTAGAGCGACTCCACAATTAATGTGCCTTTTCAAAGTCGTGCAGGGTGGCATTTTCTTAAGGGAAAATGCTACTTGAGGGCGGTGTCTTCGGGGTGCAGCAATTTTGGAATCGCTGTAGCGGATTCACGGAACCCATTGGTTCTTAGAGCAGCTCGTACCCTGCAAACCAATAACCGATTTCGAAGGCGGCGGTGTCTTCGGCATCAGAACCGTGAATGGCGTTTTCCTGAAGGGAACCCGCGAATTTTTTGCGGATGGTCCCCTCGTCGGCATTGGCGGGATTGGTCGCGCCCATCAACTTACGCAGGTCCGCGATGGCGTTGTCTTTCTCGAGAACCATAAGAAAGAGCGGGCCGGAGGACATGAAAGCGCACAGGTCATTGAAGAATGGGCGCTGGGCGTGCACATGGTAAAACCCCTTCGCCTGCGCCACGGAGATAGATGCCTTCTTAATTGCGACGATCTTGAAACCGCCCTTTTCAATCTCGGCCAGGATCGCTCCAGTGAAGCCTTTGCCGACCGCGTCGGGCTTGATGATGCTGAACGTGCGCTGCGCCACTCGATTTGCTCCTCAATGGGCTTTGGCCTATCCATGATTGTAATGGCCGGTCGAGCCGCCAAGCTCGGCGGCGGAAATCTGATAGAGTTTCGGCATGTTTCGCATCCGGCGTTCCTCCCATTGTTTGCTTGGGTGTCTTGGCCGTTTTGGCTGTCTTGCTATTGTGGCCGCAATTCCTTCAGTCGGCGGTTTTTGCCAGGCCGCGCCTTCCGCAGCGCCCGGGGCACCCGAACTTCGCGTCTTCGATCCGTCCTTGATCGACAAAAGTGTGGACCCGTGCGACAACTTCTATCGCTACAGTTGCAATGGCTGGTTCAAGCGCAATCCGCTGCCTCCCGACGAGACTTCGTACGGCCGCTTTACGGAGTTGTATGAATTGAACCGCCTGCATTTGAAACAGATTCTCGAACAGGCAGCAGTCCCTTCGCCCTCGCGGACACCGAACGAGCAGAAGATCGGCGACGAATACGCGAGCTGCATGGATACGGCCGCGATCGACAAGGCGGGCATTGCACCGTTGCAAGCGGAGCTCGACCGGATCGCTGCATTGAAATCGCTGACGGAATTGCCGCCCCTGGTGGGGCATCTGCAAACGATCGGCGTGAATGCTTTCTTTGGCATGGGCTCCAATCAGGATTATGCCGATTCCAATTCGGTAATCAGCTTTTATGGAGCGGGCGGCCTCGGCCTGCCCGAGCGAGACTACTACACGCGCACCGACGCCAAATCAGTGGAGCAGCGGAAAGAATACGTCGCTCATGTCAGCAAGATTTTTGCGCTGGCCGGCGAACCTGAAGCGCAGGCTGATAAAGATGCCAGCACCGTGCTGGCGATTGAGACGCGGTTGGCCAAAGCTTCACTCACCATCACCGAACAGCGCGACCCGCAAAATCTGAATCACCCAACCGATCTCGATGCATTCAACAAGCAGCTGACGCATTTCTCGCTGCGCGGATACCTGGATGCTACGCATGCGCCCGCATCCGGCAAGATGGACGATATGGAGCCGAAATTTTTCGCTGAGTTCAACGCCGTGCTCGGCGATACGCCTCTTGACCAGGTCAAGACATACCTGCGTTGGCACCTGTTGCACGCTTATGCTGGCACAAGCATGCCGACGGCATTCGACGAGGAGACATGGCATTTCTACTCGCATATTCTGAATGGCGCGGAGAAGCAGCAAGAACGGTGGAAGCGGTGCACAAGCCGCATCGATAGCGAAATGGGCGAAGCGCTGGGCCAGGTTTATGTCGCAAAGTATTTCCCGCCGGATGCAAAACAACATGCGCTGGAGATGACGCTCGCCATTGAACAGGCGATGGACAAGGACGTCGACAGCCTCGACTGGATGAGCGCCGACACCAAGGTGAGGGCCAAGGAAAAACTCCACACCGTGATGAACAAAATTGGCTATCCAGACAAGTGGCGCGACTACTCCAAGCTTGAAATCGTGCGCGGCGACGTACTGGGCAATGAGGAACGAGTGACGCAATTCGAATTTGCACGCGACCTGGCCAAGATCGGCAAGCCGGTGGATAAGAGCGAATGGCAGATGTCGCCGCCCACGGTGAATGCCTACTACGATCCGCAACAGAACAACGTGAATTTTCCTGCCGGGTATTTTCAGCCGCCCTTTTACAGCGACAAGGAAGACGACGCAGCCAACTACGGGGATATGGGCTCAACCATCGGACACGAGCTCACCCATGGATTCGACGATCAAGGGCGGCAGTTCGACAAGGATGGAAACCTGAAGGATTGGTGGACGAATGAAGACGAGCAGAAATTCAACGACCGCGGCGATTGCGAGGTGAAGCAGTACGACGCCATTGAAGCGGTGCCGGGCGTTCACCTGAACGGCAAGCTCACCCTGGGCGAAAACCTCGCCGACCTGGGCGGACTATGGCTGGCGTGGCTGGCGTGGCTCGACAAGGCGCAAACCGCACATCTGGACATGAACGCGAAAACAGACGGCTATACGCCGGACCAGCGCTTCTGGGTTGCGTATGCACAGCAGTGGTGCACGCAAACACGGCCGGAGCAACTGCGCACGCAGGCGCAGACCGATCCCCACGCACCCGATGAGTACCGCACGAATACAGTGCTGACGGATCTGCCCGAGTTTGCCAAGAGCTTCAGTTGCAAGAAGACGGACAAGATGGTGAATCCGAAACCGTGCCGGGTTTGGTAGAACGCAAGCGCTGATAGCTTCGCGAACTACAAAAGCTCCGAAGCGTTCTCCCACAATTGCTGTGCCAGCGCTCCTGCCGGTTCGGCGCGCGCCATCTTTGCAGCCTGCCCAGCCCACATCTGCATCCGCTCCGCGTCTCCTGCTTTCGATGCTGCTTCACGCATCCCCCGCGACAATCCTCGCTGCAGCGGATACGGCGCAGGTGGCGGAGTTCCTTCGGCAGCAGACGCCCGCGTGAATGAATTCGCAACGCCACGCCCAGGGCGCCCCGTAAACGCACTCGTAATCACTGTGTCGTCGGCTTCGGTTTCTCCGAGCGTGTCGGCCCAAACGCGATTTATCTTGGCCTCGGGACAGCGCAGAAAACCAGTCCCAACCATCACTGCGCTCGCTCCCAGAATCAGCGAAGCCGCAACTCCGCGTGCATCGGCAATGCCGCCCGCAGCGATGACCGGGATGGAAACGGCATCTGCGATCTGCGGTATTAGTGCAAATAACCCAACCATGCGCCGTTCCGCCTCGCTCGCATCAAATGTACCGCGGTGTCCGCCGGCTTCCATACCCTGCGCGACGATGGCATCGCCCCTGCAGCTTCCGCAGCTCTCGCTTCGCCAACGGTAGTCGCCGTCGCAAACCAAAGAATGCCGCGCGCCTTCATCTCCGCGACGAATGATGGAGGGTAAAGCCCCATAATTGATGAGATCGCTTTGGGCCGCGCTTCGAGCATCGTCTCGCACTGCGCCTCGAAATCCGGCAAAACACCTTCCGCAGCGTTCTCGGAAACAGGCGGTCCCCACTGTGAGAGGAACTCGCGCTGCCGCCTTTCCAGATCAGCGGCGCGCGCTGGATGCGGGCCCGGAATCCAGAGGTTGAGCTGAAATTCTCCTTTGCTCTCTTGGCGAAACTCCGCGCACCAGGCGGCGATTTCGTCAGGCTTCATCAGCAGCGCGCCGCATGCGCCCATTCCACCGGCATTTGCCACCGCGATGGACAGAGACGGCGGGCACGCACCGGCCATGGGAGCGAGCAAAACCGGCAAGCGAATGCCCAGCTGCGCGGCGAGTGCTTCTGCCCGCGCGACTGGGCGTGAGTTTTGCTGCGGATTCATGCACACACTGTCGAAGAGGAAATCGCTCGCGGCGTCGAGTCTATGCCTTGCCAATCACTTTGGCCAAAGTGGCGCCAATTTCAGCGGGCGAAACCACTACGTGAATGCCGGCCGCCGTCATGGCCTTCATCTTGTCGGCAGCGGTTCCCTGCCCTCCGCTGATGATCGCGCCGGCGTGGCCCATGCGGCGCCCTGGAGGAGCGGTCTGGCCTGCGATGAAGCCGACGACCGGCTTCTTCACGTGCTTTTTCACGAACTCCGCGGCGGCTTCCTCATTCGTGCCGCCGATCTCGCCGATCATGATGATGGCTTCGGTGTCGGGATCGTCGTTGAGGAGGCGCAGCGCATCAATGTGCGTGGTGCCGATGATGGGGTCGCCGCCGATGCCGATGGCCGTCGATTGGC
>OBLW0100000757.1_pt1 | contig 27615 bp, 21 predicted proteins | sample 1520161 | NCBI WGS metagenome assembly OBLW01 (sample SAMEA3539309, study PRJEB22396) | soil metagenome | biome: tundra; feature: field; material: soil | place: USA | collected 2010-05 | depth 0.15 m | reverse complement strand
ACGGCGCCCGGGTGCTGGCCATGCTGGGTGACTCGGTGACCACCGACCACATCTCACCGGCCGGAGCGATCAAGAGCGACGGCCCGGCGGGGGACTACTTGCGGGAGCACGGGGTGCGGCGGCGGGACTTCAACTCCTACGGGTCGCGGCGCGGCAACCACGAAGTGATGATCCGGGGCACGTTCGCAAACATCCGGCTCCGCAACCAGCTTGCCCCCGGCACGGAGGGCGGGGTGACGGTGAAACTGCCCGCCGGCGAGCAAATGTCGATTTACGAGGCCTCCCGGCAGTACGCGGGCGAGGGCACGCCGCTCATCGTCCTCGGCGGCAAGGAGTACGGCTCCGGCTCGTCACGGGACTGGGCGGCCAAGGGAACGCTGCTGCTCGGCGTGCGCGCGGTCCTCGTCGAGTCGTTCGAGCGGATCCACCGGTCCAACCTGATCGGGATGGGCGTCCTTCCCCTGCAGTACCGGCCGGGGGAGTCGGCGGCCTCGCTCGGCCTCACCGGCCGCGAGGTGTTCGACGTGACCGGCATCGAGGAGATCAACACCGGACCGGCGCCCCGCGAGGTCACGGTCAGCGCGGATGGCCGGGAGTTCCAGGCCGTTGTCCGGATCGACACGCCCGGGGAGGCGGACTACTTCCGGCACGGCGGGATCATGCAGTACGTGCTCCGCTCGCTGGTCGCGAGAGGCTGAGTTCTGCCGCGTACACCGCGCGGGCGGGGTACCGCCCTGCTCGTTATCGGGATCGTCGCGCTCGCGTTCAACCTGCGGGCCGCGATCACCAGCCTGCCGCCGGTGTTCCCCGAACTGTCGGCGAGCCTGCGGTTGTCCTCAGCGACGCTGGCCGTCCTGGCCTCAGTCCCCGTGCTCTGCTTCGCCGTGTTCTCCGCGGCCGCGGCACCGCTCAGCCGCCGGTTCGGGGAAGAGCGCGTGCTGGAAGGGGCGCTGGCCGTGCTGGCCGTGGGCCTGCTGCTGCGCGGGGCCGCGCCCGGGGTGATGCTGTTCCCCGGCACGGCGCTCGCCGCCGCGGCGATCGCGCTGATGAATGTCCTGCTGCCGAGCCTGGTGAAGCGGCGGGACCCGGCCCGGGCCGGGCTGCTGATCGGGATCTACCTGCTGAGCCTGTCCGCCGGCTCGATCCTCAGCTCGCTGATCGCGATTCCCGTCTACCGGGCATCGGGCGGGTCCGCGCGGCTCACTCTGGGCCTGTGGGCGCTGCCCGCCATCGCGGCCGCCGTGGCGTGGCTTCCGCAGTGGAGCTACCGGACCAGGCCGGCCGGCCCGGCTGCCGAGCCGCTGGCCGCCGCCCCGCCGGGTGCGGCGGTTTCGGGTCCGGTGGTTTCGGGTCTGGTGGCTCCGGTTGCGGTGCGCCCGGCTGCGGTGGCGGGGCGGCCCGGCCGGCCCGGGCGGCTGCGGATCCACCGGCACGCGCTGACCTGGCAGGTGACCGCGTTCTTCGGGCTGCAGAGCCTCGCCTTCTACGCAGCTCTCTCCTGGCTGCCGACGATGTTCCGTGACCGCGGCGCAAGCGCCGAGCACGCGGGTAACCTGCTGGCCCTGATGAACTTCGGCGGCGCCGTCGCGGCCCTGCTCATCCCGGTGCTGGCGCACCGGGCTCCGAGCCAGCGCGTGCTGATCGCCGCCGCGACAGGGGCGATCGCGGTGGGCCTGGCCGGTGTGTGGTTCGCCCCACTGGCGCAGTCCGCCGGCTGGATTCTCGTGCTCGGCTTCGGCCAGGGAGCGTCGCTCAGCCTGGCGATCTACTTCACGATGGCCCGGGCGCCCGATCCAGCGGCCGCCGCCGCCCTGTCGGCATTCGCCCAGGGCACCGGCTACCTGGTCGCCACCGCCGGTCCACTCGTTGTCGGATTCCTGCACGCGGCTACCGGCAGCTGGACAATCCCGATAGTGGCGCTGCTCGCGGTGACCGGTTTCCAGCTCGTGGCGGGCTTGCAGGCCGCCCGGGCGAGGACGATCCCGGCTGCCGCGCCAGTAGCGAGCCAATAACCTGTAGCGGGTCAATAAGACAAGGATTTCCCTCCGTGGCCGCCATATAATGGATTGCTATCCTGAAGAACTCGGGAGAGTTGGAATGTGCAGATCCGGGGGGACATGTCATCCAGCCGTACGCTCAGAAATCATGCGCTCAGAAATGCTGTGCTCGCTGTCGCCCTGGGCAGCGGCCTGACCGTTGCCGGCGGTCGCGCGGCGGATTCCGCCACGGCGTCATCCCTGCCTGCACGGCACGTCCCCGTGTTCGCCTACTACTACGTGTGGATGCACGGCTCTTACTGGTCCAGCAACAAGCTGGACTATCCCGCGCAGCCGTTCCCGGGAAACTACAACAGCAGTAATCCTGCTGTCATGAACTGGCAAATCATGCAGGCGAAGGCCGCCGGGATCACTGGCTTCATCGTTAGCTGGAAGGACACTCCGCTGTACCGGATAATTATGCCGAGGCTCGAAAAAGTGGCCAACCAGGATAATTTCCGGCTTGCCATGGAATACGAAGGGCTTGACTATTCACGCCTCCCGCTGCCGGTCGCCGAGGTCACGCGGGATTTCAAATATTTCGCGGTCCACTACGCGGTGAACCGTGCCTGGTACCGGATCGGCGGGAAGCCGCTGACCATGCTGAGCGGCACCGGGGAATTCTCCGTCCCGGCCGTCTGCCGGGTGACCGGGCCGGTCCGTCACGCGATCCTGGTGCTCGCCGAGGCCAACGGCGTCGCGGAGTTCCAGCGACTGGCCAACTGCACCGACGGGGACGCCTACTACTGGTCCTCGGGCAATCCCGCAACCTACCCAGGGTGGGGCGGCAAGCTCAGGGCCATGGGCGCGGCGGTGCATGAGGATGACCGGCTCTGGCTGGCGCCGTTCGCGCCGGGGTTCAACGACACGCAGACCGGCGGCCAGATCATCGTCCCTCGGCGCGGCGGCGCCACGCTGCGTTCCGAGTACGCGGCAGCATCTCGTTCCGCACCGGACGTGCTGGGCCTGATCAGCTGGAACGAGTGGACCGAGAACACGTACGTGGAACCCTCGGTGGCGTTCGGGCACAGGTACCTCGACGTGCTCAGGGACCTGCTGGTGGCGGGGACGCCGCAGGCGAGGCGCAGCCATGCGGGGACCAGCCTTCTTGTTCGGTAGCTTCGCGAAAATCATTGCCACGCCACCCGGGTACCACCCGGACCTCTCGCCACCTGGGTGTTGAGAGGCATTGAAGGGGCCTCCTGAGCGCAGGCGGAATGCGCTGCCGGGATAGGTTCATTGGGTCAGCGTGGGAGGGTGCAGCATGCTAGTGGCCGGGGTGGACTCCTCGACGCAGTCCACGAAAGTCCTGCTGTGCCGCGCCGAGGACGGTGCCGTCGTCGCGCGCGGCAGCGCGCCGCATCCCGGCGGCACCGAGTGCGATCCGGCGGCATGGTGGTCCGCGCTCCAGCAGGCCGGGGACGGGCTGCTGAGCCGCGCCGACGCGATCGCGGTCGCGGGCCAGCAGCACGGCATGGTCGTCCTGGACGAGGCCGGGGACGTGATCAGGCCCGCACTGCTGTGGAACGACCTCCGGTCAGCCGCCGCGGCGCGGACGCTGATCGCCGAGCGTGGCGGGCCGGCCTGGTGGGCGGAGCACACCGGGAGCGTGCCCAACGCCTCGTTCACCGTCACCAAGCTGCGCTGGCTCGCCGAGCATGAGCCAGACCATGCCGCCCGCGTGGCGCGGGTCCTGCTGCCGCACGACTGGGTCACCTGGCGGCTCGGGGCGACCGCCCCGGTCACCGACCGGGGCGACGCCTCCGGCACCGGCTACTTCTCGCCGGCGGCGGAGCAGTGGCTGCCCGATCTCGCGGCCGCGGCGCTCGGCCACGAGCCCGGGCTGCCCCGGATCGCGGCACCGGCCGAGACGGTGGGGGAGACCGGGACCGGGGCGGTGCTCGCGCCGGGCACCGGCGACAACATGGGGGCGGCGCTCGGCCTCGGCCTGGAGCCGGGAGAGCTTGTCATCTCCATCGGGACGTCCGGGACCGCCTACGCGGTCACCGTGGTGCCCGCCGCGGACGCCTCGGGCGCCGTGGCCGGGTTCGCGGACGCGACCGGCCGCTTCCTTCCCCTGGTGGCAACCGTCAACGCAGGCCTGGTGCTGTCCGCCACGGCCTCGCTGATCGGCACCGACCTGGCCGGGCTCGGCGCCCAGGCGCTGGCGGCCGAGCCCGGCGCGGGCGGCATCACCCTGCTGCCCTACCTCGACGGCGAGCGGACCCCGAACCGTCCCGACGCCACCGGGGTGCTGCGCGGCCTGACGACCAAGAACGCCACCAGCCAGAATCTGGCCCGCGCCGCTGTCGAGGCCGTGCTCGCCTCGCTCGCCGAGGCGGCCGACCTGCTCGCCGCCCAGGGTGTCGAGCGCCGCCGGGTGCTGCTGATCGGCGGCGGGGCGCGCTCGCCCGCGGTCCGCGCCGTCGCGCCGGGCATCTTCGGCGTGCCGGTCGCCGTGCCCGAGCCGGAGGAATACGTCGCCCTGGGCGCGGCCCGCCAGGCGGCCTGGGCGCTGGCGGGCACCCCGGCCCCGCCGGACTGGCCACGCCGGACGGCGGAGGAGTACACCGGGCCGCCGCAGCCCGCCATCCGGGACAACCTCGCGGCGCTTCGTGAGGCCACGGCACCATGGGAAAGAAAGGACTGACCCGTGAGCACAGATGCTTACGTTCCGGCTCCCGCTGACCGCTTCTCGTTCGGCATATGGACCGTCGGGTGGCAGGGAGTGGAGGTATTCGGCCCCGCGGTACGGCCGCCCATGCCCGCCGACCGGGCGGTGCGCAAGCTCGCCGAGCTCGGCGCCTACGGGGTGAACTTCCACGACAACGACGTGTTCGGCTTCGACGCGACCGACGCGGAGCGGGACAAGAAGATCGCTGATTTCCGCCAGGCGCTGGAGGAGACCGGCCTGGTCGTGACCACCGCGACGACCAACCTGTTCTCGCATCCGATGTTCAAGGAGGGCGCGTTCACCGCCAACAACCGTGACGTGCGCCGCTTCGCCCTGGCCAAGGTCATGCGCAACCTGGACCTGGCCGCGGAGCTCGGCGCCGGGGTGTACGTGTTCTGGGGCGGCCGGGAAGGCGCCGAGTCGGGCGCCTCCAAGGACGTGCGGGCCGCGCTGGAGCGGTACAAGGAAGCCATGGACATCCTGTCCGGCTACGTCATCGACCAGGGATACAGCCTGCGGTTCGCGATCGAGCCCAAGCCCAACGAGCCGCGCGGCGACATCCTGCTGCCCACCGCCGGGCACGCCCTGGCCTTCATCAACGAGCTGGCGCATCCCGAGCTGGTCGGGATCAACCCGGAGATCGGGCACGAGGAGATGGCCAGCCTCAACTACGCCCACGGCATCACCCAGGCGCTCTGGCACGGAAAGCTGTTCCACATCGACCTGAACGGCCAGAACGGGCCCCGCTACGACCAGGATCTGCGGTTCGGGGCCGGGAACGCGCGCGGCGCGTTCTGGGTCGTGGACGCCCTGGAGGCGGGCGGGTACGACGGGCCGGTCCACTTCGACTACAAGCCGCCGCGCACCGAGGACGACGACGGCGTCTGGGATTCGGCCGCCGCCTGCATGCGCAACTACCTGATCCTGCGGGCCAAGGTCCGCGCGTTCCGGGCCGATCCCGAGGTGATCGAGGCGCTGGCCGCCTCGCACGTGGCCGACCTGGCGCTGCCGACCCTGGCCGACGGCGAGACCTGGCGTGACGTCCAGGGCTTCACCCCCGACATCGAGGCTCTCGCCGCCCGCGGGATGGCCTTCGAGCGCCTCGACCAGCTCGCCCTGGAGCACCTCTACGGCGTCCGCTAATGGGGGTTACCGGGTCAGTCCCACGCAGAACACCGGCCCCGTGAGGAGCAGGGATAGACCGTGCCCCCGCCGGTGGCCGGGAGACATGTCCGCTGGTGGGTTGTCGTGCCCGCCGTGCCCGGCGCCGTGACGGGCGCCCCGGCGCCAGCGGGTGACCTGGGATATTGAATTGCCGTTCAACTGCTGCACGGGTTAGCGTCGGTTGGGCTCCGCCTGGTTGGCGGATGCCCGCAGAGACAGATCGGACGCCTGGTCATGCCGTGGCACGCGCTTGCCCGCCGGTTTCCGGTCCTCGCGATCCGCGACTTCCGGTTGCTCCTCGCGGACCGGTTGCTCGCGCCCGCGGCGTTCGCCTTCTCGCTGGTCGGCGTCTCGTTCGCGGTCCTGAACGCCACCGGGTCGACCGCGGACCTGTCCTACGTGCTGGCCGCCCAGATCGCTCCGTCGCTGATCTTCGCGCTGGTCGGCGGGGTGGTCGCGGACCGGGTCGCGCCGCAGCGGGTGATCGTCGCGGCCAACGTGATGATCGCGCTCGGCGAGGGCACGTTCGGCATCCTGGTGCTGACCACCCACCCGCGCGTGTGGCAGATGATCCTGCTGGAGATGGTGACCGGCTCGGGCATGGCGATCTTCTACCCGGCGTCGCAGGCGCTGCTGCCCAGGCTCGTTCCCGAGGGCCTGCTGCAGGAGGCCTTTGCGACGAGCCGCCTGGCGATGAACGCCGCGCAGATGGCGGGCGCCGCCGTGGCCGGGATTTTCGTGGCCGCCGCGGGACCGGGCTGGGCGCTGGCCACCTGCGGAATCGGCATGCTGGGCTCGGTCCCGCTGCTGCTGGCCATCCGGTCCGGCGGGAATGAGCGGCTGCCGGGCTCGAACATGCTCAGGGAGATCCGGGACGGCTGGTCGGAGTTCCGCTCGCACACCTGGCTGTGGGTCATCGTGGCGCAGTACGGCGTGATCCTGGCCGCCTGGTACGGGAGCTTCGAGGTCCTCGGGCCGGTGGTGGCCCGGGCCCACCTCGGCGGCCCGGCGGCGTGGGGCGCCATCACCGCGGCCGAATCGGTGGGCCTGATCGCGGGCGGGCTCGCCTCGCTGCGGTTCAGCCCCCGCAGGCCCATGCGGTTCGTGGTGCTGATGGGCGCGGCGATCGCGATCTCACCGCTGTCCCTGGGCATGCTGTGGCCGCTGCCCGTCGTCTGCCTGGCCTCGTTCTTCCTCGGCATCACCCTGGAAATCACGATGGTGCAGTGGACCGTGGCCATGGCCAGGAACATCCCCCGGGCGAAGCTGGCCCGGGTCTCCTCCTACGACGCGCTCGGCAGCGTGGTCGCGATGCCGGTCGGCGCGGTGGTGGCAGGCCCGGTGGCCGCGGCGATCGGGGTCTCCGCCACCGACTACGGCGCCGTGGCGATGATCGTCGTGGTGTCCGCGCTCGCGCTGATACCACGCGAGGTACGCAGCATGCGGGCGGGAGACGTCGCATCGGGGCATGATGGACCGCAGCGCGCGGACCCAGCAGGCCCGGGAGTGAGCCTGCCGGGCGGCGGCGAGCCCTTCGTACGGCCCGCCGGCCGTACGAAATAGACTCGGCTGAGGTTCCCGCGCCGCACGGGCCAGAAAAAGACCCTGGGCCGGGCGACCCGGGGTCGGCCGCCCGCGCCAGCCCACGACGATGATCAGACGACGGTGAGGAGCAGACCAGGTGAGCTTGCTGGAGTCCATCGCCGGTCCGCGGGACCTCAAGGCACTCGGTGCCGAGCAGATGCCCGCTCTGGCGGCCGAGATTCGTGACTACCTCATCCAGGCCGTATCCCAGTCGGGCGGCCATCTCGGGCCGAACCTCGGGGTGGTGGAACTCACCATCGCGGTGCACCGGGTGTTCGACTCGCCGCGGGACCGGATCGTCTTCGATACCGGGCACCAGTCGTACGTGCACAAGCTGCTCACCGGCCGCCAGGCTGCGTTCGGGTCGCTGCGCCAGCGCGGCGGCGTGTCCGGCTACCCGAGCCGGGCCGAGTCCGAGCACGACATCGTCGAGAATTCACACGCCTCCACCAGCCTGTCCTACGCCGACGGGCTGGCCAAGGCCTACCGGCTGCGCGGCGAGTCGGACCGCACGGTGGTGGCGATCATCGGCGACGGCGCCCTGACCGGTGGCATGGCCTGGGAGGCGCTGAACAACATCGCGGCGTCCCGGGACTCGCGGCTGGTCATCGTGGTCAACGACAACGGCCGCTCCTACCAGCCGACGATCGGCGGGCTGGCCAACCACCTGGCCTCGGTTCGCGTCACGCAGCGCTATGAGAACGTGCTGGACTACATCAAGACCACGCTGTCCCGGACCCCGCTGGTCGGCCCGCCGGTCTACGAGACGCTGCACGGCATCAAGAAGGGCATCAAGGATGTGCTGCAGCCCCAGGTGCTCTTCGAGGACCTGGGGCTGAAGTACCTCGGGCCCATCGACGGCCACGACGAGCAACTGGTCGAGAACGTGCTCCGCCGGGCCAGTGACTTCGGCGGCCCGGTCCTGGTGCACGTGATCACCAGGAAAGGGTTCGGTTACGAACTCGCCGAGCAGAACGAGGAAGACTGCCTGCACCAGGTCCCGCCGGCCGCCCCGGCGGCCGGGGCGCAGGCAGGCGGTCACCCGGTCGCGTCGCCGCGGACCTGGTCCATGGTTTTCGGCGACGAACTCGCCGCGATCGGCGCGCGCCGGCCGGACGTGGTCGCGATCACCGCGGCGATGCTCCACCCGACGGGTCTCGCCGCGTTCGCGCAGGCCTTCCCGGACCGGGTGTTCGACGTGGGCATCGCCGAGCAGCACGCCATGACCAGCGCCGCGGGCCTGGCCATGGGCGGCCTGCACCCCGTGGTCGCGATCTACGCGACGTTCCTCAACCGGGCGTTCGACCAGGTTCTGATGGACGTGGCGCTGCACAAGCTCCCGGTCACCATCGCGCTGGACCGGGCCGGCGTGACCGGCCCGGACGGGGCCAGTCACCACGGCATGTGGGACGGCTCGATCCTGCAGATGGTGCCAGGGCTGAGAATCGCCGCCCCGCGGGACGCGACCCGCATCGCTGAGCTGCTCAACGAGGCGGTGGGGGTGAACGACGGCCCGACCGTGCTGCGCTATCCGAAGGGCACGGTAGGGGCCGAGGTCGAGGCCGTCGGCACGCTTGGCTCGATGGATGTGCTGCACCGCCCGGACGGCGGCGGGCCACCCGACGTGCTGCTGATCGGCGCCGGCCCGATGGCCGGGGTCTGCCTGGATGCCGCGGGCCGGCTGGCCGACCAGGGCATCGGCGTGACTGTGCTCGACCCGCGCTGGGTGAAGCCGGTGGACAGCGCCATCGCGGACGCGGCCCGCCAGGCCAGGCTCGTGGTGACGGTCGAGGACAACGGCGTGGCCGGCGGGTTCGGGGACGCGGTCTGCCGTCTCCTGCGGGAGGCGGACGTGGCGACGCCGGTGAAGACATTCGGTCTCCCGCAGCAGTTCCTGACGCACGGCAAACGGGAGGAGATCATGGACGAGGCGGGCCTCACCCCGCAGCATCTCGCCCGGCGGATCACCGAGGCGGTGGCACGGATCACTCCCGAACTGGCGCACAACCCCCAGTCGTGAACCAGCCATGACCACACTGGAGATCGCGGTCATCGGCTCCGGGCCAGCCGGGCTGTACACCGCGGAGGCGCTGATCAAGCAGTCGGCCGCGCTGGACCCGCCCGTCAGCGTCCGGGTGGACGTGATCGACCGGCTGGTGACCCCGTACGGCCTGGTCCGCTACGGTGTCGCCCCGGACCACCCGTCGATCAAGTCGATCGCCGAATACCTGCGCACCGTCCTGGAGCACCCGGACGTGCGGTTCCTCGGCGGCGTGCACCTGGGCCAGGACGTGACCCGCGCGGACCTGCTGGCCAGCTACGACGCGGTGGTCTACGCGACCGGCGCGATGCGGGACCGCCGGATGCGCATCCCGGGCGAGGACCTGCCCGGCAGCTACGCGGCCACCGACTTCGTCAACTGGTACTGCGGCCACCCGGACGTGAGCATGGACGCGTTCGCCCTCGATGCCGAGTCGGTGGCGGTCATCGGGGTCGGCAATGTGGCCGTGGACGTGGCCCGCATCCTGGTCCGGGACCCGGCTGAGCTGCGCCCCACCGACGTGCCGCAGCCGGTGCTTGAGGCCCTGATGGCCAGCAAGGTCCGCGATGTCCACGTGATCGGCCGCCGCGGCCCCGCTCAGGCCAAGTTCACCACCAAGGAACTGCGCGAGCTCGGCGAGCTCAGCGGGGTGGACATCCTGGTCGACCCGGCCGAGGTCGACTCCGCCGTGTCCGACCCGGCCGGGCTGAGCGCCCTGGCCGCGGAGACTGACCGGCGGATCCGCGGCAACCTGGCCGTGATCAGGGGCTGGGCGGACCGGCCACCGGCCGGGGATGTGCGGAGGCTGACCGTCCGGTTCTGGTTGCGGCCCGCGGCGATCGAAGGCACTCAACGGGTGTCCGGGCTGACTGTCGAGCGCACCAGGCTGGACGAGACGGGGGTGCTCACCGGAACCGGTGAGCTGGAGACCATCCCCGTCGAGATGGTGCTGCGCAGTGTCGGGTATCAGAGTGTGCCGCTGCCGGAAGTCCCGTTCGACGAGATCACCGCCACGGTGCCCAACTCTGAGGGGCGCGTCCTCGGCCCGGACGGCGCGCCGCTGCCGGGGGAGTACGTGGCGGGCTGGCTCAAGCGCGGCCCCACTGGCGTCATAGGTACCAACAAGTCCGACGCAGCCGGGTCCGTCCGTTCGTTGCTTAGCGATTGCGCGGGGGGCGGCGGAGCGGGGCGCGAGGACGCGGAGCGGCCCGCAGACAGCGGGCGGCCGGCTCTTGAGAATGTGCTCGCGGCCCGCGGGGTCACGCCGGTGAGCTACGCGGACTGGCTGCGGGTGGAGCGGGCCGAAGCGGCGCTGGGCGGCGAGCTTGGCCGGGGCGCCCGGGTCAAGCTGCCGGGCCGGGAGGCGCTGGACAGCATCTGCCGCCCGCCCGTCCCCTGATGGCGCGGTGGCCCGTGTTCCCGCTGGCTGGCCGAGGATCAGATTCCCAGGCGCCACCCGCAGCCCCCCGGGCTCTTCGGAATGCGATCCCTGGGGACAATGGGGATATGAGTGTTGACCAGGCGGGCATCGAGCGGAGCGAGGACGGGGCGGGGCGGGCGCCGGGCCGTGCGAAGGGCCCGGAAGGCGACCCGCAGCGAAATGCCGCGCTACGGCTCGCCGGAGATGTGCCTGGAGACCAGCCCGCCGGGGATCCGGCTGGCGAGGAACTGCCGCCGGACCGTTACTTCGACCGTGAGGAGAGCTGGCTCCGGTTCAACCAGCGGGTGCTGGAACTGGCCGAGGACGAGTCGATTCCGCTGCTTGAGCGGGTGCGCTTCCTGGCCATTTTCGCGAGCAACCTGGATGAATTTTTCATGGTGCGGGTGGCGGGCCGGATGCGGCGGATGGCCACCGGCCTGCCGGTGGAGAACATCAGGGGACTGCCCACCGACCAGATACTTGAGCGCACCCTGGACACCGCCCGCGAGCTGAGCCTGCGGCACGCCGAGTACTTCATCGGCCACATCGTGCCCGCGCTGGCGGCGGAGGGCATCGAGATCCTGCGCTGGAAGGAGCTCTCCGCCGACGAGCAGGAGAACCTGCAGCAGTTGTTCCGGGACCGGATCTACCCGGTGCTCACCCCGCTGGTCGTGGACCCGGCCCACCCGTTCCCCTACATTTCGGGCCTGTCACTCAGCCTGGCGGTCATGGTCGCCGATCCGCGGACCGGCGTGACCATGTTCGCCCGGGTGAAGGTACCGCCGCTGCTGCCCCGGTTCCTGACCGTCAGCCAGTACCGGTTCGTGCCGCTGGAGGACGTGATCGCGGCGCACCTGAATGAGCTGTTCGTCGGCCTTGATGTCCTTGAGCAGCACGTGTTCCGGGTCACCCGGACCCGGGACCTGGAGGTGGACGAGGACGTCACGGAAGATCTGATGCAGTCGCTCGAGCGGGAACTGCTCCGGCGGCGCTTCGAGCCTGCCGTCCGGCTCGAGGTGGAGGAGTCGATCTCCGCCGAGGTGCTGGAGAAGCTGGTCACCGAGCTGGGCATCGAGCGCCGGGCCGTGTACCACCTGCCCGGGCCGCTGGACCTGTCCGGGCTGAACGCGATCGCCGACCTGGACCTGCGGAAGCTGAAGTACCCGCGGTTCGTCCCGTCGGACTCGGCGGTGCCGCAGGATGTCGGCATCTTCAGGACGCTGCGCAAGCGGGATGTCCTGGTGCACCACCCCTACGACTCGTTCGCCAGCACCGTTGAGCGTCTGACGGTGGAGGCGGCCGCCGATCCCCGGGTGCTCGCGATCAAGCAGACCCTCTACCGGACCAGCGACACCTCCTCCATCGTGGAGGCGCTGATCGACGCGGCCGAGGCGGGCAAGCAGGTCGTGGTGGTGGTGGAACTCAAGGCCCGCTTCGATGAGCGCGCTAACATCATCTGGGCGCGGAAGCTGGAGGAAGCGGGCTGCCACGTGGTGTACGGCTTCATCAACCTGAAGACGCACTGCAAGATGGCGCTGGTGGTCAGGGAAGAGGCCGACGGGACGCTGCGCCGCTACTGCCATATCGGCACCGGCAACTACAACCCCGCTACCGCCCGGTTGTATGAGGACTTTGGCCTGCTCACGGCGGACCCGATCGTGGGCGGGGACGCCACTGACCTGTTTAATCACCTGACCGGGTACAGCCTGAAGAGTTCCTACCGCCGGTTCCTGGTCGCCCCGGAGGGGCTGCGGGCCGGCCTGCTGGAGCGGATCGACGCGCAGACCGCCCGGCAGCGGGAGGGCCTGCCCGCCAGGATCCAGTTCAAGTGCAATGCCATCGTCGACGAGGCGGTGATCGACGCGCTGTACCGGGCGTCCCGTGCGGGCGTTCCGGTCGACCTGTGGGTCCGGGGGATCTGCGCGGTCCGCCCCGGGGTGCCCGGCCTGTCGGAGATGATCCGGGTGCGCAGCATCCTGGGCCGGTTCCTTGAGCACTCGCGGATCTACACGTTCGGCGATGACGGGGAGGTCTGGATCGGCAGCGCCGACCTGATGCACCGCAACCTGGACCGCCGGGTCGAGTTGCTGGTCCGGGTGACGGACGCCGAGCAGCAGGCCGAGTTGCGGTCGCTGATCAACCTGGCCATGGACGAGAACACGTCGTCGTGGTGGCTGAACGCCGACGGGACGTGGGTCAGGCATCACCTCGATTCCGACGGGAAGCCGCTGCTCGACCTGCAGCAGTACCTGATTCAGACCCGGCGCGTGCGATCTGTCTCTGGCCCTGACGCCGATGGATGACGCGGCCGCCGATAATGAGATCCGCGCGGCCGGCTGCGTGCTGTGGCGCCCCGGCGCCCGAGGCGCCGAGATCGCCCTGGTGCACCGGTCGCGCTACGACGACTGGAGCCTGCCGAAGGGGAAACGCGAGCCCGGCGAGCATGTCCTGGAGACGGCCGTCCGGGAGGTCGCCGAGGAAACCGGGGTAGTGGTAGTTCTCGGCCGGCGCCTCCGCTCTACGCGTTACCAGCGCGGGGAGCGGCCCAAGGTCGTGGACTACTGGGCGGCGCGGCCGGCCGTCGCGGGCCCGCGGGCCAGGTTCGTCCCCAACAGCGAGGTGGATCTCCTGGAGTGGCTGCCCATGCCTGCGGCCCGTGGCAGGCTGTCCTACCCTCACGACGCCGACGTCCTCGACGACTTCGCCGCCGGCCCCGCCGAGACCGTCCCGTGCATCCTGCTCCGGCATGCCGCGGCGGGGAGCAAGGGCGGCTGGCCCGCTGATGACCTGCTCCGGCCGCTGGATGCTCAGGGGCTCCGGGACGCTGAGGCACTGGCTCGCCTGCTGAGCTTCTATGCGCCGCGCCGGGTGCTCAGTTCCGCGGCCGAGCGTTGTGTGGCCACGGTCGAGCCATACGCGGCGCAAGCAGGCGTGGCCATCGAGATCGAGCCTGCGCTGACGGACAGCCCGGGAGGCGGGGCGCCGCCAGACGCGATGCTCGCCAGGCAGTTGATCGAGGAACTGGTCAGCGGTCCGGTGTCAGCGGTTGCCTGCGCGCATGGGGAGAACCTGCCGATGCTCCTCGACTGGGCGTGTGCCTGGCTGGGCGCCAAGGTCCCGGACAGCCCGCGGCTCGCCAAAGGCGCCTTCTGGGTGCTGCACTTTGGCCGCGGCACGGCGGTTTCCGCGGAGCGCTACCAGCCGTCCCCGGCCTGACTCCGGCATGGCCGGCTGAGCCCCGCCGCCAGGGCGAGGCTGAGCACCCGGTAGGACCGCGTCACCGCCCGGCGGCCGTGTCGTACAAAGTCCGCACGTTCTGCCCGAATGTGGCGGAATACGAGACGTCCGCTGAGGCTCCGCCCTGCTGGTATCCGCCGATCACGCCGATGACCGTTCCGTCGCCGGTGACCGGGTCGACGCCAATCAGGAAGGGACTGCCACTCGTGCCTTCGGTGTAATTATCGCAGTCGAACTCTATCTGCCTGGGACTGAATGCCCTGGTGCGGGTCCCGCAGCTGATCGGCTGATCTTGCGTGTCCGGGTAGCCGGTCACGCGCACGACTTCGGTGGATGACCGGCCTATGCCCAGGCGCTCGGCGCCGGTGACATTCTCGATCCTGGTGTTCCCGCCGGGGCCCGACACGGCGAGGAACGCCACGTCGTCGTCGGGATCAGCGGTGGACGCCCATGCCGAGTCGACGAATATGCGGGTGACCGTCCATATCCCGTAGGGAGCTGTGCCGTTATAGCCAGGCACGAACGCGAGACCGGCCGGGGCGATGTCCGAATAGCCCTGCACGCAGTGGGCGGCCGTGACGAGGAGGTTCCCGGCCGGGCTGTCAACCACGCTCGCAGTGCAAAAGTGCGCGCCGATCTGGCCGCCGCTCATCGAGAACAGCGCGCCGACGGCCCGGGTCCCGGCAGGCGAGCCGGCGGTCACCAGCGCCGACTCTGATATGGCGGCGGGCGCCGCGGTTATCGCCGACCCCAGTGCAGCGGCGACCGTGATGATGAGGGCGAGAGGGCCGGCGACCCACACCGTGCGCGTCAGCCACGCACGGCGCCTGGCTGTTCGCCTTCCGCGTGCCCGCACCTGTTTCACAGGACCGCCCGTTCCGCGCGGCCGACGGAGATCTGCTCCGCGCTTGTTAACAATCCTGCAAGCCAGAGCTGAGAGCACGCTCAAAAGGCGATCCGGAGTTATTCAGAATTGCCGGTGATAATCCTGAGTGCCACGGTTACCTTCTAGAGTTCCGCCGTGGCGGATGCCTGCCCGGCATGCGCGTCACCCGCCGGTGGCGGCGGTTCGGTCCGCGGGTCCGGTGGCGGCGGTTCCGCCCGCGCGCCCTGCTGCGGCGAGCAAGGTGGCACCGAGCACGGCGCCGGCGAAGCCGAGCCAGCGCGCGATGCCCGCAGCGCCCCCGGGCATGCGCTCGGCGAAGACGGTGAGGCCGGCGAGTATCGGCAGGACGTTGGTGAACAGGGTGGACACGCCGGCGGTGGCCAGGGCGGTCCCGCGCTGGAAGGCAAGCTGCAGGGACACGAAGGCCAGGCCGTGGCAGACCGGGAGCAGCACGACGAACAAGATCACCGGGTTTACCCGGCCGACCGCCGCCTTGGTGGCAACGTCACCCGCTGAGTAGAGCAGTCCCGCCGCCATGGCCAGCCCGGCGCCTGGCCTGAGCAGCGCTGCGGCCGGCGCCGCGGCGACAGCGGCGAGGAGCATGGATGCCAGCACCCAGCCGAGCGGCGCTGTCCAGCCGGCGGTTGCCTCATGGGGGGCGCCTGCCGGGAGCGACAGGCCAAGGAAGATCAGGCCGCCGACGGAGGTGGCTACGGCCACCCGCTCCTGGCGTAGCAGGCGGCCGCCGCCGAGCCGGACGAGGAGCGCGAGCAGTCCCACGCCGCCCGCCGAGGTGGCCTGCACGAGGGACAGCGGCGCGAAGTCCAGCGCGACGATGTAGAGCGCCCATCCGCTGAGGCCGGTGACGAAGCCGGCGAGCCACTGCCAGTTCGTGAAGAGGGCGGACAGCGAAGAGAGCGGGTGACGCAGCGTCAGGGTGGGCAATGTGCCTGACGCCGTGTGCTGGAGATAGAAGCCGTAGCTTAGGGCGGCCGTTGACAGCAGGGCCAGGAGAAGACCCGTTACCAGCGTCATCGCGGGCTCGGATGCGCGGGGTGAGGCTGCCGGTTCATCCCGGCTTCAGTCAGGGGCGCCTCGGCCGGGTCCGGCGCCGGTGACCAGCCGCGGCCTCGGATCAGCGTGGCATGGGGCAGGTAACCCTCAGCGGCCATGGCCGCCATAGCGACCCTGGGCAGGTCCGCCCAGGCTTGCAGGATGAAGTAGCGGGGCAGCCAGGCCGGATCAAACTGCCCGTTGAACCGGAGCAGGTTGTCCAGTTGCAGGTCCAGGACCCCTTTCAGGCGCAGCAGTGCCCGGCGTTGCAGGCGTTGCGCGGGCGGCAACTCGCCCTGGGCAGCGAGCAGGCCGGCGAATGGGGAGAAGTTCAGCGAGACGTTCGTGAAGCCGTTGCCCTGCGCCCAGGACGCCGCTTCCACGATGAGCCACGCGGTGAACCCGTTGGGCGTGTCCCGCCATCGCGGCATGGTCGACAGCGACAGTGACCGGCTGGCCGGGCACACCGCGAGGTGCAGGAACCCGGCCACCCGGTCCTGCCTGTCACGGCCGACTACGAACAGCGTGTCGTCACTGCCCAGGCCGAACAGGCTGTCAAGCTCCATGGTGTAGCCCTTCCGGGTTCCGCCGAGCCAGGCGTGCTCCACGGCGGTCAGTTCCGACCGGAGCGCGGGCGGCACGTCGCCTGCTATGACCACCTCAGCGTGATAACCGCCGCGCTCGAGCCGGTGGACGGCCTGGCGGGCGGTTCGCATCCGCCGGCCGTCGAGAGAGAAGCTCGTGGCGTCGATCACTGCCTCGTCACCGTGATAGACCGGGTGGAGTCCCAGATCCCGGTACTCCCCGAGGAACCGGCTGGATGCGCCCATGATGGCGGTGCGCCAGCCGCGCGCCTCGGCATAGGCGAGGAAGGCCTGCTGTGACGGCCCGGCAGCCTCTGGCGGCCCGACCGGGTCGCCGCTGACCAGGGCGACGCCCCGGACAACCCGGTAGGCGATGAGCGTCTGACCGGTCACGAACCATTCCTTGTCGGAGCGGAGGTCGAATGGTGCGAGCGTGTCAGAGCCCCACCGGCGCACTATCTGCGTAGCCTGCTCGCGGCGCGCCGCGTCCGGGAACAAGCGATGCCGCCAGGGGCGTACCCACACGACCGCGGCCCAGAGAAGCCCGATCACAACGATGGACAGGACGGACAGCGGGAACCAGTCGGCAAACTCACCTGGCAAGAAATCGACATCCCGCGGCAACTGGCCGCCCATCGCGCGCAGCGTGTCCAGGAGCGCGGAGGAGGAGCTGAAGGGCAGGTCGGATGCCGTCCGGTAGGCCCAGAGCGCGGCGACGCCGTAGACCACCGCGAAGACCAGCATGCCAAGCAACCGCAGCAACGCCGAGGGCTCGGCGGAGGGATCGCCGCGATGCGGGAAATCCTCACGCCGGGCGACCATGGCTACGGTGACAAGCCCGGTCACGATTGCTGCGGCGTAGTCGGGGCCGCGGAGCAGCTGCAGCAGCACCGACAGGCTCAGCAACGTGACCGCCAGGCGCCAGGCGCGCTGGTTACGGCGGATCAGGCCCCGGGACGTTATCAGCAGCAGGACGCCGACCGGGACAAGCAGATCGTGCGCGGCCGGTGACACGACCCGGGGCGCGAGCCGCTCGAGCAGCCCCACGGTCGGCCCGAGGCGCGGGAATAGCGCCGACACCAGGTCTATCAGCCCGCCGGTGGCTACCAGCCAGGCCAGCGGCCTGGGCGTCATGCCGCCGTGGCGTGAGCCCCTGCCCAGCAGAGCCCCGCCGGCGCCGACCATGGCGGCCGCCAGGTACAGGGGCTGCAGCTTCGCCGCCGCCCGCAGTGCCTCTCCTGCGGGCACCTGCCGGACGGAAAGAAGGCAGATCATGTCAACCAACAGCAGCCACACCCAGGTTCCAGCGGCGAGGCCAAATCCCGCGGTCAGCCGGTCCAGCCGAGCCATCCGCGCGACCAGCCCGAGCATCAGCCCGGCGAGCGCGAAGGCCGTGAGGTAGACAACGAACGGGACGCCATCATGGCCGGGCATCTCATCCAGTGGCAGCGCGTCAGCCACCCGGGGGCCAGGCCAGTGGGCGACACCCGCGCGCACCCAGTACAGCCATCCCGTTGCCATCGAGGTCACCAGCACGATCGCCAGCACCATCACGACCACCCGGGCCACGAGGGTGGCTGTCCCGCGCAGGTACTTATCCATGGCTCAGGTGCTCCGATGCCGTTATCAGTGCCAGCGCCATCTGGCCCCGCCACAATCGCCAGCTGTGCCCCCCCGGTGACTCGAAGAAATGGTGCGCTACGCCCAGGGCCGTGAGCTGCGCGGCGAACGCGCGGTTCTGTGCCGCCAGCGGGTCAGTGGTTCCGCAGTAGAACCAGATGTAGGTGTGATCAGCCCGGATCCGGGGGGCCACCGTCAGAATCCACTTCGCGGGGCTGTTGTAATCAAGCAGGTGCGGACCGTTGCCAAAAATGGCGGGTATCTTGTCCGCCAGCATGTACCCCGACCAGCTTTCCACCAGGCCGAACTCACCGGGATGATGCAGCCCGATGTTGAGAGCCCCGTAGCCGCCTTCCGACAACCCGGCGATGCCCCGCCCGCCCGCGGTGGCAATGGTCCGGTACCGTGCGTCGATCGCCTTGACAAGGTCACCCGCGACGAAGGTCTCCCACCCGTTCCCCTTGCGGACACCATTGGCCCATTCCTCGTCGGCCAGGAATGACCGGGTACCGGTTGGCATAACGAAGATCATCGGCTTCATGCGGCCGGCCGCCACGAGCGTCGCCTCGGCAGCATCGACCTGACCGATGGTCAGGAAGCCCGTGGCCAGCCCCGGGGAGCCGTGCAGAAGGTAAAGGACGGGGTAACGCCGCCCAGGATGGCTGGCATACCCGGGCGGCAGGACCACAGTCACCTTGTCCGGGTAGCCGCCGAGCGCCGGGCTGGCCACCGTGATGTTCTGTAGCGTGGTCAGGACCACCGGCACCTGCGTGTTGCCGGCCGGGCCGTGGCTGACGACACTGTGCGGCACGGTGGGCGCCGGGAAGCCCCGGTAAAGCCAGAACGTGGAGACATAACGTGCGGCCCCCATCGATCCAGCGACCGCCAGCGCAGCGAAGACGATCCCGGCCAGGGCCACCGCAAGCCACCGGCGAGCCGGCGCCAGGGCAGCCCGCTGAGCTGGCGGGCCCTCCTCCGGTGGCGCCACATCCACAGTCACGCGCCTCCTTTTCCCCAGGAAACTGAACTCCTGCCCGAGTCCGGGAAACAGGGACGAAAGCCGCTCTCAAGGTCCCCTGATGTCCGGCACCCCATAATTGGCGGCCCGGGTTCTCAGGCCCCTCGGAAGACCATCAGAGCCACCTATGAACCGGCTGCCCCGCGGAATGGGCGGCACGGTTCGCGCTCGATGACACGTTGGCGTCGCTGGGAATCATCGCCGCGTGTGGCTGGTCGGTGCATGCGATGTTCGTCCTGGATCGTCGCCAGGCGAATGGGGGCGGCTAGGCGCCGGCCGGATCCCAGTCCAGCGTGGCGGGCAGCGCGCCCTCGAAGATCAGCAGCCACCGCTTGATCTCGATCCCGGTACCGCCGCTGTACCCGCCGAGCCCGTCGCTGGCCACCACCCGGTGGCACGGCACGATCAACGGCCACGGATTCGACCCCATGATCGTGCCCACCGCCCGGGCCGGAAGGTCCGGGCCGCCGTCGCCCAGACCCGCGCGGCGCGCGAGCGACCCGTACGTGATGGTCTCGCCATAGCCGACCGTGCCGAAGAGCACCGAGAGCACCTGCTGCTGCGGACCCGACGCCGCGGACCAGTCGATGGGCAGGTCGAAGGCGCGTCGTTGCCCGGCGAAGTACTCGGCTAGCTGCTCGTAGGCGGCGGAGAGCAGGCCGCTCCGGGCCGCTGGGTGGGCCGGGGGGCGGGGCGTGGCCGCCGCCGAACGGCGGAGGCTGACCCGGGCCAGTCCGGCCTCGCTGCATGTCAGCGACACGGGCCCGACGGGGGTGTCCATCGTGGCCTGAGCGCGTTGCGTCATTGCTCCATTCTCCCCCCGATCCGGCGCGGTTGACCTCTCCGGGGTGTCGAGGAGATGTTCCATGTCAATGATGAGGTCAATTGAAATGAGCAAGGTGCGGAAGGGTTACTCGTCATCCTTCTCGGCCAGCCGCAGCAGGGCCCCAGCGATCGGCCGCGCGGTCAGTTCCACCTGCCAGGGCCGTGCGCCGTAGGCGGCCAGCTCGGTGGCCACGTCCTCGGGACTGGCCGGGTCCGGCGGCTGCCAGGCGAGCCTGCGCACCGCGTCGGGCTGGAGCAGGTTCTCGGTCGGCAGGGAATGCTCGTCAGCCAGTGCCGCGACAGCCGCCCGCACCGCCGCCAGGCGCTTGGCGGCCACCGGATCGCGTTCCGACCAGCGGTGCGCGGGGGGCGGGCCATCCGTCACCGGCCCGGACGGGCCAGGCAGGGTGACGTCCGCCTGGGCGCGGGCGCGCCGGATGGCGCCGTGCCATTCGGCCGTGTGGCGCCGTGCGCCGCGACCCCGGAACCCGGGCAGGTCGATGAGCGCCTCGGCCGTCACCGGCGCCGACCTCGCTGCCTCGACGATCGCGGAATCCGCCAGGACCCGGCCCGGGGAGAGGTCCCGCCGCCTGGCGATCCTGTCCCGTTCCAGCCAGAGCTCGCGGACGATGGCCAGGCCCCGGCGGCTCCGGACGCGGTGAATGCCGGAGGTGCGCCGCCAGGGATCCGGGCGAGGTCCAGCAGGCCCGGCCGCGAGCACGGCGGCGAATTCCTGGCCCGCCCACTCGGCCTTGCCCTGCTCCTCAAGTTGCACGGCGAGCGCGTCCCGCAGCTCGACCAGGACCTCCACGTCCAGCGCGGCATACCGCAGCCATTCCTCGGGCAGCGGACGGGTGGACCAGTCGTCTGCCGCGTGCCCTTTCTCCAGCGCCAGCCCGAGCACGGTCTCGACCAGCGCACCTAGCCCCACCCGGGGGAAACCGAGCAGCCGGCCGGCGAGTTCGGTGTCGAACAGCTGGCGTGGCCGGTAACCGAGTTCGGCCAGGCAGGGCAGGTCCTGTGAGGCGGCGTGCAGGACCACCTCGGCGTCGGCGAGAGCCGCGTCCAGCCCGGACAGGTCGGGGCAGGCGACCGGGTCGATCAGGACCGTCCCGGCGCCGTGGCGGCGCAGCTGGACGAGGAAGGCCCGGTGGCCGTAGCGGAAGCCGGAAGCTCGCTCGGCGTCTACGGCCACCGGGCCCTCACCATCGCCAAGCATGCAGACCGCCTCATCGAGCGCCGCAGCACTGGCCACCAGGGGTGGCATGCCATCACGCGGCTCCAGTAGCGGCACCGCCTCGGGTCGGGCGGCTTCCTCGGCTCCTTCGGGCTCGTCGGCCCGGACGGCGTTCTGGGCCCGGGCGGCGTTCTCGGGCACTCCGGCGTTCTCGGGCACTCCGACCTTCTCGGGCACTCCGACCTTCTCGGGCATTTGAGGCTGGTCAGGCAGCTGCCCCCCGACCATCACTGCTGCCGCCGGCTGCGGGGTGGCCTGAGCGCGGTCACTGCTGCGGCCAGGGGTGGCAGCCCCGATGCGGCGCAGAGGGTCTCGCACCAGGCGGCCAGGTGCCCGGCGAGATCGCCACCTTCGGCGAGGCCGGCCAGGCCCGCCGTGGGGTCCGCCGCCGGTCCTGGGTCAGCGACCGCGGGCGACCACGACGCCCGCAGCTCGAACCCGGTGGCTGCCGGTTCGTCGTGCTTCGCGCCGAACCCCTCGGTCACCACCCGGGTGACTGTCCCGCTCGGCTCCAGGTACCCGGCCGTGCAGCTGTCCAGCGCCTCGGTCAGCCAGCTCCAGCCAACCTGCCCAATCAGCGGGTCCGCGGCGATTTCCGGGTCGAGTTCCGCGCGGATGTAGGCGATGATGCGCAGCGGCCCGGCCCAGCCCCGCTGGCCGGCCGGATCATAGAGCAGCACCAGCCGGCCACTGCCGATCTCGGTGTCGTCCACCCGCACCGCGGCCGCGATCGCGCTCGCGTAGGGAGCCAGGGTCTTGGGTGCCGGGACGTCCTCAAACGTCAGTTCCGGGCGTAGCGTGCTCAACTCCTCACACTGCGTCCTCAGATCGGCGGCCACCCGGCCGAACGAAGCGGACGCCGACGCTCCGCCAGGGTCCGTAAGCCCGCTGACCGGCCTCATGATGTGAGCGTACGTCGTCGCCATCGACCCTTCACGCGACGCGGCCAGGCAACTCCACGGCGATGGCCGGCCCGCCGGTGTCGGCTGCCGGGTTTATGAAGAGCGCGGTGCCGCACGTCGCGCACCCCCACTCGGGACAATCCCCGTCCGGGGAGTCCGGGCAGCCGCCCGGCTCGCCGTGGTACTGCTCGAACAGCCGGTTGCCACCGCACTCGGGACAGAAGCGGATCATCTGGCTCAAGACCTACGACCTCCTCACCGCCGGAGCCTCGGCCGGCAGGCCCGCTCAGGGAGCGCCGGCTACACGAGGCCGATCATGATCGTGGCACGCCGGGACCTCCGATCGGTGGATATACTGCGGCGTGTCCCGAGGTCAACGCAACTGCAGAGGGACGGGTGCGCAGCCTGTGAGACGATCGCTGGCGTGACCGCGACGGAGGAGTCCCCCTTCCTGCGTGCCTGCCGTCGCGAGCCGGTTCCGTACACGCCGGTCTGGTTCATGCGCCAGGCAGGGCGGTCCCTGCCCGAGTACCACAAGGCGCGGGGAACTCTGCCCTTGCTGAAGGCGTGTGCCAGGGCCGATGTGATCACTCAGATCACGCTGCAGCCGCTGCGCAGGTACGAGGTTGACGCCGCCATCCTGTTCAGCGACATCGTCGTGCCGCTCAAGGCGCTGGGCATGGATATCGACATCAAGCCGGGCGTCGGCCCGATCATCGCCAGGCCGATCCGTGACCAGCGGGACCTGGCCCGGCTGCGGGATCTTGAGCCGACTGATGTGCCGTTCGTGACCGAGGCAGTGACCGCGCTGGTGGCCGAGCTGGGCGCTAAGCCGCTGATCGGGTTCGCCGGCGGCCCCTTCACGCTCGCGTCGTACCTAATCGAGGGCGGCCCGTCGAAGAGCCACGATCGCACCAAGTCGCTCATGTACAGCGACCCAGTGATGTGGAACGCGTTGCTCGGCCGGCTGGCGGACATCGCGATCTCGTTCCTCCGGGTCCAGATCGCTGCCGGGGCCTCCGCGGTCCAGTTGTTCGACTCGTGGGCCGGCGCGGTGGGCCCGGAGGATTACCGTGCCTCCGTCCTGCCGCACAGCAAGAGGATCTTCGAGGCGATCGCCGATACCGGCGTGCCCCGGATCCACTTCGGCGTCGCCACCGGTGAGCTGCTCGGCATGATAGGCGAGGCTGGCGCGGACGTGGTCGGAGTGGACTGGCGCGTCCCGCTGGACGAGGCGGTGCGCCGGGTCGAACACGGCAAGGCGCTGCAGGGCAACCTTGACCCCGCCATCCTGCTGGCGCCCTGGGAGGTCATCGAGCGGCGGGCCAAGGACGTGCTCGGCCGGGGCCGGGCCGCCGAGGGGCATGTGTTCAACCTGGGCCATGGCGTGCTGCCCGACACCAACCCCGATGTGCTGGCCCGGCTGACCGACCTGGTGCACGAGGAATCGGCGCGCCTGCCCGGCTGACGCGCGGCGGCGGTCAGCCGGCCGCAGACGGCCCGGCGGCCGGCGGCGTGGCGCTCCTGCGCCGCAGCAGCCAGCGCCGCGCGCGGTAGGCGCCATACGCCGCCAGCGCGGCCAGGGCGGCGAACGGCAGTGCCGCCCCGATCCCGGTGAGCAGCAGCGAAACCAGGACACGCAGCCCGTGCCAGCCAGCCTTCAGGCCACCGGAAAAGCCGCCCGCCACTTTCCGATGCCCTCCAACGACTGGGTGTGGCTTACTCACCAGCTCCAGCGTCAGGGTCGCGTAACTGGTCTCATGAGTGAGTGCCCGCTCGCGGGACTGCAGCGATTCGAGGTCCGACTCTTCCTGGTCGATCTGGTTCTGCACGGTGAGCAGGTCGCCGACCGAGCCGGCCCGGGCCAGCAGGGCACGGAGCTGGCTGATGGCGGCCTGTGCCGAAGTGACCCGGCTGGTCACGTCGGCCACGATCGCGGTGACGTCCTGGGCCTGCTGTGACACCGATACCCGGGTGCCGAGCCGGCTGGACAGCTCGCCGAGCGTGGCCTGGTAGGCCGCGACCGGGATCCTGAGCTGGAGGCTGATCGTGGATTGCGCCGGATGCGTCTTGTCAAGCAGGGTGTTCTCGTTGGAGACGTAGCCACCGGCCGCGGTGGCGATGCGCTCGGCCAGCGAGGCGGCGCGGCTGATATCGGCGGCCCGCACCGTGAGGCTGGCCGTGTACACGATCGCCTGAGCGCCCGGGGCGGGCAGCGCGGCGGCGCTCCCAGCGGCCGAGGGCGCGCCGGATTGCGCCGAGCCCGAGCTGCCCGCGATTGCGGCGGCTCCGGGGACGCGGGCCTGGGCCGGGGCAACGGCGCTGTGCGCCGTGGCGGACGGGCCACTGGCGCCGGCCGAGCAGCCGGCGGTCAGCACGGCCAGCAGGCCGGCCGCCACGATGATCCACGAGGCGGGGCGGGGCCGACCGCGCAGGCGGCCCGTATGAACGGCGGAATGCAGGTACATCAGCGCTTTCATGCCGTTCGGACGCGCGCTGCCAGGCCGTGGTTCCGCGTCCCTGATCACAGGTTGGCATCAGGGTCTGGCCGCCACTGCAACGGTCCGCTCGTCGTTGCGTATGTCATAGCCCGTCAAGCAGGTCGGTCTCGGTGATGCCGGGGCCTTGGCCGTCGCGGATGAACCACTCCGTGCCGAATGCGTAACGGAACGCCTCGTCCGGCATGGCCAGGAAGAATGACTCCTCGCTGATCTGGCTGGCGTGCGCGCGCATGGCGCGGCGCTTGACTTCCACGTAGGGCGTCACGTCGACGGCGGCGGTGATCACCGATTCGGGCTTGCCGAACTCCTCGCGCTCGCTCACGTCGGGGAGCTCAACGCCGGTGGCGGCGGCTTGCTCGGCGAACGCCTTCATGCCGCGCATCATGTGGTCCCGGTTCATGGTGCCCTGGTAGACCCGCCGGGTGCCGGCCAGCTCGGCCGCGCGCATTCCTACCCTATGGACCTGGATGTGGTCCGGATGACCGTAGCCGCCGTTGTCGTCATAACAGGTCAGGACGTCGGCGTCTTCCTCTTGGAGCAGGGCGGCCAGTTTCTTGGCGGCCTCCTCGACCGGCGTGGTCCAGAACGATCCGGGCTGGTCGTTGGCCGGGGTCCCCATCATCCCTGAGTCCAGGTAGCCAAGGAACTCCGTCCGCTGCGCGCCGAGGATCTCCGCCGACGCCAGGGTCTCTGTCACCCGGCGCTCCCACAATTCCTCTCCGTCGGCGAGGAATCCTTCAGGTACCTCGCCCCGCTCGCCGCGGGTGGCCACGACGAGCACCACCCGATGACCCTGCTCGGATGCTTTGCGCATTATGCCGCCGCAGCTGATGCACTCATCGTCTGGATGGGCGTGAAACGACACCAGGGTGGCCATGTGGTGACGCTATCCGATCCGGCCCGGGGCAGGCTCAGCGGCATCGGCTGAGGGAGAAGGGCGGTCGGCAGGCAGGCCGGCCACTGGGCCACGGTCACGGCCTAAGGTGAACGGGTGGAGCAACCTGACGCGAAGCCAGTGGTCGCGATCATCGGCGGCGGTATCGCCGGGCTGGCGGCGGCATTCTTCCTGCGGGATGAGCCGGTGACAGTGACCGTCCTGGAAGGATCACCTCGGCTGGGCGGGAAGCTGACGGTGTCCGAGGTGGCCGGAGTGCCGGTCGACGCGGGCGCCGAGGCGCTGCTCGCCCGCAGGCCCGAGGGAACGGGACTGATCCGCGCGGTCGGCATGGGCGGGGATCTTGTCCAGCCGGGCAGCACCGCGGCGCGGATCTGGAGCCGCGGCGTGCTGCGGGGCATGCCGGCCCGGCAGATGATGGGGGTGCCCGCGGACTTCGATGACCTGGCCCGCTCCGGCGTGCTGTCGGCGGCAGGCCTGGCCACGGCCAGGCGGGAGCCTGAACTGCCCGCTGCGGCGCGCGATGGCGACGTGCCGGTCGCCAGCTATGTGGCGGCCCGGTTCGGCCAGGAAGTGGTGGACCGGCTCGTCGACCCGCTACTGGGCGGCGTCTACGCGGGCCGGTCCGAGGAGCTGTCCTTTGACGCGACGCTGCCGGCCCTCGCCGAAGCCGCCCGCACCCGCGTGTCGCTGACCGAGGCGGCGGCCTCGCTGCTGCCCGCCCCGAAACCTGCTGGGGCGGCGAACGGCGCCGCCCGGCCTGCGGTGTTCACCACGCTGGCCGGCGGCCTTGGCCTGCTGCCCGATGCGGTCGCCGCGGCCTCCGGCGCGGCCGTGCGGACCAGCGCGATGGTCCGCGAGTTGGCCCGCACCGAGCGCGGCTGGCGGCTGACCATCGGCTCGGCGCACGCTCCGGAGTACCTGGATGCGGACGCCGTCATCGTGGCGGTTCCCGGCCGGCCCGCCAGCAGGCTGCTGGATGGCGTTCCCGGCGCGGCCCCCGCCGCCGCCGCGCTTGACGAGATCGCCTACGCCAGCATGGCCATCATCACCTTCGCCTACCCGCGCGCCGCGTTCCCGCAGCCCCCGGAGGGCAGCGGGTACCTGGTTCCGGCGGTGGACGGCCACCCGGTCAAGGCCGTGACCTTCTCCTCCGCGAAGTGGCCGCACCTGCAGGCGCAGGCCCCGGACGTGGTCATCGCCCGGTGCTCGGTGGGCCGGATCGGCGAGGAGGGCCTGCTGCAGCGCGACGACGAGGACCTGGCGGCTGTCGCCGCCGCCGACCTCGCTGCCGCCACCGGCGTGCGCGGCGCCCCGTCGGACACCCGGGTCACCCGGTGGGGCGGCGCTCTGCCCCAGTACACGGTCGGCCACCGGGACCGGGTGGCCGCGATCCGGGCGTCGGTCGCGTCCCAGCCCGGGCTGGCCGTCTGCGGCGCGGCGTACGACGGGGTCGGCATCCCGGCCTGCATCGCCACCGCGCAGGAAGCCGTCACCCAGCTCCTAGCCTCCCTGCCAGTCCCCAGAACTGAAGAACTAACGCAGTGAAGCGACGCCGCAGTGTCACGTGTTCGTTGTGAGCACTGACGTCATTCCAGATGGATACAGGACATCGGACAGGGCCTAGCCGAACGGGCCGGCGATGTTCACGATGACGCGACGATGCTCGTGGTGACGACCCCGATCGATCAAGATCAGCCTCCGAGAGGCACGGTGGAGATCTGAGCGATGGCCGGCCAGAGCCTCTCGGGGACACCCTCAATGGCTGTGCCATCAGCCTCGTGACCGGGTCGCGCCGGGCTGGCCGGGTCTGGCGGGAACGTACTGGCTCGCGGCGCTTGCAGTTTCCGTTACTATAACGAGTATGCTAATCGTTATGTACCGTGTCTGGCTTGGCCGGTGAGCGTCCGGCATGCTCTGCTGGCCCTGCTGAGCGAG
>OBLW0100000754.1_pt1 | contig 27657 bp, 21 predicted proteins | sample 1520161 | NCBI WGS metagenome assembly OBLW01 (sample SAMEA3539309, study PRJEB22396) | soil metagenome | biome: tundra; feature: field; material: soil | place: USA | collected 2010-05 | depth 0.15 m | reverse complement strand
GGCGGCCGGAATACGCGCGGCGATAAGTCCGACAGCCCCGGCCGCCGCAACGAAATCTTCACCTCGACCCACCCATACACCCGAACTGTCTCTCGCATGCAGCCAAGCTGCAAAACGACTCCAAATCGACCGAATGATGCTTTAATTTGAGATGTAGACCTCCTGGAAGCCCGATGAAAGGAGCCGGAGCGATGAGCGACACGGTTTATGCGGGAGTCGATATCGGCGGCACCAAGACCGCGGTTCTGCTTTCAGTGAATCCACCGGCCGTCATTTCGCGGCTGGAGTTCCCAACCCGGCCGGCCGAGGGGCCGCAGCGCGCTCTGGACCTCATCGTCGCCGGCCTCCGCGAGTCCCTATCCGCGCATGGCATCGAGAGCGGCGCCCTAAAAGGCATCGGCGTTAGTTGCGGCGGACCCCTGGACCCGGCGGCCGGGCTCATCCAGGCGCCGCCCAATCTGTGGACCTGGATCGATGTTCCCATCAAGTCGATTCTCGAAGCGGAGTTTGGCGCGCGCTGCGGCCTGGAGAACGATGCCAACGCGGGAGCCGTGGCCGAGCATCGGTTCGGCGCCGGAAAAGGAACGCGCAACATGGTCTTCCTGACCATGGGGACCGGCTTGGGCGCCGGAATTATCGCCGATGGCCGGCTCTATGCCGGCGCTAACGATTCGGCCGGAGAGATCGGACATGTGCGCCGCACGCGGACCGGACCGGTCGGATACCATAAGGCGGGTTCGGTAGAGGGTTGGGCCAGCGGCGGCGGAATGGCGCAGGTAGCGGCGAAGGTGGTTGCGGCGGCGGTGAAGCGGGGGGAGAAGACCACTTTGGCCGAGTGCATGGGGACCATCGCGGCGCGCGACGTAGGCGAGGCTGCTTTTCGCGGCGACGCGTTGGCCGTCAAAATCGTCCGATCCACCGGACGCAGGCTTGGAGAGGGACTGGCCATCCTGGTGGACATCCTGAACCCGGAGCGAATCGTCATCGGCGGACTCGCCCTGCGCCTGGGCGACATGCTGCTCGAACCCGCGCGCCAGGTGATGCGGCGGGAGGCCGTCTCGTCGTCCGCGGCGGTCTGCGAAGTGGTTCCGGCCAGCCTGGGTGAAACCATCGGGGATGTCGCCGCGCTGTGCGTCGCTATGGGGCTGTGATCCGGCTACGGCGTCTGCGGGCCGGGCCCCCGCCCCATCGCCGGTTCTGGGTCAAGGTCCGGCACGGGCGATGGCTCCGTAGTGGGCTCCGGCTCTCGCACGGGCGATGGCTCCGTCGCGGGCTCCGGCTCTCTCACTGGTGATGGTTCCGCCGGCTCCGGCTCCGGATCTGGCGGCGGCAGTTGCGGTTCCGATTCCGGTCCCGGCGCCGCGGCGCGCACCATCGGGCGGGCTGCTTCGTGGACCGGCTCCGCCAGCCGCACTTCGCATTCGCAGCAGTCGCTGCACCGCCGGCACTTCTCGCAAAGGTGGTTATCGCAGGTGTCGTTGGTGCACCGCACGCAGATACGTGTGGATCCCTCCCCGCAAATGCTGCACGTGAAAGGCATGGCTGGCTACTTCTTCCTCCCTGAGGTGGGCGCGTCGGGGGGGTGATCGAACAGGAAGCCGCGGCAGCGCTGTGCTTCGCTGTCCATCACCGCGAACCGCCGTTCGCGCTCCGCCGCCAGGTCCACGATGTACTTTTGGAAACGCCCCAGGTTGATCCCGTTTTCCGCCGCGAGGGCCGCCAGCGCCTGGGCATCCTCGGGGCTTTGGTACTTGCGAATTCCTTCTTCCAGAGAGCCGAGCATGGTGTTGGCGCCCTCGATCCGGAACAGCAACTCCAAGGCGTCCGCGAGTTTCTCGGGGTCGGACGCTAGCGCAAGGGCGCCATCCTGGAACGCCTTAACCTGCCGCTTGCAGGAGTCCAATTGTTCCGCGTACGTCTCAGACGCGCCCTTACCGACCCAGGCTTTGGCGTCGGTCCGGTCGAGCGCCGCTAACACCCGCCCCGCGTGCGCCCCCATCTCCCCAAGGACTACGTTGATGTCCCACTCGGTTTCGAGACCGGCCGTCCGTTGCGCCGGCGCGGGGTTCCCCGTCTGGCCGTGGAGCAGCGCGGCGCAGGCCAGAACCACCAATCCGCGCAGGGAATGAGCCATATCCCTTTCAATCTATCATGCGTGAGAATACCTTTTGTGCATAATGGAGCTTTGAAGGCCTTGCGATACGTATATGAGCGTTCCGGCGCGCTGGGCTGGATCTACTTCTGCGTCCTTGCCTGGGCCGGCGCCTACGTCTGCCGCGAAGCGTTCTTTACGGAATCTACCGGCCACTTCGCCTCCATGCACGGGGAGTGGCTGGCGCTGGCCCGCATCGCCCGGCTGGACTGGTTCTCGCCCCGTTGGTGGCCTTATTGGGGTGGCGGCGCGCCCATCCAGTACGCGTACGCCCCGCTGATTCCGTTCTCCATCGCGGCTCTGTCCCTGCTTCCGCATGTCTCCCCGGCGCTGGCGCTGCACCTGATTACCGGCTTGGTCTATTGCCTTGGGCCGCTCGTGCTCTACACCGCGATGTGGCGGGTGACCAGAGCGCCGGGCGCCAGTTTCTTGGTTGCGCTGGTCTACGCTCTGGCGGCGCCCGCGGAGTTCGTCGATCCCCGCGGCGGCTTCGGACTCGCCTGGCTGATCACCATGCGTCGCAGTTACCGGTTATTCGAGTGGGACGACCTTCCCCACCTGGCGGCGTTCGCGTTGTTTCCCCTGGCGGTCTGGTTTCTGGCGCGCGCCTTGCAGTCCCGGCGCCCTCCCGCTTATGTTCTGGCCGGCGCCGTGATGTCGGTGATGATGCTCGCCAGCATGTTCGGGTTCGTGCTGGCCGCGCTGGCCGCTGTCACCGTGCCCCTGGCCATGGAGAATCGACTGCGAACGCCGTACCTGGCGCGTGCGACGCTGGTTGCCGCCGCGGCTTATTTGGTGGTCTGCCCCTGGGAGCCTCCGTCCTTGTTGCGCGCCATCGGCGCCGATGCCGGTGTGGATGGGGAAGCGGATTGGTCCGCGCGCGGATTCCTGGCCCTGGGGATCCTGCTGCTCGCCTGGCTGCTGGCGTGGCGCGCCGCGCATCGCTACGGCCGCGCTTGGCCGGTCCGCTGGGCCGTCCTGTTCGCCTGCCCCGCCATCCTGGTCCCCGTGCTGTACCACTACGGGTCGCTGCACTTTCTGCCTCAACCACCGCGATACGTCATTGAAATGGAACTGGCGCTGGCGTTCGCCGCCGTTGGCGCCGCGCTCTTTCTGATCCGGCGCGTACCGCCGCGAATCCGGGTCCTGATGGCCATTCCATTGTTGGCGCTGGCCGGAATTCAATTGGTGTCTCAGCGGCGCTTTGTCAAGCGGCTGCTGCGTCCGGTGGATGTCGCCCAAAGCATCGAGTACCGCTCCGCCCAGTGGGTGGGAGCCGCTCTCCCGGGCCAGCGCGTGATGCTGCCGGGTTCCATGGCCGCCTGGCTGAACGCGTTCGCGGATTCCCCCCAACTGTGCGGGCAGTCCTACAGCACCGCCGCCAACTGGATTCAGCAGGTGGCGCAGTACGCCATCTACAGTGGCCAGGGACCGGACGATCGCGACGGCGCGTACTCCATCCTCTGGCTCAAGGCGTTCGGCGTGCGGGCCGTGGGCGTTTCGGGCCCGCGCAGCCCCGAGTACTGGAAACCCTTCGCCCATCCCGGCAAGTTCGAGGGCGTGCTCCCCGTTCTCTGGAGCGAGGACGATACCACCATCTACGGCGTGCCGCTGGCTTCTTCATCGCTGGCTCACCCCATGCGCCCGGAGAGCCTCGTGCGCCCCAAGCCGATCGGCGTTGTGGATAACGACGAGCTGCGCCGCTACGTGGCCGCTTTGGACGACCCCGCGGCCTCCGCCTCTTTCGAGTGGCGCGGGCCGAACCGCGCCGCCATCCGCGCGCGCCTCGAACCGGGCCAGGTGATCGCGACCCAGGTCACCTACGACCCCGGCTGGCGCGCCTCCCTGAACGGCGCCCCCCGCGGCGTCTACCGCGACGGTCTCGGGTTCATGGCCGTGCGCGCGCAGTGCGCCGGCGAATGCGAAATCGATCTCCATTACGATGGCGGCCTCGAGGGCACGCTCTGCCGCGCTGCCAGCCTTGGCGCGCTGCTGCTATCCGCCGCGTTTGGCCTTGGCCTGTTCGAGCTTCAGAGGCGTGCGAACTCTACTGAATGTTGATCAGGCTCCCGTTCCACGAGGACTGTGCGCAGAACTTTTGGCGATCTACCGTGTAGTTTGCATCGCAATTCCTCGATCCGCCAGCCTCTTTGGTTGTGTAAGGATTCGTATCCTGCGGGCGAAGGTGGTACGGCCAGGGGTCATTCACGATCAGCTCAATATCGCCATCGGCCTTCGCCTGGTAACCGATAATCAGCGCCACGTGGGCGGGCTTAGGAGGGGGCGGCTTCATTCCAGGGCTGATGCCCACAATAATGGGACGGCCCGCGTCGATCTCCTTCTTGATCTGGGCCGCGGTCAGGCAACCCGGCTCCAGTTTCGATCCAACCCCGTTAAGCGCGGGATTGACATTGTTCTGCTTGCCAGCGGCGCCCGGATATTGCTGCAACGTCCGTTGCATGTTTTCCCACGAACTGCCGCCGGCCATGGCGCAGGCATCGGGGTGCACCCAGCACCCCGGATGCGCAACCGCGAGAATGCCCCATTGATACAGTTTGTCCAGGTCGGGTACCGGAGGGATCTTCAAGCTGGCGGCCTTCCACGGATCATATGCGGGCACGGGTGGCGTACGGGACTTGAAGACCATCTCGGCGACGGTCAACCAGCACCACATCGGGTTTCTCTGGAACAGCGAAGGAATGTCGAGCACCCTGCCTTGGCCACTGGCAGGACGGTTCAGGACGCACGCGCGGCAGCTTCCCGTATCCTCCCGAGGGCCGATGACGTTCAGGACAAACTCGGTGGTCTGCGTGACTTTCCGCGTCTGCGGCGTGGGCGGGTTAGGCTGCGGATTTGGCGGGTTGGGCGGGTTACCCGGGTACTTGATGGGAATGTTATTTGCGAGCGCCGTCAGACGCACCTTCGTGGCGTTCGGCGCCTCCCAGGTCACTCTCACATCCGCCGGGGCGTTCACCTGTTCGGGATTCGCGGTGATGGTGCACCCTAGCGGACTGACATCCACGGAACAGGAGCTCTTGAGCGTAATGCTCCCAAGCCCAGTCTTGCTGGAGTCTTTGTAGACTCTGCCTACGACGCTGAGGGTGTAGGTTGTGTCTTCGGTGGGGGTGGTTTCCGCTCCGGTATCGTAGACGTACCCCGGTTTCGTAATAGGGGGCGTCAGCGCGGGACGGCCTACGGTGTTGGGCGTCGACCACGCCAGCACGAATCCCCTCCCTTGTTTCTTCGTCGCTCTGATCTCGCACGCTGGGATCGGAATTTCCAAGTCGCATGTCCTTGCCCCATCGTCCTTTTGCCCGTTAAATTTGGTTGCTCCAGGGGCTACCGGCACGGTGTACGACAGGGCGTACTTGCGGCCCGTCTCGGGGCTCACGGCCTGGTCGCCCTTGAAACCCGGATTTTTCCATTCTTGGCCACTGGCTTGGTCCTTCAGCAGGACGTTGGTGGCGTCTTCGGCGAGTTCCCAGTGGAGCACAAAGTCCTTCCCGTCCTCGGTCGTGTACCAGAATTTGCATGGGGCCTCTTTCACCTTGACCTCGGCTTTGCATACCAGGGTGCCGAGAGCTCCTTTCGCAGTCAGCTCCCAACTGTTGACTCCGGCATGCGACGGCGTTAGCCGGAGGGACCCCGACGAGGGCTGCGGTCCCAGGTCCGAGAGGTAGTCCTGGTAGCCGCGAGGCGAACTCCAGCTTAGAGTGACCGCATCGCCAAGGCTGACTTCCTGCGGCGAGGCGCCCAGGCTACAACTCGGAGACGGCGCCAGTGTGGCGCGACAAATCAACACGCCGGCGCCAATGCCGCCTGGGATGCCCACCCAATAGGCGCCAACATCGGAGCTGACGCTCTCCTTTTCCTTGACGACCACCGGAATCGACCCCAGGGCTCCTCCGGCAAGGCCGCACAGCGCCAATTTGCCCCAAATCGGCGCTGTGGCGGCAGTGGCAGCCGGGACCCCGCCTCCGCCGCCCCCATCCTCTCCTTCCGAGTGAAGCTGGACGGCTTTCCCTTCAGGTATATCCACCGCCGGGCCCGCTCCCTCCACCCGCACCGATCCGGAAGCGGCCGCGATGCTGAGAGCGCCATCCTTGATGGTGACGATTCCATGGGTGCGCAGGTGGCTGGCCGGGCTTATGGTAATGGCTCCCGTCCGCACGCGGATCTGGGGGTTGTCCCCATCATGCGAGAACGACAAGTCACCCCGCGCCAGAAGAACCAGGGCGGAGCCGTCGTTTTCGCGTAAAAACGAGACTTCCGTGTCGCGGCGGATAGTGACCCTGGTGGCGCCGGCCAGTAGGATCATGGCCGCCCCGTCACCCACCAGCATGCGGTCGCCGCTTAGAAGAGTCTGCCCGCGCAAGGCCGGCGATCCTCCAATGCTGGTCTGACTGCTGAATGTGAGGACCCCAATCACGCTGGCCGCGAAAGCGTTCTGAGCGGCGGCGCCCAAGACGGCGCAGATGACCACGGCGAAACTTGCTCTCCTGGAGTGGCTGGTACAACCCGGCTTACAAAACATCGGCGTGACGCCATCCCCCGAAAATTGAAGCTCGGACATCGAGGTCCCTCCGATTTTGAGGAAGGTTATCACGCAATTGCAGGACGAGTCAATGAAAACTTGTGCTAGTTTTGACCAGGATTCCCTTTGGCTCCTGGATTGGGCTCAACATGTCACAAACCCCCAAGTCTTGGTCCTCCGAAGTGCAGTTTTTTCTCCGGGCGCCTTCTTTTGCCTCTGCCAAGCGCCAAATTCCACCCGCCTCCTCCGGAGCGCCTTCATCACGTTCAAACCCCTATGGATATTGATGACGAAGCCCATCCGAAGGTTCGCGAGTCAACGTCAAAATGGAAATGTGGGTTATAATAGAGAAACTTTTGGCGCGCAGAGGGCACGGCGTGCCGGAAGCCCCATCTTAGAGAGGAGAAAAGTCATGTCCAGGGGTCTCGTGCTTCACACCTTTTGTCTTGCATTAGTGGCGTCGCTGTTGGCGCTTCCCGGTGCGCTTCTGGCGCAACCGGTTCGGACCGGCCGTACTGCGCGCGGGCTCATCGTCGACCGGATCGATGAGAGCCGGCTGCATAGGATTGAGGGCAATACACGGCCTGAGGCCATTCCGCAAAACGACCGCGGCGCTGCGCCGGAAAACCTGCCGATGGATCACCTGCTGCTGCAGTTGCAGCGCTCCCCGGAGCAGGAACAGGCCGTCCGGGAGTTCATCGATGCGCTCCAGGAGCCTGGTTCACCGAACTTTCACAAGTGGCTCACCGCCGCGGAGTTCGGCGAGAGGTTCGGCGCCTCGCAGTCGGATATTGACGCCGTCACGGCGTGGCTCGGGTCGCACGGTCTCACAATGCATTCGGTCTACCCGAGCGGCATGCTGATCGACTTTTCGGGTACGGCGGGGCAGATCCGCGCGGCTTTCCACACGGAGATTCATAACCTGGAGGTAAACGGACAGGCCCACATCGCGAATATGAGCGACCCGCGGATTCCGGAAGCGCTGGCGCCAGTGGTGGCGGGGGTGGTTTCCCTGCATGACTTCAGGCCGCGCACCATGAGCAGGCCTCATGCGGAATACACCTTCACCTCCGGCACGGCCACCTACCAGGCGGTGGTTCCGGCCGATCTGGCTACCATTTACAATCTGAATCCGTTGTTCGCCGCCGGCATCGCAGGCCAGGGCCAGACCGTCGTGGTCATCGAGGACACCGACCTCTATAGCGCAGCCGACTGGAGCACGTTCCGGAGCGCGTTTGGGCTTTCCAAGTACACTTCGGGGTCCCTCGCCACGGTCCATCCGGCGCCTGCCAACGGCAGGACCAACTGCGCCGACCCCGGTGTTCCCTCCGGCGGCGATGACGGCGAAGCGATTCTGGATGCGGAATGGGTCAGCGCCGCCGCGCCGGGGGCGGCCATCCAGGTGGCCTCCTGCGCCAACACAAGGACCACCTTTGGAGGGTTGATCGCCATTCAGAACCTGGTCAACAGCTCCAAACCGCCGGCGGTAATCAGCATGAGCTACGGCGAGTGCGAGGCGGAAAACGGCGCGGCGGCGAATGCGGCGTACAACTCGGTGTTTCAACAGGCCGTCGGGGAAGGAGTCTCGGTGTTCGTGTCCGCGGGCGATGAGGGGGCTGCCAGTTGCGACGCGGGGGCCTCGGGCGCCACCCACGGGATCGGCGTGAGCGGATTCGCCTCCACGCCGTATAACGTAGCGGTCGGCGGCACGGACTTCGGCGATACCTACGCCGGGTCCAACGGCACGTACTGGAACTCGACGAATACCTCCGTCTACGGCTCGGCCAAATCCTACGTACCGGAGATTCCCTGGAACGATTCCTGCGCCGGCAGCCTCCTGGCCAGCTACTTCGGGTACAGCGTGGTGTATGGCACGGCCGGGTTCTGCGGCAGCAGCACGGCCAGTTCGGATGGCTTGCAGGTGGTGGCGGCGGGCAGCGGCGGCCCTAGCGGTTGCGCCACCGGATCGCCCTCCACCACCGGCGTAGTGGGCGGAAGTTGCAAAGGATATTCCAAGCCGTCCTGGCAGTCTGCTCTGACCCCGGGTGATGGCGTGCGCGATATTCCGGACGTATCTCTCTTTGCGGCCAACGGCATCTGGGGACACTATTACGTATTCTGCTGGTCGAATACACGGGCAGGCGGCGCCAAGTGCTCGGGGGCGCCCAGCACTTGGGCAGGCGCCGGCGGAACCTCGTTTTCGTCGCCCATTCTGGCTGGGATCCAGGCGCTCGTCAATCAGCATAAAGGCGCCGTCCAGGGCAACCCTAATCCCAGGTATTACCAGCTTGCGGCGGCGAGTCCGGCGACGTGCAATTCTTCGTTGGGATATCAGGCCTCAAGCTCCTGCGTTTTTTACAATGTCATCCAGGGAGATATCGATGTGAATTGCGGCGGAACCGTCGAGTGCTACGGGGCCGCAGCCAGCGGGCGCCGCGGCGGCGCAAGCCCGAATGGAGCTCTCTCGACGTCCAGCGCGAGTTACCTGCCGGCCTACCGCTCCGGCGTTGGCTGGAGCTTCGCGACCGGGATCGGATCGGTCAACGCCTACAACCTCGTAATGGGCTGGTAGGCCGCGCTCTTCCTCAAGCCTCCGGCGGCTCAGGCAGGAAATCCAGGCTCAACGCCTGGTCGAGGCTAAAGGGGCAGAGGCGGGGAAAGTCGGTACTCGGCAGGCCGGTTTCGTCGGCCGCATCGGCCACCGCCCGGCCATACGCCTTGTGGAATCCGGTCGCGAGCACGGGGCGCAGACTGGGCATCTGCTCGAGCAGGTCCGCTATTTCCCGGCGCTGCGAATTGATGGTGGCGCGCCAACTCGCCGAGCGCAGGCCTGGCTGAAACCGCCATTTCAGTAAGTGAATCAGAAGGACGCGAACGCGGCCCAACAACTCCCGGCGCTGGCTGATGCCCATGGACTCGATTTCCTCCGCGATGTGCCCCAGGTCGCTTTCCTCGACTACGCCGGCGCGCAGCGATTCCGCTGTGCGCGAGGCCCATTCGTGGAAGTCGGAATCGTACAGGCTGGAACCGCTTGCCATATTCGCATTATAGATTGTCGCGGCGATCTTGACGTGGCGCGACTATTGCGGAGCACGAATGCCGGAGCTCGAACCCCCACGGGCCGTTGAAAACACGTAACTTATTGATTCTAAAAACGCGCCATACGTGCGATACGGCGGGCCTTTGGTCGATCTAGTTCCAAAGAGAAAATACGTGGAAACCGAATCCCGTTGACACGCATCTAGATATGGCTCAAGCTGTAGAAGGGTGGAGGTGGCGTATGCGTAGCATTTGGGTGGCAGTACTAGCCGCGGCCCTCTTGGTTGGCGCGGCCGTAACGGCGTCGGGGCAAGCAGGTTCGGTAGCCCCCGTAACTCCGGCGAAGTCGGGAATGGTGTCCTACATCCAGGGCGCGGTGTACGTCGACGATGCGCTGATTCCGGATCCCATCGTCGCCCAGTTTCCCTACATGAAGGAAGGCGGGAACCTCCGCACCGCCGAGGGTAGAGCCGAGGTGGTCATGAACCCCGGCGTCATGGCGCGCGTGGGCGAGAATAGTACGCTGCGCATGATCACCAACCGCTTTATCGATACGCGCGTGGAGCTAATGCAAGGCGCGGCCACGGTCCAGCTCCTCGAAGTCGAGAAGGATAACAGCTTCACGCTGGTTTGCAAAGACGCCACGGTGGCCATCTCCAAGGCCGGCTTCTACCACTTCTATGCCGATCCCGCCGCCATCAAGGTGTTTTCCGGCGAAGCGCGGGTCACGATCGGCGACCAGAATATCGAAGTCCCCGCCGGCAAGATGCTCCAGTTTAATGGCGGGAACGCCTCCGTTCAGAAATTCGACAAGCAAGAAACCGACGCCCTGGACAATTGGAGTGGCCGGCGCGGCGAGTTAGTTTCCGCCGCCAACGCGTCCGCCGCGAGGAATTGCGGCAACGGCACTGGCACTGGCTATCCTGGCTATACCACTATACGTCCCTATGGCTTTGCTCAAGGGGTTCCGGGCAACGGCTACATTTCGAACACTCCCTGCCAGGGAAATTGGAACTGGAATCCGTATTATTCCATGTGGACCTATGTCCCGTTCATGAATCGATACTGCGATCCGTTCTGGGGGTATTGCTATTACAATCCCATGGGGGCGTGGAATTACTTTTACCAGCCGCGGCCGATTTATAACAACCCGGGCTTACCCGGATCGCCGACGGCCACGCGCACCGGGCCAACGACGGGCGGCGGGGGCACGGGCCTAGGGCCGGCTGCCCGGGCGGCGGCATCGGCGCCGGCCTTCGGAGGCGGCTCCTCGCGTGCCGCGACCGGGGGTATGACCGGGGGCGGGGGCGCTTCGGCCGGGCCCAGCGTTGGGTCCACGGGCGGGGCCAGCGCCGGGGCCGCGGCGGCAACGGGACACGGCGCCGCAGTCAGCGCGGGCGGGGGCAAGAGATAACCCGCGCCGTCACCTCCCTACAAATTCCTGAACATCGATCGGCAGGCGCGTGAGGCGCTCGACTCTGGTCCCATACTTGCCCAGCGTGTTTTCGACCACGCAGAAATCGAACCCCGGAATCACCACGTCGTCCCAGTAGTTGCCGATGCCGCGCAACGCTACATCGAGCATGGTCACAATCTGGCGTCCCAGCGGCTGGTGGCTGTCGAGCGTGATGGCCCCGAAAAACTCCTGGCATTCCGTATAGCCGGAGTTGTGTGTCCCTGTGTAGGGCTTCAGCGACGCGAGGTCGATGGTCTTGCCCACGCGCGCCGAGACTTCGCCGGAATGCGCGCTGAAATAATCCACCAGGGCCTGCTCCTGCATCCGGGCCGGAAGGTTTTCCGCGGCGATTTTCCGGTACCACAGCTCACCCACATCGTAGCCGCCTTGAACCAGGTCGAACCAGTACCGCTGCTCCGAGGAGACCTTGGCAGGGCTGTCCACGGCTATCACGGACCGGCGGACGCACGCCGTGAGGCCATCGCGCTGGGGCGCGACCCCCAGATGGACCCAGTCGCCCTCCCGGATCGGACGGTTAAGCGCCTGCCCGATTAACGTCCGGTTGGCCTCGTTCGCGCCGACCATGATCTTGAAGCCGTCGTTTTCCGATCCCAACATCCGGCCTGTCCACGCCCCCCACGCAGCCACCTCGCTTTCGAGGCGCCCCGGACGCAGCACCGCCAGCATGGCGCGAAGCATCGCGTCGGCGATCGCCGAAGCATCCGCAATCAGGCGCATTTCCATGTCGCTTTTCTCGTACTTTGCGCGATAGTAGACCTCCTGCGCGTCCACCACGCCTTCGCGCCCGAAGAGACCCTCCAGATAGCTCACCACTCCGGCGGGGATCACTTGCCTCGGCGTGAGCAAGGCAATATGATCGACCGGCCCTCCCGCCGCGGCGGTAATCACGTCCTCCAGCCGTTCGGCGGCTATGGGATATTTCTCGTCGGCCAACTGCAACAGCTCCACCTTGTGCACGGCGGCGCCGGCGCGCCCGGCAAGCTGTTCGGCGACGTAGCCGCCTTCCAGGCCCGCGACAATGTGAAACCCCGTGGAACCGATCACGCCCGCCACCTGCTCGATGGAGACGTTGGTGTTGCCCCCCAGGTACGGAACGTCGCCGGCATAATGCTCGTCGGAAAAAACGAAACCGGCCTTGTGGCCGCGCCGCAGCAGCGCGTCGTTCACCTTTTGCGCGCGCGACTGGAATTCCTCTTTAGGCACAGCCAGCGCGCGGTCGATTGCGGGCGTATCCTCAATGGCCTTCAGCACGCGCTCCAAATCGCCGCGGTGCTCGTGGATGTCTTGCAAAGTCGCCTCCTACTGCTGGACCTGCTTCGTCTTCACGTTCCAGCCTTCCACCTCGACAAGCGGCGTCGTCCGCAGATCGCTCGCATGGTAGGTGGCGGCCACCTGACGGCTTTCGCCGGGCAGCAGCGAAAAGTAGTTGTCCTGCCACAACACCGGCAACACTTCGTCATCGGCCACGCCGCCACGGTTTCCCCCGCCGCCGTTCCCACGCCCCCCGCCGCCCGGGGCGCGTTTCACCTTCAATCGGATGCCAAAGGCCAGCGCCCGGCTGGGATTGCGCACCGTGACGATGGTAGAGCCTTGCGCCCCTTCGGTCCGCGATTGCGCGGTGACCTCCAGTTCCACCAGCGGCAGCGTATTCAATGCCGTGTAGTCGGCGAAGGTCTTGCTGGGGATCGAGGTGGCGATGGTGGTGAAGGGAACGCGGACCTGTGGAGCCTTGTCGAAATCCACCGCCTCAGGTTTTGTCGAGAGCCAGTAAAAGTTCCGGCTGACCACCTTGCCCGCCGATTCCAGCGTCAGATTGACAAAGTAAGTCGTACTGAGGCCCTCGATTTCCGGCAACGCGAACACGCGCAGGCTGCTATCGGACGCCGCGTCCACCGATGCTTCCTTCGAGTACTTCTCCGTCATGTCCAGGTTGTAAACCTTGGCGGTCGCCTTCAAGCCCGGGAACGGCTTGTAATACGAGTTCACCACCACGATGGAGCGGTCGTCGTAGGAATACTGGATATGCAACGGCTCACAGGCGATCTTGACGCCAAAATAAGACCCGCCGGGGCGCAGATACCAATCGTACAGATGCCAGATCATGCTGGGCCAGGCATTGTTCAACATCCACTGGATGACGCCCGTGGAATCGTACTTGTTGCGGCCATAGGCTTCCATCATGGCCCGTTCCCCTTCATAGGCCTGCATTTGAGCCTTGCGGGAGTATTCCTCCACGGAACCGGGCTCGCCGTAGCGCTTGTTGAGCGCTTCGGTGAAGATACCGAGCGTGCGGGACATGCCGCCGGCGTGGTATTCCCAGACGGAATCGAGGGGCCAGAGATGGTCCGCCGGCAGCATGCGGCGCAGACTCTCCACCGGAGGCGGGGCGGGGCCGGGGCTGGTCTCCGTATTGAACCCGATGGCGCCTCCGAAGCGGGTGTCCGTTTCCCAGTAGATGGGGGCCACGTATTCGTACGGACCGGTCATTTTCACTCCGCTTGGGCCGACCGTGGTTTCTTTGCTCGCAGCCGAGGAAACCGTGGGGTTCGGCCAATCGGTGTCCTTGAAGACCTGCAAGTACATCTTCTCGATGTTGGGCGGCGGGGCGTTGTCGCTGCCGTACAACCAGGTGAATACGGAAGGGTGGCGCTCCAGGCGGCGTACCTCGTCCCGCAGGGATTCCGCGGCGATCTTCTCGTTCTCCGCGTCCCAGGTTCCCCATTTTTCCCATTGGTCGCAGCAGCACCAGCCCGGCATGGCCAGAATGCCCATCTCGTCCATGCGGTCGTAAAAGCGGTCGTCTTCCAGCTTGCCTTCGAACCGCAGGGTGTTCAGGTTCAGGTCCCGTACATACTCCAACTGCGCATCCTGGCGCTCCGGCGAGGAGCGCAGCAGCATGTCCAGGCTGTAGCCCGCGCCGCGTATCAGGATATTCCTGCCATTGATGTGAAACAGCCGGTGTCCTTTGGCATCCACCTCGGAAGTCACCTGGCGAATGCCGAAGCGGATGTTCGCGGAATCCGACGTCCGGCCATCCACCTCGAACCTGAGGTCCAGCGGATAGAGGTTCTGCGGACCCACCTGGGCCGGCCACCACAAGCGTGGATTCGCAATGTTGAGCTGAGGGAACTCGCGCGCCGAAAGCCGCACCACCCGCGTCTCCCAAGCGGCCAGCTTCGCGGGCTGCGAAAACTCGATGTTCTCGATCTTTCCCTTGAGCACGCCGCTTACGGGCAGCCTGGAGGCATTCCGCAGCTCGCAGCGGACGGTGAGCTGGGCCCGGTCGGCGGCGGGCAGGTCGATCGAACTAAACACGGCGGGATACCGCAGCGCGACCGGGCCCGTGGCGGTGATGTGGACGTCGCGCCAAATGCCCATCTCCTTGTCGGGAGGCATGGGTCCCCAGTCCACCAGCGTAATCGCCAGGTCGTGCGGCTGGGGCGGAAACACCTCGACCGCCAGCGCGTTGGGTTCGCCCGGGCGGGCCGCGGCGGTGATGTCGAATTCGAACAGCCGCCACGCGCCGGCCATCCGCTCCGAGGAGGCCACCCTCCGGCCGTTCAGCCACACGTTGGCGCGGAAGTTGATGCCGTCGAACCCCAGCCACAAGGTCTTTCCTTTGTACTCGGCCGGCAGCTTGAACTCGGTGCGGTACCACCAGGGGCTGCGGAACGGGCTATCGGGCGGCATCGGATCGTTCGAAAAGTTGCTGAAGATCGCATAGGAAGTTCCGCTGATGGACCGCAGGTTCATTCCGGTGTAAGGGTCGGGGTAGACGCGCTGTTGCACCAACGCGCTCAGCACGGTGGAAGGAAGGGTCGCGCGATACCAGTCGCGGGCCTGGAAGCCGGGGACCGAGATGGCCGCGCCGTCCGCGCGCACATTGGCGGAAGACTCGATGGCCCAGTTTTCCCGGAGAAGGATCTGCCCAGGCGACGGATGCCCAGCCAAAACGCACAGCCCGATGAACCATACAGCACGGGTCTTCATGACCTGGACGACGCCGGCTAGCCGACCCGTTGAAGGTCCCGGGAGCGGCGGCTTGCGCGAACGCCGATCAACTCCGCCACCTTGCCCAGCAAAACCGGCAGTTCCTCGGTGCGGATAGCGATCTGGCGCTTTCCGTGGGCTGAGAGACGCGTCACGGCGGGATCTTGAGCAGTAATCAGCGCGGTCGCGGGCCGGTAATCCTTCAAACGCGCGTAGGCTAAAACGTTCTGACCGGTCTCCTGGGATCCGAACCGCGCATTGCATAGGACCAACTCATACCGGTGGCCATCCAGCTTGGCCACCGCTTCCGTGGGCGTCTTGGCGACATCCACGGCGTAGCCTCCCGCCTGCAGGATGGTCTTCAGAGTCAAGCGCGGAGCAAGCTCCCCGTAAACCAGCAGCACCCGCGCCAAATCCAGCCGCCGGTTGGACCCGGCGGCAATCGGGCTGGCGAACGTCCTCAAACGGTTCAAGAATAACTGTAACCGAATTTGGTGTTTTTTAACCCACTATTTTGTGGTTGGGGCGGGTTACGCAATGCGCCGGTACGTTTCCACGCGCATCGGTTCCGCCAGAAGACCGTCCGCGGCCTCCACAAAGGCCGTCAAGTGAGCGGACGCCGCGTGCCGCGCCAGGTGTGCCTCCGAGGCCCAGTTTTCGTAAAACAGGAACCGGGCGGGATCGCTCGTGTGGATGTGCAGGTCGTATTGGACGCAGCCGTCCTCCGGGCGCGTGGGCTCGACCAGCGCGAGCAGCGCCTTCCGCAAATCCTCCTCCCGGCCGGGTTTCGCCTTCATTTCCGCGACTACCGTAAGCAGTTCAGTCATGCTGACACGATCATCGCACACAGTCGCTTATGGGGCGGACCGCCCGGGCCGGCGCGCAATCGTTTGCGTACTTTGCCATCATTTCGTCATCCAAGTAGGCTGTTTCGGGGCGCCACTTGCGTACCGTCTGCCGCAGCGCCGCCCGAAATGCGCACTCTGCGCCACGCCGCACCAGCACAACCTCCGCACAGGGCCCCAGCGCCTCCGGCGGAGGCGGCGCCCATTCGTCCGTGAACGCTACCAGAATCCGGTCGCAACCGGGCGCCGGCAGGCCGGCGCCCACCACCAGCGCTCGCGGCTTGCCTGAGGCTGCCCGCCCCGGGAAGACGGCCACCGAACCATCGGTCAGCGCCAGGAAGGATTCCTCCTCGCCCGGCCGGGTCAGGCCCCGGAACCCTCCGGCCAGCGCGATCTCCGCCGCTGCCCGCAGCGCATTGCGGCATGCCGGCCCTCGACTCGCTCCCAGCAGCAAACGGTGCAATGCCTTGCTCCACAGGCGCCGGAACAGCTTCGGATCCGCCACGGCCCGCGCCAGGAAGCGGAGATAGTTCACCTCCAGGATTTCCTCGAGTTCCGCCTCGGTGTAGTACCGCGAGGTGGTGGCGCGGTGACGGTGCTCCACCAGCGCCCCGGCGGCGTAAACGGTGGGCCAGCCGCGCTGCCAGGCGCGATAGCCCAGGTCGAGATCCTCCACGTAGGCCGGGGCATACGCCTCATCCACGCCTCCCAGCGCGCGCAGCTTGGCCGCGTCGTAGAGCGAGCAGCCGCCGCTGCCGTACAACACATAGGTCCCGTCTTCCCCAGTTAGCGGCTCGTCGCAGCGGATGGGGAAATCCTCGGGCGAGCGCTGCGCCATCACCGCCTTGCCGGTTTCCTCCCGGCGAACGCCCTCGGGGAAACGGATCTGCGCGGTAGCGCAAAACAGGTCCGGAACATCGTCAAACGTCCACATCAGCGCCGCGAAGAATCCCGGTTCGAGCAGCATGTCGTTGTTCAACAGGCACACGTGGGAAAATCGCGCGCGCGCGATGCCGCGGTTGACGGCCCGCGCGAAGGAGAGCGGCTCAACGAAGACGTCCACCACCGTCCGCGGCCAAGCCTCGCGCAGCCATTCCGCCGTACCATCGTCGGAACCGTTATCGACGATCAGAATCTCGGCCGCAAATGCCTCCAGATCGCGCACGATTCCCGGAAGCTGAGCTTCCAGCAGCCGTCTGCCATTGCGGGAGGGAATTACCAAGGAAACGCCGTGTTCGGCGGCGGGTGGCTGCCGCGCAGGCGGGTCGGGGTTGCTCCGCGCCATCCGCATGGCGCCGGCCGCGCGCGCGGCCCAGTACCAGAAGAGCGCCCGCCAATCGACCTCGCTGAACGGCTTCAAGTCAAATCAACAAATGGCGAAGCGGCTGCGCTCCGCCGTCGCGGCACTGCTCCCAAAGAGCCAGCGCCTGAAGGGCGAATGCCGTGGAGACCGGATTCACGAACGGCAGGACCGCCCCGGCCTTTCGCCCGAAATAAAAACCGCCGTCGATTCGCGCGTCTTGGGCGGACGCCTGAAAGCCGGCCACCTTCCCGGCTTCGAATTGCGCCGCCTCACGGTCCACCGGCATCACGCCGGCCCAATCGGCATAGAGGCGCATACGAAGCAACTGGGCGTAGACGTCGCACCGCTCGAACCGGGATGCGGCTTCGCGAAGGTTCCGCGCCACCCGCACGATGCCATCGCGGATGGCCGAGGCGCAGCGGTCCTCGGCGGCAAGCGGCAGGAGTCCTTCCAGAAAGTAGAGGAAAGCGTGCAGCCGGTCCACCACCTTGAGGGGGTCGGCGTGCCCCGGCAGAAAGCCGCTGGAAACGCACAGCGTCCGCTCCACCGCTCGCTCGTAGAGTTCGCTGAAGTGGGCGCCGCGGGAGTTGCCCGTGGCCTCCGCCAAATCGTGCCAGGCCATCGCGGCCTTCAATTGATAGCACCCCGAAGACGTCGACCAGCGCGCCGCATCCGGCGGAACGGGCCGCTTACCGGGCAGCGAGAGGATGGCATGATAGCCACCGTTCGCGCAAGTGAAATCGGCGGCCATGGATTCGCCCAGCGCGGCCGCCACATCCAGGAAGTCTTCTTCGCCCGTGACGCGCCAGGCCGAAAGCAGGCCGCGGACGGCCATTCCGCAATCGAAGAAATAGGCGAATGCGGGCGGGTCGAGCTCAAATGGCATCGCACGCGACGCGCCGTCCCATGCCGTGCGGGTCAGGAATCGCGCCGCCCGTACCGCGGCTTCCAGATAGGCAGCCTCTTTCGCCACGGAATGCAGGTACACGAACGTACTCACGGCGTAGCCGGTAATCTCCGTCGAAACCGCGTGGTTGCGCCCCACATCGGCGCGATAATAGCGCGCCACGGCGCCGCTCGATTCCTGGATGCCGGACCGGGCAAACCACTGCCCGGCACGTGATACTGGTTGAGGCAAACCGTAGTTTAGCACCGCCCGCTCCGATTCCGAGCATTGCCTTGGGCACAGGCGGACGATCTTGGCTAACATACACGGTGAGGAGAACTGCAAGGTGACAAAGGCACTGCGCTGCAAGGGACTCACTCTGATTTTGGGGCTGGCCGCGTATCCGGCCGGCGCGATCCGGGCGGCGGAGCCGGATTTTGGGCCCAACGTACTGGTTGTCAAACCGTCCATGCCGGCCTCTGCCGTCCAGGAACAGATCGACAAGATCTATGGCGTCCAGGCGAATAATCAATTTGGCTCCGCACGCAACGCTGTGCTGTTTTGGCCGGGCGAATACAACGTGACCGTGCCGGTGGGGTACTACACGCAAGTCCTGGGCTTGGGGGCATCGCCCGATAACGTCAGCATCACGGGCAATCTGCATGCCGGGCCCGCGCGCGGCGACCAGGCCCTGGTAACTTTCTGGAGGGCCGCGGAGGGATTCTCGGTGAAGCCATCGAACGGCGTCGTGCAGTGGGCCGTCTCGCAGGCCGTACCCTTCCGCCGCATGCACATCCGCGGCGATATCGTGCTCCACCAGAACAACGGCTACGCCAGCGGCGGCTGGATGGCCGACGACCTGATCGACGGCAAGGTGAGTTCCGGTCCGCAGCAGCAGTGGATCGCCAGAAACACCGAATGGGGCAGTTGGAATGGCTCCAACTGGAACATGGTCTTCGTCGGCGATGTAAACGCTCCGGAGGGCGACTGGCCCAAGCCGGCATTTACCAAGGTCGCTCAGGCGCCTATCGTCCGCGAGAAGCCTTTCCTGCAGGTCGATGCGGCTGGGAAGTACAGCGTGCGCGTTCCATCGCTGCGGACCAACAGCTCGGGAGTTTCATGGCATGGCGGGTCCACTCCGGGAAAGAACATTCCCATCGGCCAGTTCTACATCGCCCGGCCGGACGCGGACACCGCCGCGACCATCAATGCACAGTTGGCCAAGGGCAAGAGTCTGCTGCTGACTCCCGGCATTTACAAACTCACCGGCACCATCAAAGTGACCAAAGCCAACACGGTGGTGCTGGGCCTGGGCTTCGCCACCCTGGAGGCGGACAACGGCGTGACGGCCATGACGACGGCGGACGTGGACGGCATCGTGATCGCGGGGCTGTTTTTCGACGCGGGGGCCACCAGCTCGCCCGTCCTGCTGGAGGTGGGTCCGAGCGGAAGCAAGGCCCGCCATGCCGCCAACCCGATCTCGCTCCACGACGATTTCTTTCGTGTGGGCGGGGCGGCGGTGGGGCGCGCGGCGGTCAACCTGAGGATCAACAGCAACGACACGATCCTGGATCATACCTGGATCTGGCGCGCGGACCACGGCCAGAACCAAAGCGTGGGCTGGACCATCAACACCAGCGCCAACGGGTTGGTGGTGAACGGCAACGACGTTACGGTTTACGGTCTGTTCGTGGAACACCTGCAAGAGTATCAGGTTCTTTGGAATGGCAACGGCGGGCGGATGTATTTCTACCAGTCCGAGCTTCCCTACGATCCTCCCGACCAGCCGAGTTACACGAGCGCGCCCGGCACAAACGGCTGGGCTTCGTACAAAGTGGCCGACAACGTGACCAGCCACGAAGCCTGGGGGCTGGGCATCTACAGCGTCTTCCGGCGGCCCAACGTGGTGCTGACAAGGGCCATCGAGGTTCCCAACAACCCGAACGTCAAGTTCCACGATATGATCACCGTTTGCCTGGCCAACAATGGCGCGATCGAACACGTCATCAACAATACGGGCGGGGCAACCACGCCCAACCACGTGGCCCAGGCGCCCAGGGTTACGAGTTTTCCGTAACCATGCCTCGGGACTTGCTCGACCAGTTGAACGAGTGGAAGAGCCGCTATGGCCCGGGCGGCGCGGGACGGCTGGAGAGGTTGCTGGCCACGCTCGCCAAGCGGAAGTTCCGCAACGCCGGAGAGCTGATCCGTCTGCACGAGGCGCTGCTGTTTCTGCGCGCTTATCCGCGAAGCCCGGAGGTGGCGCGCCTGGCGGATGCGGCGCTTCGGGGGTTCGCCGGCCGTATCGCGCAGTTTCAATCGGCGGGCGCGGACCTCGATCCTTTCGAGGAGCCGGAAATATCCGGCATCGCGGGCACTTCGCTCTCGGCGGTGTTCACCTATGAGTTCGCGCGCCGTCTGGCGCTACGGCACTCGCGAGACGTGGAAATCGCCTGGGACCGATACGACGAAATCGACAAACTGGGTCCGGTACTGGCCCGGATACTGCCGCTCTTCGGGGAGGATTGGCCGGTGGAAGCGCATGCTCCGTTCCGCGAGTGGATCGCGGCGGCGCGGCCACGTGCTGGGAGCGATCTGGCATGGCTTCTGGAGCGGCTGGCGGCCCTGCCGGTTGCGCCGCGTGAGCGAGCGGCGTTGTACGAAACGCTGGGATTGCCGCTGACCTGGCGATTCGGCGCGCGGATGTCGCGGTCGAACCTGCGCCTGCCGGGCCGAAAGCTGTACTGTCACCGGGAACCGCTGCTGCGGCGCGGCGATATTTCGCTGGTGCGGGAATTGGAAGGCCCTCCTCTCCCCGTATGGCGCCTGCCGCCGCCAGAGGCGCGCAAGATTCTGGATCTCATTTTGGACGCTTCGGCGATGCGCTTCCGGGAACTCTATGGCTTCAGCCATCCGGAGGAGCGCGGAGTATTTCGGGCGGATGCGGGCCGCGGCGTGGAGATCTTTTTCTTCGGCGTGCCGCCGGAGTGGCGGCTGCCGCTGCGAGCCTATCACGCGGGCATGTTCTTCAAGAACGGCGTGCCGGCAGGGTACGTGGAATTGCTTTCGCTGTTTGAGCGCACCGAGGTGGGTTTCAACCTGTACTACACCTTTCGCGAGGGCGAATCCGCGTGGCTGTACGCGCGCGTCCTGCGCCTTTTCAGGCAGGTTCTGGGCGTGAACGTCTTCTCGGTGGACCCTTACCAGATCGGGTTAGAGAACCCGGAAGCGGTCGAATCGGGGGCGTTCTGGTTCTATCGGAAGCTGGGCTTCCGTCCGGTGGACGGAGCAGCCGCCGCGCTGGTGGACCGGGAAGAGCGCAGGATGCGGCAGACGCCGGGCTACCGCAGTTCCAAGCGAACCTTGGAGAAACTGGCCAGGAGCTACATTCTGTTTGAGGGGCCGTCGGCCGAAGCGGGAGCCTGGGACAGTTTCCGGGTCCGCAACCTGGGGCTGAGGGCAGAGCGCGCCGGGCTTTCAACGGAGAGCGGTCTGGCGCGGGTTGTGAGCCTGATTCCGGATTGGGCGGGCTGGACGACGGAGGAAAAGTTGGGGGCGGCGACGATTGTGGAGGCTAAGGAAGGCGGCAGCGAGGCGCGATACCTGCGGCTGATGCAAAAGCATGGTCGGTTGCGCGAGGCGGTGCTGGAATTGGGGTCGGCGCTGGCGGTGGAGTGAGCCTACTCCTCACCGATACGCTTCGGAGCGATGGCGAACGCGAACAACCGTGATTTCGTGCGGGGATATCGCAAAAACGATGCGGTAGTCCCCGGCGCGAAGCCGATAATATCCTTGCCATTGGCCTGTGAGCGCTTTGACATCACCGCCGCCGGATTCCCCGTACTGGGTCAGCGCACGCAGGATTCGAATCGCGGTCTCGCGGTCGATAGCCCGCAACTCAGCCCGCGCCGACTCGGGCCAAATGAATCTCATCGCAAGCCGAATTCCCGCAGGACTTCGTCATGCGAAACAACCTTTCCGGCGCGAACTTCGTCGCGCGCCCGCGCGATTGCCGCGACATCCGCTTGGGTCAACGGCTCGTCGTCGAGTGGCGCGGATAATGCCGCCCGGTAGGCGGGACTGACGACCAAATACTCCAGGAAGAGCTTCGCAGCGGGGAGTTCCTCTTCCGGAATCCGGTCGACTAGATGGTGAAGCGTGTCACGGCTCATGGAGGCTCCCGTCTTTAGCGTACTCCATCATGCCCGCAGGAATGCGGGCATCGCCGCCTGGAAAGGCTGCGCCACGGTCAGTATTTCGGCACGTGCGGGTCCACCTGGTCGCTCCAGGCCAGAATGCCGCCCTTCATATTGCGGACGTGCTGGAAGCCGGCGTTGCGGAGGATACCGCAGGCTTTCGCGCTACGCATGCCGCTCTTGCAGTGGATCACGATGTCGTCCTCCGGGTCGAACTCGCCGATGTGCTTGGGGAACTCGCCGAGCGGGATCAGCTTCGCGCCGGGGATGCTCGCAATCCGGTATTCGTGGGGTTCGCGGACGTCGATCAGCACAAACTTCTCGCCGCTGTCCAGCTTACGCTTCACTTCCGTGACCTCGATTTCGCCTTCGTTCACCTTAGCCTCCTGGGCCGGCGCCGGCTTCTGTGGGTTGGGGACGCCGCAGAATTGATGATAGTCGATTAACTTCGTGATGGTGGGATGCTCGCCGCAGACCGGGCACTCCGGGTTCTTGCGCAGCTTCAACTCGCGGAAGCGCATGCCCAGCGCGTCGTAGAGCAGCAGACGGCCCACCAGCGGCTCGCCAATTCCGAGAATCAATTTCACCGTCTCGGTGGCCTGAATCAGCCCGATGGTTCCGGGAAGAATGCCCAGCACGCCTCCTTCGGCGCAACTCGGAACCAGCCCTGGAGGCGGCGGCTCCGGATACAGGCAGCGGTAGCACGGGCCGCCCTGGTAGGCGAACACCGTGGCCTGCCCCTCGAAGCGGAAGATGGACCCGTACACGTTCGGCTTGCCCAGCAGCACGCAGGCGTCGTTCACCAGATAACGCGTGGGAAAGTTGTCGGTACCGTCCACCACGAAGTCGTAGTCTTTGAGAATCTCCAGGGCGTTCTCGCTTGTGAGGGCGGTCTCGTGCTTGACCACGTTCACATTCGGATTGATGGCCCGCATCTTCTCGGCCGCGGAATCGAGCTTCTTCCGTCCCACGTCCGCCGTCGAGTGAATCACCTGGCGCTGCAGATTGGTGGAATCCACCACGTCGAAATCGACCATGCCGATGCGGCCCACGCCGGCGGCCGTCAGGTAGAGGCCCAAGGGCGCGCCCAGGCCCCCGGCGCCGATCAGCAGGACCTTGGCGGCCTTCAGCTTCTGCTGGCCTTCCATGCCGACTTCGGGGATGATCAGGTGGCGGCTATAGCGCAGGATCTCCTCGTTCGAAAGGGCCGCCTCGACGGGTGGCGCGGCCAGCGCGGAGCCCCCGGCGATGGACGGCACCAGCGAAATGGTATCGCCATCCTTGGCTGCGGTGGCGTCTTTGCCGAGGTAGCGCACGTCCTCGTCGTTGAGATAGACGTTCACGAAGCTGCGCACCTTGCCTTCGTCGTTGAAGATCTGTTTGCGCAAATCGGGGAACTGCGCGGTCAGCGCGTTCAGCACTTCGCCCACGGTGGCGCCGGGGACGGCTACCGCATCCTGTTTGCCGGTGAACTGCCGCAAGGGCGTAGGGATTAGAACCTTGGCCATCTTAATGACTCAACTCCTCTTTCTCTGCCGCGGTCTGTTCGACGTTGGGCAGCCAACTGTTGGCGTGGTGAAACTCGCCGTTGCGGATGGAGAGCACCACGAACGAGTACCACGGGCACGAATTCTTCAAATCGGTCTGGGAGAAATAGGCATCGCAATCGGGGTGCGAGTGATAGATGCCGATCAGCTCCATGCGGCGCTCCCGCGCGGCCCGGTCGGCGGACAGCAGATCTTCGGGCCGCAGTTCGTACCTGGCGGCCTGCGCGCCCTCGAAAGAGTTTTCGAGAGGCAGGGCCTCCCGCACGAGCTTGACGCCGTCATCGGTGGACCCCAGCATGGCCCCGCAGCATTCGTTCGGGTAGGTGTGTTGCGCGTGCGCCACCATGGACGCCCAGGGCGCCGCCTCGATCCGGATCATGCCTCTTCCCAGAAATGCTCGCTCAGGTACTTGTCGGCGCTGTCGCACAACATGGTGACAATGATGGCACTTTCGCCGCGCGCCGCCAGGTCCTTGGCCAGCATGGCGGCCGCGAGGACGTTACACCCCGAAGAGATTCCCACCAGCAAGCCTTCTTCGCGCGCCAGCCGCCGCACCATGGCGTAGGCGTCCTCGGTTTCGATCCAGAGATTGCCGTCTGCGAGCGTCGGGTCGTAGATTCCGGGGACGATGGCCGTGGGCATGTGCTTCAACCCCTCGAGGCCATGAAACCCGCTCGATGGCTGCGCCGAGTAGCACTTGGCCTCCGGCACATCGCGGCGCAAGCGGCGGCTCACGCCGGTAAAGGTGCCGCTAGTGCCCATGGCAGCCACAAAATGCGTGATGCGTCCGGCGGTCTGCTCGACGATCTCCCGCCCGGTGCCCTCGTAGTGCGCCTTCCAGTTGGCCGGATTGTTGTACTGGTCGGGGTAGAAATACAAATCGGGATCCTCAAGATACATCTGGCGGCACAAGCGGATGGCGCCGTCGGAGCCCTCCGCGGCATCGCTGAACACGGTTTCCGCGCCATAGGCCTTCAAGATGCGCTTGCGTTCGATGGAAGAGTTGGCGGGCAGGCAGAGCTTGACCTTGTAGCCGCGATTCGCCGCAATCATGGCGTACGCGATGCCCGTGTTGCCGCTGGTGGCGTCCAGGAGCACGCGCCGGTGGTTCAGCTTGCCGGAGCGCTCGCCATCCAGGATCATGTTGAGCGCGGCCCGGTCCTTCACCGACCCGCCGGGGTTGAAATATTCGGCTTTGGCTAGGATTTCGATGCCTGGGAATTCAAGCGGGATTTTTTCGAGGCGCAGCAATGGCGTATTGCCGATGGTGGCCAGCAACGGTTCGGCTTGGGTGCGCGCCAATTGAGGCAGCGGTACGACGAACGCCATTTTTGCCTTTCCCTTCCTTGGATTCACTCGCCGGCACGCGGGATGCAAAAGCTATCTGGTTGCAGGCGAAGGAATTACCGAAGCTTGAAACTATGGACTATTGTAGCATCCCCCCAAACTCTGTCAAGAAACTAGGGATTGCTGCGCGAGGGGCGCGTTTCTGCCTGCGCCGCCTTTGCTTCTCTGGTAGCAACCAAGCTCTGCAGCAGTTTTCGGAAACCGGCATCGTAGTCCGTGAAACGGATCGCTTGCGTGCCGCTGAACCCAAGCGGGAGATCGATCTCCTCTTCCAGAAGGGGAATAATCACCTTGTTTTCCTGTTGGGCGCGATCCACTTCGTCGATTACAAATCTGGACTCCGACGAGTCCCTGTTAAGCAGGAAGAGGACGTGAGTCGAGGACTTTAAGGCTTCGGCGATCTGCTGTCTGAACTGCGTCCCTCCGGGGGTATCCTCCAAATCCTTCCAGACGCTAACGGGGACACGCAATAGATCCGCGCGCAGACGATCGGCAAACTCCTTCCTCTTTTGGCTGTAGCTGATGAAACATTTGAGGCCGCGAGTCGCGGCGCCTCCCGCGCCCTTTAAGAGCCGCTTCAGTTCCTCCTGGTCCTCCTGCGAGGACCGATACCAAGTCATCCCAATTAGCCCGCTCAGGGTGGGGCCCAGATCGGACAGCAGACTTACCGTGCGAGCGGTATCAAAGACCTGTTGGTCAAGTCCGGCGACGTAGATCGGCACATCCCTCTCTTGCTGGGCCTCGGTGGCCTTGGAGATCTGCCAATTCAACCATTGCTTTCCGAGGGAGTCCGCAGTGAGCACGACAAGCACAGCGTCGCACCGTCCCAGCGACTCGAGGAAGCGATCCTGCCAGCGGGGACTACCCTCCGGATAACCTGGCGGGATGCGGTGAAACTCGTAGCGTGGATCCGCTAACGCCGCGAGCAGCAAACCGGCGCGCGCCTCATCGGCATAGTGGTGCAGGGCAGAGACCGCTCCGCGAATGTAGTAACCCTCATCGTCATGTCCGACCAAAAGCGAAACGGGGCCGCTGGAATCGGGAACCGAAGCCGGCCTAAGGACTTGCCGCTGGGGCATGCCGGCCGCTACGGATTTTCGCAGGCGTACAAATGCGGTCCGTGCGCCGAACAGCATGAGCAGCAGCGCGATAAGCAGAAGGGGGACCAGCCACCAGGGGATTGGTACAGAGAAGCGGGCTGGCGCCCCGGCAACCGGTGGGCGTCCGGGCGGAGGAGGCGGAGGCGGGACGGCACTGGGGACGGAGCCGATGATGCCGCCGAGCGTGCCGCCGGCGATGCCACCGGGAACGCCGCCGGCCACGCTACCGCCGGCCGGTAATTCGCTGGCCGTTGGAGCATCGGCGGCGAAGGACGGCATCGGCGCCCCGCTGGGGATGAACAAGACTGCGACCCGCCGGTATTCCGCACGGGGGTCCCCCGCGTTGACGGACTGCCCCGCTCTTTCCTTGACGGTGCCGCCGCAATCGGGAGGCCGGAAGTCCAAGGACTGATCGGTTCCAAGAGCTTTGACGTACACCTGTGAGGGGGCCAGGTTAGCGCATGGGCCCTTCCCCGCACAGGTAAGCACTCGCGCTGCATTGGAGGCCCGTTGCTCGTCGAGGCCGCCGCCCTCGCTCGCTTCGTCGTAGCCCATCAGAAGGACCTTCCCCGCGGGATCGCGATCCATGTACGGCCGCAACTCTTCAAGCAGAACCCGCATCCCGCAATTGTTCACGTCGGAGCGGTTTGCCGGGAATATCACATCGGGCAGGCGCACAGCCTGAAGCGTTGCCTGCTTGGAAGCAGCTTCCCTGCGAGCCTCCTCCAGCTCCTTAGCCCTCTCCTGGGCAGCGGCTTCCTTGCGGGCCTCTTCCAGCTCCTTAGCCCTCTCCTGGGCAGCGGCTTCCCTGCGAGCCTCTTCCAGCCTCTTAGCCCTCTCCTGGGCCTCCACCTGCGCTTCCTCAGCCGTAGTTGGACGCGTCGGACATTGCTCACCGAACGGGACCGAGGCGCCATCCGGACAGGTACGCATCGCCGGAGCGGGGGGCGGCGGCGCGGGCGCGAATGGCCTCTTAACGCATCCGGGCAGACACAAGCTCGCCACAATCGCAGCGAGCCAAACGGCCCTCGTCCCGCGCATGGGCACTCAGAGATAATAGCGCATCAAAGACTCTACCGCTTCGTCCTGACAAGTACCAGCGGGGAGGGCGTCTGCGCGCCGCGGCCGCGACCGACGACTGTCAGGGTCGATATGTATGCCGCCGACCCTGGATTCACGCCATCCGGCGGAGGGCCGATCGCCGGGCGCGGCGCCGCGGGCGCGGCGGGAGCGCCGCGTCC
>OBLW0100000753.1_pt1 | contig 27664 bp, 22 predicted proteins | sample 1520161 | NCBI WGS metagenome assembly OBLW01 (sample SAMEA3539309, study PRJEB22396) | soil metagenome | biome: tundra; feature: field; material: soil | place: USA | collected 2010-05 | depth 0.15 m | reverse complement strand
TGAACATGCCGCGACCTCGCTTACTTTCGACCAGTTGCTCGTCCACCAGTTGTTGGTAGCCCTTCAGAACCGTGAGGTGATTCACCCGATATTCGGCCGCGACATTACGCACCGACGGCAGCGGATCGCCTTCTTTGAGCACGCCGTCGAGAATCATGGCGACCACGCGATCGCGCAGCTGGCGGTAAATCGGCTGATTGTCGTTCCACTCATGATCCATTATGGGTTCCGGATAGCTGTGCCGAGGGAGGTGCGAGGGATCGCTTCGAATCGACCGCTGCACCTCCTCGGATTCCTCACGATACATGACCCGACAGACTGCGTCACTTTGAGAGCTGCAAGTCGATGGGATTTCACGTTCCATCCTCCTTGAAGCTTCGTTAGAGTTTTCCGTCAGTTCGTCCGGCGCAGGTCGAAGTGCGCGTGGATCGGCTTGTCGTTCATCATGAACGTCCAATCCTCGGTGTGATGGTTGGCGTCGATGATGGTGAACACCGAATGGTGCATGTGGTACTCCGTGCTCCCGCTGATGTCCTTCAACTCGAACTCGACCGTCTTGCCGTCGGGCGACATCTTGCCGGTCATGCGCGGCCGGTTCCCTGCGTCGCAATAGTGAACCAGCGTGAGTTGGTCTCCGTCCACGTAAAGCATCGTGATCGGATGGTCGTACTTACTCGCATCCAACGGCGTTCCGGCCTCCTGGAACTCGTGCACCAGGGCGTTTCCCCGCGAGGTCACGCGCAACGAGGCGTGCATCGGCTTGCCGCCTGACATCTCTGGCATCTCTGGGACGGTGACGGGACCTTCCCACTCTCCCGCCATGCTTTTCATGGTGGCGAAGGATTTCTGCGCCTCGGATGGCGCAGGCGCCACGGAGGATTTTTGCGCGTCGGACTGGGCAAAAGCGGCGGCGGCCATCAGAACGAATAGAACTGCGAGTGCGATTCGTGATTTCATTTTCGGTGTTCTCCTTTTGTCGATGTAGTGCGGAAGTTCTTTGGTCGAGCCTCCCGTTTTCCAACAGAGGCGTTCCATTCCGCTTGTACATATGGTGATATAGTTAACTATATCACATGGACAAAATGCAAGCACTTTCTGAATATTTTTCCGGAATTTCCCGAGGTCGAGGCTTTGCAACAGCGATCGGGACGAGGCGGGAGGTGCGCTTCGAAGGGTTCTTGAGTCCCATATTCACGGCTGGGTTGCGGGACTTCTCGCTCTGGCGAGTGGCCGAAAACCACCACCTTTGGCCGAGGTCGGCCAACTTCAGCGAAGTCACCGTTTCCGTCTGTTGTATTATCCGATTTGTCGCTGAAAACAAACGAGTTGCACCATTCTCCGTGGTGCCTCTTTGGCACGGCACTTGCTTCTCTTTCTGGCAGAGAGATTCCTCAATATGCGGGTTTACGCAGTCAGGGCTGGTTCGGAGAGGTGGGTTATGAAAAGCAGATTCTTAGCAGGCTTGGCAGTCTTAGCTTTGGCGCTTTCGGGCGCATTCTCGATCAGCGCTCTGGCGCAAACGACCGATGAGGGCCCAGCGCCCTCCGATCAGCCCAGCGCGCCAATGGAAATGGGACAGACTGGCCCAACGAACGGACCGCCGATGGACGCGCAGGCCTCCGATGCCCAGCCCACCGAGGCTCAGCCAGGTGGACCGTCCGGCGAAGCTCCGGCGGAGACCGATCAAGGCGTGGCGCGAGTCAGCCTGATGAACGGCGATGTTTCCACACAGCGCGGTGATTCGGGAGACTGGTCTGCAGCCACGTTGAATCAGCCGGTGATGACCGGCGACAAAGTTTCGACCGGCGACAACGCGCGTACCGAGTTGCAGCTCGACTTCGCCAACATACTTCGCCTGGGACCGAACTCCAAGGCCAACATCGCGAACCTTACGAAGAAAGACATTCAGATTCAGTTGAGCCAGGGCATCGCGAACTTCACGGTCTCGAAAGACAGCGAAGCTGAGCCCGAGATCGATACCCCCAACGTATCGGTCCATCCCGCGCATCATGATGGCGTTTTCCGCATCGAAGTGCGGCCGGATGGCGACACCATCGTGATCGTTCGCCAGGGCGAAGCGCAGATCGCCACTCCGCAGGGCAGCACCGAGCTCCGTGCTGGAGACATGGCGACGGTGCGGGGCAACGCCGATTCCGCGCAGTACAAGATCTCTTCGGCTCCCGATCGCGACGCTTGGGATCAATGGAACAGCGACCGCGATCACATGATCCGCAACGCCAGCTCCTGGCATCACACGAATCACTACTACACCGGGTCGCAGGATTTGGACGCCAACGGCCGTTGGCAGAACGTCCCGGACTACGGCGATGTGTGGGTTCCCAACGAGCCCGAGGGCTGGGCTCCGTATCGCAACGGCAACTGGACCTATGAGCCCTCCTACGGCTGGACTTGGGTTGGCTCCGAGCCTTGGGGCTGGGCGCCCTATCATTATGGTCGCTGGTTCCCCTACGGCGGCGCGTGGGCGTGGTGGCCTGGTCCCATCTATGGCGGCGGATTCTACCGCCCGTTCTGGTCGCCTGCCTATGTATCGTTCTTCGGCTGGGGCGGCGGCTTCGGTTTTGGTTTTGGCTACGGCGGCTGGGGCGGGTTCGGCTGGCTTCCGATCGGGCCTTGCGACTATTTCCATCCGTGGTGGGGTGGATACCGCGGCCGTTTCGGCGTAGTCGGCTTCCGTGGCGGGTTTAACCGCTTCGGTGGGTTTGCACCACTGCATGGCGGAACACGCTTCTCAAACATTGCGAATATTCATGACAACCACATTGGCCGCGCTCTCTCGACGGTGAATGCGGGACACTTTGGCACAGGCCGCGTCACTGCCATGGCAGCGAGCCGGGAACAGATCAACGGCGCGCGCATGATGGCGGGCAATCTGCCCGTGGTTCCTTCACGCGCGAGTTTGTCGGCAAGCGGACGAGCGGCAGCGCCGTCCACGGTGCGCAACGGTGGATCGGAGAAGTTCTTCGGAACGGCACATAACAACGTGGCGCGTCCGGTTTCGTTCCAACAGCAGACCGCAAGTCTGCGGCAGACGATGCAGCAGAGTCACGTTGGCGCGGTTCCCGCGGGTGGCCGCGTGAGCGCCGGTGAATCTGCCGGGTTCCGGGGCGCGACGGCGAACAGTAACTTGCAGCGGCCGAGCGCAGGCACCCTGTCGAACCGGGAGATGAACAACTCCGCGAACCGGAGCGCCGGGAATCAGCCGTCCGCCATACAGAATGGAAACCATGGCGGACTCCGTCCATTCACTCCGCCGAGCAGCAGTACTCGTCCATCGAGTCCTGCGAGTTCGGAACGAACAAACATGGGCTCTTCCAGCAACATGGAACTGCAGCGCGGCGGCACGCAATCTGCTCCCGCGGGCAACCGTGACGGATTCCGTCCGTTCACGCCGCCTTCGGGCAACGAAGCGTCGCGAGGCCCATCGAGCGCGCCGGCAGCGCGCGGCAGCAGCGGCGCCTACTGGAACCGGACTGCGCCGAGTTCGATGGAATCGCGCGGCAACGGTTCGCCCTCGGGCAGCTACGGCCGCGGATCATCGTCCCGTCCGCAGTTGGATATGCGGCAGCCGATCGTGCGGTCTCCTTCGTACGGCGGATATCCGCGTGGGGGCTATCGCGGCGCTCCGAGCTACGGCGGATCGCGCGGAGCACCTCCCAGCTACGGTGGCTCGCGCGGAGCTCCGAGCTATGGAGGTGGTGGTCATTCGAGCGCCCCGAGTGGCGGTGGCCATTCCAGCGCGCCTAGCGGCGGCGGCCACTCTTCCGGGGGTGGAGGTGGGCACGCTTCGAGCGGTGGCGGCCACTCCAGCGGCGGTCATCGCTAGAAGCAGGAGATGTTGCAAGCAACGTCTCTACAACGAGTTGCTGTAAATGAAGTGAAGACAGAGGCGGGAAGGGGCGTGCTAAACGGCACGCCCTTTCTTTTGTCTGCAACGATTACGGTCTGGCGTACGCGGGACTGTCTGGATCGGGTCGGTCGTAGTCGCGTCCATATTTATTTTTGTGGGCGAGCGAGACGTTCGTCTCCGTCAAGGTGAAGGTTCCGAGTGCAGTGTCGCCGGGAGCAACCGTAATCTCGCGGTTCAGGGTGCGAAGAGTGTCGGGCGCAACGGCGGAATGGAAGACCTGCACGTTGTATCGGCCGGGCGGAACGTCGGGAATCGTGACGTCCCCGCGCGCATCGGAAACGGCGTAGTACGGTGTCGCCACGGCAACGACCACGGCGCTCATCTGCTCATGAATGTTGCAGAAGATGAACGAGACGCCGGGTTTGTCGAATTGGACGAAGCGCGTGGTTCCGCTTTCGTAGAGCCCCAGATCGAAGCGCTTGCCCTCGAACAACGAAAACACATTGTGGAAGAAGGGATCGTGGTTGGGAAACTCCACCTTGCCGCCCACCGGGATCACGAGAAGCGAAGGCTGAAAGCTCTTGTTCTTCTGCACCAGTTGCGGAATCTCGGAGGGCTTTTGCCTGGGTGTTTCAGCGGCGGCGCCGACCGGAGTGAGCCAGACGACCGCGCTCGAAGCGTTCGACAAGGGATGACCGTTCCTGGTCAATTGTACGTGGCCCTTCAAGGTTTGCTGGGCGGGTGTGTACGCTGCTGTCGCGAGCACGACGAAGAGCAACCATCCGCGATGGATCGAGCGAGTTTTCAAAACAAGATCCCCACAGATAGATTGACCTGATTCGTGGTTGTGCTGCTGCTGTAAACCGGGAAGGTGTGCAATCGCCGGAACTCCGCGGAAAGCACGAGATCGGAGCGAGGACGAAAGACAACATTGCCCAGAGCGCCGCGATTCCGTCCTAGAATTTCGCCAAAGTTGTTCGCATCGATGGCGAAACCGCGTACGTCGCCCGTAAATGCATCGTCTTCGGAGATTACGCCGTTCAACTCCAGCTTCGGAGTCAACTGGAACTTGAGTTGGGTCCATCCGCCCGCGGTGTTGAGGCCGCGGATCGGGGTGAAGGGCGCAGTCGGATCGCCGCTGTACACGATGGTCTGGCCGATCGCGGCGCCCAAGCCACCAATTCCACGGCCGCGATAAAACTCACCCGAGAGAGCCAGGCGGGGAACAATGGGAATCTGCCAATCTGCCATCCCCGCCCAGGCGTCGATGTAACGGCCCCACGTCCAGTTCTGGCGGCCATAGTAGCCGGCGATACCGAAACTGAGAGGATGTTCGCGCACGGGACGCGACCACGCCGTACGGACCGCATAGGCGGGTTGCCCGGACAGTTCTCCGGCCTGCGCCGACCGGTAGAACGGATTGTTGGGATACTCCCAATCGAGGTTATCGAGGATTCCCGCCTGCACGGTTACGGTTTGCTGGTCGGAAAGCAAGAAGCGGTGCTCGACTCGCACTTGCGGCGTCCAACCCCAAAGGTTTCCGGCGAAGGCGAACGCTGGTGTGGCCAGCGATGCGAACGACGTAGGAGACAGCGGCGAGATAAACAGGGAATCCTGGCCTGCTACGACCGAGGTATTTCCCCAATCAAATCGCAGGTTGGCGGTCTGCAGGCGGACGATTCCGAAGTTCACGCCGTTGCCGGTTCCGGGAAACCCTCCCGCGAAATCGAGCTGCACGTCGGCCGACGTCTTCGCCCCCGCAACATTCGGGCCGAAGATTTCAAATCCGATTTCAGATTGCCGCAGCGTAGCGCCGAGAGTAGCTCGGGGCGAGCCCACCGGGACGGCCTGGGAATAGTTGGGAAAATCCAGGTTATCGGAGCCGCCGAGATTGCGGAAGGCGTTCATCAAGACGATGCCGTGAAGACGAGCGCGGTATTTGGAAGCGGTCTCGACTTTCGTCTGGTATTGTTCATCGATTTTCGAGCCGATCAGCGAAGTGGATTCTTCCAGCTTTTGAACGCGCTCCTCGAGGGGGAGCGATGCTTGGACCGTTGAGCCGGATGCGGCACTCGATTCCTCCGTTGACGCCTTGGCAGCGACCGTCTCGGAGTCTGCGCCGGCGGCGGTTGCAGGCCGCTCCAGCAGCGCGCGCGTGGCCTGCAGATCCTGGCGCAACTGGTGCATCTCGGCGCGGGATTGGGCGTTTTCGGCGCGCATCTCTTCCACCAGACTTCGAAGCTGACGAACCTGATCCTGCAGGTCGCGAACCGCGCTTGCGGGTTCGCTGGCACCTGGGGAGGCAGCCGTCGCGGGCGCCTGCGCCCGGCTCAGTGCACTACATAAGACGAAAGCGGCAACCGCCAATGCGGCTCCGCGACCCGCAGAAATCCTAAGGCTCTTCACACCGTCCTCCTACACCATCCAGGATCAGGCACTTGGTGAAGAGAGGGACGTGCCTACGGACCCGGATGCGAAATCGAATTCTGTGTGGTTTCCTCCCGCTGTGCGGGCACAAGTGACGAAACGTCCGCGTCAGGCTCGCTGGCGCCGCGGGGGGTATCCTGTGCACGGTGCGGTAACACAATTCTGAAGACTGTCTTGCCTTGAGCCGTACGCTCCACCACAATCTCGCCGCCGTGATCTTGAACGATTTTGTGCACGACCGCCAGTCCCAATCCAGTGCCATTCTCTTTGCCGAAGCTGACGAAGGGATGAAACAGCCGCTCCCGGATAGACTCGGCGATTCCGGGACCGTTATCGGCGACCGAAATTGTAATGGAGCCGGCGACTTCGGCCGCGGTGACGTCCACTTTGCCTCCCAGCGGGGGAGCGGCCTCACAGGCGTTTAGCAGCAGGTTGTACAGAGCACGCTCCAGCTTGCGCTGGTCAAACCAGCCCGAAACCTGGACGCTGCACAGCACATCGATTGCGCGATTGTGATGCCGGGGATGCAAACGGACGGCCAGAACCGAGCGCTGGATCGTTTCCGCGACGCTGGCGAAGGCGGGGTTCAACGATTCGCGCGTGCGCGCGAATTCGAGCAGGGAGTCGATGAGGTCGGTCATCAGGTTCACGCCGGTGCGAACTTCCTGATACAACTCTTCGCGCTGCACAGGCGTGAGGTGACTGTCGCAAAGGAATTCGGAGTTGGCGACGATGGCGGCCAGGGAATGGCGCAGATCGTGCGAGATCGAACTGGCCATGCGTCCGATAGTGGCCAGTTGTTCGGACTCCAGCAGGTCACGCTGGCTTTTGAGAAGGCTGGTGCGCATGCGGTCGAAGGCGCGCGTCAACTCGGCTACTTCGTCGCCGCCGCGGGGATCGAGCGGATGATGGAAGTCTCCGCCTTCCAGGGCGCGCACACCGGCAACGAGACTGCCGAGCGGCCGCGTGAAAGTGTGCGAAATGAAGAATACCAATCCGCTGCCCACCAGAATTGCGGCCAGACCGAGCAGAACCAGATAACGATTCAGCTGATCGACAAACTTCGTCGCCTGGTCGTAGGAACCCAACACACTCAAGCGAACCGGGGTGGGCCGCGAACCAGACAGGACGAGGGAAGTGGCCAGGAAGCGTTCGCTGCCGATCTCAACATCTTTTGGCTCGTCATGGACCGAGCCCGCGATCAGATCCTGAATGCTTCCGCCTTCGGTCTGCGCCACCATCAGTGTCGTACCTACGATTTCGTTTCCGCAGGAAAAAGCCACCTGGCTGCCGGCCACCTTGCTGACTTCTGCTGCCAGGCGGTCGTTGATCTCATACCCAATCACGAGGAAGCCGAGCAGAGTTCCGTCGGTCCTCGATCCGCGATAGATAGGCTCTATAAAAGTCTGGTAGAGGTGATGCTCTCCCAGCCACCAGTGGCTGGTTTCGCCGCGATCCTCATCGAGGGACTGCTGGAAATATTTTTCGGCCGCCTCTTGGGTAAATCCAGGAGTCTTCGTGTGCAGCGCGACCACCTGACCGCCGCGATCGACCAGCACGAAAAGATCGCTGGCCGCGATCTGCGAAATGTTTTGCGACGCGTCCTGGATGGTGACGGGATCGGGACTGGTCATGATGGCGCGGGTGATGGGAAGATCCGCGAGTAGGGCCACGTCGCTGGTCAACATGGTTTCGCGTTCATGACGAAAGTCCTGGAAAGCGGCGACGGAATTGCGCAGGTTCACCGCAATACTCTGCCGGACGTTGCTACGAATGCTGCGCTGCACGAGAAGCAGGCTCGTGGTGGTGAGGCACGCCGTGATCAGCAGCATTGAGAGCAGGAACCGCGTTCGCAGGCGCAAGCGGGGTACAAGCGCACCCGCAGACTTGATCTGAGAAGAACGCAGCGCGGACTTAGGAGGCAGGGTCACGGGAATCAGCGAACGAACTTGTATCCCATGCCGTGTACCGTACGGAAATGTACCGGGCTCGACGGGTCTTTCTCCAGTTTCTGGCGGAGTTTGAGGATGTGATTGTCGACAGTGCGCGTGGAAGGATAGTTCTGGTAGCCCCAGACTTCGTTCAGCAGTTCGTCGCGGCTGATGACCCGGTCGGCATTTTGCACGAGAAACTGGAATGTCTTGAATTCCTGGGCGGTCAAGACAACGACCTTGTTCTCTCGCTTGACTTCCATCTTCTTGAAATCGACGGAGATGTCGTCGAAGCTGACAACCTGCACGTCGGGTGTGCGCGCGGTATGGCGCAGAGCAGCTCGGACGCGGGCCAGCAGTTCCCGGGGACTGAAGGGCTTGGTGACGTAGTCGTCCGCGCCTAACTCGAGCAGCAAGACTTTGTCGGAAACGTCGCTGGCGGCGCTGAGCACAATGATCGGTAAGGTTGGAGACATTGCCTTGATCTCTTTACACACGTCCCGGCCGGTTACTTTGGGAAGGCGAAGGTCCAGCACGATAGCCGCAGGCGGGCAAGACTGGAAGCTGTCGAGCGCCGACCGGCCATCCGACTGCGTTTCCACGGCATAGCCCTCGGTCTCGAACAACCGGCGGAGGGCTTTCTGTACCGCCGGGTCGTCCTCAACCACGAGGATTCGGCCGGCGGGCTTGGTTGTGCCCGAAGGATTTACTGATTTTGCGGTACTCAGCGGCGTAGCAAGGTTCCCCATAATAGAGAGCGTCCTGTAATCGGGGGAGCTTCCGGTCCGACGAGCAACTGCCGGAATCGGCTCGACCTTTGAAGCTTACAACGATTTTCATGCAAAACTGACCGAAAGCCAGCTGTTTTGACATTCTTTTTACAATTTCACGCGGGTGTCAAAAGGGGTTACGGAAGTGTGTTTGCATGCAGAAGCATTTCCAAACCAAGGCTGCCGGACTAGAAATTCAAGAAATAGGACGCCCGCAGAATTCTCGGGCATTTTCCTTTCGGGGACGATTTCTGCTGGCAGATTGCAACCGTTCAGCTTGCCCGCAAATCAATCTGTCGTAAAATTGAGCCCTTGCCTGCCCTCTCGGATTTAGACGGTCTGGTGGTGGTGCTAGTGCGCCCGCGCAATCCTCTGAACATTGGCGCAGCGGCTCGTGCCATGAGCAATTTCGGCGCACACCGGCTGCGTCTGGTGAATCCCTTTGCGGATGGATTTCGCGAGGCTCGCTCCGCCGTGGGCGCCTCTGACTTGGTGGAGAAGGCGGAAGAATACAAAACTGTCGCTGAGGCGGTCGCCGATTGCGCCCTGGTCGTTGGGACGACGGCGGTGCGACATCGTGCATTGCAGCTTCCAGTGCGCCGGCTCGACGAACCGGCCGGTAGTACGATTCGCGAGCAACTGCAGACGGCGCGGGTTGCGCTGTTGTTCGGTTCTGAAAAAATCGGGCTGACGAACAAAGACTTCAGCCACTGTCATTGGCTGCTGAATATCCCGACGAAGGAAAAGAACATCTCGATGAACCTGGGGCAGTCCGTCGCCGTCTGCCTCTACGAACTGGCGCGGGGTGTGCCGATGCCAGCTGCGGTAGAGGACGTCATTCTCGCGACTGCGGGGGAAGCCGAGCAAATTACCGAGGTTCTGCTCGAAGCGCTGCGGATCAGCGGCTACGTGAAGCCGGGGACGGAGGTCCTGTTCGAAAAGAAAGCGCGCAGCCTGATTCTTCGCTTGAACCTGGAAGCCTACGACGCAAAACTGCTGCTCGGGATGGTGAGGCAGATTGTTTGGAAGTTGCGGCTGCCGGCCAAAAGCTAGCGGGTTACTCGTTCTGACGAAGCCTGGATTGACGTTCGTTTGAAACGGAATTGGATGAGCCACGCGCTGGCCGCGGGCTTTCCGTCAACTTCGGGTGGAGAGAATTCCCAGCGCTGCGCCGTCTTCAGAGCCGAAGCGGCAAAATATTTACTGGGACCGGAGGACTTGAATTTTGCCGAGGTTACCTTACCCGACGGATCCACTTCGACCCGGACCGTGACTTTGAGGGTGCCCGTGATGGTATTCCGCGCGCTCTGAGAAACCTCGGGGAGAACCTGGTGGAGGACCTCGCCGTGCGACGCAACCGGCGTTTTCGGAGCCTCGGCCGGCTGGGGAGCTGCGGCGGCGGGCTTCGGTACGGGCGCCGTGGCAGTCTGTGGCGCAGCAGCCTGCTCAGTTGGGGCTGCAGCGGGCGCGGTCACGCTCTTCGAACGAGAGAAGAAGACGATCAACCCCACCACAACCGCAGCCACTAGTAAGGCTGCGACGATGGGCCCGCGTTTTACGGGCTGTCGGGGACGCGGAGGCGCCGCCGTTTCGGCCGGAACCGAACGCCCAGCCGGCTGCAGTCGCGCCTGGATCTCCGCCAAAGAGCATCGCCTCTTGGGATCGAGATGCAGGCACTCGCGCGCAATGCCGCGGAAGGGTTGCGGAATGGTTTCGGGTAGATTGGGATCGCTTTGCGATGGATCTCCCTCAAAAGATACGTTCTGCGTCAGTGCCGCCACCAGCGTGACGCCAACGGACCACACATCGCCCGCGGGCGAGATAATTCCGGCCGCGGTCTCAGGCGCGTCGTAGACATCGCGCCGCCTGCGCGCCGGGCTCGACTCTGCGAACGGAGCAACTTGATCCGTGGAAAGCTTCAATTCATCGCCGGTTGCCAGCACATTGGAGGGCTTGATGCGTCCGTGCACAAATCCCTTGTCGTGTAAATAGGAGAGAGCGTCCAGCAGCGGAGGCAGCAAGTCTGTCACTTCGGCGGGCGCCAGCGGGCGCTGAGGAAGGATTTGGGATAGATCTTCTTCCGCATACTCCATGACGAGATAAAGAAGTGGCGTGTTGTCGAGCTTGCAACGTCCAGATTCGAGGACGCGCATCAGATGAGGATGAGAAAGCTGGGCCGCGGCGCGCCAGCGTGAGAGTTGACGGTCGGCCTCCGTGGCGTCAACGGCGATCAGTTTGATCGCGGCCTTCTCGGATGTCTGCCCGGGCCTCTCGGTGAGAAAAACCGCGCTATGCTCAGCGCCACCCAGCCACCGTCGCAGGGGAAATTTTCCATCGACCGTGCGGCCTTCCCACGTTTTCCACACCCCAGCATTGCTCATAAGCGGCGACCCGCGAACAGACATTCTATGCCATTGGCAAAAAACCGGTACATAAGTGGTTTTTCGCGGGTGCCGCCCGAGGCTGAGAAACCAGTTCACCTGCTCTTATAGCTGAAAGTCACCTTCGTTTCTTCATCGAGAACCAGCGGACGGACAAAGCTGAATGAGGTGCCGGCTCGCGGCACTTCGATCGCCACTGGCAAGACACCCGCTACCCGACGCTGCAAGTTCATCACATTGACGGAAGCCGTATTCTGCTGGGGCGCGTTCTTCTTCAGTTGTTCCAGTTCCGAATAATCGCGTCCGTTGAGTGCAGGGGCAGCCGCGGTTACCTCCACGGTTTCGGTTGCGGCCCCAAGACCGAGGGCGAAGCTGTAGGTCGAAGGCCTGCTGGCATCGTAAATGGCATCCCGAACGTTTGTCTTGAAGCCGGGCGACTCAGCCTTGATTTTGATCGGCCCGGTCGGCAGGTTGGATACAACCCAGCGGCCTTGCTGATCCGTCATGGTTGTCATTGAGAAACCGGTACCGGATTGCGTAACCGTTACGCGCGCATTCGAGAGGACTGCGCCGGACGGATCTGCCACGACCCCACCCAACTGTCCCGGAAGCAGAGTACCCATACTTACGTTGCTGGCGAGTCCCGCTTCTCTGTTCTCTTCGAACTGGTATGCAACTGTGTCGGCACGAAAAGCTGGCGGCACTAGATTGGCGGCAATCACGTCGCCGCCGAAATCTTTCACTTTGTATTGCTCCGGCAGGAAAATCTCCCAACTCAGCAGGCTGATGGGAATGTCCATGTTCGGAAGGCTGAGTTCGGCACCGCCTTTTTTTGCGAACGGTGCGCCCAGATGCATGAACACGAACGAAACCGTATAAGTACCCGTCGGGCGAAATCCCGGCCGCAGGAGCGGTACGCGATTTCCATCGGGGCCTTGCACCGGCTTCACGCGCTCGCCGCCCACTTCTGCCGAGAGAATGCTAACGCCGGCGGGCAGAGCGACTTTCAGGAAGGGCTGCGCCTGGTTTTTGAGAATCAGCTTTACTTCGGTGAGCGATTTGCCCTCCGACGTGACCATGGTAGTGACGACTGCACTCTCGGCAACTGCGGCGATCACACTCCCGTCGGGGAAGCGCACCCATTGCAACGCCAGCGTAGGCGTCTCGCTGGTCTGCTTGTGATAGCGGAACGCCGCCTGTGCCGGGAAATGCGCCAGCGACCGCAGATAGGGATTCGCTTCTTTCACGTCCATGCGCTTGAGGCCGCCGCCTTCGATGGCCGTGAGTTCCATGGTGCCTGCGCCCTCGATTAACACTTCGCCGGTTTCGCGCTGGACTCCTTTGAAAGTGAGGAATGGCGCGTCGGCCTTTGCGCCGCTGATCGATCTTTCCATAGAGATCAGGAACTGGTGGCTGCGCCGGTTGGGCGCGTTCACTTTGAGGGTTAAAACTCCGGAGTTCGTTTCTGTGGAATCGAGCGTCGCTCCGGTCACGCCGGTGACTTCGTATCCCGCCGGCAAATCCAGTTGGAATTGTGAAGGCTCGCCCTGCACGACCGTGATGTCGGCGAGCACGGCCACTCGCATCTCCGCTTCGCTCACGGAAATCAGCGTCTTGGCATCGGAGAGGAACCGCACTTCTCGAGGCACGGTTGGAGTCACGGCTTCGCGCGTGGCCCACCAGATGGTCGCGGGTTGTCCCGGAACCAGCGTGGCTTCAATCGTGGTGTGTCCGTTTTCGGATCTGCGGCTGGTGATGATGCCGGGATTGATGTTGGCGAAGGTGTGGTCGCCGGGAATCACCATTGCAAGTTGTACGCTGCCCGCGGCCGGAGCGGGCAGGCTGAACGAGGCGCGGCCGGCTTCGATTCGCAGCGGCAGGCCGGCGTCGAGCGCGACAGAGAATTCGCCCGGTCCGGTCAGAAGAGCCATGTGCGTGCCATTCTCCTGGAGCAAGGGAATTCCCTTGCCGTTTTGGTGCGCGTCGAGCACGGTCATTCCGGTGGTCAGCGGAACTTTGCTGACGCCCTTGCGGAAGACTTCGCCCTCCAGTTGCACCGTGCCACGTACTCCGTCGTTCTCAATCCGCAGCTTCACGTCAGCATGCTTGATCGAGTAGGGAAGCGGCGCGAGATCGGGCTTCTTCGGCGGCTTGGCCGCGAGTTCCACGAGCCTGTTGTATTCGTCGAGGGTCAGCGTGACATTGCCGGAATCGGGCAAGGGCAGCGTGGACTTTTCTTGCGCCGCGAGCACAGGCGCCGCACACACGCAGCAAAGCAGCAACACCGTAAATATGTTCTTCATCGCACACCTGCCTTTTTGTCGCGCTGGAAGTTGAATTCGGCAGCGGGAGACTGGTTCTCGCTGGTGAGTTCGGACACAAGGAAGATCGATGGTCCGAATGCGGGGAAGGAAACGTTGATGGGCAGAATGCCGGTTACCTTCCCGCCCAGCGATTTCGCTTTGAAGGTGTCGAGGAGAGCCTGGGTGGTGTCCTTTCTCTCCTTCGCATCCATGCTCTGCAACTGGGCAAACTGTTCCAAGCGGTCGGCCTCCTTGGGGCTCGCAGGAGCGGGAGAGTTCATGGCCCCTCCGAAGCTGCCGAACCCCACGCTTACCGGCGTGAGCACCGCCGAGGTTGGATTCACATACTCCTGCGTGCGAAAAGTACCCGGCTCGGCCGAAACCTTGAACAGAGGCGGGTAGTAGAGCAGCAGACCGGTGCGGGAAATGGGAAGATCGAGCGCCGGCAAGGTCACCTTCTCCTGGCCTTTATCGTTCCACGCCGTCGCCTTGGCGAGATACAGGATCTCGACCGCGAACGCAGGCGCATCGTCTCCGCTCCGCGACTTTTCCAGAGGCAATAACAAGCTACCGTCGGGCGACTGTCCGGGACGCACCGGCCTTCCCGCCAACGAAACGCTCCAAACCGTCGCGCCCGCGGGCAGTGTAACCTTCACAAAGTTGCGCTGGTTGTTGCGGACCGCATAGCGGGCCTGCACCAGTTCTTTTCCGTCCGCGCTCATCAGCACCTGATAGCGAGCCTCTTCAATGTTTGCCATCAGGACCGCCTGCTGGTCGTAGCGGGCTACGTTCACGCTTAACGATCGCGTCGCACCCGCTTCGCCCGAGCGGGCACGAAACGCCACCAGAGCGGGCGACTGCCGGTTCGCAACCATTTCGCCGAGATCGGTGGCGTCTGCCTCCTCCAGCCCTTGCGGCTTCTGATCTTTGATTTCGCCGGCGCCCAGAATTTCGACGGCCACCCCTCCAGTATCGCGTTCCGTGTTCAGGAGTCGCAGCAATGGAATGTCAATGATTCCGTCTTTCGGAAGCCGAGCCTCGCCGTTGATGACGAAGCGCGCGCTATGCTCGACCGGCTCCAGGAAGGTCACGGCCAGTTCGCCGTTCTTCATCTCCCAATCGGCTACCATCGCGCCAGACACTTGGTTAATGGTTATTTTTTCCGGAAGCTGGATCCGCACTTCGCGGGCAGCGCCCTGCACGACCTCGAAGTTCGCTTCCGCATAAATCGAAGTCGAGTCTTCCGCCAGGCTGGTGAGTTGGGTCAGCGATCCGCGCAGTCGCAGCGGCAGTTCGATGTGGTGATCTTCCGTCTTCTTGCGCCAGGTGAAGGTGAGGGCTTCGTTTCCGCGAGCGTAAGCCAGCCACTTGGTTTCGCCCGCGGGCTCCGATTTTTCCGAGAGCAGTCCTCCGCCGATTCGCAGATCGACCCCTTGGCGCGGCAGAACGACCGCAGCCCGGGTCACTCCCGATTCCGTGGAAGGCAGTGAAATGCTCTCGTCACCCGCGGAGGTCGTGACTGGGACATCCACATCGAGCAGCAGTTCGAAGCGGCCAGCGTGCGAGAGCAGCGCCGAGAGATGCGTTCCGCCCTTGCCCTGCGCGCCCGGCACCAGCGATACCTGCTTGCCATCCAGCCGGGCTTCGCGGACCAGCAATCCCGCAGGCACGGGCACGCGCACCCATCCATCTTTCATGACGTCGACGGTGAGGCTGGCTCGTCCTGCCGCTAGGTCGCCGGCAACGTGCAAGTCGTAATCCACCCGGGTCAGCGTGGCGTCCAGCGGAGGAGGTTCGGGATCGTGCTCGACCGGGTATGCCTTCGCCCGCAACACGCGGTATTCATCGACCGAAATCACGACCCATCCCGCGGTGTGGGAGGGCTCAGTGGGCTTCTCTTGGGCTTGAGCAGCCGCTCCCCAAGCGATCGAAGCAGCCACGAAGCAGGGAAACAGAGGTCTCAGAGCGAATCGTCTGAGTTGCGAAACGACGGCGCGAATCGACTTTTTCATGGTTCAAGCCTCACTCCAACTAATCTGGGGATGCGTGTCTTTCTTTGGGGGATGTTCCGGGGGTGGTCGGCATGCAAAGTAAGAATGCTTGGACGAGAGGAAATTGCAGAACAAATATAGGTAACCGTTACCGCGGATTGCAGTTCCGAGGGCGCGTGGGACGGAGACTCTGCTGTACCATAGCAAGTCGAATCGTAGCGCCGCCGTCCCGGCGGCTGTCGTGGCGGCCTCGCGCCGCCACTGCGAGGGAGAGACGCCCCTTCGGCAAGCTCAGGGCAGGCTCTCGCGACAGCCGGCAAGGCTTGCCCTGAGCGAAGTCGAAGGGATGCCGGCGCTACAAGGGAACGAGGTCCGATTGGCGTTCAGCACCGAAAAGTCGAAGCAGGTTTACGAGCGCACGCTGGGCGTGTTGATTGAGGCCAGCAGTTCATCCTCGAGGGGCCCGGCGAACTTCGGTAAGCATCCCATTTTCATGGAGCGCGGCCGCGGATCGCGTATCTACGACGTCGACGGCAACGAGTACATCGACTGGATGATGGCCTTCGGCGCGCTGCCGTTGGGACACGCGCATCCCGAGATAGTGGAAGCGATTACCGAAGCTGCCACCACGGGAGCGCACTTCGCCACTGCAACGCTTGTTGAGTTGGAAGTGGCGGAGATGCTGCAGCGCATGGTTCCGAACGCCGAGCGCGTGCGCTTCTGCAACACCGGTACCGAAGCAGTCATGGCAGCGATTCGCCTGGCCCGTGGCGTGACTGGACGGCCGAGGATTCTGAAGTTCGAGGGACACTACCATGGCTGGCACGATGATCTGCTGATCAGTTCCAACGTGCTGCCGCCGAGTGCGCTCGGATTGCGCACCGATCCCGTCAAGATTCCCGACAGTTCAGGACTGAATCGCACGGCGCTCGACGACACGATTGTTGTGCCCTGGAATGATCTTCCGGCGCTGCAGCGTGCGATTGAAAATCATCCTGGCCAGATCGCGGCGATCATCACCGAAGGCATCATGGCCAATATGGGCGTGATTCCTCCGGCGGAAGGATATCTGCGAGGCCTGCAAGAACTGGCGCGGGCCAACGGCATTCTTTTTCTTCTGGATGAAACGGTGACCGGGTTCCGCATCGCTCCCGGCGGCTGCCAGGAATACTACAAACTGTCTCCGGACCTTGTGACCTTCGGCAAAGCGCTGGGCTGCGGTTTACCAGTGGCTGCTTTGTGTGGACGCGCGGAAGTAATGGACGCATTGAAATGGGGAGGCGTGCTGCACTACGGTACGCACAACGGATCGCGCATCGGAATGCACGCCGCGCGGGCCAACCTGCGCGTGCTCACCCGCGACAATAACGCATCCTTCCGCCACACCTGGCGCGTTGCGGAGCGGCTGTGTACGGGGTACAGGGAGTTGTTCAAGAAGAAAGGCCGAGCGGTGGTCGTGCAGAACGTCGGTCCAATGTTTCAGATCATGTTCACCGATCAGTCTGCGATCCGCGACTACCGCGACTTCTGCCAGTTCGTGGACCGCGCGGCCTTCCAGAAGTTTGTGCTCTCACTGTTTCCGTTCGGCGTGTACGCGTCACCGTCCGCGGCGTTGCATTCGATTGTTACGCTGGCTCACACAGATGAGGATGTGGATCGCACGCTGCAAGCGGCGGAGAAGGCACTGGACCAGAATGGCTAAAGGTCTAATTGAAGAGCGCGCCGCGCGGTTGCTTTCGCTGAAAGGCAGAATTGCGATGGTGACCGGCGCTGCATCCGGCATCGGGCGCGGCATCGCGCTTCGTCTGGCCGACATGGGTGCCTTCGTCGCCGTCCTCGACATCGACGAGACGAAAGGACGCGAGACCGCTGCTGAAATCGAAGCTCAGGGAGGCGAAGCGGTTTTCCTGAAGTGCGATGTCCGCAGCGGCGCCGATTGCCGCCACGCGGTCGACTCCATCATCGAACGTTCCGGCAAGATCGACATTCTCTGCAACTGCGCTGGCATCGCCATCCGCAAAGACATCGTCGATCTCACCGAAGACGAATGGGACCTCGCCCTCGACGTGACGCTCAAGGGAATCTATCTGCTTTCGCGCGAAGTCGTGCCCCACATGGTCCGTAACAGCGGGGGCAGCATCATCAACATCGGTTCGGGATGGTCGCTCAAGGGAGGCCCTCAGGCCGCGTCCTACTGCGCCGCAAAGGGTGGGGCCGTGAACCTGACGCGCGCCATGGCCATCGACCACGGCAAGCACAACATCCGCGTGAACTGTGTGTGTCCGGGAGATGTTGAAACTCCCATGCTGCTGAGCGAATGCGCCCAGCTTGGCGAGGGCAGGGAAGCGTTCATGCGGGAAGCCGCCAACCGTCCGCTGGGGCGTGTCGGCACGCCTGACGATATTGCCAATGCGGTCTTAATTCTTGGCGAGTCCGATGGCGAGTTGGATCACGGGAGCAGCGTTGGTGGTCGACGGCGGAGGGCTGGCGTAAAGACGGAAAATTTGCCGGAGTGCTTTGGGAAGGGCGTGGGTTCTGGAGGTCACGAGAAAGACTCAATCGAGAACGACCACAGGGGCTGAAGCCCATTTAGGTTCCACACGCTTTACGCGGCCCTGAAGGGCCGCTCTTCCACCGAACTCTTTACGTGGCTCTGAAGGTGCCGCTCTTCCACCGATACGCTTTAATCTGAAGGGGCTCCTCTTACACCGGCACGCTCTTCCGCAGAGGCTACTGGCCTCGCCGTTGCCGCGCCGCTTCATAGAGCACGATGCTCCCCGCGACGCCCGCATTCAAAGATTCCACTTGCTGCGTGTGCGGAATCGCGACAAGTTCATCCGCTTGCGCCAGCACTGTACGGGGCAAGCCTGCGCCCTCACTCCCGACAAAAACTGCCGAAGGCCCGGTCAGATTCGCCTGATCGAGAGGCGTGCCCTTGTGCGACGACGTTGCTATCAGACGCACACTCTGCGCGCGCAGCTTCGTCGAGATCTCTTCCAGTCCGCCCGCGGTTTTACCGACAATCACCGGCAGCCTAAACACCGATCCCGCCGAGGCGCGAATCACCTTCGAATTGAATGGACTGACCGTGCCCTCACCCAATATCACACCTGCACTGCCAAAAGCTTCGGCCGAGCGCAGGATTGTCCCTAAATTGCCCGGATCCTGTAGTCCCGCAAGGACAATGACCGGGCCAACCTGCAACCGTTCCAGCACGTCCGCCAGCGTGAATTCCTTCAGTCGAACCAGCGCGGCCACGCCCTGCGGCGTTTCGGTGGGAACGCAGTCATCGAAGAGTTTGTCGGGAAGCAGAAGAGTGTCGACGTTGGCGCCGATCTGGGGCAGCAGTCGCTCGGCCAGGTTCTGCGCCGATTCCTTGAAGAAGACCGCCCGAAAGCGCAGGCCGCTGCGGGTGGCCTCTTCCACAATGCGCAGGCCTTCGATGGCGCAATTTCCGTCCTCGGTGCGTTCGGCGCGGGCGAATGCCTGGCGCAGTTCTTTCACCAGGGCGTTGTGGCGGCCTTCGATGCGCCGAAGCCGGTGCTGGGCGCTGGGTGCGAATTCTGAGGTTCGAGTCATCTTCGGTTCATGTTTGGGCTCATGCTTTCAGTTTGACGCCGAAAGAGAAAAAACAGGAACCACGAAGGACACGAAGTTCCACGAAGGAAGACTTGGAAACAAGATCCTTCGTGACACTTCGTGTCCTTCAATGGTCAAGGTCGCTAAACTTACTCACCCTCGAATCATACGCTGCCGCTTCATCTTGTGGCGTTTTGCCGTATTATGGTAGGTTTCGCGGTCGAAATAAATCGAACCTGTTGCGAAATCGAGAAGGGAGCGCCGTGCGCGCCGAGATCCTAAAAATTAATAGCGAAACTCCTGAATCGTCCCTGGTGAAATACGCCGCCGATCAGATCCGTTCCGGGGAAGTGCTGGGCATGCCCACCGACACTTTTTATGGACTGGCGGCCGATCCCTTCAACCTGCGTGCGGTCGATAAGGTGTACGACATCAAGACCCGCTCGCGCCACAAGCCGCTGTCGCTACTGATTGCCGATACTGACCAGGCGGAGGAACTGGCCAAGCCGCTGCCGGAAGAGTTCTATGCGCTGGCGCGAAAATTCTGGCCTGGCCCACTGACCATCATAGTGAGAGCCGGCTCGCGCCTGCCGCTCAAAGTGACCGCCAATACGGGCAATGTCGCGCTGCGTGTGCCCAATGCGAAGATTCCGCTGGCGGTGGTCACGGCCGCTGCCATCCCGATCACGGCGACCTCTGCAAACCTGAGCGGCGCCTCGGAGTGCACCAGTGCCGAGCAGGTACGGGAGCAACTGGAGGGTCGCATCAATATCATTGTCGACGGCGGCGCGTCTCCGCGGGACGTTGCGTCGACCATCATCGATCTCACTGACGAAGCCTCGCGCTGGCGCATCATCCGGGAAGGCGCGATTCCCGCCGACGAAATTTCCAAGTTTTTTGCGCAAGGATGAATGCCCAGGAATGACCGATGAAGCCCCCAACCAGCATCCGCAACCGCGCTGGTGGCTTCGTCTGTTGGTTCTGACCGTCGTGGCGGTGGTATTGTTCCTGGCGGTGACGGCCGTTCAGGTGGTGCACACGGCGTCTCTCGAGGAAATCCATCCGGCGGATGCGATTGTGGTCTTCGGTGCGGCCGAGTATTCGGGGCGCCCGTCTCCGGTGCTGCGCGCGCGGCTTGATCACGCTCTCGAAGTTTTTTACCGTGGCGTGGCGCCGGTGGTCATCACCACGGGCGGCGCCGCCGCCGATCCAACCTTCAGTGAGGGAGGCGTGGGCCGCGATTACCTGATGAGGCACGGCGTTCCCGAGCGCAGCCTGATCGCCGAAACGCAGGGCCATGACACGTCTGAATCTGCCGTGCGCGTAGGAGTCATCATGCGTGCCAATGGCCTGCACAGCTGCGTCGCGGTCAGCGATGCCTATCACGTCTTCCGCATCCGCAAACTGCTGGAGCACGAAGGCGTTGCCCCGGTCTATGTTGCGCCCCGTCCGGACTCACGTCCTCACACCACGTGGCAGCGCGAGGTCGCGGTGCTGCGCGAAGCGACGAGTTATTTGCTGTGGCGGATCGGCGTCCGGTGAGCTGGGTTGACTCGGGGATTCAAAAGGTATCAATGCCGTTGGTTGTGCGAACCTTGAACCAATCGTAGCGGAGACCGTTCTGCATCAGTCCGCCGCGGACTTTCATGAGGGCATGCTGAATCCGCACTTCGAGATTGGTATTTGCGGTCATGTGAACCTGGTCGTTTCGTGCTCCTCGTAGTTCGGCCATTTGCCGGTTCTGGCATTGCTGGTAGTCCTGGCTCTGCTGGCAAAGCTCGTAGCCATTGCTGTAGTTCGCATCGCGCAGGACTTTCATGTCAAGGTTGTCCTGGATGGCAGCTGCCAGCATCTCGTCGTACCGGTCGTACCAGATGTGGACTGCATTCTCCGTCTGTTCCGGCGTGTGAGTTTTCTTGTGGGCAGCGATTGCAGTAACCACATCGTCTGCGTTCTCCGCGCCGTCCATCTTTAACCGCGGCAGTGGACCGGCGGTCACTTCCATATCCTCGTCGGTAAACACTTTCTTGGCATGCGCTTTCTGAGTTTTGGCGCCACGCGCGGCTGCATCCAAAGGACTGCCTGTGTCTGCATTGCTCTGCTCCGGAGCGCCGGGCGCCTGCTGGGTTTGAGCCAAGCTCACTGCCGACGCCAGAAGCATCGCTGCCGAGAGCAGATAGCGTAGGTTTGAAAGACTGATTCGCATTCCTTACCTAGGCTATCGGGCAGATGCAGAGCATGAAAGATGACCATAGTGTTGCGCTCGGGGGAACGAAGGTGACCCTGTGAAACTACCAGGCCTCACGATCACGGAGGCTTGTGATGTCGGTCACATGGTCCGGCGTAGTAGACCGTAGCACGCGCACCCGCGATCGAGGAGCGCACGGACTCCCGTCCTCATACCACTTTGACAACGCGAGGTCGCGGCGCGGCGTGAAGCAAAACAACTATCAGCTGTGGAAACTCGGTGTGACCTAAGAACAGACTTGCACTAAGGGGTGATCTTGAAGAGAGTGCCTTCGCTGTAGGTGCCGCTCCATGAGGCGGTTCCGTAGAGGTTGCCCTTCGCGTCTCTGACCAACCCCGCCACCGGGTACTCCCCGTCTGCCCCTCCCGTAAAGTTGTACAGTACGGCGAAGGTTCCACCTGGGCTCAACTTGAATACGGTGCCGCAGCCACCACCGGGATAATACGTGCAATTGCCGGAGCCGCCTGCGGAGGTCGTACCATAGAAGTTGCCAGCCGAGTCGCGGACCAGGCCCGAAAGGGGATCGGCTCCGCCGGCCCCGCCACTAAAAGTGTGCAGCACGGTGAGTTTCCCGGCCGCATCCAACTTGAAGACCGTGCCCCAGCCTGTCGGAGTCGGTCGAGGCTGGCTGGTGCCATAGAGATTGCCGGCTTTATCCTGAACCAGATTTCCGAAGGGCGTATTGCCGTCCTTGTAGCCGGTGAAGTCGTAGAGAACGGTCTCCGCGCCTGTCGTGGTGATTTGGAAAACTGTTCCGCAGCCTATTCCCAAACCTGGCAGGCAGTTGGAATTGAGAATGCCGCCGCCCGGCGTGGTGCTGTACAAAACTCCTGAGGGATCCAGAATCAATCCCGCGTAGGCGTCCCCGCCATCGCCCGCGAGGCCGTCGAAGCTGTGCAGGACGGTCTCGTTGCCGGAAGGATCCACCATGAACACCGTTCCCCAGTTGTTGGTCCCACCCAAGTGGGTAGTCCCGTAGAGATTGCCCGCGGCGTCCCGAACCACACCGGCCTCGGGAGTGGCGCCGTCTACTCCGCCCGTAAAGCTGTAGAGCACAGTCTCCTGCCCAGCCGAATCCAGCATGAACACGGTTCCGCAACCGTAACCGTAGCAGCCCGCGCCGGAAGTTCCGCCTCCATACGTGGTGCCATAGAGATTGCCCGCAGTATCCCGAACTAGAGATCCGTTGGGATACTTTCCGTCCGAGCCCGTCCCGGTAAAGCTGTAGAGTACAGTCACCTTGCCCGCGGGATTCGCCCGGAAGATCGTTCCACAGCCGCCGTCGCATGCTCCTCCCCCGCCTTCGAGGGTGGTCCCGTATAGGTTACCTTTTCCGTCCAGGATCAAACCTCCATTGCTCGGGAATGCCCCGTCAGTGCCGCCCTTGAATGCGTGGAGGGTGGTGAAGGTCTGTGCCTGTGCCAGCGGTGTTGCCACGGCGGCAAGCGCCAGAATGACCAGCGCCACGAACATTGAGATCGGGGGGCCGGACGGGAAGGGGAATCTCTTGTACGTCATGGGTTGCGCTCCTCGAAGAGAATCTTGGTTTCGGACGAACTGCGAAGAACCACGAAGGGGCCTAGACGGAGAGCGGGCCTTTGGGGAAGGAGAGCAGATAATAGCTCAGAGCCGGTTGCCACGCAATATGCAAAATGTCAAAACAGACGCGCTTCTTCCTACCACCCACTTCTTTCGCGTAGCGAAGTGATGTGCGCCACATGATGGCGTCCATGCCACGCGTACAGGGCCAGCGTCTTCTCCAGGGTCATTGCTCCCATTTCAGGATGGCGGAACGTGCGCTTCCAGTCCTCGGGTGAAAGAGAGCGCAGCAGGCGTGCCCAGCGATCGTGCAGTGATTCGAGGAGCGTCAACGAAACTTCCACGGGAGTCGACTTGGTGTCGGCCAGTTCAGCCCAGCGATCTTCGGCATAGGGTTTGATGGTCGGCTCGTCTTCGGTGAGTGCCAGCTTGAATCGCACATACGAATTCATGTGGCTGTCCGGCACGTGATGTACGACCTGGCGTACGGTCCATCCGCCGGGACGATAAGGCGTCTCGAGTTGAGCCTCGGAGAGTCCTTTGACGGCGGCGCGGAGCTTCGCTGGTGTACGGGCAATTTCGTCCAGCGATGCTTGTTTTTGCTCCTCGCTAAGAAGTCCTTCGTAGTGGAACGTGCCAATCGGAAAGCGCAGGTCGTTCATGCCGTCTCCTGTGGTGAAATCTAACCACAAGATGATCGCGTCTTACCGGAGGGTTCAAGAAAACGCCCGATTCCTTATCTGCATCACGATCTTGCGAACGGCGGTGACGCGGAGTAGAACGGGAGCATGCCCATCCTGCCGTACGTTAACCAGGTGGAACCAGGCGACGATGCCGTAATTTGGCGGTTTATGGACCTCCGTAAGTTCCGTGACTTGATGGCGAGTGAGGAACTCTACTTCCGGCGAGCTGACTTGTTCTCCGATAAGAGCGAAGGTTTACCTCCTGATCAATATGCCATGCGGGTTCTTGGTTTGGACCCATATGACATCAAGGACCGTGTAAGCCTCGATAATCACCTTGGTTCTCTCGCCCAGAACCGCGAATCCTACTACATCAGTTGCTGGCACCTCTATCGTCAAGAAACACTCGATATGTGGGAACAATACGGCTCCGACGGAGTAGCCGTCTGCTCGCGCTACGAACTGCTGAAGTCGGCCTTGGATGGATTGCTGGATCAGGCTCATGCTGGGCTGGTACGGTACGGTACCGATCATTTGGCAGGCACCTTCAATGCCCTAGCATTTATCACCACGAAGCAAGTCCAATATTCGGTAGAGCGCGAAGTTCGAGCGTGGATGACTGCTGGCGACCCGCTGGCGAGCGGTAATAGGCATTTTGACTTGAACAATTTTCCTCACCCTGTGCCGCTGGATCTCAATCCCCGCAACTCATGGGTACCGGAATGTAAGCGGAGGCGGATAAACCTGCGCTCCTTAATTACTGGCGTCTACATATCCCCTTGGGCTGAGGAGTATGCCATTGAAGAGATAAAACTCTGGGTACAATCGAAAGGTTTTCCCGACTCTGCTATACGCTCCGAGCTAACGTCTGACCTCTTGGCCGGTCCGCGCAAACCTGAGCCCGAAGTCATCGAGAAACGCTCCATGACCAAGGAAGAACTGGACCGATTCCGTGCAGAGCTGTCCGGGTTGACTCTCGACCGAGTGCAGTTTTTATATCGTCAACGTTGGGAGGCGTGTCGCTTGAATACCGGTAGCCTTCCCCGAGCGACCGATATCCAATACTTAGAGACAACCTTGCGCGTGCTTGATGATTTGGAAGCGTCCGGGAAGTGATCCAGGAACCCCATTTATCATCTATGCTGGTAGGTAGACCTACGCTTGCATGACCAAGAATGCCGAGTCCGCGCCAGAAACCAACCGCCTGACCATTACCTTGTCCAAAGAGGCAGATCAGGCCTTGCGCACCTTTTTGGGTCCCCGGGGTATGAAAAAGCGTGATCTCTCGAAATTCATTGAGGAGGCCGTCCATTGGCGCATCTTCGATCAGACCGTCCGAGAAGTCCGCGCAGCCTTCGCCGACATTCCCACGGACGAACTCCAGAAGTTGATTGACGAGTCAGTCGAAGAGGTCCGCGCGAAACGCTACCGTGAGCACCCCCGACGGTCCCGAAGTTCCGGAACCTGCTCCGTTAACTACAAGCCCTAGTACCCATGCCCGGCCAACCCCATCCCCTCCGGCTTCGAATTTCGGTTCCTCATGCCCCTGGATTGGTGCATCCAAAGTGGTTTCTAGGCTAAACTCTCTCTGCTGTTTAGCTTAGCTATTCGGTTCGCGAATCCTGCGCCAGGCGCAGCTCGGAACTTGCTGCCAGGGGAACTATGCCATCGTCGACTTGGTCGGGTCACTTAACCTTCGGACTCATCTCCATGCCCGTGCGTCTGTTTTCCGGTGCGCGCAGCAATGGCATTTCCTTCAACATGCTGCATCGCACCGACAAGTCGCGGCTCAAGCAGCAGTACGTCTGTCAGGCGGATGGCCAGGTCGTCGACCGAAACGAAATTGTGAAGGGCTACGAGTTCCGCAAGGACGAGTACATCGTCATCGAGCCCGACGAGATCAAGAAGATCGAGCCGCAGACCGCCAAGACCATGGAGATCCTGGAATTCGTGAAGGCTGGCGACGTCGATCCGGTGTACTTCGAATCGTCCTACTACATGATGCCGGAAGAGGCGGGCCGCCGTCCCTACGCCTTGCTGACCAAGGCGCTCGAAGAAAGCGAGTACGTCGCCATCGCCAAGATCACTATGCACAATCGCGAGTACACGGTTTTCCTGCGTCCGCACGAAGGCGGATTAATGCTGCACACCATGTACTACGCCGAAGAAGTGAAGAAGGTGGAAGGCTTCGGCGCGCCCGATGTGGAGTTGAAGGATGCCGAAGTAAAAGTGGCGCACCAGTTGATCGAGGCACTGGCCGACGAGTGGGATCCCGAGAAATACCAAGACTCCTTCCAGGAGAACTTGAAGAAGCTGATTGAGGCTAAGCTCGAGGGCGGGGAAGTGGCTGCCGTCGAGAAACCGAAAAAACTGGCGCCGGTGGTCGATCTGATGGCGGCGCTGAAGCAAAGCCTGGCCCAGATGGAAGGCAGGAAGAAGCCCGCGGCCACGATCAAGTCCGAGGAATCGGCGCCGGCAGCGAAATCGCGACGGCGGTAGAAAAGGCTTCCGGCTCTAGGCTTCCGGCTTCCGCATCCCACAACCGCGGCCTCTCCCGGTCCCACTGAATCGCCGCAAGAGGCATCCCTCGTTGTTGGAGCCGCATCCCTTAACAAAGTAGTGAAAACAAGAGCCGGAAGCCTGAAGTCTGTCTCCGCTCTCTAGCGCGGACGGTCCACAATCGTTACAATAATCGCTTCTGTCTGAATCATTTGAAGCAAAACTTCTTCTTCGGGGTGCCGATGAGTTTCCGACGTGTGGGTTGGGTGGCGGCGGTCGCGCTGGCAACGTTGCTCGAGCTTTCTTGTGGCCAGGTGTATCGCCCGGTGGTCATTCCAGTCAACATCACCCCTCCGAATTCGGCGAACTTTCATGCTGTCTTTGGCATCAGCGCGAATGTGGCGTTCAACCCGGGCGCGGCGCTCCAAATTGATGTTTCGGGAGACTCCAACATCGGCGTAGCCAACATGGGTATCAATCCCACACACGCGGCCATTCTTCCCAACAATTCGCGGGTTTTCGTTGCCAGTGGTGGCGGCAATCTCTGCCCAGGTGGAACTGATGTCGTCATGTCGTTTTTTCCAGCGGGTGGGGGTTCTACCGCGACCGGCCTGGGCACGCCGACAACCTTTACGCTGCCCAATACCGGTACCGCTCAAACTTCCGGCATCGCCACCATCAGCGAGACGGGCAGTCTGGTCACTCTCACACTGAGTGCCCCGCTGAGTAACGCGACGGTGGGAGCGCGGATCCTGATCTCGGGAGTAACCCCCTCAGGCTACGACGGATGTTTTCCGATTTCATCGGTGAGCGGGACGACGATCCAGTATGTAAATACCAACCTGAATCTGGCCTTAGCGAATGGCGGAGTCGCGACCGTTCCGACCTTTTGCCCCTACCTTCCCGATTATGTGGCGACCTCTCAGAACAGTGCCGCTTACGTAGCCAACTACGGCGCCGAAGGCGATCCGAACTGTAATCTTGCCAGCACCGACTCGGTGGCCTCGCTGAACATTTCGTCCAACACTGTCGCCCATATCGCGTACCTTCCCGCGAGCTCGCATCCAGTTGCGATGGTCGAAACGCCGAACGGGTTCAATCTCTACGTGCTCAACCAGGGCAACAATACAGTTACCGATCTCTCTCCCACGGATCTGTCGACCATCACCACGATCCCGGTCGGTAACACGCCGGCGTGGGGGGTGTCACGCCTGGATGGTCAGCGTGTGTACGTCGTTACCCAGGGAGATAGTCAGCTATATACGATTAACACGGCGACGAACGCAGTACTTTCGAACCAGTCGGTGGGAGTCGCCGGAGCCAATTTCGTGCTCTATGACAAGAGCCGGAATCGCTTGTACGTGACCAATCCCAACGCTGCGGCAGTGTACGTCTTCGATGCGACCACGGACCCGCCGACGCCTCTGGGAAATGCATCGGGCATC
>OBLW0100000752.1_pt1 | contig 27720 bp, 25 predicted proteins | sample 1520161 | NCBI WGS metagenome assembly OBLW01 (sample SAMEA3539309, study PRJEB22396) | soil metagenome | biome: tundra; feature: field; material: soil | place: USA | collected 2010-05 | depth 0.15 m | reverse complement strand
GGCAGTGCAGATGGACGAACGGGTTTTCCGGCATGGCCTTCCTTCTATCGGGTCTCTGGGGAGGTGCTTCTATTTTAGCGCGGACGTGCAGAGGGCGTCGGCGAGGTTTGGAGCCTCCGGGCAGCACGGAGACGCATCGCTCCTGGAGGCCCCTTGTCGTTCCCCGAGCGACGGATCGGAGCGTCATTCGCTATTCGCGATTCGCGAATGTAGAATGGATGTGATGGTGCTGAAGCCCCAGGACGTTTACGTCGCGCTCAAGATTGTGGCATCCCGGTCGGGCCGTCCGCCGTACTCCCAGCTTGCCGCCGACTTGGTGATGAGCCCGTCCGAGGTGCATGCTTCCGTGCAGCGCGCTCAATCCAGCCATTTGCTCCACGGCCCTCGACTGAAGAACCGCCCGAACTTCGGCGCGCTCGAAGAATTCCTCCTCCGCGGCCTGAAGTATGTATTTCCGCCCGAACGGGGAGAACTCACCCGCGGGGTCGCGACGTCGTATGCCGCCGCGCCGCTGCGCAGGATGATCGCGCAAGGCAGCGAGCCTATTCCCGTCTGGCCGTACGAGGAGGGCAAGCAACGCGGTATCTCGTTTGAGCCGCTGTACAAAACCGCCCCCATCGCTGCCCTGCGGGACCCGTCCTTTTACGCGTACCTGGCCCTCGCCGACGCCCTGCGGGATGCTCGCGTCCGGGACCGAAAAATCGCCGAGAAAGAGCTGTGCCGCCGGCTCCGGGAGGCCAGTGAACGAACCAAATCTTAAGCGATTGATCGCCGCCGCCCGGCTCCTGCGTCCCCTGCTTGGTGAACTGGTATTCGTGGGAGGAACGGTAACGGGCCTCCTCATTACCGACGAGGCCGCTTCCGATCCGCGGCCTACCCTTGATTTGATGTGGACGCCATCGCCGAAATCACCTCCTACGCGCAGTATGCGGCGTTTGGCGACGGCTGCGTGCGCTGGGGTTCCGGGAAGACACCAGCGAAGGGGCGCCGCTGTGCCGGTGGGTTCATCGGGGGACGATTCTCGACGTGATGCCGCTGGACGAGAAGGCTCTCGGGTTCTCCAACCGCTGGTATCGGGCTGCGATGAAGTCAGCGGTTACCCGAAGGCTCGCGGATGACATCGAAATCCGCGTTGTCACGGCCCCTTTCTACATCGCTACGAAGCTCGCGGCGTTCAAAGGCCGCGGAAAGGGGGATCTGTTCGGCAGCCGCGATTTGGAGGATCTAATCTCCGTGGTAGACGGCCGCGCCGCGCTGGTTGCCGAAATCCAGGCGGGAGCCATCGATCTCCGGGCATATGTGCGTGCCGGCTTCAAAGGCCTGCTCGCGAACCCGGGGTTCCTCGATGCATTGCCTGGATACCTGCTCCCGGACGCGGCCAGCCAGTCGCGAATCGGCATTGTGCTGCGGCGACTGGAAGAGCTTGCCTCGGTGTAGCTGGCGAACACCGGCAACCGTCCGATGGTCATTCGGGAAAATGCAACTATGGAAGCTCTTCGGGGTGAAACACCAGGTCGCGGTCCAGGACCATTTCCAGATGAGTACCCGCCGGCAGCACCACGTTCTGGTTGCGTGAAAGCAGGACTCCCGCCAGAGCGCCGCCCACGCCGCCGATAGCAGCGCCGCCCAGCCCCCTGGTCATGGCTCCGATCGCGCCGCCGGCTCCTGCTCCCTCGATCACGGTGCGGCCGTCGGCCGACTTGCCGTGGCCCTCCACCTTGCCCTCTTCTCCCGGTGGGCGGGCGCGAAAATCGCGCGATACGCCGTTGGGCAAAATCAGCGAGTCGAACCGGATGTACAACTCGCCCTTGCCCACCACCTTGCCGGCCTGCTTGGCTCGGGTGACAATGCCTTCGACGTCGCTGCCCCGGGGTATGACTACCCGCCCGCTCACGGCCACCGGCGACGCCGTTCGAAGGTAAACATGATCGCCCTCTTTGGTGTACTTCGTGTTGACCTCGTTGATCAGCGACAACAGGACGCGTGTCCCCGTTGGAACGGTAACGTCCGGGGGCGCGCCCGGAGCGGGCCTCGTCGCCAGCGTGGGTTGCTGCGTGCCGCTGCCAGGCTCGGCCGGACGCCAACCGGTCGCCGGAGGCGCTTCACCTGACGGCTCGGCTGGGGGTGCGGTTGCCGGTGCCGCCTGAGGAGGAGCAGCCGCGGGGGCACCCTCGCGCCGGTATACTAACGTGCCTTCCGCTTCCTGGTTGGGGCGAACCACCTGGCGGGAAATAGTGAGGGTGTTGTGGCTGCGGGAGATCTCCCAGCGGTCCATCACGGTGTAATGCCGCGGGCCGGAAATCTGAGTATTGATAAGCAGCGCCGCACCTTCCCACTTGGTAACGGAGCTTCTGTTTTCCTCGCCCACCCGTTTCCGCGTCTCGCTGCCATCGAGCGCATACGACCACTCGGCCGTTCCCGAAGAGCAGCGGATGCCCGCGTCGCCTTGCGAAACGTTGAGGTTGGTTTCCACTTGTCCGAGGGAAACAATGTCGCTGGCGCTGGGGTCCAGCACCCATTTTCCGGAAAAATCGCGGGCTGGATCGCCGGCGGGAAGCTGGAGCGTGAAGGACAACGCCGCTAGCAGCACCGTTATTGGAAGGCGCCTTCGCATGATCCGAAGAATACCATAGACGCGCACCGTGCGAATTCGGTTGCGGGCCGGTCGATCAGTCGAACTCGCGGCGCGGTGGGGCCTGGTCCGGCCCTACCCGCCCAAGGGTGATTTCGGCGCGATGATAATTCTCACCGCGCATGGCGCAGCCGGCCATACGGCGCAGCATGGCGATCTGGCCCACGTGCGTCAGCGCGTCGGCGATGGGACCCTGGAACAGCTTCTCCGCCGACTCAACAAGCGGCGCATCCGAAGCCAGGTACGCGTCGAATCGTGCGAGAGCCGCGAAGAAGCGCTGCACTTCCCGGTCCCAAGCGAGCGGCGCGGAGTTGTGCCACTCCTCGTTCCCTTTCGCCACGGAGAGCGACCAGTCGAGCAGGTCGCCCATGTGCGCCAGGATCTGGCCCGGCGTACGGCCCTTTTCATCGGCGCGATATGCGGCGAATTTGGGGGGTGCGCCACGCAGGGCTTTGCCGCCGCGATAGGCCAGAGTAGCGAGGGTATGACGGAAGAGGTCGCGTTTGGGATCGGATGCCATCCGAAATATTATGGCAAATTACTATGGCAGGCGCGCCGCCAGAGCGGTAGCCAGTTTCAGAGGGTCGTGGTCTTCCCCGACGTTGGCGTAGCCCACGATGTACGGGCCCTTGTGGATAAAGCATAGGCGGCCGAGATAGCGGTCCGTCAGTTGCAGCGGGTCGCCGGTCTGGCCGAACCGCGCGCGCAGTTTATCCATCACGCCCGCGGCGGCTTCCGGCGACGATTCCTCAACCACGAACGCCTTGCCGAATTCATACTCGGCCACGTAGCCGCGCTTCAGCAGGCGCAAGCCGAGCACGCTTTCCGGAATCAGCCGCGCCGACTTCTGCCCCTCGGCTCGAAACCAGGCGAGCGTGGCCGGCACGGCGGTGCTGCCGGGCACAAGCTTTTCGAGCGCGGCGGAGAAGGCGCGCAGGGCCGGAGTGTGGTCTTTGTCGGGACTGGCGGCCATCTCCACATAGAAGCGGCCCTTGGTGAAGATGACCCGGCGTGGCGTCGCTTGGCCGCCCGCTCCGAGCGCCTCGGCCGGCAGCCGTGCATCGCGATTGGCGCTGAACATACCGTACGCCGAATCGCCGTCCGCGAATTCGGAGACGTCGATCAGGATGGAATCGCCGCCATGTACGCAGGTGACGCCGTGCATCGCGACGAAGCCGTAAAGCAGGTAGCCTTCGGCATTGCCGTCCATGTATTCGAACAGGTTGGAGGCCTCGTAGGCGCGCGTCGGTCCCTGCTGGGTCCAGCCCGCCGCCAAATCGCACTTGGGAACCTGCGCGGGGCAGAGGGCCGCCGCGGCCACACCCGCCAGCATGGCCGCCAGTGGGGCCTTCACGCGAACAGTTCCTGTGCTCGCGCCAGCCGCTCGGAGACGCGCACTCCATGCGGGCAATCGACCGTGCAGGAGGAGCACGAACCGCAGCGCACTTGCGCTACCTCCGCCGGCAATTCCAGGAATCGCTCCCGGCCAAGCGAAAACTGCCCATATCCATCGGCGTAAGTGAGGCAGCGCAGGATGTCGGCGACCGGCAGCCCCTTGGCGCAAGAGCCGTCGCACTGGCCGCACATGCGGCAGTAGAGCGGCGCAATGTGCTCGAGCTGCCTGGCGAGCAGGGTCTCGTCGGACTTGCTGAAACCGCCGGTCATGGCTTTGAGATTCTCTTCGAGCTGATCCATATCGGTCATGCTCGGAATGGTGGTGTCGACATCCGGGCTCTTCAGCACCCAGCGCAGGGCCGCCACCAGCGCGCCGTCCCTCTTAAAGGTGTCGTAGAGCTTGTTTCCCGGCTTGGCGAGGCGAAGGCCGCCGGCCATCACCTTCATGGCCACCACGCCCTTGCCGGCGGCGTGCGCCGCGGCGATTACGGGATCGAGCGTCTGGCCCATGCTGAAGTTGTACGCCGTCAGGATCACATCGATGTGCGGATTGGCTATCAGCGCGGGAATCAGCTCCGCCTGGCCTTTATGCGTGCTGACGCCGGCAAAGCGGATCTTGCCGGCTTTCTTGGCGGTCTGTTGCGCGTCGATCAGTTCGTCGGTCACATCGGCGGGCTTTTCCTTGGCATGCAGGTACCAGATGTCCAGATGGTCCGTACCGAGTTCGCGCAGGCTGGTATCCAGGTCCGCGAGCGCGGCTTCCTTGGTTGCGGAGTGCGTCTTGCTCGACAGCGTGATGTTCTGGCGCTTGCCTTTGAGCGCGGCGCCCACCATGCGTTCGTTGTTGCCACCCTGGTAACCGCGGGCGGTATCGAAATAAGTGATGCCAATGTCGGCGGCGCGCTCGATCACGCTGCCGTCGGAGGTGACCATGCAGCCGAAGCCCACGCTGGTGACTCTCAGCCCGGTCTCGCCGAGAATGCGGTAGCGCAGTTGCGGCGAGGCGATCGCGGCGCGCGGCGGAGCGGCTTGCTTCTGATCGTCTGCCGACGAACGGGCGGCCGATGCCGCGGCGGGCACGGCCAGTCCGGTGAGCAGAAAATTACGGCGGGATGAATCCGGCATAGATGTTCTCCTAAGCAGATGCTAAAATCCTATTTTAGACTGGAGCGACATTTTATGCCAACTGATTTCTCGCGACGTTTGTTCCTGGGCGGCTCGGGCGCGCTGCTGGCGCATGGGCTGCTCGCCAAATCCCAACCGAAACCGGCGGCCGGCGGCGCGGCGGTTTCCCTGATCAAGGGCGACGACCGGCGCAAGAACGCGCACGACGCGCTGGAGGCCATCGACGATCAGATCCGGCCAGCCCTCCGCCAGAAGAAGTGCGTGGTTATCAAACCCAACAACGTGTCCACGGTGAATCCGCTGGCGGCCACCAATGCCGAGGCGCTCCACGGCATTTTGGATTACCTGGCGCCGCGCTTCAAGGGGCCGGTGATGATCGCGGAGGCGTCCGCCGGCGAGACCATGGAGGGCTTCGAGAATTTCCACTACGACCGGGTGGCCGCGGAACGGCGCGCGCAACACGTGAGCCTGGTAGACCTGAACCAGGAAGCGCGTTATGAAACGATGCCGCTGATCGATTTCGACATTCATCCTTCGCCGGTGCGGCTGGCCGCGCGCCTGCTCGATCCAGATGCGTTTATCATCTGCGCGGCGATTCTGAAGACGCACAACACCGTGGTGGCCACGCTTTCGGTGAAGAACATGGTGCTGGGCGCGCCGCTGCATTTCGCGCCCAAGGAGACGCCCCGCTGGAACGACAAGCGCCGCTACCATACGGGCCTGCGCCAGACGCACTACAATATGTTCCTGACCGCGCAGAAGCTGCGGCCCTTCTGGGGCGCAACGCTGATCGACGGCTTCGAGGGCATGGAGGGCAACGGGCCGGCATCCGGCACGCCCGTGCCTTCGCGCGTGGCGATCGCGTCGACGGACTACATCGCCGCGGACCGCGTGGGAGTGGAGGCCATGGGCATCGACCCCAATTGGATCGGATATCTGAACTTCTGCGGCCAGTTCGGGTTGGGGCAATTCGATCTGGATAAGATCGAGGTGCGCGGCGAGAAGATCGCGTCGGTGCGGCGGAAATATCAACTGCATAAAGACATCGAGCGCGAACTGCTGTGGATGGGCCCGATGACGGACTTGCCGCCCAAGCTGGGGTAGCTGCCGGACGATCAAAGCCCAAGTGGTTGGAGCTAAAGGGGTGGTGAGTTGTGCGCGACGCGGCGACACGGTGACGCGGCGGCGCGATGGCCTGGGGGCGGGTGGATTTGGGGACTGGGAAAAGACAGCTATCGCACGTCAGTTGGGGTCGTGGGTGGGATTGTCAAAGAGCAGGGGGCAAGTTGCTAACGGGTATCGGGGTACCGGGGGAACAGAAGACCGGTTGTTGGACTTGGGCGCCCTCCGACATCACATACTCAGGGGGCGGAGCTGCGGGCTTGGCGGGCGGGGGAGGCGGCGCCTGCGCGACTTTCCCGGTTGGCTTGGCTTCCATGGGCCGCGGCCGGCTGGCCTGGTGCTCTTTTTGCGACTGCTGCATGTCCGCGATGGCGGTGCGAAAGGAGCGCTCCAAGTTGCGCCCGTTGCTTGGACACGTACCCCAACATTTTGAAGCGTTCTTCGCCGAATGCGATGTACAGGTAGATTTGCGGCTCGCTCTCGGCCAGCCAAGCCCACTTTCTCTTGCCCTCGCCGCATGGGCGCGCCACCGGGAATCATCGCCTACCACGGCACCCCACACAACCCACTAAAACCTCACAAAACGTCGCCGCCAGCACCGCTATATCAGATCCAACTCTGGAACAAAACCCATTAATTAAAGATCCGGCACCAGTCTGCGGTTTAGTTCACTGTACGGTTTCCTCACTTTCGCGGCGACCAGCTATACCCTGCTTTTTCAGCTCTTGCCCGCCGCGAAAGTGAGGAAACCTTTTCGGTCACACGTCGAGAAATATAATCTGCACGTTCAAAATCTGTCACTTAGACAAAGTTGCGGTCCGGCCGCGAAGGTTCGGATGCTAGTCTCAAATCGGGAATAGGGTTTGCGCATGACAGAACAACGGGAGCGCAGAGCGCGGATCGTCAAAAAAGCGATTGAGAGCATCGAGGAAAAGCTGGGAACGGAGGCAATGAAGCCGACGCTGGCGGACCTGGTGCGGCTATTACAGATCGAGAAGGAACTGGTTGCAGACGAACCGCGCGAAATCAGGGTGCGATGGATAGAACCGGCAGGGACCGCCGAGCCCTTGAAATAGGCATAGAATATGGTGCGCTTCCTTCACAACGGGCTTTTCACGAGTGCCAGTCGCGGTTCAAGGGTTTTTCCGGACCGATCGCTTCCGGCAAGAGCCAGGCGCTTTGTCAAGAAGCCATCCGGCTCACCTATTACAACCAGGGCCGGTTGGGCCTGATAGGCGCGCCGACTTATCCGATGTTGCGCGATGCCACGCAGACCACGCTGTTCGCGATTCTGGATAGCAAGAATCTTCCGTACGAATACAACAAGGCCGAGAACATGCTGACGATGAAACACACGGGGTCGCGCATCATCTTCCGGCCGGTGGACGATTTCGAGAGGCTGCGCGGCACTAATCTCGCCTGGTTCGGACTGGATGAGCTGACTTATTCGCCTGAGGGCGCCTGGTTACGGCTGGAAGGAAGGCTGCGCGACCCAGAAGCCGCTATACTTCGCGGCTTCGCTGTGTGGACGCCGAAGGGCTATGACTGGGTCTATCAGAAGTTCATTGCGGATCCGGTCGCGGGCTACAGCGCGATTGTGGCCAAGCCGCACGAGAATCGGTACCTGCTCGAAAAGGTTCCGGACTTCTACGAACGGCTGAAGAACAGTTACGACGAGAACTTCTATCAACAGGAAGCGCTGGGGCAGTACCTGAGCCTGCAAGGTGGGCTTGTATATTGTGCCTTCGACCGCCTGGAGCACGTGAAGAGCTTGCGGGTAAACCCGAACTGCCCGCTGTTGTGGGCGCTGGATTTCAACGTGGACCCGATGTCTTCGGTAGTGGCGCAAATGGAAGGCCAAACGGTATTCGTGCTGGACGAAATCGCCGTGCGGCACGCCAGCACACAGGAAGCTTGCGAAAAGTTTGAGGAGCGGTTTCCCAGTCACAGGAGCGGAATTGTGATCTATGGCGACGCATCGGGTAACAGCCAGCACACTACTGGCACCTCGGATTATCAGATCGTGCAGGAGTATTTCCGCATGAGCTACGGCGCACCAGTAACCTATAAGGTGCCCAAAGCCAACCCGAGCGTGCGCGAGCGGATCATGCTGACTAACGCGAAACTGCGAACGGCGAGCGGCAAGATCCGGCTGCTGGTGGATTCCAGGTGCAAGGAGTTGATCAAGGATTTCGAGCAGGTGTCGTACAAAGCGGACAGCAACGCAATCGACAAAGAAAAGGATCGCCGGCGGACCCATCTTTCGGACGCGCTGGGTTACCTGTTGTGGCAAGAGTGCAGGCCGCAGCCGGCGATCGGCGAACACCAGGAGCGGCTGATTTGAGGACCAGATGGTGAACATCGATCGAGAGCACCCCGAGTATGCGGCCAAGAAGGCAATGTGGAAGAAGTACCGGGATCTATACGCCGGCGGTGAGCCGATGCGGGAGAACGCCTTCGAGTATCTGATCCGGCGGCACAAGGAGCCCAACGACATCTATGCCGAGCGTTTGAGCCGAGTGTTCTACGAGAACTATATCGGTTCGATTATCGACTGGTACGCGGCAACGCTGATGCGGCGCGAGGCGGGTTTGGTGCTCGACGGCAACGACGACGCGGCAAAAAGCTTCTACAACCTCTTTGTGGAGGATTGCGACCTGAAAGGCACCTCCATAGCCGAGTTCTTTCGCCAGCGCATCGTGCAAACGCTGGTGCAGGGAAGAAGTTACATCGTAGTGGACTTTCCGCGATCATCCGTGTCAATCAGTAATCGTGCGGAAGAGGACGCCGCAGGGCGGTCGCGGGCTTATCTGGTGGATTACTCGCCCGAGGAACTTATCAACTGGAGCTATGACGACCGCGGCGGGCTAGATTGGGCGGTGATCCGGACGTCATCGCTGCGCAAGTCCCAGGTCACCGAAAGCGATTGGACTCGCGAGACGCGCTGGATCTACTACGACCGGCACAATTACCAGGTCTACCATCAACTGAAGGACAAGGAGGTGCGGCTGGTGGATGAAGGGCCGCACGGGCTGGCCAGCCAGAACCGCGTGCCGATCTTCCCGCTGCGCGTGACCGATGGACTCTGGCTCATGAACAAGGCGGCGCTGCTACAACTGGAACACTTCAATAAGTCGAACGCGCTGTCCTGGGCGCTGACGATGGGTTTATTCGCCTCTCCGGTAATTTACTCGGAGCGTGAATGGAACCAGATCGTGGGCGACTCCTATTTTATCCAACTGGCTCCGGGAGACCGATTTGGGTGGACGGAGCCGGAAGGCAAGGTTTACCAGATCGCCGCAGACAATCTGATCCAGCTCAAAGACGAGATCTACCGGGTGTGCTATCTGATTACGCACGCAGCCGGGCCGGATTCATCGAGCCAGCACCAATCGGGCGCCAGTAAACAGAGAGACTTTAGCATTACGCAAGAAGTGCTGCGGGCGTACGGCGACGCGGTGAAGGAAACGATGAAGCAAGTCCTGCGGGCCATCGCGGCGGCGCGCCAGGACAACATTTCGATCGACGTTTCGGGGCTCGATGAGTTCGACATCGCCGATTTCAGCAATGAGTTGGACGACGCGCGAAAGCTACTTACTTTAGGAATCGAATCCGAGACGCTGAAAAAACAGGTGTTCAAGAAGTTGGCGTTCAAGTTTCTATCGGACGTGCGGCAGGAGATCAAGACTCAGATTGCGCAGGAGATCGAGGCACAGAGCTGAAGTTCCTTTTAGAGCGCGGCTTGGGAAAAGAGGTGGTTATGGAAGACAAAGATGTACAGGCGATTGTGAAGCAAGCAGTTGAGGAGTTTCTCCAAGAGCAGCAGGCCAAGAGCGAACCGGCCTACAAGACCGAACTGGTGGAGGAACGCAAACGCCGCGAGCAACTGGAACGGCGGCTGAGCGAAGTGGAGGAAGAAAGCAAGCGCAGCCGGCAGGCGGCGGAGCTGGCGGAGAGAGGCTCGGCCATCCGGGCGGAGCTACAACGGCTGGGGGTTGCGAAGGTGGACCTGGCATACCGAGCGGTGCACGATGGCGTATTCCGCACGGAGGACGGCCGGCTGCTGGCGCACAGCGACGACGGTGAAGTGCCGCTCAAAGAATATCTGAGCAACTTCGTGAGCGAGAATCCGGAGTTCCTGCCGGCGAGGATACCGGGCGGATCGGGGATCACCGGTGCGCACAAGGCGCCGCGGGAAAGCACCGAAAGCGTAGACATCGAGAACATCCGGCCGGGAATGAGTTCCGAACAAATGGAAAAGGTACGGAAGGAGATTTTGCGGGTTGCTTCGCAGAACCTGCGCGGCATATAGGCAGGACAGGCAGGAATGCCTGAATTCAAAGGACAGGCAGACGAGCCTGCTCTACTTAGGAGAATGAATGGCGATAATTACATCAGCTAATGTGGCCAGCGCGATTGTGAAGCTGGTGGCGGCAGACGCTCTGCCCGCCTTGGTCGGGAACCTAGTCATGGGTAACCTGGTCAACCGCGATTATGAACCGGTTTTGGCGCAGGCGGGGGACACAGTGAATATCCCGATACCTCCGGTCCTGGTAGCCAACAACATAGCCGAAGGCGGGCAGGTTCAACCACAGAACCCGAATCTGGGGAATGCGCAGATTGTCCTGAACACACACGCCGAAGCCACTTTCCAGATTCCGGATGTGACCAAGGTACTGGCGGTTCCAGACTTACTGCAGGTCTACATGCAACCGGCGGTGGTGGCGATCGCCGAGAGTATTGAAACAAGCCTGCTGAACCTATTTGCCGGGTTCACGGCGAACACGCCAGTGGGCACGGCGGGAACACCGTTGGTGGAAGCCGTGATCGATCAGGCAGAGAGCGCTCTGTTCACGGCTAAGGTCCCGGGGTCCGAAGCGAAATTCCTAGTGGTGGACGCCGCAACTTATTCCCAATTGCGGCAGATCGAACGCTTCAGCGAATTCCAGACGGCCGGTGAGGCGGGCCTGCGGGCTCTGATCGACGGCACGGTGGGGAAGATCAAGGACTTCTTCGTAGTGCGGTCGCAGTACGTCGCGACTACCGGAAGCTCGCCCTTGACGACTCACAACCTGGCTTTCACCAAGCCAGCGATTGGCCTGGTGATCCGGAGACTGCCCCAGCCGCTTTACGGTACGGGCGCAGTAGCGCACTACGCGGAGATGGGGAACTTCGGTATGCGGGTTGTGATGAGTTACCAGCCGAATACATTGGCTCAGCAGTTCACGGTGGACGTGCTGTACGGCTGCGCAGTGATCCGCAACAACTTTGGCATTCAAGTGAATACGTAGCGCTACCCAAGCGAAGCTGAACCCGGGCCATCAACAAGGAAGAGGGGGTCGGCACGCCCGACCCCACAAGAGACAACCATGGACTTACAAGTATATTTCAAGAAGATTCGGGCGATGGAGGAAAGCCTAAAAGATCCTTCGGTGCTGCTAGTGAGCCTCGAGACGCCCGATGGCGGACGGCAAGGAGTGCGAACGGAGGTCCCGCGCCGCATCGCGGCAAGGATGATCGTGGAGGGCTGCGCGCGGCTGGCGACGGCTGAGGAAGCGCGCGATTTCAAAGAGCAGAAGACGGAGGCGAAGCGCCAAGCTGATCAGCTCGCGGCGGCGTCGCGGATGCAGTTCACCCTCATTTCGCCCAATGAGCTACGCAAGCTGAAGGGCGTCGCACAGCCGGGCAAAGAGTAGGCGGCCGGGACGATGGCGCTATTCACGGACGGAATATCGACGATCCAGGATCTGACGGGACAGGACTCTTCGGTCCTGGCGACAGCGCAGACGGAGAACATCGATCTCAGCCAAAAACTAGCCTTGGCACAGCAAGGACTCGGAATCGAACTGACGACCCTTCTGCAGCGCAGCAACACCTACGACTGGCAGTTCTGGCTGCAACCGGACCCACAGTTGAACAACATCGTGGTCACACCGCCGCTGCAGCTTTGGCACGTGTTCCAGACCCTGACGCTGGTATATCAGGATGCCTACTTTACTCAACTGAACGACCGCTATAAGGGCAAGCGGGATCAGTTTCAGCAACTGGCGAAATGGGCCATGGACAAGCTCATGCAGACCGGGCTTGGCATCGCGGCCGACCCGATCCCGCAGGCAGCTCCTCCGCAACTGACGTCCATTCCCGGTGGTCAACCCGCAACGACGTACTGCGCGTGCGTGTCGTGGTTGAATGTGGAGGGCGAAGAGGGGCAGGCCAGTAATCCGAGCGTTCTTACTGTGGCGGCCGGGAATGCACTGGTGGCGCAGCCGGTCAATCAACCGGCCAACGCAACGGCCTGGAATGTGTACGTAGGGCTGTCGCCTACGGCGATGGCGCTACAGAATACGCCGGCGCTGGCGTTGGATCAAGTCTGGGTCCAGGCAGGGCCAGTAACCACCCTGGGACAAGGGCCGGGGAGCGGACAGGCGCCAGACTATCTTCGCGCATTGCCGCGAGTTATTCAGAGGGGGTAGAACATGGCATGGGTAGGCAGCACGGTGACGGCGCAAGTAGTGACGCTCCTCAGCGCACCGCAGGGGCTGAACGCGTGCGTATCAACGCTGGCTCAGGCCGAGAGCGTAACTCTCCGGCCGGTCGGGCAGAGTCAGATTCTGGCCCAGAACGTACCGATTGAGCTGGCGGAGCGCAGCACCGACGTGCACTACCCAGCGGTTAACGTGTACTGCGAGAAGATCGTGAACCAGCTCAAAGAGAAATTCCGGAACTTTTCCGGCAAGGCCGTCATGACGATCGAGGTACGCGTCTCACAAGACAAGCTGGACGGGATCGAGGATCAACTTCAAATGTATGTCGACGGCGCGACGCAGGTTCTGGATCAGAACCGAGGCGACTGGGGTGAAGGTATGTACTACGCCGGGTGCTATGAAGCGGCCTTAGGGCCAGTGAAGCATGGCGGACAAAACTTCATACAGGTGGGAAAGGTCAGTTTCGAAGTTGGGGTGAGCGACTAAGGCTATGGCTTCGTATATTTCATCCAATGCCAACCGCTTCTACGCGGGATTGGAAAACAGCTACGGACAGGCGCCGGCGATCACTGCGCAGAACCGCTTTCCGGCGGTGAAGCTGACGGCCAAGAATCAGTTGGAAAAGGCCGATCGGCGGGACAAGACAGGCAGCCGCACGTTCGTAGGAATACCCGCGGGTTTGCGGCGCACGACCAGTTTCGACGTGACAACGTACATGACGAGTTGGGCGGGACAGAGTTCGGGCCCATCTTATGGACCACTTTTTCAGGCCAGCATGGGCGGCGCGCCGGCGATGTACCCGGGAGGGACAGCCGCAGCGGGTTCGAGCGGCACGTCGCTGTTCTTTACGGCGCCACATGGGCTGGTGGTGGGGCAAGGCGTATCCTGTAACGGAGAAATCCGGTTTGTCACGGCAATCGTCAGCGCGACGGCCGTGCAGGTGAACGCGGCATTCTCCAGCGCGCCGGCCGCGGGAACCGAGATTGCTCCCAGTATTTCCTATTTTCCGGCGACAGCACTGCCCAGCGCCAGCATCTTCGATTATTGGGATCCCAGCACCGCGCTCCAGCGGATTCTCTGCGGGGCGGCGGTGAACCGGATGACCGTAACGGTAAACGGCGACTTTCACCAGTTTGAGTTCGAGGGAATGGCGCAAGACCTGATCGACAGTTCCAGTTTTGCGGCAGGGATGGGACAACTGAGCAGCTTTCCCGTGGAGCCGGTTATCGGCTCCTTCGACTACTCAATCGTGCCGGGTAACATGGGTGAGGCGTGGCTGGGCAGTACGCCCGACCGGTTCTACACAATTACGAGCGGCACATTCCAGTTAGACAACGGCCTGGATCTGCGGTCGAAGGAATTCGGAACGAACCTGCCGCAGGCTATTGCGCCGGGGCCGCGATCCGTGACGGCAGCTTTCAGCCTGTATGAACTGGACGATGCAGCGACGCAAGGGCTGTACCAAGCGGCACGGCAGCAGTCACCGGTAAGCGTGATGTTTCAACTTGGCCAGCAAACCGGCCAAGTTATGGGCGTTTACATGATGAGCGTGGTACCGGTGGTGCCTGAGTTCGACGACAGCGATAACAGGCTACAGTGGAAATTTCAGGGATCGAAAGCGCAGGGGACGGCAGACAACGAGATCGTGCTGGCGTTCGGATAGCGTGGAGCAAGAGGGGCAGCCTGAGAGGCCGCCGCAGGCCGCGGGACTGCCCCACAAGAGCAGGTTGGTTGGTGGCCAAATGGAATATATTAGTTTCGAAACGATAGACTCTGCCGTGGCTCCTGGCGTGAGGTTGACGGTCGCCAGGATGTCATTTGGGCGCCGGGTGGAGCTGACGCGCCGCATCCGGGAGTTAGCGGCGCGGAAGGAGTTCGTGGAAGCGGGCGACACTCCCGACGAAAAGATGGAAGCCGCGCTAGTGGCCTCGGAGATCGATCGGATTTACTTGCTTTGGGGTTTGAAGGAAGTGACGGGACTGGAATTGGACGGGCTGCCAGCGACTCCGGAGTCACTGGCGGCGAGCGGGCCTGAAGAATTGTTCAGAGAGGCATTGGCCGCGGTCAAGCAACAGTGCGGCCTTGCGGATGCCGAAAGAAAAAACTGATCGTCGCCCTCCATTTCCTATTTTCCAACCTGGCCGGCTGGGAGTGCGCGACTTGCCGTAAAGCCGGCCTGGAGATGAAGCGCAGGTGCGGCTGGATAGCGCGAGCGCTCGAGACGCCCGAGCGGGTGGTGTGGGCGCGAAACAACGCGGCGACCACTATCTGTCCAAGATCGCTTATTACGGCACAAAGCATGGCATGGCTCGAGGAGTATCTCGTGCGGCGTAAGTTTAGACAGACGGGAATCGACGGCCTGGGGGCGCGCGAGGTGGAAGCCTTCCTAATTCTGGAGCACGAGCTTACACAGGCGAACGGCGGCCCCAACGCAAGAAACCTCAACAGCGCTCCCGGGCCACGAGGGACAAATGGCTAATACAGCACAGCAAACACTCCTGACCGCGTTCAACCAAGCGTCGGGGAGTTCGGCGAGCGGACAATCGTCAGCGGCCAATCAGGGCCTAATTGACGCTTTGGGACAAGCCACGCAAGTGGTGGACGCCCTGACGCAGGCGACCGCAACCAACACCGACGCCCTGGCACAAAACAGTCAAACAAAAACCTCCAGCGGCGGTGGGGCGGCATCAGAGGCGCTCAGCACGGCGAGCCAGTTTCTAGGGGGCGGCCTTAGCCTGATGCCGCTGGTATCGCTATTCTCAAGCTTATTTGGCGGGGGACAGTCTCAGCAACCCGCGTCCCTGGTACCATTTTCGCTCCCTCCATCTCTGAACCTGGACTCCACCACCAACAACCAAGGCGTGGTCTGGGGCGAGAACGGTCTGCCGCGCTCCGCCGCAGGTGGCGGCGGGTCGAACGCGGCTGCACAGATAACTGTACAGGTGCAAGCCATGGACAGCCAGTCGTTCCTCGATCATAGCGACGATATCGCTCAGGCCGTCCGGCAGGCGATGCTGAACATGAACTCGATCAACGACGTAGTAACGAACCTTTGACGGCCATGTTTCCGACGCTAAAGACCGGCGCCGTGATGCAATACCCGGCGAAAAGGACCCTGCAGTTCAACACCGACGCGATCCGTTTCCTGGACGGTACCGAGCAGCGGTTTAGAGACACCCCATCGGTACTGCATCGGTGGACGATCCAACTCGACCTGCTGGACGAATCCGAGCTAGCCGCATTAGACCAGTTTTTCGTGTCGACCCAGGGTAGGTACGGCGGCTTTTCGTTCACCGATCCATGGGACGGAACGGTCTATCCGAACTGCAGCTTGGCCGCGGATGCATTCGGTTTTCAACTGAGAGGCGAGATGCGGGGCAAAACTACGCTGATCGTCTGCGAGAACAGGACCTAAGATGTTTTACTTCCCACAACTCTCATCGGGTGCAACCGGCCAGTTTCCTATCACACGCCAGCGCACGGCAAGGACAGTGGTGAATCAGAGCTGGCAGGGCTACCAAGTCAAGCTAGCCGATCCCGCAGCGGCGATCACGGATTGGCATTTATCCTTCGCCGAAATGAGCGATCAGGAGTTGGCCGCTTTAGAAGCTCTTTTTCAAGCGGTCGAGGGGCGCCTGACGCCGTTCACGTTTCTGGACCCCGCCGATAATCTGTTGGCGTGGAGCGAGCAGCAGAATCAGGCGGTCTGGCAAGCAGGCCCGCTACTGACATTGACAGGCGGCGTGGCGGATCCGATGGGGGGCACGGCTGCTTATCGGGTCAGCAACCCGACAGCCGCCATGTTGGTGCTACAGCAATCGATCAACGCGCCTGCATCTTTGGACTACTGTCTTAGTCTTTATGCACGCAGCGACCAGAGCACGCAGGTTTGGCTGGTGCGCGGCTCGGCGACAGACCCGCAAGCGGTCAGCCCTGAGTGGACCCGACTGACGTCCGCCGGGCAGCTACAAGACACAGCCGACTCCATCAGCTTCGGTATCGCACTGGGTCCCGGTAATACGGTGGACGTATTCGGGATTCAGGCGGAGGCGCAGGCCGCTGCCTCGCTTTACAAACAGACGGCCGAGACCGGTGGTGTATACCCAAACGCGCGGTTTCGGGACGACGCGCTCACGATCACGACAGTAGGCCCAAGCCGCCATTCCTGCGAGTTGGATATCGTCAATGTTGAGTATCTATGATCTAAAAGAGATGGCGGTGACGGATACGCCGTTGCTGCTATTCCAATGCGTGTTACCAAGCGGGCAGGCGGAGTATTGGAGCACGCACCGGGTGACATATGCCGGCAACACCTATGCGCCGCGAGTGATCAAGCACAACGTATTCTCGGTGCAAACATCGTCGAACCAGGGCGTGGATGCGATTCCGCGCGTGTCGCTGTCATTGGCGAACGCCGATTCCTACTTCTCGGAACTAGAACGATCGGCAGGTTGGAAGGGCGCCACGCTGACAGTGACGTTCTTGTTTTACAACCTGCTGGAAGCCGCCGCGACATCGGACGCGGCGGTGCTATTTCAGGGCATCGTCAACCCGCCCGACCAAAGCACCGAATCCCTATTTCAACTCTCGGCCGTGAATTGGATGAACATGCAAAGCGTTCTGTTGCCGCCCGTCCGGATCCAACGGCGCTGTCCCTGGCTATTTCCCTCTACTCCACAGCAGAGGCAGGAAGCGGTGAATGGGGGCAGCAGCGGGCAGTACTCATTGTTCTACGCTTGCGGATATTCACCCGATCAGACCGGCGGCGCCGGCGCCACGGTAGGCGGCGCGCCCTACACGTCGTGCGCGTACACAAGGCTGGATTGCGAAGCCAGGGGTATGTTCTCCGGATCGATGCGGTTCGGCGGGCTCGAATTCGTGCCGTCGTCGATCCAGGTACGGAGTTACGGCAGCGGGTGGCAGTACGCGGCCGTGGACGATAATGTTGCAATCTACAACGACTTTGTCCCGCTGCTATATGGCACAGCCTGGTATCGCCCTCCCATCGTATTTACGCGGAATGACGGAAACTTGACGTACATGGAAGTACTGCTGGGAATGGGTCCAATCCAGGATGTGCAGATGGTGCTGGTAAATCAGATCCAGATTCCCGTCGGGCAATCCGGCCGGAACATGACATCGACAGGTTGGTACGACGTGGTCAGCCTGGGCGGCCGCAACGGAGCGTTCGATCCCAATTTCACGGACGCAGCGGGCAACCCGGCCGGCGATCCTTACGGCAGTATGGCCTATCTCACGGTTGTCGTGCCAAATCAGATTAGCAACGGTCAGTCGTTGCCCACCGTGCAGATCCTGGCGGATGGACTGCAACTGCCGATTTATGGGCCCGATGGCAGTTACCAGAGCACAGAGTTCACGGCTAATCCGGCATGGATTTTGCTGGATATTCTGCGACGGAGCGGGTGGGGGACGCAAAACATCGACCTCACAACATTCGCGGCGACGGCGGCGTACTGCGACCAACAGATCCAGACACAGGACCTGAACGGGAACAGCATCATGATCCGGCGTTTCCAGTGCAATTTATGTTTGCAAAGCCGACGGAACGCGGCAGACACGATCCGGGGAATTCGCAACGCGTCACGGCTGCTGTTCACGTACAGCGTGGGCGGGCTGCTTCAGTTGCAAGTCGAGAACGCCATTGCACTGCAGCAGGCGACGCTTCCGGCGTGGAGCAACAGCACGGAACCGCTGAATGGCGGCTGGCCGGCATATGAGTTCAGCGACGGGTCGACGGGCGCCGCGAATATTCTACGCAAGGTCAACGGAGAGCCGAGCGTGCGAATGTCGTCGCGGAGCATCGCGGACACACCGAACCAGGTGACCCTGGAGTTTCAAGACGCGTTCAACGGGTATCAGCAGGACAGCCTGCTCACGGTCGACGTGGACGACATCCAGCTTACGGGCCAGGTGATTACTACAACGCTCATGGCGTTGGGGATTCCGAACTACGATCAGGCCGCACGCATCTCTCAGTTCACGCTGGATAAAGCAGTCAGCGGGAACACTTACATCACATTCGACACCAGTGTAAAGGCGCTGGGCTTGCGGCCCGGCGACATCATCACCGTCACCTATCTCAAAGAAGGTTTTGAACGCCAGCCCTTCCGCATAACCAAGATCGCGCCGGGCGTAAATTACAGGGTCACTACGATCACGGCGCAGATTCAACAGGACGAATGGTACGAGGATACAAACGGCCAGATACCGGGAGGCACCGGCGCGAGCCGCCAGCCCGGTTCCGGCGTAAACGTGCCGCGTCCGCTCCTCGGCAACATGATCGATTCCAGCGGCATTCCGGAATACCAGATCACCGAAAGTTCCAGCAATTCCAGCGATGGCGGCGTAAGCGAAGAACTTACGGTGGGCTTTGTGGTGCCGTCAACGATGGCAACCGGCGGACCGGGTATACCGCTGGTGAGCCTGGCGGCCAGGATCGGGGCCGGCGGGACGCTGGCGGGCAACCAGACGCTGTACTACGCAGTCAGCGCGCTGGATTCAGCAGGACACGAGAGTGCTCTATCGTTCGTGATACTCGCCAGCATCCCGCCGGGGTCGAACACGAACAGCGTGACGCTGACGGGACTAAGGTTTGACGCTAACACTGTAAGTTTCAACGTATACCGAGGGCCGAATCCACAGCAGATGGGCCGGATCGCTTCCAATCAGGCGCTCAGCACCAGCTTTACCGATACGGGATTGCCGGCTCAGGTTTGGGTGCCGCCGGATCCGGCGTTCGATCACGCGAATTTTTATTGGCGGACGGAACTGCAGCCCCCATTCGCCGCGACCATCGCGACTGCCAACACGGTTGGCGACAGCACCGCTGAAATGGGCGGCACCAACTATGCCGGCATGATTGTCCGGATCATGAGCGGGACCGGCGCGGACCAGGAGTACACGATTGCGTCGAACACCGCGACGACTCTAACGCTGACGCAACCATGGGCCGTGCAACCGGATGCAACCGGCCTCTTCGTGGTGGCGGAGGCGGCCTGGCATTTCGCGGCCACCTCCAAGACCAGCCCGGTGCAGTTCGAGATTCCGAATGAGACAGGTGTCACGCTGCACATACAGGGCAGAGGCGCAAACGTGAACAATCTGGAAGGTCCGCCGTTACTATCGACGCTGACCCGGTGGACGATCGGCGGCGGGGGGTTAGGGGATATGGCGGCCCCGCCCCAGCCGGTCTTTGGGCTGGGCACATCATCGCTCGAAAGTGGCACAGTAGAACTGAGCGGGGTCTCCTTCCCGACGCTCACCAACACTACCAGCGTAACGGCAGGCACGCTAACCATGTACTACTGGGACGAACTGGTAGGGAGCACTCCATACTCAGTAGCTGCGGGTATGGCGGCAACCGATACCGTGCTGAACCTCGCGCCGGCCGGGACCGCCGAGGCGGGGTCATGCGTCCAAGTCGAGGCGGAAGTGATGCAGGTAGTGGCGGTTGAAAACGGCGGGCTCCAATACCAAGTGACCCGCGGCATGCATGGCACAACCGCAACGTCCCATGATGCAACATTTTCAGTGTATCAGTTGTTGAGCACAGTCGCGGTAGTCCCCTTCCCCCTGGATTTCTTTGGCAGCCCACTTAGCGGCAATTGGAGCTATCCGATACCGCTGGCTAATACAAAGTTGGCCAGCGCGGAGTTGTTTGTCACGAATGCAAGAGGCAACAGCCCGACGGCCGCGATCAACCTGACACAGTCGGTCGATAATGGATTGCGAACGCTCTCCGGCGGACAGTACTCGTTCCAGGTACAGGGATTCCTGGCGGTGGACAGCAGTCCGGCGCCGAACGTGGTTGTGGAAGCGCCGCATGGGGTGCAAGACGTGTATGCGATCGTGAAGCAGGCGCCCGTTGGGGGTTCCGTGAAAATCACTCTGAGCCAGAATGGATCGCCCTACTGTAGCCTCATCATTCCCGATGGCGGCACGGCTTCGCCCAGTGTGGACGGCTTCGGGATGCCATTGTTGGCGCAGGCGCAACTGAGCATCGCGATCACCGCAGTGGGACAGACCAGCCCCGGCTCAGACCTCACGGTAATCCTGCGGTTGTGACGACACGGCCAAACGCATGACCACCCTTCAGAAGCTTACTCCCGACCAGGACTTGCAGTGCTACTTCTACCAGCCGTCGGCCGTGGCGGCTCTTAGCGCCACGAGTGCGAATAGTTTTACCGTTTCGGGTTGTTGGCGCACGCAGTCCGACTGGGTTGTCGTCGAGTGGAATCGCGACAACGTATTCGAACATCCGGTATTTCGCAACCTGCCGGACGGCGATTTGAGCGGGCTGCAGCTCTCTTACCAGGAGACCCGCACCAACTGCATTGCGATCGATTCGGCGCTGTATCCAACCGTGGACTGGCCCTATCTTCGCGTGTGGGCCGATCCCGGAACGGGAGAGCAGCTTTACAGAATCCCGTTGCTTGGTAACGCGACACCGGTGGCGGGAAGCTATGGAGCGGCGTCGGCCACTTTCGAACTACAAGGCACGGCGACGGGCGGCGACTACATCGAGTTGGCGTGGGATGAAGAGCACTACACGTATCAACTCTACGGTGTCGACACGCTGGAGTCAGCCGCGGCGGCACTTGCTAACAGCATCCATACGTTCTCACAAACCATGCGGGCGTCGGCGAACGGCGCGGTCATCACGCTGACGCTCGCCAACACCGGAAGCGGGTCGAACGGCAACCGAATCGGCATTTATGGGAACGTTTATAGCGCGCCGCCTGGAACACCGACGGAGGCTTGGCAGCCTGGATGGCAACTTCTCAGCGGCGGCGCATCGCCGAGCCAGTGGCAGATCAATCTGGAGTTCCGTTCGATCACTGGGCTGGATCACACGGGGGCCACAGTGTCCGTACCCATGCATGCGGTACGCAAAATGCGCTGGACGTGGGCCGCCGACCTACAGCCGGGCGGATTCGCGCGCAGCGAGTGTGCGGTGGTGGTTTCGAACTGGACGGTTAACGGCTCGAACCGCAATTACCAGGTAGCGGGGGTGGGAAGCTGGCGCGTGGAAGACGATGACGTTTCGATCGGCTATACTGGCCAGTGGACGACCGTTACCGGCAACTACTCGGGCGGGTCTATCAGTTATGCAACCACGCCGGGCGCGAGCGTAAGTTACTCCTACCAATCACCGCAAAACCATATCTTGAACCTGGGGACGCGGCGATTTCCCACCGCCGCGCAGCTAACGGTTCAAGTGGATCGGAATCCGGTACAGGTGTTGAGGGTGGCGCTTCCGGGTGAAGACGTCCTGGTGCGGTGGGAACTTGGAACGATGGCCGGCGGGACTCAACACACGGTCACGATCACACACGCGGGGATCCTTGGAAATCCCTTCTATTTCGATTTCCTGGAGATTGCGATCGCGACCGTAGATCTTCCCGCTTTCCCGCCGGACTCGCAAACGACGCTGGCTACCGACTGGGACACACTACACTCGCAGGCGCTGGCGCCAGAGCGGACCGCGTGGCTGATCCAGGCGCTGGGATTCACGGGTAGGTCCAATCACTATGCGGGTGCGCTGTGGTTCTACGAGCTGATTTGTGCGGGCCAACAATACGCCACCGGGACGATCACGTTCTCCGGCACGTCGCAGTTCGGAAAGACAACCCAAGTATCTTTGGGGCCGACCGTCTTCACGCACCTGAATCTGATCGGCGACACACCATCCAGCCTGGCGCAGGCGTTCTCGCTGCTTATCAACGAAGGGGCTACCGGCGTGTGGGCACAGGCGAACGGTGGGGCGCTCACGATTACCGCACGCGTCATGGGTAGCTCCGGCAATGGACTCACGCTCGCCGTCGATGTGGGCGGCAGCACGACGCTGCAGACGCAGACGAGCGGAGCGCTGGCGGGCGGCGCGGATGGCACCTGGCTCACCGATTTGACCGCCACGCCGCGGATCAATCGGGCCGCCCGCGACTGGAGCCAGAGTTTCTATACGGCGCTCAATAGCTACGGCATCGAGGCGACGGTTTCCTTCAGCACGGAACTGGGAAATGGCGACCCATCGGCGCCCGCGGGCATCGCGCAGTGTTATCCGGGCGGCAGCCCATGCCTCGTGAACACGCCGGCTTTGCAGACGAATTTCTCGCCCGCGAGTTTGGCGTACTGGCGGCAAGTCTATCTTGATATGGCCAACGTAATGTCGTCTGCCGGCGTGCAACCGTATCTGCAATTCGGCGAGGTGCAGTGGTGGTACTTCTGCCCGCCAACAGACCCGGCCAATGGCAATTGGAAGCCGACCACAAACGGCGGCATGCCCTTCTATGACGCCTATACTACGGCTACGTTTCAGTCGCAGTATGGGCGGCCTATGCACGTGTTTACGGACCCGAACAACGACCCCACGCTATACCCACAGGAATCCGCTTTCTTGCCTGGAATGATCGGTCAGTTCACTGCGGCGATCATGGCCTTCGTGCGGCAGACATACGCGAATGCGCGGTTCGAAGCGCTCTATCCGCCGGACACAAACGATGCTGCACTAACGAGTGTGATCAACTTACCGTCGCAGTGGTCTCCAGCGAACCTCGATTGCTTCAAGACCGAGAACTTCACGTACACGGGCGACTGCGATCTGAACAAGGCTGCAACTTCAATTGGTCTGCCGATGCAATTGGGCTTTATGCCGGCGAATAGCGCGCACCTGGTGGGCATCGGAAACTACATGGCACCGTGGGCGAAGGAGTCCCGCATTGCAAAGGGCTTGAAGATGGGTTCGGTGGTGCTGTTCGCGCTGGACCAGTGCTGCCTGATCGGCTATGGGTTACCGCTGTCACCCTGGTCTGGACTCGGCCTGTTCATGGGGGCTTGAGCGCGGCGCACAAAGGCTCAAGCCTGTGCCACCGTCAGATGCTGCCCTTCAATCCCAGGGCATCGGCCCGTTCCTGCATGGCCGTCAGGCAGAAGGCGATGTGTTCGTCGAGTTCCACACCCAATTCCCGCGCGCCATTGAGGATGTCCTCGCGGTTCACGGAGCGAGCAAACGCCTTGTCCTTCATCTTCTTGCGCACCGATGGCGCATCCACTTCGAAAACGCTGCGATGCGGTTTGACGTAAGAGACCGCGGTGATGAAGCCCGCCAGTTCGTCGCAGGCGAAAAGCGTTTTCTCCAGCCGAGACTCGCGCGGCACGCCGGTAAAATCGGCATGCGAGAGGATGGCGCGGCGAATTTCATCGCTCACACCGCGCTCGGCCAAAAGAGGCTCACCCTTCATGGGGTGGTCCGGAAGCACGGGATGAATCTCCCAGTCGAAATCGTGCAGCAGCGCGGTGACGGACCATTTCTCCTCGTCCTCGCCGAGTTTGCGGGCATACGCGGTGACGCACGCTTCCACAGCCAGCGCATGTTTGCGCAGGTTTTCCGATTTCGTGAATTCGTGGAGGATCTCCAACGCCTGTTGCCGGTTCATTCCAACTATGATACGCCCTAAGCGCGGGGCCGCACCGGGTGGTCTGGCTGCGGCCCTCCCGTGGGGGCAGCGAATCTGGCTGCGGGTCCTGGGGGACCCGCGCAGACCTGGAGGTCTGCCCCACTTCTCAGCACTGCCCTTCCATGCCGCACGGGGGCATTTCGCCTTCCGCGCATTTGCCACCCGGGACAAAGGCGAACTGAGCTTCTTCGGTCGAGCCCTTTAGCGCCGTGGTGGAAGATTTTCCGCCGGCGATGGTCTGCGCGACCTCGTCGAAGTAACCTGTGCCCACGAAGGTCTGATGCTTGATTGCGGAATAGCCGTCCGCCTGCGCGCTCGCAAACTCCTGCTCCTGCAGCTTGGAATAAGCCGCCATCCCGCTTGCGGCGTAGTCTTTCGCTAACTGGAACATGCTCAAGTTCAGGGCATGAAAGCCGGCCAGAGTGACAAACTGGAACTTATAGCCCATGGCCGCCAACTCCCTCTGAAACTTCGCAATGGTCGTATCATCCAGCTTCTTCTTCCAATGGAAGGACGGAGAGCAGTTATAGGCCAGCAGCTTGCCCGGATAGCGGGCATGGACGGCTTCCGCGAAGCGGCGCGCCTCGGCCAGGTTAGGCTCCGAAGTTTCGCACCAGATCATATCGGCATGGGGGGCATAGGCGAGGCCGCGGGCGATAGCCGCCTCAATGCCGCCACGAAAACCAAAGAAGCCCTCGGCCGTCCGCATGCCGGTCAGGAATGGCTTGTCGCGCTGGTCGATATCGTTCAGCAGCAACCCCGCGCTGTTGGCATCGGTCCGGGCGATCAGGAGCGTCGGAACCCCCATGACGTCCGCGGCGAAACGCGCGGCCACCAATTTCTGCACGAACTCGGAGATCGGCACCACAACTTTGCCGCCCATGTGCCCGCACTTCTTGGCGGAAGCGAGCTGATCTTCGAAATGTACCGCGGCCGCGCCGGCCTCGATCATAGCCTTCATCAGTTCGAAAGCGTTTAGCGGTCCGCCAAAGCCGGCTTCCGCGTCCGCCACAATCGGCGCAAACCAGTAAGTCCCCTTGCGTCCGGTGGAGTGATGGATCTGGTCGGCCCGCATGAATGCATTGTTAATCGCGCGCACTAGCGTGGGCACGCTGTTCACCGGATATAAGCTCTGATCCGGATACATCTGGCCCGATACATTGGCATCCCCGGCAACCTGCCAGCCGCTGACATAGATGGCCTTCAGCCCGGCCTGCACCTGTTGCACGGCCTGGTTGCCGGTGAGAGCGCCCAGCGCCGGTATGTAGGGCTCGGTGTGGAGCAGGTTCCACAGCCTCTCCGCGCCCATGCGCGCCAGCGTGTACTCGATGGGGATCGATCCGCTCAAACGCGCGACGTCTTCCGGCGTGTACAGCCGCGTGATTCCCTCCCAACGCGCGGCCGTGCTCCAGTTGCGCAGGGTATCGTGGTGTCCGTTTTCATGCGTTCCGTTGCTGAACATTGAGAATGCGTAGCCTCCACTTGCAGTAGATCGCGATTTCCGGAAAAAGTTAAACGGCGAGGGACGGATCGGACCAGTGGTCCGAATTGGACTACTGGGCTGGTGTGGCCGCCGCGATGGAGCTAACCTGAAACTGAGAGAAACCATGCCCAAAGCCCAACTGGAAGCCATTCAGGTCACTGGACCTATCACCGACGCCGATCGTAGTATCCTAACCCCCGAAGCGGTCAGCTTTATCAAAGAGCTTTCGCGGAACTTTGAAGAGCGCCGCCAACAACTGCTCGCACAGCGGTGCGAACGGCAGCAGGAAATCGATCGTGGCGTGATGCCACAGTTCCTGCCCCAAACCGCCTGGATCCGGAATTCCGATTGGGTTGCTGCGCCCGTCGCCGCCGATCTGCAAGACCGGCGCGTGGAAATAACCGGACCGGTGGACCGCAAGATGATCATCAATGCCCTGAACTCGGGCGCCAGCGTGTTCATGGCGGATTTCGAAGATTCCAATTCGCCCACATGGCGCAACAATCTCGACGGGCAGTTCAACCTGCGCGACGCGGTGAACGGCGTCATTAGTTATGTCAGCCCGGAAGGCAAGCGCTACGAATTGGGCGAGCGCACCGCGATATTAATGGTGCGGCCGCGCGGCTGGCATCTGAATGAGAAGCACTTTCTGGTGGACGGCCAGCCCATTTCGGCCAGCCTCTTCGATTTCGGGCTTTTCTTCTTTCACAATGCCAAGGCCCTGATGGCCAAGGGGACGGGACCGTATTTCTATTTGCCGAAACTGGAGAGCCACCTGGAAGCGCGCCTGTGGAACGATGTCTTCCATTTTGCGCAGCGGGAACTGGGAATTCCGCGCGGGACCATTCGCGCCACAGTGCTGATCGAAACCATACTGGCCGCCTTCGAGATGGACGAGATCATCTACGAGTTGCGGGAACACTCCGCCGGGCTCAACTGCGGGCGGTGGGACTACATCTTCAGCTTCATCAAGAAATTCCGCAACCGGCCCGACTTCGTGCTGCCCAACCGCGCGCAGGTCACCATGGAGCGGCATTTTCTGAGCTCTTACGTGCACCTGCTGATCGAGACCTGCCATCGCCGCGGCGTGCATGCCATGGGTGGGATGGCGGCGCAGATCCCCATCAAGAACGATCCGGCGGCGAACGAACAGGCGCTGGAGAAGGTGCGGCAGGACAAGCTGCGCGAAGTGCGCGCCGGGCACGACGGCACGTGGGTGGCGCATCCCGGCCTGGTGCCCGTGGCCAAGGAAATCTTCGACACGCACATGGCGGGTCCGAACCAGTTGCAGCACAGGCCGCAAACACAGGTGTCCGCCGTGGACCTGCTGGCGGTGCCCGATGGCGACATCACCGAAGCCGGCTTGCGTTGGAACATCGACGTGGGTATCCAGTACCTGGAGGCGTGGATGCGGGGCAACGGCTGCGTCCCGATTTATAACCTGATGGAGGATGCCGCCACCGCCGAAATCTGCCGCGCGCAGGTTTGGCAATGGGTCAGGCACGGCGCGAGGCTGAACGACGGGCGTCCAGTGACCGCCGACCTGGTGAAGCGCACGATTGCGGACGTGGCCGAGAGCTTACGCTGCTCCATCGGCGGCGAGGCACTCGCTCGCGCGGCGCGCATCTACGAGCAGATGATGACCAGCGGAGATTTCCCGGAGTTCTTAACGCTGGTCGCTTACGACTATATCGATTAGCTGCCGAAGAGCGGGGCTGAAGCCCCGCGCGGGCTAAAGCCCGCCCTCCAGGATCGCGCTAAACTGGACAGACGTGCCCACGGCGCAGCGCATCACACCCAAAAAGACCCGTTCGGCGGCAGCGGCGCAGAAACCCGCGCCTGCACCCGAAATCCCGCCACTGAATTCGCCGCAGCTCTACATCAACCGGGAACTGAGTCTGCTCGCCTTCCAGTTCCGCGTGTTGGAAGAGGCCCAGGACGAACGCAATCCGCTGCTGGAGCGCGTCAAATTCCTTTCCATCGTCGGCTCCAACACGGACG
>OBLW0100000751.1_pt1 | contig 27766 bp, 21 predicted proteins | sample 1520161 | NCBI WGS metagenome assembly OBLW01 (sample SAMEA3539309, study PRJEB22396) | soil metagenome | biome: tundra; feature: field; material: soil | place: USA | collected 2010-05 | depth 0.15 m | reverse complement strand
GTCTGAGCGTGGCGGGGCCGGATGGCGTGCGGGATGTTGTAAAGATTCTGCGGACGGAGTTGGAAGCGGCGATGGCGCTGACGGGACGCACGAAGCTGGCTGACATCGATCGCTCGGTCTTCTGGAAGTCGCGCGACTATAGTTCGTGATATTCGCGGGCCAAGAAATGCTTTGCGGACCCAAGGCCGCTTACTGCTTTGCCACTTTAACCGCCTCCGTGAGCGCGGGGACCACTTCCATAAGATCGCCTACGATGCCATAGTCGGCTACTTCGAAGATGGGGGCGTCGGGGTCTTTGTTGATGGCGACGATGCACTGCGAGCCCTTCATGCCGACCAGGTGCTGGATGGCTCCTGAAATGCCGGCGGCGACGTAGAGTTTGGGCGCGACGGTCTGGCCGGAGCTCCCGACCTGCCGCTCCATGGGCAGCCAGCCCGCATCGCAGATGGGGCGCGAGGCGGCTAGCTCCGCGCCGAGGGCCGTGGCCAGCTCCTGAACGAGGGTAATGTTTTCCTGTGCCTTGATGCCTCGGCCTACGCTGACGATGAGTTGCGCCGAGGCGAGATCGACGGCCTGAGCCGCGGCGCGGAAGGGCTCGCCGGGACGGGTGCGGATTTGCGCGGGCTCAATTGTGGGTGTGAAGGTTGCGATTGTTGCTGTGCCCGCGGCGGACGTTTCGGCGGGAAAAGCGCCGGCCTGTACCGAGACAAAGCAGGGACCATCGCCGGAATGACGATAGCTACCGTTCAAGCGGCCCTGCATCAGTTGTCGCGTGAAGACCGGGCCATCGGCGATGCCTGTCACGTCGCCGATGAGCACCTGGCCGAAGCGAGCGGCGAGTGCCGGAGCGTAGTCGCGCACCTGGTAGGTATGCGGGAGTACTACGTACGTCGGAGTTTCGGACCGGATGAATTGCTCAAGCGCCAGACAGAAGCCGTCGGCTGTGTATTGGGCCAGCAGTGGATGCTCAACGCGGAGCACTTTGCCGGACGACTTGGCAGCGATTTCGTTGGCGGGGCCTTCAGTCTGCGCACCGAGAACGACGGCGGTTACCGTAGCCGGGGCACCAAGGCGCTGCGCGGCTGCGAGCGCTTCCAAATTGATGCGGGCGATACGGCCCGCGCGCTGTTCGATAATTACCAGGACGCCGCTCATAGGACACGCACCTCGAATTTCAACTTTTCTACCAGCGCCGCCGCGGCTTCTTTCGGCGTACCAGTGAGCATCTGTGTAGATCTCTGTTTCTTGGGTATGGCGATCTGCTCCAGCACTACGACCGGGGCGGCGCTGGCGCCGAGTTCCGCGGCGGCGAGCTGCTGCATTTCTTTAGTCTTGGCGCGCTTGATGCCCATCAGCGTGGCGTAGCGCAGCTTGTTGCCGCCCGATTGCATGGTGAGAACCGCTGGCGTGGGAAGCTGGATGGGCTGGAACCAGCCTTCCTCAAGCTCACGCTTTACTTCAAGGCCGGTTTCGGTTTTCTCTACGTGAAGGATCAGCGTGGCGTGGGGGAGGCCGAGCAGTTCTGCGACAATCACGCCGGTCTGGCCCAGACCGAGATCTTCTGACTGCAGGCCGAAGAGGATGAGGTCTGGTTTTTCCGGTTTCACGGCGGCAGCCAGCAGGCGGGCAACGCCCAGCGCATCGCGAGAGCCGAGATCGTCGCAGAGGATGTGAATGGCTCGATCGGCGCCCTTGGCGAGGGCTTCGCGAATGGTGGTTCCTACCCGCTCCGGGCCGGCGCTGAGGACGATCACTTCGCCGCCGTGTTTCTCCTTGAGTTGAAGAGCCTCTTCGAGGGCGTAGGCGTCGGGTTCGTTCAGGGCGTACTCGAGATCGGATTCTTCAATCCACTTGCCGGCGGCGTCGATCCGAACCTGGGCATCGCGGTCGGGAACTTGTTTGATGGCGACGATGATTTTCATAGTTAAGTGCTCCAGTCCATCTTAGCTGGCGTCACCTGCAGGCAGTCCGCGAGCAGCTAGTTGCGCGATGTCGAGCAACTGTGGCGCGGCCTCCCCGTTAGTGGCCAAGGCGTCGCGGAACATCGTGTTGCAGAAAGGGCACGCGGTCCCTATGGTGGTTGCGCCGGTTGCGACCAGTTCCGCGGCGCGTACGTGGCTCACACGCTCGCCGGTTTCTTCACCGAGGAACGAGAGGCCACCGCCGGCTCCGCAACAGAAGCTGCGCTCGTGGTTGCGCGGGGCTTCGACTACGGTTCCGGCCAAGGCTGCGACGGTGCGCGGCTCGTCGTAAACATTGCGATAGCGGCCCAGGTAGCAAGGGTCGTGGAAGACGATTGTTTCGTTCCCAGGTCCCAAAGTCGGGACCTGGGGCACCCCATCTATTCTGCTCGGATCAGGTGGATGGGATGGCGCATGAGGTAGCTTGTCGGCGAAACGGGCCATGAACTCGCTGTGGTGCTCGACCTCAGGCGGCGTGCCGAACTCCTTCCAGTCTTCCTGGATGGTGCGGACGCAATGCGGGCAGATGGTGACGATCTTCTTGACTTTGTTTTGCGCCAGGGCTTCGAGATTGGCTTCGGCGAGTTGCTGAAAGAGGAGATCGTTGCCGAGGCGGCGGACGGGGTCGCCTGTGCACTTTTCCTTGCGAAGCACGCCATAGCTCGTTCCGAGAAAGTTCATGATGCGGGCAAAGTCGGCGACAATCTCGCGGCCCTTGGGGTCGTATCCGCCCATGCAGCCCAGCCACAGGCAATACTCCTGCGTTCCGTCAAAGAGCGGAAGCTTCTGCTTCTCAATGAACTTGTCGCGCTCGGCGGGGTTGATGCCCAGCGCGTTGCTGCCGCGTTCAAGGGCGAGGAAGAGCTTGGAGCCGTAATCGTCTTCCCATGCGCCAGTGTTGACCGCGCCGCGTCGCAGTCCGATGAGGATGGGCACGTGCTCGATGCCTACCGGGCACTGAAACTCGCATGCGCCGCAGGTGGTGCACTGGAAGACCGCATTCTGCGAGTTGTATTTGCCGAGCAGAGGCTGGTCGGAGGCAGGCCCAAGGTCGTTGAGATAGGCGCGCAGGCCCAGAACAATTTCCTTGGGGTTAAGAAGTTTGCCGGTGTTGGCGGCAGGGCAGTGCTCGGTGCAGCGGCCGCACTCCACGCAGGAGTAGGCTTGCAGGCTGACCAGTTGCGTGAGGTCAGTGCCGGCAACAAGGCCGAAGTCTTCATCACCGCTGAGCGGAGGAATTTGGCTGAAGCTGCCGCGGGATAGGAAGACAGTGACCGGACTCAGCAGCAGGTGAAGGTGCTTGGTGTGGGGAATGATGGGCAGAAAGGTGAGCAGCGCCAGGGTGTGCAGCCACCACAGAATCTTGATTGAAGGTCCCGAGTCGGCGACAAAAAAGGAGGCCAGGTAGGTTGCCATCAGGACGAAGATCAGCAGGGCGATAAAACCAGACTCCCACGACAACGTTTCGCCGAGCCACTTTGGCCGAATGAAGAAGCGGCGCACAAAGAGGCCGAGAATGCCGGCGGCGCAGGCCACCGCAAAGACCGCAGCAAACCAGAAATAGAATCGGCTGATCTGTCCCGCGGGATCGAGGAAGGCGATTCCCAGGGCGTCTGCACAGTGATTGAGAGTCACCAATGCAAAGGCGCAGAAGGCCCAGAAAACGAATGCATGAGCCACGCCGGCCGCGGGGCGCTCGCGGATGACTTTGGCCTGGAAGACCACCTCCCAGACGAAGTCGCGGACGCGCTTTCCGATGGGAAAGAGATGGAAGCTCGCATCCTTTTTCGATTTGAGGATCTTGTCGAGGACGACGCCGAAGCGACGCCAGAAGGCGTATCCCGAGGCCAGCGCCAACCCGGCAAAGAGCAGTTTCTCCGCAAGAGAGAAGTGTTGAGGTTCAGCGAGAGTCGGCAGGAAAACAATCATAAGTGAACCAGTTAAATATACAGCGCAAAGAAGCATGACCGGGGCAAAGAGGCGCCGGAAGGCTGCGGCGGCATCAAATGGAAGCCTGCATGATCGCGATCGAATGCGGCGGCAGTTCAAGAGACGCATTCTCCATGGCCAACTCATGCGTTTCGGGCGCCACGCGGTTGGGATGAGCGGGATCGTTGTACGCGTCCGTCGAGTCGCCGGAGAGAACTATGACTTTCATCTCCTCCGCCTTCTTTCCTTGACCTAAATCCAGCTTCCAGCGGGCCGGCAGTTCCGGATGGCGATTGATGAATGCGATTGCGATTTGCTTGCGGTCGTCGCTGCAGGTGGCGAGCGCATCGAGCGCTGGTACTGATGCCTGGTCGACGTGGAGCTCGTCAGAGACAACATGCCCAGCTACGACGTTCGGCTGCAACAGGTCGGAATACATCTTCAGCACGTGAAATGTGGTGCGCTTGACGACGCCGTCGGGATGAACGAAGAGCGGTCCGCGAGCGTTGACGACAGGCGCCATGCACGCCATGTGGACGGAATCAGCATGGCGCAGACATCCGTTTAGAAAAGAGGCGGAGAAGACGGCGTCGGCCATCGTGTAGGTTTCGTTGAGATCGTTGTCGTCGCGTTCACGGATTTTGTCGAGGTTGTTTGCGCCTCCGCCTGGGAAGCCGGGATGATGCCAGCCGCGCAGATTCCACTCATCAAATGCAATTTTGATGTGGTCTGCAAATCCGGTTTGGGTGAGCAGGTCGATTGCTTTCTGAATCTGTTGTTCGGGTTGCTGGGAGCGGGCCATGCAATGCAGGTAGTCGGAGGGATGGGTGCCGTGTTGCCATAGTGCATCCCAATAGCCGTGGATTGAAATGTAGTCGAGGTACTTGCCGGCGTCCTTGAGCATGGGCGGCGTCCAATCGCCGTTTACGGTTGCGGCGGCGAGTATCTTCAATTCACTATCGACAGCGCGCATCATCTTGGCCGATTCGCGCACCAGCGGTCCCCACTCACTCACTGTTTTGGCGCCGATCTCACCGCCGAGATAGTTTTCGTTGCCGATACTCCAATAGCGGACATTGTGCGGTTCGGCGCGGCCGTTTGTGTTGCGCATCCGCGCATACCGGCCAAGATCTTTAAGGTTGCAGTACTCAACCCAATCGCTCATTTCCTCTGAGGAGCCTGTCCCGGCGTTGGTGCAGATGTAAGGTTCAGCGCCGATCAGGCGGCACCACGAGACAAACTCATCCGTACCGAAGGTGTTCGGATCTTCCACGCCCCAGGCCTTGTCGAGAACCGCCTGCCGGTTCTTGCCGACGCCGTCGCGCCAGTGATAGGCAGAGGCGAAACAGCCGCCGGGCCAGCGGACGATCGGCACCTTCAACTCGCGCAAAGCTTCAATCACGTCGGTGCGAAATCCATTCTTATCGGCAAGGCGAGATCCGGGATCGAAAACCCCGCCATAGACCTGCCGATGGAAGTGTTCCAGGAATTGTCCGAAGAGCATCCGGTTGAATGGAATGGAAGATGTCGAAAAGTCGGTTGTGAACTCACCCGCGACCCTCGCACTCGGATCGAGAGCTAAAAGTTTTTGGGCCAAGGTGCTTGCACCAAGAAAAAGGGCGGCGCTGCCCTGAGCGAACTCGCGGCGGTTCAGGCTCCAGGTATTGCTGATCATCGGTTTCCCCTTGTCAGGCTGCGTCAACATTCTAGACGCGAATACTGAACCGCGACATTCGCCGCGCAAGGAAAATCGGAAAAAGTGCCTGGATTAACTGGAATCAATAGTCGGGAAGATCGACGCAATCCTCATCGCCAGACACATCGTCGCTTCGTTTGCCCGTAATTCTCTAGCAGCGGACGATATTGGGGGAGTCGATGCCTTTGGTGGCATTTCTTGTGTCGACCAGCAACTGCGACTGTTCGGCGAGTGCGCGGTAGTCGTAGCTGGAGTGGTCCGTGACGATGACGACGGCGTCGTACTGGCCAAGGTTGTCAAGCGGGGTGCAGGTCATGTTCAGGTCGTAGTGGCGGCCTCGGCCAACAGTGGCGAAGTAGGGGTCGTTATATGCGACGATGGCGCCCTTGTTGCGCAGCAGTTCGATGATGGTGAGAGAGGGGGATTCGCGCAGGTCGTCGATGTCGCGCTTGTAGGCCAGGCCGAGGACGAGAATCCTCGATCCTTTGATGGACTTCGAGCGCTCGTTAAGCGCATCGGCGATTTGGCCGATTACGAAGTAGGGCATCTCTGTATTGACTGCGCCGGCAAGCTCGATGAAGCGAGTGCGGAAGTCGAACTCCCTGGCCTTCCATGAAAGGTAAAAGGGATCGATCGGGATACAGTGGCCGCCGAGGCCCGGGCCGGGATAGAAGGCCTGGAAGCCGAAGGGCTTGGTTTTGGCCGCGTCGATCACTTCGTGGATATCGATGCCCATCCTCATGCACAACTGCTTGAGCTCGTTGACCAGCGCGATATTTACGCAGCGGTAGATGTTCTCAAGCAGCTTGGTCATCTCGGCAACCGACGGGCTGCTGACCTGGATGACGCGGCGAAAGATGGTTCCGTAGAGTGCGGCGGCCAACTCAGCGCCGGCCGGACCGCAGCCACCCACAACCTTGGGAATGTCCTTGCGGGCCACGGTTTCATTCCCGGGGTCTTCACGCTCCGGAGAAAAAACGACGTGGACGCCGGGCTGGTCGAGAGTGCGGGCAACTTTGAGTCCGTGCGGGTTGCCGGCCTCGAGCATCGGCGCCACAATCTCCTCCGTGGTGCCGGGATAAGTGGTGCTCTCAAGCACGATCAGCTGGTCCTGATGAATAAAGGGAGCGATGGAGGCGACTGTGCCGGTCACATAGCTCAGGTCCGGCTCGTGGTGTTCGTTCAGCGGTGTAGGCACGCAGATGATGACCGCATCCATGAGAGCGATTTCGGAGTAGTCCGATGTGGCGCTGAAACCCGCCTTTTGCGCCCCCTGAATGGCTGCGGGCAGGATGCGCACAATGTATGACCCGCCGGCGTTGAGCGTTTCGACTTTGTCCGGGGCAATATCGAAACCCGTAACCCGAAAGCGCTCGTCGCTGAAAAGCAGCGCCAGCGGCAACCCGACGTAGCCCATCCCGATAATTCCAATGCGGGCTTTACGGGATTCCACCTTTTGTTTGAGCTGAGCGAGAGAGGCCGCGGATGTTGTCGCCATGGTGACGATTGTAATCGACAGTGGTGTTGCACATTTCGGAACCCGTCTAGCACCCATTAGTATTCTAAGCAGGGCGGTCTTTGTATTCGGCCGCGCACAACCCGACCTCTGGAGTGGAAAATTGGCCAAATATTTAGTGACTGGAGCCGCCGGCTTCATCGGCCGCTCGATTGCCGCAGCGCTTTTGGCGCGCGGCGAAACAGTACGCGGTGTCGACAGCTTAATTACCGGCAAGCGCGAAAACCTGATCGGGATTGAAGCCATGGAGTTCCTGGAAGGGGATCTGGTTGACCCGAAGGTTTGCGCAAAGGCTTGCGAGGGTGTTGAAGTCGTCTTCCATGAAGCGGCCCTGGCTTCAGTTCCGCGTTCAGTTGAAGATCCGGTATCCACGAACGCTTGCTGTGTAGACGCTACGCTGAATGTCCTGGTGGCCGCGCGCGCGGCCGGTGTGCGCCGCGTGGTGTATGCGGGTTCCTCCGCAGCTTACGGCGACGCGCCCACCTTGCCCAAGCATGAGGGAATGTTGCCGGCTCCGATCAGTCCCTACGCCGTGGCCAAGCTGGCGGGCGAGCATTACATGGGCTCCTTTGCCCGGGTGTACGGGCTGGAGACGGTGGTGCTGCGTTACTTCAACGTGTTTGGGCCGTTCCAGGACCCCACGTCGCATTATTCAGGAGTGCTGGCGATCTTCTGCAGCAGGATGCTGGCAGGCCAGCCGATCACGATTTTTGGTGACGGCGAGCAGAGTCGCGACTTTACTTATATCGACAATGTAGTGGCGGGGAACTTGCTGGCAGCTTCGGCGCCGGCCGAAAAGGTTGCCGGGCAGATGATGAACCTGGCGACGGCAACAAGATGCACGCTGAACCAGACGTTTGCCATTCTTCGTGAACTGACCGGTTACAAGGGCGAGCCGACTTACGCAGAGGCGCGGGCAGGGGATATCAAGGACTCGCTGGCGGATATCGAGCGGGCCAGAAAGCTGCTGGGATATGAGCCGAAGGTCGATTTCCGTGAGGGCTTGCGCCGCACTATCGGGTGGTACAAAAGCATCCCGGCGTGAACTTGATGCCGGCGGTGACGTGACCTCTTTTTCCACAATGCGTTTTCCTCTGTGACGCAAGATATTGACGAATTTCTTCTAATCAAGCACACTGTCGGGGATTTCCTCCGCAGCGGTTTTTCGACTCGAATCACAGGGGCACCCCTGCGCGAGGGTTCCTGGGCCTGAGGTGCCCTTCCTTGCCGGACGCTCCAACCGTTCATCAAGATTTGCCGCACGGGCCCGATGTCCTTCACAGGTCAGAAGTTAGCCGGCATCACTCGACAACGTCTCTGCGCGAGCTCTGGCAGGTTGTGCTGCGTCGCCGCCGACAGATTGCCTATTGCCTCCGTATTGGGCAGCTTGCTGCTGCTGTGTGTGCTGTATTGCCTGGTCGCTCCCAACCAGTACGAAGCCAGCGCCAGAGTGGAGCTGCGAACTGCGCCGGCCTCCTCGCTCAGCCTTGATTCATCGGAGACCTCTGTCTCGGCCTCGATCCTTTCGGCTCCCATCGCTCTTGAGACAATGGCCGATGTTTTTCGCAGCGATCGGCTGGCGTGGAGAGTAATCAGCGAGCTCAAGCTTTACCAGACGCCCGGTTTCTGTGGCGATTTTGCCCACCGCTATCCCGGCTTTCATCCCGATGCGCAGGCGGGCGCCGCTGTTGATCCCGCGGCCCAAGCCTGGCTCCTGGAGAGATTTCAAAAGCGGCTTCACGTACAGACCCTGCCCCGCACGCTGCTGGTCGAGATTCGTTTTCGATCAAGGGACGCTGCCTTGTCGGCAGCGGTAGTGAACGCGCTGATCGACGCCTACAGCCAGCAGGACAGCGAGTCACAGGTACAGGCAACGGCGCAGGCCTCGGGTTGGCTCAATGGCCAGCTCAAGGAACTCAAGGCGACCGTGGACCAGGATCAACAACGCCTCAACGCGTTCGAAAAGGCGCATGGCATTCTGAGCGCGCCGGAGACGCTCGCAAACGGAACGGCAAGCGAGACGCAGCACAGCTCTGCAATTCTTGAGATCGATGAGTTGAGCCGGCAGTTGGTTTCCGCTACCTCGGACCGCATTTTGCGCGAGGCCGAATACCGCGCTGCATCCAAGGGCGATCCGGAGCTGGTAATTGCTTCCGACCCGCGCCTGCAGACCGAAGACGGCAGCTTTGCGACCGCGGCATTGCAGCAGATTCATGCGCGGCGCAGCAACCTTGATCAGGAACGGGCCCAGTTGAGCGCCGAACATGGCGAGAACTTTCCGCGCGTGGTAGAGATTGGACGCCAGTTGCAGGATCTGGACCGGCAGAAGCAGGCCGAGGACGCAAAACTTGTGCAGCGATTCCAGAGTGCCTGGCAGACCTCGGCCGATCGCGAGCAGATGATCCGGAGGAGTCTGGCCGAAATCACCGGCGAAGCCTTGAAGCAGAATCAGGCCGCTACGGAATACGCGGTCATGCGCCAGGAAGCCAACTCCAGCCGCGAACTTTACATGCGCGTACAGGAGAAGGTGGCAGAAGCGGGACTGGCCGCCGGCATTCACAGTTCCAATATCACGGTGGTGGACTCGGCCCGCCAGCCGGTGAAGCCGGTCACGCCGGATCTCCCGCTTTATCTGGCGATCACTTTCTTCGCCGGGATCTGGCTTGCAGTGGGAGGTGCGCTCTTGCTTGAGTCGCTTGGCAAGCCTGTTGTCCGTACAGCCGTCGCGATGCTGGCGGCATTGCTGGCCTTGACCGCGGCCAACGCGCAGGCCCCCACGCCCAGCACTTCCGGCCTGCCGACAGGCGTGGCTCATATCGCTCCGTCTCAGGAGACCAGGAGCCAACCCAATCCAAAAGAAGCGCCCGCAGTGTGGAATAGCGTCGGGTCATCGAACCGTGCAGGGCAGCCTGCCGCGGCGCAGTCCGCATCTCCCATGACGGCTCTGCTGGGGCCCGGCGACTGTTTGGAAATCAGTGAGTACCACACACCCGAATTTCGCACAGCGGCGCGAGTCTCAATCACCGGCACTGTAATGCTGCCGATGGTTGGAGAAGTGCAGGTAGGCGGGCTCAATGAGCAAGCAGCCGCGCGCGCTATTGAAGCGGCATTGTTGGCCAAGGGCATGCTGCTGCATCCGTTGGTTTCCGTACTTGTGACTACTTTCGCCGGACAGGACGTGAGTGTGCTGGGCGAGGTGGTGCGTCCCGGTGTGTATGCCTTCACGGTTCATCATCAACTGCTGGATTTGATCTCGTCCGCATCCGGCCTTGCGCCCACTGCCGGCCGGCTCGTGAACATTTTCCATCGTGGGGATCCCGACACGCCTCATCCGGTGGTGCTTGACCCCAACGGGACCGAGATCGGCGCGGGCCACAACCCGGAGCTGAGCCCCGGCGACACCGTCCAGGTGAGCCGCGCGGGGTTGGTCTACGTGGTTGGCGATGTCATCCGGCCGGGCGGATTTCCGGTTGACCCGGTGCAGGGACTCACGGTGGTGAAGGCGCTGGTGCTGGCGTGGGGCCCCACTCAGAACGCGGCGACAGGCAAGGGGCTGCTGATTCGCGAGCAAAAAGGCGGACGAACCCTTACCGCTCTCGATCTGAAACGCCTCCTTCGCGGCCAGGACCCGGACCAGCCGGTACTGGACGGCGACATTCTCTTCGTTCCGGACTCGATGTCCAAAAACATCCTGAACAGGACTATGGAGTCGGCTATTCAATCGGCAATCGGAGTCACGATCTACTCCGCGCTGGTTTATTCGCAGAGGTATTAGGCGATGAGAAAAGTTGCCTGGGCATTGCTTCTGCTCTTCGCCTTCACGGTTCCATGGGAGTACTCGTTGGATCTGGGCGTGCCGATTGGCAATGTATCCCGGATCGCAGGGTTGCTCCTGCTGCTGGCGGCTATTCCGGCGGTTCTTCAGGCGGGCCGTGTGCGCACCCCCGGTCCTGTGCAATGGATGGTGCTGGCTTTCTATCTCTGGTTCTGCTGCTCCTATTTCTGGACCATCGAACCAGTTGCGACGCTGGTCATGATGCGCGCCTACTTCCAGGTGATGATGGTCGTCTGGATGGTGTGGGAGTTTGCTGAGAGTCCGCGCGATCTGCGCTCTTTGCTGCGTGCCTATGTCGCCGGTTCGTGGGTGCTGGCCGCGCTTACGCTCGCGAATTTTGCTTCGCCCGAGGCAATTGCCGCAGGGCAGATCCGCTTTGCCGCGTACGGACAAGACCCCAACGACGTGGCGCGGTTTCTCGATCTTGGATTTCCGCTGGCAGCGCTGCTATTGAACAGCGAGTCTCGCTGGCCTGCACGTCTGCTAGCCTTGGGCTACCTGCCGCTGGGGTTGGTTGCGGTCGTCCTCACGGCTTCCAGGGGAGGATTGCTGGCCGCAGTGGTTGCGCTGGCAGGTTGCGGCATTCTGCTCTCTCGCAGTCACCCGCGGACAGTGCTTGCCGGAGTCTTCGCGCTGCCGGTGCTGGCGGCGGTCCTCTGGTTCAAAATCCCTCATGAGACGTTCGAACGCCTGGCCACTATTCCAGAACAACTTATGCACGGAGGCTTAAACCAACGGTTGAGCATTTGGACAGCGGGCTGGCACGCCTTTGTTCAGGCACCGCTGCTGGGCACCGGGGCGGGCTCGTTTGTCAGCGCTGCGGGATTGTCGCCCATCGATACCGCGCACAACACGGTTCTCGCCATTCTAGTCAGCGGCGGCCTTTGCGCTCTGTTTCTGGCTGTAGCCATTCTTGTGTTGGCTGCGCGGTCGACCCTCCAAACCCATGGCCCTCTGCAACTGGCCCTGGGTACAGCTCTGCTGGTTTGGGCCGTCACAGCGATGGCTTCTACGGTAGAGGATAGCCGTACCACGTGGCTGCTGATTGCCTTGATCGCGCTGGCGGGACGGCTTGCCGTCGAAGAGCCGGAAGAACTGGCAGAGTGCTTCCCAGACCCTGCCCGGCCGGTCGGGTTCGAGGCGACCTGGGAGCAGACTGCGTAAGATTGCGGATTCATTACCCCTGCCGCTAACCATGGCCACCATCTCCCAAATCGCAGTGCTGTTCAAAGGCGGCAGCGTTAATCGCCGCATCTTCCACGCTGCGGCGTCGGTCGCGGCCGTCGGAATAGTGGTCAAGATCGTCGCCACGTTCAAGGAGATTGCGGTTGCCGGCATCTATGGACGCTCCGACGCCATGGATGCTTTTCTTGCCGCGGCGCTGATTCCCAGCCTGCTGATCAACCTGATCTCCGAGTCGATGAACCAGGCGCTGGTGCCCACGCTGATCCGGGTGAGGGAACAGGAGGGGCATGATCGGGCACAGCAGCTTTTGTCGAGCTCGATGCTGTGGATGTGTTTGCTGCTGGTGGCAGCTTCAGCCGCAATGGCGCTCACAGCGCGCGGGTTCTTTCCGCTGATTGCTTCGCATTTTCCGCAGGCCAAACTGGAACTCGCAATACAGATTTTTTATGCGCTGCTGCCGGTGGTGTTGATTACAGGAATCGCCACCAATTGCACCGCCGTCCTGAATACCTTTGACCGCTTTGCACTGCCGGCACTGGCTCCGGTTGTGATTTCAGTGTCGATCATTCTGAGCGCATTGCTGCTGGGTGGCCGCTTCGGCATTTGGGCCATGGTCTACGGCACGCTGGCCGGATCGCTGATTCATGCGGCGATTGTGGCGTGGATGATGGACTCGCATGGATACCGCTTCCGCCTGCGCTGGTATGGAATGACGGAAGCTGCTCGCGAGGTAGGCCACCAGTACGGGCCGGTATTGCTGAGCAGCGTGGTCGCGTCGGGTGGCCTGCTGGTGGATCAGTCGATGGCCGCGATGCTGCCCGCGGGGAGCGTTTCAGCACTGGTGTATGCCAACCGCTTTGTGAGCGTGGTGCTTACGCTGCTGGCTGGCGCGGTTTCAACGGCGGTGGTGCCGTATTTATCCAGCATGATCGCTCATCGGGATTGGTCAGGGTGCCGCCAAACCTTGCGCACGTGGACCTGGCTCACCGCGCTGGTCTCTGCGCCAATTGCAATGCTGTTGATTGCCGGTGCGAACATGTTGATTCGCATTACTTTTCAGCATGGCGCGTTCGGGCCGGGCGATACGGCAGTCGTCACAAGAGTGTTGGTGATGTACGCGATTCAGATTCCATTCTTTGTTTGCAGCAGGGTTTTTTATCGCTTCATCGTCGCTATGCGGCGCACGGACCTGATTCTTTATTGCGGCACAATCAATCTCGGCCTGGATGTGATTCTAAATCTGATTCTGATGCGGTGGTTTGGTGTAGCCGGAATTGCGTTGGCAACTTCTCTGTGGTCCGTCAGCACATTCTTCTTTTTCTGGTACTGGAGCAGGAGGCTGCTCGCTCAAGCCTCCCACGCTGAGGCGGCTGCATGATTCCCAAACCGGCTCAATATATTCTTCGCTGCGACGATTTATGCCCCACCGCTTTGAAGCCGCGCTGGGAGCGCCTTCTCAGCCTGATCGAGGAGTTCAAAGTCCAGCCGATTCTCGCCATCGTTCCGGACAATCGGGACCCAGACCTGGAGCTTTCGCCGCCTGATCCAGAATTCTGGGAGCGAATGCGCGACCTGGAGTCCGCCGGCGCCTGCATCGGCTTGCACGGCTACCGGCATCTCTCAAACAGCCGGGGCCGCAGCCCGTTGGCACTTCATCGGATGTCGGAGTTCGCGGGCGTTCCCATGGAGACTCAGCGCCAATGGATTCATGCCGGGATGGAGATTCTTCGTGGCCACGGACTGAACCCGCGAATTTGGGTTGCGCCTCGCCATGGATTTGACGTGCAAACTTTGCGTGCACTCCGGCTGGAGGGAATCAATGTACTATCAGACGGCTTTGCGCGCGTCCCGTTTAACCGCGGAGGCGTGACATGGATTCCTCAACAGCTTTGGGAGCCGGTGGAGAAGCCGCATGGCCTTTGGACAATTTGCGTACATCCCAATACCGCTGAAGATTCGTTGGTAGTTCGACTGCGCGCGTTTCTGCGCGATCATGCCGCGCAATTCACTTCAGTTGAGAGAGTTTTGACCGAGTGGCGGCCCGCAACACTGAGCCCGGCTGAACGGCTTCTTGAAGCGCTGGCGCTGTGGCGCGTTCACGGCAATCAGGTCAGAAAGCGGCTCGATCGCAAGATGCGAAAGACGCGAGCTGTCTAAGCGTCTTTGTACCTGCTGACGTACTTGTTCATCCCTCCGTGGGCTGCCTCGGCAGGTAGGGTCTTGATGGGTAGTGGATCGTCCATCTCATGGCTGGGTTGATAGTTGCGCCGAAGCAACTTCGCATACAGTCTCTCCCAGCGGTCAAGCATGGTCTCCAGGCTGTATCGCTCCGCCACATGCAGGCGGGCCAGGTTGCCCATACTGTGGCGTTCCTCGGGTGAAGATTGCATCGTGGCGGTCATTGCACTGGCAAGCGCCGCAGGTGCGCCGCATGGAGCCAGCCTCCCGGTGCGGCCCTGCACGATCACATCGCGCGAGCCAGGAACATCGGTGGCAACAGAGGGTAGGGCGCAAGCCCCGGCTTCGAGCAGGCTCATGGGCAGCCCTTCCCATCGGGAAGAGAGAACGAAGGCGTCCGCGGCGCGCATCCACGGCTTCACATCCGGTTGAAAGCCAAGAAAGCGAACGCGGCGCTCCATTCCGAGATCCGCTGAGAGCTGGCACAGTTCGCTATGCTGAGGGCCTTCGCCTGCGATGATCAGCCGCGCCGGTTCGGGGACCTTGGCGAAGGCGTGGAGGAGGGTTGGATAGTCCTTTACGGCTTCCAGGCGGCCGGCGGCAAGCCACAGGAACTCGTTTTTGAGGCCGAGCTCTTGCCGCGCCGCGGCCCGGACACGCGCATCCGGGTGGAAATCTTCGACGTCTACCCCGTTTGGCAGTATTGAGAGATTGTCCGGGTCCACCATCCTGGCTGCGAAATGAGCGTCGGCAACCGACTGGCTCACTGCCGTCACCTGGTCTGGAAACCAACTGCTGGAGCGATAGCCGAGACGACGGGCCAACTTGCCGGTGGACGAACTGTGCAGGGTGTCCACCAGGACCCGCACCGGCGTGCTGAGCCGCGACCAGCGTGCCAACCACGCTGCGTGGGCAAGGTGCGTGTGGACTACCTGTGGTTTCTCCCGGTTGAGCCAGCGGTTGTAACGAATCCATCCGCGCGGATCGGCCAGTCCTTTGCGCATTTCCAGGCACAGGAACTCGACTCCAGCGGCATTCAACTCGGCGGCTGCCCGGCTGCCGACACTGGATAGAGCCACGACGCTGACACGCCAGTCGCGCCGGCGCAGTCCTTTGGCGAGCAGCATTACTTGCCGCTCCGCGCCGCCGATCCGGTCAAGGCCGGGAATAACCAGTGCGACGTGGCTCATCGCTTTCCCTCCGCGAAGGTCGAGTCGATCAACTGTTCATAGGCCTCGATGGCGTGCTCAAACGCAAACTCCCCGGCAAATTTCTGCTCGAGGAGATCAGTCCTGATGAATTCAATTTGGTTGCATCGGCGGTCGTTCTGGCGGAGACTCGATGCCGGCCACATGGAATCCTGGCTGGCACGCGGTGAGTAGTAGGCGAGCAATGGACGCGTGAAACTGCGTAGAAAGTCTGCAAATGCATCATTCAAGCAACGGTCGTGCAAGGGCCCCTCCAGCAATCGCTGTCGCATCCCGAGCCAATGCTGGCATCGGTGACATTCGGAGAAAACGCGCTCGACGGTATCGAAAAGCCGTGCAGACTGAAAAATATGCCGTTTCACGATCTAAACAGGCGAGTCTGCTGCTCCGTCTGAGCCATTTCCCCTGGTGACAACGCGGAAAAAGACCCCGGGTTACAAGGGCTTCCGCTGGAGATAAAAGGATCAGTACTTGCAGGAAACAACTTTGGCAAAAAAATGTCAAGGGGTTAAATCACATGAGGAAAAATCGCCGCTCGGTTGCCTCCGGGGCGAACATTTTGAAAACCCGCCGCCGAGACCGTCATTTCCCTTGATTGAGAGGTAGATTTGGCTCAAAAACCGGGACAATTCAAAGCAAATTCGGGCGTGGACTGAATGTGCCGGCCCTTGTAGCATCGACGGCATGAGAAAAAAGCAATCGGGTGATTCAAGCTCTCAGAAGAAGGGGAACGGCGCTCCGAAGACCGTCGACGAATACTTTGCAACTGTCGCGGAACCTGCACGCAATATCCTCACCCGGATGCGCGCGGCAATTCGCTCTGCTTTGCCGCCGGAGGCAACCGAGACCATCAGCTACAGCATGCCCGCATTCAAAACCAAAAAAGTTCTTGTCTGGTTCGCCGCATTCAAGAACCACTGCAGCTTGTTCCCTACCGCTGCGGTAATTGAAGCGTTCAAGGACGAACTCAAGGGTTTCTCCACCTCCAAAGGGACTGTCCATTTCCCCACCGACAAGCCGCTGCCAACGGCACTCATCAAGAAGCTGGTGAAGGCGCGCGTAGAGCAAAGCGAGAGCAAGGGCCAGGGCTGAGCGGATTTCCTGCGGACTTTTCACGCGAGCGTCTGATGAGTTGTCGCGTTGAACGGCGATCGGGAAACGCCATATTGAAAGCGCATGCAGGATTGGGTGAACACAGCCCTGAAGTGCAGTGGAACGCAATTAAGCCGGCGCGAATTTGTGGGGCGCGTTGGCCTGGGGGTTGCTGCTCTCGGCGCTTTGCAGGGGAAGAACGCATTTGCGGCTGGCAGCCGCGTTTTGGGCGCGAACGACCGCATCCGGATCGGGCACCCGGGTTTCGCGTTATGAATGGGTGTGCACAAACTGCTGCCGCGGATGGAGAGCCTGTAACGCCGAGTCAAGCGAATCAGCGAGCGCGGCGGCGGAGATCTCTGCTGCGAGCCAGGCGCCGGGACGGTGGCGGAGCAGGTCCACAACCCCTCCCGAGGAGGGCAGGGCCACAATGGGCAGTCCGCGGCGGCAGCCTCCAAAAGAGAATTGGGCATGCCCTCGTGGCGGGACGAGAGCACAAAAAGCGTAGCGCCGGGAAAGCATGCGTAAGGCTGCTCGAGGTGGCCGGCAAAGTTGACTGCCCGTTCGAGCCCGAGCGAGCGGCACTGGGCTTTCAGCGACGCTTCCTCCGCTCCGGCGCCGGCGATAAGCAGGTCGGCGTGCGGAAACTGGTGCTGCACACAAACGAATGCCTGCAGCAACAAGTCAAATCCCTTTTCGCGCGAGAGCCTTCCCACTGCCAGCAGATGGGGACCGGGCCCCGTCCACTGATCGGGGCCGTTTTTTGCTGCCCGGATGCCGGCGAAATCGATCGGATTGGGCAAAACCGCAATCTGCTGCGCCCCAAGTTCAAGCTCGCCGGCCATATCCACCGCCATGGCGCGCGACTGGCAAATTACCCGATCCGCACGGCGGTAGAGCAGCCGGTAGAGCAGCCGTGTATAGCGTGGCGCTCGTCCATCGGCCAACGCGGAAGAGACAGTTCCGTTTTGCCGCACCAGCACCCGCGTCGACTTCGGGAAAAACGGCCGCAGCATCAGGACCAGAAAATTGAGATGCGCCATCCCGGACAAGATCACGTCTGGTTTGAGCCGCCGCACCAGGCGGAGCAAACGAAAAGCTCCCGAACGTACCCTTGAGGCGCTCAAATTGTGAACCGTGACCCAGGGCGGCAGAGGGGGGGACGCGGCATTGGAACGCGTTACCAGTCCCAGGTGCACTTCATATTTGTCGCGAGACAGGCCCCGCGCCAGCAGAGCGGTAACCTGCTCCGCACCGCCGCCGCCCAGATGCGGGATCAGCAAGAGAACCCTGAGACGCTGCGCCATGGGTTTTTCTTAAGGAAAGCTGATTCTGGCCCGGGCATACCTTTATTTACAGTGTCCTGCATCACGTGCCTTCCTGGACCTATGAATGGTACAGTGACCCAATCTCCTTCCAATGCTTGGAGAAACTTCAAAGGGGCTGGGGCTTGCCAATGCCGGCATCTGCGGTGTGTCATCCCGTTGCTGATTTGCCGGCTCTTTCAAACAAGTCACATTCCATTGTGGTGGGAGTCACCAGCTCCCACACCTGTGTGGTTCTGAGGGGACGCTTGCGCGCATTGCGCGAGGCGGGCTTTCAGGTCACGCTGGTTGCCAGTCCGGGGGAACTGCTCGACAGCACCGCCGCGAGCGAAGGCGTGGAGTCGATTGCGATTCCCATGCAGCGGCAGATTGCGCCGATCGCGGATCTGGTTTCTCTGTTTCGCCTCTGGCGGCTCATGCGCAGGCTCAAGCCGGATATGGTGGAATTCAGCACTCCCAAAGCAGGGCTGTTGGGAACAATGGCCGCCTGGTTGTGCGGTGTGCCGCGGCGCGTGTACATGCTGCGTGGACTCAAGCTGGAAACCACAACCGGATTCAAGCGCCGCATTCTGTTGTGGGCGGAGCGGCTGGCCGCTGCCGGCGCGCATGTTGTGCTGTGCAACAGCGACAGTCTGCGCGCAGAAGCGTCGGCGCTGGGTGTGGCGCCTGCGGCCAAACTACTGTTGCTGGGAGATGGCAGCAGCAACGGCGTGGACATGGATCGATACTCGCCGGGTGCAAGCAACGTGCGCGAACGGTACGGTCTGCCGCAAGATGCACACGTTGTAGGTTTCGTTGGGCGATTGACGCGCGACAAGGGTCTCCCGGAATTGATTGAGGCCTTCGACTCTATACTGCGAGCGGAGCTAATGGCTCACCTGTTGCTGGTGGGTTGGTACGATGCCTCGGAAGATTCGCTTGACGATGATGTGCGCGGCCGCATTGAGAGCCATTCGCGCATTCACATCACCGGCTTTGTAAACGGCACGGCGCCCTTTTACCGCGCTATGGACCTGATGGTGCTACCCACATGGCGCGAGGGATTTCCCAACGTCGTGTTGGAGGCCGCCGCAACGGGGATTCCTGTTGTCACAACGCAATCCACGGGCTCCCGCGATTCAGTTGTGCCTGAGGTGACTGGACTGCTGATTCCGCCTGGCTATCCGGAGGCGATCAGCGAGGCCGTGCTCAAGTTGCTGCGTGACCCGGAGCGCCGTAAGCGTATGGGCCATGCCGCACGCGCATGGGTTCTGGAGCACTTTATTGATGAACATGTGCTGGGGCGGACCGCAGCCTATTACAAGAGTCTGCTGGCGCAGGGATGAGTCTTACGGTGCCAATGCACTTGAGCGCCGGCCAAGGCTACCTTGAGGGCGAAGGTATAACGCCGATTTGCTGCAAGAATCCGAGCACGTCCTTCTCCGCCCACTTCTCTACCAGCTTGCCGTTGGCGATGCGGTGGATCGTGATCGAAGTCATCTTCAAATCATTGCCGGTTCTGGGAGCACCCGGGAGGTCGCCTTCGTGTTTTCCATACGAAGTAAGACGCGTTACTACTTTGTCTCCTTCAGCGATCTGATCCTCAATCTGATGATGCCCGGGTGTCGCTTCACGGAAGATCCTGAAAGCCTGCTTCAATCCATCCAGGCCGGCGTGCAATCCAGGAAACGGAGGTGGGTTGTGATCCAGATAATCCGGAGCCACAAGTTCGTCCAATATGTCCAGATTTCCCTTGTCAATTTCTTCGTAAAACCGACGTACAAGAGCCTTGTTCGCTTCAGCTGACATGGAATCCTCCTCCACTGTCCGATTTCAGGTGTACAAAACCGCTCACGGAACAAAGCAATCATCTGGAGAGATGAGAGAGTGTCAACGATACAGGAATAAGTCTGGACTGTGAACCGAATCAGCCGAGACGCCCCATTATGCCGCGAGAAGAAATACGTGGACCACATGAGTCCGATTATGTCCTACGTTCGCAAAGCAGGATTGAGCTCCGAGGCATCCGCAATCTGATCGACAGCGATTCGTTGGAAAATTACGAATTCAACTGAGCGTCCGGCTCCGCGGGGAAAAGTTCAGGCTGCTCTTTTGCCTGGCTCGCGGCGGTGGCGCGGCGCCGGCCTGAGACACCAATCAGGCTCACCACTTCCAATGTTTGGATGGCATGCCGAGGCAAGTAAATGCGCTGCGTATTCGAGCGCGTGTCGGGCGGAATGAGCAGCAGGCCAGCGCCCTCCACCAGCGACCGGTCGTTGGCCGCCAGGCCCTCCAACTCCTCGCCGTCGGTGAGCGTCATGCGCAGCCAGAGTCCCGCGGTCCGCGGACGGATCGTAAAGCGCTTTTGCAGGAGACGCTCCGGGTTGGCCTGGTCACTTGCCTGGGTGGGGAAGTCGCGCACATAGCAGACCCACTTCACCTGCTCCCAGCCGATTCTGAGCACCTTGCCGGTGAGGTCCAGAATCTCAAGTTCAGCGGAATCCTGGCCGAAACCGGAGCCGGCGTAACCGGCGCACCAGTCCCTGGAAAACTTGCGCACAATCACAGGCTTTCGAGCGGAGGCCATTGCTCTGGATTGTCGCACGTGTGAGGTTTACGCTGCGAACAGGGTGCAAGACGCTCTAGCCAAACAGGTTCAGTTGTGTTAATGTACTGGTTTGCCATCTCTGCTGATTTTCTCCCTAACAGTAACAACATGAAGTACTTGGCAGCGGCTTGAGACGGCGGAAGCAGGTAACCGGATGCCCGACTACATCTACCTTTTGGAAAACCGGCTGTCAGCCGATCAACGGCATGCGCTGAACCAATTGCGCGAGGCAGCTCGTGAAGCTGGAACCATCCTGTTTTTGACCGGCGACGCGGTGCGCGACCTTACCAGTGGCCACGCCGTCCGCAGTCTTGAGATTGCAGTCCACGGAAATGCGCTCAAGTTAAAGAAAGCAATAGAGAAACTTGGCGGAAAAGTCTGGGGCGAGCACGAGCCTTCTCAGAGCCTTTATCTATGTTTTCCCGGCACTGTCCGGGTCGATTTGATCAGCACCCACAGCGTCACCTATCCCAAGCCGGGAAAGCCGGTTTACCATTCCGCATCGATCCAGGAAGACCTTCGGCGCCGCGATTTTACGGTCAACGCCATGGCAATCTCCCTCAATGAAGGCTCCTTTGGGCTGTTCATGGACCCCCTCAACGGGGCTGCGGACATCGAAGCCCGGACGCTGCGGCTGGTCTCAAATTACGGCTTCATCGAGGACCCATCGCTCCTGATTCGAGCCACCCGGTACCGCGCACGGCTGGGCTGGGAACTGGACCTGAAGACCCGGACACGCTACGACAACGCCAAGGCCGAGGGAGTCATCGAGTTTCTTTCCCAGCATGCCATCAGCCAGGAACTGGAACAGATTGGCCACGAGGAAGAAGGGCTGACTGTATTGCGGGCGTTGGAAGACGAAGGCTGGATGAAATCCCTGTTCCCGGCCTGGACAAGCGCCAGGGCGGACGAGGAAAAGCTGAAGGCACTGCACGAGCTGGCTGTTGAACTGCAGATGCAGGGCGTCCATCCCGACATGTCGGCGGCGCAGATGCAGTTGCTCACGGCGAAGCTGCCCTCCAAGGATTTGGCGGCGTTGAAGAAGTCTCTGTTGCGCCCGGGATTCGTTCAGGAGTGGGACAGCCTGGACACGCTTGCAGCAGGTTTCCAAAAGGTGCTGCTTTCCAAGGAGAATGCCACGGCTTCGGCCGGGTACAAGCTGTTCACCACCTACGACCCTGAGGCGGTGCTCTGGCTTGGATTCACCAGCAAGAACGCGGCCGTACAAGAGCGCTTCAGACTATTCCTGAAAGTCTGGCCTGATGGCCGCCAGGGAATTCCGCACGCGCTGATGCAGGAGATGCGCATTACTCCAGAGCTGGCGACTTACGGCCAGATTGTGCATGCGGTGTTCCTCGAATTGATCGACGGCCGGTTGACTACGCCGGAGGAGATGCGCGTCTATCTTGAGCCACATTCGCCGCCCGCACCGCCGCCGCAAGTGACCATCAAGCGGCCGCGCGTTAAACGCGGCGCCGAAAAAGTGAAAGGGCGGTCCTTTGATGACGACGATGAGGCGGAAGAGAGCCTCGTTGCAGACGATGACCTTGACGATATCGGTGGCGACGAGGACGAGATCGATCTGGGCCTGCCGATTCCGAAGGGCGACCTCGGCGTGGATGGTCTCGACGATGGTGAGTCTGCCGAAGATGACCTGGAAGGCGATGAGGACGAAGAGCCAGTCCGCACCGGCAAATCCTCAGGGAAGAAATCTGCTCTGGCTCTGCCGGCAAAGAAGGGTGGGAAGCCGGCACCGGCTCCTGCCACTACAAAGGCTGAGAAATTGGCTGCCAAGCCCATCGCAGAAAAGCTTGCGAAAGCAGAAAAGCCGCTGCCGCCTGCGCCGAAGTCAGTGCCAGCGGCCAAGCCAGCCGCGAAGCCGCCGGCACCGGTTGCCAAGACGAAGCCTGCTCCGGCTCCAGTAAAAGCGATGCCGGCGCCTGCCGCACGCAAGGCCACGCATGCCGCAGTGCCCAAGGCAGTGAAGGCAGTCAAGCCGCCTGCCAAACCTCCGGCCAAGCCGGTTGCAAAAACACCGGCGAAGCCTGCGGCAAAGGCTCCATCCAAGAGCGCAGCCAAGACTCCGGCGAAAGCGCCTGCAAAGGCTCCGGTAAAGGCCAAGGTGCATCAAGCGGCAAAGCCGTCTAAGCCGGCCGCAAAGAAGCCCGCTCCGAAACCAGCAAAGAAGCGCTAGCTGCCTTCGCTTGCGCGGGAGTCTACGCTCCAGCAGTCGAATCTCTTGTACCGCAGCGATTGCCGCCTAACCGCGGTTCGATGGCGTCCGCAGCCACAGTTGCGCACCTTCGATTTCGCATTCCGGGTGAACCCACAATGGAAAAAGAAACAGGCAAGGTCTGGATCGGCGTGGACATTGGCGGAACAAAAACTGCCGTGGTGCTTTCGTCCGAGCCGCCGGCAATGCTTGCGCGCATTGAGTTCGCAACGTTGCCTGACCAAGGCCCCGATCGCGCAATCGATCTGATCAAGCAGTCCATTCACTCGCTGATCAGGTCATCGGGCATCGACAAATCTTCTCTCGGCGACATCGGCGTTAGTTGCGGAGGCCCGCTGGATCAGGCCGCCGGCGTGATTCAGGCGCCGCCAAACCTGTCCACATGGGTTGACGTGCCCATCACATCCATACTCCGAGAGGAGTTCGGGCTCGCTTGCAGGATGGAAAATGACGCCAACGCCGGAGCAGTAGCCGAGCATCGATTCGGCGCAGGGCAGGGAACTCGCCACATGATCTTCCTGACCATGGGTACAGGTTTCGGCGCGGGCGTAATTACTGATGGCCATCTGTTGAGCGGAGCATCGGGCCAGGCCGGCGAAATCGGCCATGTTCGTCTCACCGCCTCCGGGCCGGTGGGATACAACAAGGCAGGCTCTGTCGAAGGATGGGTCAGCGGCGGAGGCATGGCACAAGTGGCGCTTCAGGAAGTTGAGTCGGCAATCAGGAACGGAAGAACCACTGCACTGGCCGCGAAGCTCCACGACAATGGACTCCTGACAGCCAGGGACGTTGCCGACGCGGCAAAGCAAGGAGACGAACTTGCCCAGCGAATTATCCGTGACACCGGGAGTCGTTTGGGCGAGGCGCTGGCGATTCTGGTTGACCTGTTCAATCCGGAGCGAATCGTCATCGGAGGCCTTGCCATGCGCTTGGGCGAGAGCCTGCTGGCGCCGGCGCGACAGGTGATGCAGCGTGAGGCGCTACCAGCGTCCGCAAAGCTCTGCCAGGTTATCCCAGCCGCACTAGGAGAGCAGATCGGCGACGTTGCGGCGATCTGCATAGCAATGGGAATTTAACTGGAATTGGAGACAGCCATCGGTGCATCACTCAACAACTTGGCAGGCCGAATTCACTTCCTGCATCGCGCCTTTCATTTATGTAACTCAGTTGCGAGCGGGATCGTACACCGTCGCTGCTTCCAAGACGCGCTTCTGATAATCGACCTGACGAAGCCCTAGATCTGCGAGCAACTCAACGGGCTGAGATAAAGATTTGAGATGTTGCTCACAATCTCCGCGTCCGTATTCCCGGGCCGATGCGACAACTCTTTCCACTCCGGATCATCTCTGAATGCCGCCCATCTTTCAGTCAGCTCCGCGGTGTCCTTGAAAGTAAGCATGTAAGTCAGATTCGGCATCCGCGTGCCGATCAGCGTGTCTCCAAAAAACACCGGCGTCAGCCCCGTCCGTTTAAAAATTCCAATCTCCGCGTCGTTGAACATTTGCACCTTGCGCACGTGCGCAACCTGGCTTGGGCTCTCGTAGGTCCTGAGCTGAAATATCCGCTTCTCCTTCTTAGGCGCCACCACCTTCGGCCAGCCGGCAAATGCTGAAAGCAACGTCCTCTCCGCTCTCACAAAGGCCGGCGCCGTAGCAGGCGCGTCACGGAACCCCGACGCTCCCTTCACATACTCCGGGTCTTTTCCCAGGCGCGCGTCGAGCGCTAGCAGCGCATCTGCCGACGTCGCAGGAATCAGCACGTAGTACGTCGGTGTCTCCGGACCGATATCCAGCTTGAACGCACCCACGGGCCCTATCTCCATCCTGTTAAGGGTCGGGACCAGCGCCCTCTCGAGGTAGCCCTCCATCAACGCGAGTTGCGGCCCTGTTCGCAGCGTATATGTGCGCAGCTGGTAGAACTCCTGCCGAGCCTCCATTGGCGCCTGGGCATCAAGCTCCGTGCTGAACGCAGCATTCGATGCAATCCCCGCCGTCACCAAAGCCGATTTGACGAACTCTCGTCTCTCCACCGTTTCCTCCGTGTCGTTCTCGATCCCCTTCTTGTTTACCACAGTAAGGATCATCAACTGCAATTTAGATGACCAATTCTCCGAACGAATAAATACCCATGGGGCAAAAAGCGGATGGCATTCGATTCTTGCCGAGTCTCTATACTGTTACTTCTTTACCTGCGATAAAAACACGCGGCCTCAAAGGCGCGGCAATAAAGTACGCAAGCTCGCGGTAATCAGAAAACTCATGGATCAAGAAATCCGCATCCTTGCCCGCCTCCAGCGAACCCACGCGATCCCCCAGACCAAGGCTGCATGCTGCGTTGAGGGTTGCGGCACTCAGCGCCTCGGCGGGGTTGAGACGCATCTGCAAGCAGGCCAGCGAAAGAATAAACGGCATCGACGCAACAGGTGACGACCCTGGGTTGAAATCGGTGGCCAGCACAATACCAAGACCCAGCTCGATCATCTTTCGCGCAGGCGGATACTGCTCGCGTCCCAGTGAGAAAACCGAGCCCGGCAACAGTACTGGCTGCACACGAGCTTTGCGCAGCAAGCTGAGCGTCTCGCTTTTAACGGCCTCCAGATGGTCGGCGGTCGCCGAACCCAGTTCCGCGGCCAGAGCAGCTCCAGTATCAGGCCGGAATTGCTCTGCGTGGACACGCAACCGCAGGCCGTGGCGGCGAGCGGCGGTGAGAACACTGCGCGCTTCATCGACCGTAAACGCGTGATCATCGCAAAAGGCATCGCAGTGAGTGGCCATTCTTGCCGCGACAACCTCGGGAATCAATTCATCGCAAATCCAGCTGATATATTCTTCGCGGCGGCCCGCGAACTCCGGGGGAACCATGTGCGCTGCCAGCAGTGTCGAAACTATGTGCGTCGGACCCTCTGCATTGAGTCGCGCGAGCACGCGCAGCATACGCAACTCGGTTTCACGTTCCAGTCCGTAACCCGATTTGGCCTCGATGGTGGTCGTGCCGCAGCGAAGCATCCAGTCCCGGTGCCGTCGCGCCGCTTTGAGCAACGCCTCTTCGCTGGCCGCGCGAGTCAACCTCACTGTGCGTTGAATGCCTCCGCCGGCCGCAGCAATCTCCTGATAGGAGGCTCCGGCGATGCGCTGCTCAAACTCCGCCGCACGATTGCCGGCAAAGACCAGGTGCGTGTGTGCGTCGACAAAGCCCGGCGTCACGCAGCAACCCCCCGCGTCGATGACTTTGGCTCCTGCGGGAATATGCGAACGAAGCTCCTCATTAGCGCCGGCCGCGGTGATGCGCCCGTCTTCAATGATCAATGCAGCATTTTCGACCAGGCCCAGTTCGCTCAGTTCCTTGCCGATACGCGGACGCGCAGGCCCGGCCAGCGTCACAAGCTGTCCGATGTTGACGACGGCGAGTAATCCAGCCACGTTCATTTCTCCGCCATCGGCATCCGAATGCCGCGTTCGCGCGCCGTCTGTCGCGCCAGTTCGTAACCCGCGTCCGCATGGCGCACCACACCGAGGCCCGGATCGTTGTTGAGTACGCGCTCAATCTTGCGCGCAGCCATCGAGGTGCCGTCGGCCACCGTCACCTGTCCGGCATGCAGCGAATAACCCATTCCCACGCCGCCGCCGTGGTGAAAGCTCACCCAGGTTGCGCCCGATGCCGTGTTCAGCAGCGCATTAAGAATCGGCCAGTCTGCCACTGCATCCGATCCATCCAGCATCTTCTCCGTCTCGCGATAGGGACTAGCCACCGAACCGGTGTCGAGGTGGTCGCGGCCAATAGCCACCGGGGCGGAGATCTCCCCCTTGCGAACCAGCTCATTGATCGCTTCGCCCATACGCGCGCGCTCGCCATAGCCCAGCCAGCAGATGCGCGCCGGCAACCCCTGGAATGCGAAGCGGCCACGCGCCAGGTGCAGCCAGCGGTTGAGAATCTTGTTTTCCGGAAAGAGTTCGAGGGCAAGTTCGTCGGTGCGGGCAATGTCTTTTGGATCGCCGGAGAGAGCCACCCAGCGGAACGGCCCTTGCCCCGTGCAGAAGAGCGGACGAATATACTCCGGCACAAAGCCGGGAATCAGAAACGCATCCACACAGCCGGCATCGAATGCAAAACGACGAATGTTATTGCCGTAGTCGAAGGCCACTGCGCCGGCGCGCTTCAATGCGAGCATGGCATTCACATGGAAAACCATGGTCGCCGTCGAGCGGCGCACATACTCATCCGGATCCCGTCGCCGCAGTTCAGCGGCTGCATCCAGCGTGAGTCCCTGCGGAATGTATCCGTTCAACGGATCGTGCGCACTGGTTTGGTCAGTCACAACGTCTACCACCACGCCCCGCCGCGCAATCTCGGGCAGCACGTCGCCGCAGTTGCCCACCAGGCCCACCGACAACGGCTGGCCCTCGCCCCGGGCGGTCTCACAAAGCCGCAGTGCTTCATCTAGATCCTCGGTGATCATGTCGCAATAGCGAGTGGCCACGCGGCGCTCGATCCGGCTTCGGTCCACGTCGATTGCCAGCACGACTCCGCCGTTTAGCGTTACTGACAATGGCTGGGCTCCGCCCATGCCGCCAACGCCGCCGGTCACCACCAGCTTGCCCTTCAGTGATCCCGTTGGCCCGCCAAAGTGCCGCTCGGCCAACGCTGCAAACGTCTGGAAGGTCCCCTGCAGAATTCCCTGCGTACCGATATATATCCAGCTCCCCGCCGTCATCTGCCCGTACATCATCAGGCCCTTGCGGTCCAGTTCGTTGAAATGCTCCCATGTGGCCCACTTGCCCACCAGGTTGGAGTTGGCGATGATCACTCGCGGCGCCATCTCGTGCGTGGGAAACACCGCAACCGGCTTGCCCGACTGCACCAGCAGCGTCTCTTCGTCGCCCAGCCGTTCCAGTTCGCGGACGATCGCATGGAAGCACTCCCAATTCCGCGCCGCCTTGCCAATTCCGCCGTAGACCACCAGGTCCGAGGGCCGCTCAGCGACCTCCGGATCGAGGTTGTTCATCAGGCAGCGCAGAGCCGCC